>Ga0114916_1000450_pt1 | contig 28091 bp, 29 predicted proteins | sample MalvirAntarct_66_FD_83501 | JGI IMG/M metagenome (GOLD analysis project Ga0114916, IMG submission 83501) | Marine viral communities from the Global Malaspina Expedition - Malaspina viral metaG Antarct_66 | ecosystem: Environmental > Aquatic > Marine > Oceanic | place: West Anvers Island... | reverse complement strand
CTCCACGTAGTAGTCGTTCGGGAGTTCCTCGAGGGCACGCTCGTCGGCACGGATCTCGAACATGCGCTCGTCGGTGTCCTCGGTGTCCGCTCCGCTGCCGTAGGCGCTCAGGTCGACGCCGTCGAGGGCGACGAGCACGGACTCCATCACCAGCGCCTCGACGTCGTCCGCGAAGCGCACCAGGCGTCCGCAGGCGGCCGGGTTCCATTCGCGCTTCACGCAGGCGTACTGGCGGCGCCCGTCGCGGTGCCGGTGCGCGTGGAGGCGTTCCCCGCAGCGCTTGCAGTAGATCATCCCGGACAGCAGATAGGTGCGCGCCGGCCCGGGCGTCGTGACGCGCCCCTGATCGCCGAGCAGCAGCCGCAGGCGGTCGGACTCGTCCTCGCTGAGGATCGCGTCCCACTTCGCGGGGTAGAGCTGGCCCTCGTACTCGCGCTTCCCGGCGAGCGCGGCATTGCGCAGCACGCGGCGCAGCGGCGTGGGGTTCCATGGCTTCCCGGCCGGCGACACGATCGCGCGCTTCGCCCAGTCCTTGCAGATGCCACGGAGTGACTCGCCGGCGAGCAGGCGGTCGGTCGCCTCGCGGATCAGGCGCGCCTCGTCGGGCACAACGGCCTCGCGGCCGCGGGTGTAGCCGAAGGGCCGGAACCCGCCGACCTGGGCCTCGCCAGCGACCGCACGCGCCTTGTGCTTCGAGCGCACGCGCGTGGCGGTGTTGGAGGACTCCATGCGGCCCTGCGCGACGAGCAGCTCCGCCACGAAGCGCCCGGTCGGCGTCCTCGTGTCGATCCCGTCCGCGACGGTAGCGATGAACCCGCCCGCGTCCTCGCACGCCTCGTCGAGGCGCACGAAGTCACGCATGCGGCGGGTGATGCGGTCGACCTTCCAGGCGAGCACGCCGTCGATGTGCTTCTCCGCGACGGCGACGAGCATGCGCTCGAACTCAGGCCGGGTGACGCCTCGCTTGTAGGCCGAGGTGTCGACGTCCTCGAACACGTCCGCGACCTGGAGGCCGTGGGTCGCGGCGAACGCCTCGCAGGCCTCGCGCTGACGCTCGGTCGCGGTCTGCGTGCCGTCCCGATCGTCCGAAATGCGAAGGTAGATACCCACTTGTGTCGCCATGGCGCGGCGAGCATACCGCTTGACGCCGTATACGTGCTAACGCAATAGTGCTCTCCACCTCGGTCTCCACGTCCAGCCGCGCGAGGTCGTTTGCGTCCCACGTCTCGTGGAGCACGCGCTCGGCGTCGACGCAGACGGCCCCAGATGGTGAGGACGGTGCGGCCGTCACCACGGGGCGGTGCTCCGTGACGAGGTAGGCCGCGCCCTTCTCGACGATCGAGCGCGCGTAGTTGAAGACCAGCGTCCGCTCCCGCGACCGCACCCCGCGAGGGCTGGCGGGCGCACCACGCCGGCCCTCGTGGAAGTCGAGGTACTCGCGGTAGCGCCGCAGCCGGACCGCATCCCGCTGAACGAGCATGCGCGGGAGTGGCGTCTCCTCGGCCGCGGCGTCCGCGTTCTGCCCCGCCGTCGAGGCGCTCAAGAGGCCGCTCGGTCGCTACGACGAGAGGGCACCGAGAGCGCGCGGAACACCGTGCGTCGCGACACCTGGAAGCGGTCCGCGATGTCGTCCACGGACAGTCCGACGTCCTCGCGGAGGACGCGGATCTGGTGGTCGCGCTCCTGGTTCAGCATCGCCCGCACGCCGCCGGGCACGTCGTACCGGCAGCGCGGCAGCGGGCACGACAGGCACGAGGGGAAGAGATCGCACCCATCGTCCCGGTAGTCCAGGTGTTCCGGCAGCGCGTCGCTACGCACCTGCCGGTCGCGGGCGTCACGCGCCAGGCGGCGCACCCCCAACTCGTCGAGGCCCATCGCCTGCACGGACACTTCACCCACCGAAGCCATCATGGTCATTCCAGTACCCCTATCTCCCTGGTCTCCGTGCCCGAGCGTGCTGTCGCACCTCGTGCGATCCGTGGACCGCCGTCCACGCCAGCCGCATGCACGGCCAGGGCTGCACTCATCACGTAGTCGTCGTGTCCGCGAGCCGGGTCGACGTCGAATCGCATCGCGCCGCTCTCGCGGTAGTCCGCGCGCGCCCAGGTCAGCTGCTGGTGGCACTCGATGTGCTCGCGGCTGCCGTCCGGCGCGTAGAACCGAAGTCGCCCGGAGTGCGCCGCGGCCAGCAGGCCGAAGCCCAGCCGCGCCTTGCGCTCCGAGGTGAACGTCACCGCCTCCACCCGCTCCCGCCCGAGGCGGGCCGTGAGCAGGTCCGCGACCGGCGCGCCGACGCCCGTGGCGTCCACGGCCAGCCGGCGCACCCGCCACACATTGCGGAGGCGGTCGGCGAGCGCGAGGACCAGGTCCTCGGTCGCCGTCCCCTGCCATGCCTGGTGCTCGACGACCTCGATGTGCGCCAGATCCGCCAGCCCGTTCGGGCCCGATCGGATCCCCGGACGCACTCGAGCAATCGTCAGCACCGTCCAGTCGCGATCGCTCCTTCGAGCGCCGCGTGCCGAGCCCTGCTGCAGGTCAGGCCCCGCGAGGTCGAGACCGGCCACGTACCGCTCGCCAGCAATGGGCAGGCGGAGACGCGGGTGTTCACCCACAAGCTGCGCGAGGGTGGCGTCATCGAAGAGGCGGCTTGCCTCGTCGACCTCCTCCAACAGGTACTGCGTCCGGAAGAGCGGGTGCCGCTCCCCCAGCCGGTCACGCTCCCCTGTGACGTACGAGGCGTACGCCGGGACGTGCTCCGCGACCGCGGTCCAGTCGAAACGGAAGCAGCGCCGCACACCGTCGCGACGCTCGGCCTCAATGTGCTCGGCGCGCGCACTCGCGAGGAGCGAGCCGGCGCCCCAGGGCGTGCCGTAGTAGACGACGGGCGCGTTGGTGGAGGCCGCCATCGGGCGGAAGTCCCGGTCGAACTTCTCCGGGTCCACGTCCTGCGCCTCGTCCACCTCGAGGAGGAGTGACGCCGTGTGGCCGACGACGTTCGCGCCTCGCTCCGCGGAGAGGAACTCCGCCCGCGCCGCACCACAGCGCACCCCGTGGCCGGTGCGGCGCACGAGCCCCTCGAGGCCCGCTTCGACGGCACGTCCGTGCAGCCGCTCCAGCGAGAGCTGCGCCTGCGGCACCGCCGTCGGCGCGCACTTCACGATCGTCCCGCCGTGCGAGGCGTGGGCGAGCAGCGTCGCCAGCTCCACCTGCGCCGAGACCTCGTTCTTGCCGCCCTGCCGGGAGACCTCCACGGAGATCGAACCGCCTCGGCGGTCCGCGATCCGCCCGAGGATCGCGCGGGCGATCTCGGCCTGGTACGGCCGCAGGCGGGGCATCCGCGGTGACCCAGCCAGTGACGCGCGAGCGGGCATCAGAGCGCTACCCGCCCGGCCACCTGCACGATGGTCTCCACCAGCGCCGCGGTCAGCACCGCGAAGAAGAGCGCGTTGATCCTCGTGCGGACCTCCCGCACGTCGTGTTCGAGCGCGTCGAGGCGCGCATGCACGTCACGGGTGGGCAGCTCGGGACGCTTGCCTCCCGCACGCTGTCGCGCGATGCCACGGACGATGTGCCCGAACGGATCGGGACGCAGGTGTCGCGAGTGCGAGTGTCGAGGGCTACTCATCGGAGGTGCCTCCGCTCGCGAACGCCGAGACGAACTGCTCGAACAGCTCGGTCGCCGTCTCGGTCAGCGTCTCTGCCTCGCGGCCGGTTAGCCGGTGACGCGCACTGAGGGCGGTCACGAGCAGGCGGATGCCGGCGCGCACCGCCTCGCTGTCCTGTGGCTGCTCGTCGAGCAGGCGCAGGATGTGCATGCGCAGCAGCACCACCTCGGCGTCCATCCCCTCCACTTCGAGGGCGTCGTCGAAGAGCGCCTGGTCGCTGGCGGAGAGCGCACGCTCGTAGAAGGTGGGCACGCGGCGGCGGCGGATACGCCCTCCCAGTCGGGTGTCGTCGGTCATCGGTGGCCTCCGTCGGAGGCGTGTCCGGCGTCACGGTGCGCGGGGAGGCGGCGCTCCACCATCAGGTGCAGCAGCTCCTCACGCGCGGGAGGCGCGGTCTCCTCGAGCGCGACGAGGAACCCGTAGAGCAGTCGCAGTCCGGCGCGCTCGTAGTCGCCGCCCCGGATCGCATCGAGGACTGGATGGACGGGGTGAGCCGAGTGCGAGGCGCTCATCGGGCTGCCCTCGGGCGGTAGGTGACGAGGAACGCGACGCTCATGGTCGCGAGCAGGAGCGGCGTACGTCGCAGGACGTCCGTCGAGGTCGACGCGACCGGCAGCCCGGCGAGTGCCTCGACGGCAATCGCGACAAACAGCAGTGCGAGGACGGCCGCCGCGACGCGGCGTGCGCGACTACCCGAGGTCAGCTGGCGGACGAAGTAGAGCGCGCTCCACGCACTTGAGACGGTGATCGCAGCCTGCTGCGCCGCACCCAGGAGCGAGGCCGATGGGAGGTTCGAGTGGAACTCAGGGCCGGACGAGAATCCGTTCATGCTCGATCCTTCCGTACCCGGAGAACGAAGTGTTCCCCAGCGGAAGGCGAGATTAGAACATCTGTTCTACACCCTGCAAGTGGGAGGCGTCAGCGATCCGACGCCATCGACCAACTCACGTCCATTCTCCCTGATTCGCGCAAGAGATGGTGCAGACCTGCCGTATCTCTCGCCAGACGCGGATCAGGTGCCGGTCACGCGAAGCGGTTCGCACCCGCGCCACATTCGACCTCGCCTGCGCACGTAGCATGAGTGCGAATCTGACGACCGAGGCAGACGAGGATGAGGCATGGCGTTCTCCCTGGCTGAACTCCTGCGCGAACAACAGCGGACCGGGTGGCCCGATCTCGCGGGCGCCACGCTCCGAGGCACCCTGCCAATCACCGACGCGCTGCTGACCGAGTTCCTGCAACAGATTCCCCCGAGGCGAGGTGCGTCGATCGTCGGTGCCGCAATCCTGCCCGGCGAGGTCATCCGCCTCGATGTCGTCGTGGGCGCGTCATTCCTCTCGAAACGTCTGTCGCCCGAGATCCGGCTGTCCGGCGTGCACGGGCTACCCGGGCAGCCCTCGGTCACCGCGACCGTGCCGAGGGCGTACGCGGCGCTGCTCTCGAGGGCGCTCAAGGGCCGCGCGGAGCCGTACGGACTCTCGTTCGACGGCAGCGAACTCACCGTTGGCCTGCGCGGAAGCGTGGAGCAGCGGTGGGGCGTGGAGGCGGCGGGGCTGCTCTCGCTCGTGAAGCGGGGCGAGCTGCGCTCGGAGGCCGGCACCCTGTTCGCGGACTTCGAGGTCCGCGTCCCCTGACGCTCGCCCTGATCCTGAAAAGCTACGAGTCCGAGCGACTGACTCGGTCGAGGAGTGCGTTGCGCGTGGTGAGCATCGACGGCTGGATGAGATAGCCCTCGCGCAGTCCCTCCTTGATCCGCAGTTCGACGTACCGCAGCGCGGCGGCCTCTAACCCTTCTTCGAGGGCGATGCGGTGCACCTTCTTGAGCGCCTTCCAGCGCTTCGCCTTGCGCGGCTCCACCTTGTCCGCGATGAACATCGCCCACGCCTCAGGCGGATAGTCCGGGTGTCCCGGCGTGTGCCACCACACCGCGTCGAGGACTCGCGCGTCGGTGACGCCGAAATTGCGGCGGAGCTCCTCGGCGCCGACGGGGCCGTGGAGGAGCACCGGCGCGTCCCGCTCGATGTCGCTCACGGCGATGCCATACGCCTCGGCGCGCGCGAGCCACTCATCGTCGTCGAGATGCCGGACGACGTCGTGCGCCTGTGCCATGTACCGCGCGAGGGCGACGTCCAGGTCCCAGCGCCGCGCGAGCTCGTCCGCCACCTCGACGACGCGGTCCATGTGCGCCATGAGCTTCGGCGGACAGACCTCGGCGAGGCGATCGCGCAACTCCCGCTCCGCCTTCTGGGCGAGTTCGGCCCCTTCTGTGAACGCCACGTGAACTCCGATGCCAAAAGCGTGTCAACACGCCCGAAATACAGGGGGAACCCTAATACGTATGGGCGAACGCTACCCGCATCGTACTTGCGGGCGGCTACGACGTTGTTGGCGGGGTAGTCATGCAGGCAATCGAACGACACGCGCGAGGTGCGCGGTGGTCTGAGGCGTCGCACGCCTCGCTCACCGTCATCGAGCGAGCGATCCCGGCGTTCCGGGACAGGTCCCTCCTCCTCACCACGCTCGCCGTCATCGGCGCCGTGGGTGGCCTGCTGATCGCCGCCCTCCTCAGCCGCGACCCACGCGAGGCCGGTGCGTACACCGTCGCGTGCCTCATGATCGGCGGCTCGATCGCCCTCGGGCTCCGGGGCCGCGAGGTGGAGCCGCGTGTGGACCCGCTGGCGGAGGCGCAGCAACAGATGCGCGAGGTCGCGCACGACCTGAAGGCGCCGCTGCTCACCGTCACGTCCTACCTCGAACTGATCGCGGACGGCGCGTTCGGCGCCGTGTCCGATGACGTCCGCGCTGCCATCGCCCGTGCCGCCGCGGTCTCCGAGCGCGCCCAGACCGTGGTCAGCTCCGCGCTCCGCCCCGAAGCCCTCGACGCTCCGGCAGCCGCCGAGGCCACTCGGGTACGAGTCGACATGAACCGCGTCCTCTCGGACGTCCTCGGCGCGCTGAACTGCTCAATGCGGGAACGCCATGCGACCGTCGCCGTGGAGGGCACCCTGCCCGTCGTGCTCGGCGACGACGCCTCGCTCTTCCGGGTGATCGAGAACCTCGTGCAGAACTCCATCAAGTTCTGCCCGGACGGCACCATTCCGCAGATCGGCATCCGGTCCCGACGGATCGACGGCGCGACGTTCGAGGTGACGATCACCGACAACGGCCCCGGCATGCCGGGGGACACCGACCGCCTCATCTACCGAGGCGCGCGCGGCGATAACGCGGCCGGCACTGCCGGCCATGGCATCGGCCTCGCCACGGTCGCACGCCTCGTCACCCGCATGGGCGGCACCGTGCGCTTCGAGGATGGCGTCGACGGTGGCACGCTCGTCCGGCTGACGCTGCCGGCGGCCTGACGCCTACCGAGCGGCGCGCCCTACTCGGTCCCGATCGTTAGCACGCTCCGTGCCACCTCGCCGTTGCGGAGCGCGTCGAACGCCTCGTTGATCTCGCCGAGCGGGTAGCGCCGCGAGACGAGTCCGTCGAGGTTGAGCTTGCCCTGCACGTAGAGGTCGAGGATGCGCGGCATGTCCAGGTGGAAACGCGCGGATCCGTAGAACGAGCCCTTGAGCGTCTTCTCCTGGACCCAGATGTTCGAAGCAATCGTGATCTGGTCGGTCGGCGGGACCATCCCCACGATCACGGCGGTGCCGCCGCGCCCCGTCATCTCGTACGCCTGCTCCGAGGTGACCTTGAGCCCGATGGCTTCAAACGCATAGTCGACACCGCCACCGGTAAGTTCCTTCACCATCGCGACGGGGTCCTCCTCCCGCGCGTTCACGATGTCTGTCGCGCCGAAGTCTCGTGCGGTGGCGAGCTTGTGCTCCGCCATGTCGACAGCGATGACGCGGGCGGCACCCGCAAGTCGGGCAGACTGGATGATATTGAGCCCGACCCCGCCCGCGCCGATCACGGCGACCGTCGAGCCGGGCTTCACCTCTGCCGTGTTGACCACCGCGCCGTAGCCCGTGGTGACCGAGCACCCGACCAGCGCTGCGATCTCGAGCGAGACACCGGCCGGAACCTTTACGAGTCCGGAGGCAGGCGTCGCGGAATACTCAGCGAATCCGCCGACGTTCGCCATCGCGTTCACGGCCTCGCCGTTGCGGGTGCGCGCGGGGTTCGAGGATCCGCGTGTGCGGACAGGGTTCTGGCAGATCGCCGGGCGGCCCTCGGCGCAGTAGCGGCAGGTGCCGCACGGCTGCACGAAGCCGAGGATGACGCGGTCACCGGGGACGACGTTCGTGACGCCCGGGCCGACTTCCTCGACCACGCCGGCCACCTCGTGGCCGAGGATGGTGGGATAGCGCGACGGGTAGACGCCGTCGATGAAGTGCAGGTCGGAGTGACACACGCCGGCCGCGATCACGCGGACCTTCGCCTCGCCGGCGACCGGATCGGCGAGTTCAACCTCGTCGATGGTCATCGGCTTGTTTGCCTCGTTGAGGACTGCTGCCTTCATCGTGTGCCTCTCCCCGGAATCTTGTTCTGCCGAGCGGAACGAATGCTAGCGCACGAACAACGAGGCAGCCGGTTTCCCTCTACACTCGGAGCGATGGACGCCTCCCCCGACCCTGCCCATACGAGCCGGCTCGTCGACGTCCCCTACGTCCCGCAGCGCGATCGTCGTGATCGGCTGCCGCAATGATCCTCGTACCGTTCGTCATCACGCTCCTCATCCTGGTCAACGCGCTCTACGTCGCGGGTGAGTTCGCCGCGGTCTCCGCGCGGCGGACGCGCGTGCGCCAGATGGCCGAGAACGGCAACCGCCCGGCGAAGTGGATGCTCGGCATCCTCGAGAGTGGCGAGGGGCTCGACCGTTATGTCGCGGCCTGTCAGATCGGGATCACGCTCTCCAGCCTGCTCCTCGGCGCCTACGGGCAGGCAGCGATCACGCCCGGCTTCGCCGATCTACTCGAGGACCAGGCGGGCATGGGCCGCGCGAGCGCCGTCGGCACGGCGGCGACCACGGTGCTCATCGGCCTGACGTCGATGCAGGTGGTGCTCGGTGAGCTCCTGCCGAAGTCGATCGCGCTGCAGTTCCCGACGCCGGTGGCGCTCTATACCTCGATCCCGATGCGTGCCTCGCTCTGGGTGTTCCGGCCCCTGATCGCCGTCCTGAACGGCAGCGGCATCCTCATCCTCCGCCTGCTGCGCACGCCCGCCTCGGGCCATCGTCACATCCACTCACCGAGCGAGATCGCACTGCTGATCGCAGAAAGCCACGATGGCGGCCTGCTCTCCGCCGCGGAGCAGGTCCGCTTCGAACGCGCGCTGCGCCTGAGCGTGCTCCCCGTCCGCCGCATCATGGTGCCGCGCGTCGACATCGTCGCCGTGTCCGAGGATGCCACCCTCGCCGAGGTGCGCGACGTGCTCTCGGAGTCCGGCTTCACCCGGCTGCCGGTCTACCGTCGCAGCCCCGACTACCTGGTCGGGGTCATCCACGCCAAGGAGATCGTCCGCGAGATCGCGCATGGCAACGCAGCGCACCTCACGAGGACCGTGATGCGCCCGATCGCGAGCGTGCCGGAGTCGATGCGATGCGAGCGCCTCGTCGCGGAGTTGCGCCGCCAGCGCTCCGAGCAGGCCGTGGTCGTCGACGAGCACGGCGGCGTCGCTGGCCTCGTCACGCTGGAGGACCTCCTCGTCGAGGTCCTCGGCGACACGCGCGCACTCCACCCGGGCGACGACCAGCCCGTGATGCTCCCCGACGGTCGAGTGCGGCTCCCGGGCCGGATGCGTATCGACGAGGCGGAGGACTGGCTCGGCGTGCTCTGGCACGGTGAGAGCGACACCCTGAGCGGCATCATTTCGGAACGCCTCGGCCGCATTCCGCAGGCGGGCGAGCACCTCGAAGTCGCGGGCGTCGAGGTGGAGGTCGAGGCCGTCGACTCCCTCGTCGTGGTCACGCTGCTGGCGCGGCCGGTGCGTGAGCGCAGCGAGAGCGAGGCACGCGCATGAGCGCCGTAGTGCCGATCGTCATCGTCCTCGTGCTCATCGGGCTCAACGGACTCTTCGTCGCGGCGGAGTTCGCGATCGTCGGCGCGCCGCGCGCCACCATCGAGCGTCGCGCCGCTGCCGGGCACCGTGGCGCGCGGATGGTGAGCCGCGTGCTGACCGATGCGCGCAACCAGGACCGCTACATCGCCACGGCCCAGCTCGGCATCACCTTCGCGACGCTCGGCCTCGGTATGTACGGCGAGCACCAGCTCGCGCACTTCCTCGAAGTGCAGTTCGAGGAGTGGGGCGTCGAGTTCGCATGGATCGCGGCGCACTCCCTCGCCACACTCGCGGCCATCTCGATCATGACGTACCTCCACGTCGTGCTCGGCGAGATGGTGCCGAAGTCCCTCGCGCTCTCACACGCCGAAGGCACGGCGCTCCAGGTGACGCCACCTATGCTGTGGGTACGCCGGCTGATGTACCCGTTGGTGCTCGGCCTGAACGCGATCGGGAACGGACTCCTCGCCCTCTTCGGGATTGACCGGTCGAAGGGCAGCGAGGAGCAGTACTACTCCGCGGAGGAGCTGGAGTTCGTCGTCCAGGAGAGCCTGGAGGGCGGCATGCTCGAGCAGGGCTCGGGCCGCATCCTCCGTGAGCTGTTCGACCTCGGGAACCTCGTGGCCGAAGACGTGATGCGTCCGCGCGTGCAGGTGCACGGCGTCCGGGTGGGCGCGACCGCCGAGGAGGTACGCGCACTCGTCGAACAACACCCGCACACGCGTTACCCGGTCTACGGCGAGGACCTGGACCACATCTTCGGCGTGGTCCACATCCGCGACCTCGCGGCGTTCATCACCGAGGAGCGCGACTTCACCTCTGAGTCGATGCAGGAGCCGCCATTCGTCCCCTCTTCCACTCCGCTCTCCTCCGTGGTGGCCCGCATGCGCGACCAGCTCGTGCAGTTCGCGGTCGTGCTCGACGAACATGGCGGCACCGCGGGCATCGTGACGCCCGACGATGTGACGAACGAGATTCTCGGGCGGGTGCCGGAGAGTGACGCCACCGGGGAGATGTTCCGCGACGCCTCCGGCCGCCTGCACGCCGCCGGCACGGTCCGCCTCGACGAGTTGAGCGAGCGACTCCGCCTCCAGATCGAGCACCCCGAGGCAGAAACCGTCAGCGGCCTCGTCCTCGCGCTCCTCGAACGCCCGCCGCGCTTCGGCGACGCCGTCGAGTACGACGGCATCGAGCTCCGCGTCACCCAGATCGACGGCCGTGGCGTCGCGCAGGTGGTCGTCGCGATCCTCCCTGCGACGGACGACGACGCCGAGGGCAACCAGCGCTTCTAGCGAGCGCGTCCGCCTCCTGACACACGACGAGGGCGTCCCGGTTGGGACGCCCTCGCTGCGTTCGTACTCGCTCAGCCTACCTCAGTCGCCGGAGACGGCGGCCTGCTGAGCCGGCTGCGCGGCCTGAGGGGCGAGGTTGCCCTCGACGTGAATGACCGGCAGCGCACGATTGAGCCAGCCGGGCAGCCACCAGTTGCGCTCGCCGAGGAGCTTCATGGTCGCGGGTACGAGGATCATCCGGACGATGGTGGCATCCAGGAAGATCGCGATCGCGAGGCCCATGCCCATCAGCTTCGCGAGGCGGTCGTCCTCCAGCGCGAAGCTCCCGAACACCACGATCATGATCGCGGCAGCAGCGGTGATGACTCGGGCGGTGGACGCGAGGCCGTCCGCGACGGAGCCGACGGCGTCGCCCGTGCGGTCGAACTCCTCCTTCACACGGGAGAGCAGGAAGACCTCGTAGTCCATCGAGAGCCCGAAGACGATGGCGAACATCATCATCGGGATGAACGGCTCTATCGGACCGCCCTCGATCCCGAGCAGCGAGCCGAGCCAGCCCCACTGGAAGATGGCAACGATCACGCCGTAGGCAGCGCCGATGGACAGCACGTTCATGAGCACGGCCTTGACCGGGACCAGCACGGAGCGGAACACGACCATCAGGAGCAGGAAGGACAGTGCGAGGACTGCACCGAAGAAGATCACGATGCGCCCCGTGAGGTAGCTCGTGAAGTCGATGTTCGACGCGACCATCCCCGTCACGCTGACATCGAGCGTTGAGCCCGCGATCGCAGTCGGGATCACCTCGTCGCGCAGCGTGCGGACCAGTTCGCTGGTCGCCTCGTCCTGGGGGGAAGTCTCCGGGAACACCTGGATGAGGTAGGCCGGCGAGGCGTCCGGGGTCGCCGGGTCGCTCGGGAACGGATCGGCGACGGAGGCCACCCCCGGCGCGCCCTCGATGCCAGCGACGAGCGAGGTGAGCAGCTCCCGGGCGGCCGAATCGGTGGGATCGCCAGCCTCGACGACGACGAGGAGCGGGCCATTGAAGCCCGGCCCGAAGCCATCGGCGAGGAGGTCGTACGCCTGGCGCGTCGTGGTCTCCTCGGCGAAGTTTCCCTCGTCGGAGAACCCCATCCGCAGTGAGAGCAGCGGCGCGGCGAGCACCAGCAGGAAGACCGAGCCGACCGTCAACCACACCCATGGCCGAGCCTGCACGGCGCGGCTCCAGCGGTAGGCCAGCGTCTCCTCGGTGGGCGTCGCCTCGCCCCGCGGGACGCGCTTCTTGAGCACCGGGAGCCAGCGGCCGACGACGAAGAGCGCGAGGGCGATCGGGAAGCCCGCGAGGAACACCGGCTGGCCGAGGCCAACGCCCAGCAGCGCCAGCGAGATGAAGCCCGCCGCGACGAGGGCGTACCAGGGCGTGACCTCGACGCGCTCGCGAGCGAATCCGAGGAGAGCGGGGAGCAGCGTCACCGAGGCGAACATCGTCGCGAGGACGGTGACCGCCGCGCCGATCCCGAGCCCGCTGACGAAGGCGAGCCCCATCAGGAGCATGCCGAGCAGGGAGATGACCACGGTGACGCCCGCGAACATCACCGCGCGCCCCGCCGTGTCAAGCGCGACCGCAGTTGCATCCTCGGCGTCGAGGCCGGAGTGCAGGCCCTCGCGGTAGCGGGTGACGATGAACAGCGCGTAGTCGATCCCGACGCCGAGGCCGATCATCGCGCCGATCGCGGTGGCGAAGTCGGGAATCGCGACAACGTTCGAGAGCAGCGTCACGAGGCCCATCGCAACGCCCACGCCCGCGACCGCGACGCCGATCGGCAGGCCCATCGCCAGGACGGACCCGAACGCCACGATCAGCACGACGACGGCGAACGACAGGCCGATGAATTCCGTCTCGGGTGGAGCGAACTCCGCCAGGGCGGTGCCACCGACCTCGACCTGCAGTCCGTCGACCACGGGTGCGTTCTCGAGCAGGTCCACGCCGATCAGGGACGCCTCGGTGAAGTCCAGGTCTGGGTGGAGCGAGAGAGAGGCGAACGCGACCGTACCGTCCGCGCTGACCTGCGTCTCCGCTCCCATGCCCTCGTAGGGGCTGGAGACCGTGACGCCTTCGTTCGCGGCGGCGCGAGCGAACAGCGCCTCCATCGCCGCGCGTACCTCGGGGTCGTCGATGCCGGATTCGGTCCGGAAGACGATGGATCCGGCCTGCCCCGCGCCGAATCCGCCGAAGTGCGTCTCGAGGGCGTCGAACCCTCGGCGGCTCTCGGAGTCCGGGATGGCGAATGATCCGTCGAAGGCAGAGCCCACGACTCCGGCCGTTCCGAAGACCGCCACCATGAGGGCGATCCAACCGACGACGACAAGCCAGCGGTTCTTGAAAGACCACCGTCCGAGTGAAGCAAGCATCTGAATGAGTCCTGTCGAACTGCCCGCCGGCCGAGCACGAGTGGCGGCAGCGGAGGGCATCTGGCTGGCTCGACATACGGTGTAAACTTACAGAGTACGTCGGGAGACATACGTTGTAAGCGTACATCGTAAGTCCGTCAAGCCCGGTGCCACTCGCAGACCCAGCCTCTCCCCATCGCGAGGCCCCCCGGCTTACCGTGTATGTACCCAGGAACAAGGAACTCGATGGCCGCAGACAGCAGTACCGCCGAACCTCGTACCCCGCTCAGCCGGGAGCGGGTCCTCGCGGCCGCGGTCGCCCTCGCGGATGAGCACGGCATCGAGGCGGTGAGCATGCGCCGCCTCGGCCAGGAGCTCGGCGTCGAGGCGATGTCGCTCTACAACCACGTCGCGAACAAGGAGGACCTCCTCACGGGGATGGCCGATGCGATCGTGAGCGAGATGCCGGTGGCGGAGGACGGTCCCGACTGGCGGGCGACGCTGCGCCAGCACGTGCTGGATGCACGCGATGTCCTGCTTCGCCACGAGTGGGCACCGAAGGTGATCGAGGGACGCAAGGACCTCACCCCGACGATGCTGCAGCACTACGACGGCGTGGTCGGCATCTTCCTGCGGGCCGGCTTCTCAGCCGACCTCACGCATCACGCCGTGCACGTCCTCGGCAGCCGCGCGCTCGGGTTCACGCAGGAGCTCTTCGATGACTCCGGGTCGGAGATGAGTGATCCGGAGGTGGCAGCCTTGATGATGCAGCAGATGGCCGCGGCTTATCCGAACCTGGGCGCGCTGATCGCTGGCGGCGATCCCCACAAGGAGGATGACTCCATCCTCGGCGATGGATGCGACTCCCAGTTCGAGTTCGAGTTCACGCTCGACCTCATCCTCGACGGCCTCGAGCGGTTGCGCCTCGCCGAGCAGTCCTGACGCGCATCGCCTCCTGACACACGACGAGGGCGTCCCTACCGGGACGCCCTCGCTGCGTTCGTACTCGCCTCGGGAGAGGCGGGAGGCTACTCCACCTTGAGCGTGGTCTCGCCCTCCTTGGTGGCGTTCACCAGGACCGCCATGTTGCCGGCCGGGTGCCGGTTCTCGTACATGAGCTGGTGGGCCTCGCCGACACCGCCCTCGAATGGGAACACCTGCGAAAGGACGGGATCCACCTCGCCGGCCGCGACCATGTCGTTGAGCTCGGCGCACTGCTGCGTGTTCGCGAAGTGCGAGCCCTGCAGCCGCTTCTGGCGCATCCAGAGGTAGCGCAGGTCGACGTCGGCGTTGTAGCCCGACGTGCCGGCGCAGATCACGACCATACCCGCGTTGTCCGTCAGGTAGATGGACGTCGGGATCGTGGACTCGCCGGGGTGCTCGAAGACGATGCGGGGCGCCTTGCGCTCCCCCAGGACTTCCCAGAACTTCGCGCCGAACGCCCGCGCGCCCTTCATCCACTCACCGAAGGCGGCGCTGTCGTCCAGGTCGGGCAGCCGGCCCCAGTGGGTGAAGGCGGGGTCCTTGCGGTTGATCACGCCCTTCGCGCCAAGCTGGTAGCACATCTCGAACTTCGACTCGTCCGAGACGACCGCGATCGGGATGCCGCCCTTGGCCTTCACGATCTGCGTCGCCATGACGCCGAGGCCGCCCGTGGCGCCCCAGACGAGCACCGGGTCGCCCTCGCGGACAGTGTGCGGCTCCCAGCCCATGAGCATGCGGTAGGCGGTGGCGCCGACGAGCATGTAGGCAGACGCGGCCTCCCAGGTGAGCTGCTTCGGCTTCGGGAAGCACTGGTGGTACTGGACCTTCGTGAACTGGGCGAAGGAACCGTAGTTCACCTCGTAGCCCCAGATGCGGTTCGAGGTGGAGGTGATGGGGTCGGCGCCTGCCTGGATGTCCGGCGCGTCATCGTTCCACATGCCGCAGGAGAGGACGACCTCGTCCCCGATGTCCACGTTGGTGACCTGGTCACCCTTCGCCCACACGATGCCCGAGGCGTCCGATCCACCGATGTGGAACTCCTCGGTCTCACCGGCCTTCTGGCGCGCCGCAATCACATCGACGGGCGTGCCGAGGGCGGCCCAGACGTTGTTGTAGTTCACGCCCGCAGCCATGACCCAGACGAGCACGTCCTTCGGCCCGATCTCGGGCACGTCGATGGGCTCGACCTTGAATGCATCCTTCGGCTGGCCGTAGCGCTCCGGCCGAATCAACGAGGCGTACATCTGCTTCGGTACGTGTCCGAGGGGCGGCGTCTCGCCGATCTCGTACAGGTCCTTCTTCTCGGGCATGCTGAGTCCCCCGATCGTGGTCTCGATCGCGCGAGGATGCGCGCGTTTCGGGCCGTTTTCTGCTCGCGCAGCGGAGCGACGAGTGCCGCGTCCACCCCTCCCGCGAGGCTCCGGGCATCCTACCACCGAGGCGGATCGCTGACAGCGGAGCGGAGGTGAGGGCCGCCCCCCATCATGGGGAGTTCGAGCGGCTTCGGAGTCCGCGAGAGGCTATGTCAACCTCGTTGCCTAATCCGTGGCGCGCTCGGTTCAGACAGCTTCTGCCTTCGGCAACTCGAAGGTGAACTCCCAAAGCAAGTCCCGCGTATCGGAGCTGGCGGACAACTGAATTCGCAGTTCGGCGTGTACCGAATCACCGCTGAGCTCGAAGTATCGACCGGGATCCCGGTTTCGGAGCTCGACAGCGGGTAGGGTCACGGACTCACCCTCAGGCACCGCAATTCGTCGATCCAGCGCGAGCCCGACATCCGCGTCTTGCTCCCAAACGCCAGCACGAACCTCGCCAACATCGACGTCGTATCGGGCCCAGAGGTACAGAGGGCTAAGCGCACTCCCGACGACGCCCGTCCAGGTGGGCCTGTGGAAATCCGTCCACCACCGCAGCCGCACTTCTGTTAGCACAGCATCCCGAGGGCCACGATTCCGGATCGTGAGTCGAATCGTGCCCGAGGGCTCAGTAAAGCCCCTGCCCGAAACGGACGTCCCGATCTCGCTATGGGAGACCGCGGAAAGCTCGGTCGGAGCAGTGGCACGCCAGATTTGGTGAGCCACTGCCACGAGAGCTAAGGCCGTGATGGTGAAAGTTGCGACAGCTACCGCCAGCTGAGCTTGCTCGATGAACTGACTACGGCTTGATGACGAGACGACGGAAGCCACGACCCAGGTTGCGCCGGTGAGTATGAACAGCCCCAACGCAGCGGTCAGCGCGTTACGCGGATGACTGATCCAGAACTCCAGGCTTGTCCACGACTTCCGCTCGTTCATCTTGCGCGATAGTAGGGGCAATAGCCCGCCTCGAACTGTCGATTCGGATTCAAACCCCCGATCCGCCTACGCGCACGACTCGTCCCTGGTGGACTGGGATCGGCGGTGGGGGGAGGGGGCGACCCTACCCCAACTCCTCGAGGACGCCCTCGATGCGCGCGACGAGGCGGGCGACCTCGTCGGGTTCTTCGATGCGGGAGCCGTTCTCGCGGCGGATGTAGAAGGCGTCGAAGACCTCGGGGCCGATGGTGTCGACCTTCGCGAGGTGGATGTCGATGCGGAGGTCGTGGAGGGCCTTCGTGACGGCGTAGAGCAGGCCTCGGCGGTCGGGGGCGGAGACCTCGAGGACTGAGTAGTCGCGGGAGGCGGCGTTGTCGATGGAGACCTTCGTCTCGATGTCGGCACGGCGCGAGGGCTGCGGATAGGAGCGGCGCACCTCGTCGAGGCGTTCCTCGATGTCGAACTCGCCGCAGGCCGCGCGTGGCAGCGCGTCGAGGATGCGCGACCAGCGGCGGTCGTCGATACCTCCTCCATTGCGCCCCTCACGGTTGAGGGCATCCCCGACGTGCCAGACCTGGATCGCGATGCCGTCGGCGCGGGTGTAGGCGACGCCGCCGAGCATGCTCGCGTTGAACCCGGCGAGGGTGCCCGCGATGTCCTGGAGCAGGCCGGGCCGGTCGGGCGTGACGAGGGTGACACGGTCGATCTCGCCGAGGGTCTCGCGGCGCGCGGCGGAGCGGCCCTCGGCGGTGGCGGCCTCCTCGATGAGCGCGATCTGGTCGCCCACGGTCTCCGGGGGCGTCGAGAGCAGGTACGAGGCGTCGAGGCCGGCGAGGTGAGCGCGGACGACCTCGGGCGGGAAGCGGCCGGTGAGCGCCTCGGCGACCGCTTCGCTGCTGGGCGCGTGGGCGCGCTGTTCGAGGACGGCGCTGACGCGGTCGAAGAGCGCGCGCATCAACTGCGCCTTCCACTGGTTCCAGACGTTGGGGCCGCTGGCGCGCGCGTCCGCCACCGCGAGGAGGTACAGCAAGCGCAGCGTGTCGAGGTCCCCGACCGCCTCGGCGGTCTCGCGGATCACCTCGGCGTCCGCGATGTCGCGGCGCGTGGCGACGGCGGGAAGCAGGAGATGGTGGCGGACGGCAGCAACGAGGCGTTGCGTCACCGCCGCACCGAGCCCGGCGCGGGTCGCGAATCGCTCCGCGATGACAGCACCCGCCGCGGGGTGCTCGACGCCGGCGTGCGCCTTCCCGATGTCGTGGAGCAGCGCGGCGAGTAGGACTTCCTCGGGCTTCCCGAACGCGGCCGCGACCTCCGGGGTGCGGGCGCTGAACTCGTCGTGCTGCATGACGTGCCGCGCCTCGGCGACGGTGCGGGCGGTGTGCACGTCGACGGGGTGGATGTGGAACGGCGCGATGTGCGGACGGGCGCGCAGGGCCTCCCACTCCGGCAGGAGCGTCGCCAGCCACGAGGGCTCACCCCCCTGTTGGAGACCCAGCGGCTCGAGCAGGCCCCCTGGTGCGATGCCCTCGAGGGTGCGGCGGAGCGCGGAGAGGGTGCTGCGGTCGTCCGGCTCCTCGGAGGTCGCTCGACGACGTGACCGCCAGCGGCGGCGCGGCCGTTCCTCGACGGCGAACGCGTCCGCGACGGCGGCGTCCACCACGCGCATGTGGCCGTAGAGCGCGCGGCCCCACTCGAACGAGTCGACGCCGAGCCACTCGCCGACCTCGCGCGCGTACTCGGGGCGATAGGTGTCGTTGGGGCGGTCGACGAGGGCGTGCACGGCGTGTCGCGTGAGCGTCAGCGCCTCGTGCGCCTCAGCGAGCGCGCCCGTCCGGGGGGACTCGTCGCGGTCTTCGGCGATCGCCTCGGCGGCCGCGAGCCAGTGCAGCGCGTGCAGGCCGCGGAGGCCGCCCCGGCTCGTCTTCACGTCGACGGCGAGCAGTTGCCACGGCTCGGCACGGACGCGCTCGGCACGGAGCGCCGCGAGTTGCTCGCGCAGCCACGGACGCGATCCGCGGACGAACTTGCGGCGTGCCTCGATGAACTCGTGGAACAGATCGAGGTCGCCAGCCACGAGCCGCGCGTCGAGGAGGCTCGTGTAGGTCTCGATGTTGGCTTTCGCCGCCTCGACTGACTCGGACACCGTCCCACGGAGTGGCCGACCTTCAGCGAGGCGTCCCACAGCGGGTAGAGCATGCGGACCGCGCGATCCTCGGCGCTCCCGTCGACGAGCAGCATGAGGTCGATGTCCGAGTGCCGGGCGAGTTCGCCGCGCCCGTAGCCACCGACGGCGACGACCGCGACACCCTCGATCCCCCGCGCCAGCTCGGCGACCGCAGCATCGAGGCAGTCCGTGAGGTACGCGCTGAGTGCCGCGCCGCGTTCGAGGGCTGGAGCGCCCTCGAAAGGACCGGGCAACGCGAGGGAGGCGCGCCCGGCTACTGCCGAACGCGCCTCCAGGAATCGAGCGAGCGCCGGGTAGGACGCCTGCTCCACGTCATGCCCCCTAGAGGGCGTCGTTCCCGCGCTCGCCGGTGCGGATGCGGATGACATCCTCCACCGGGAGGACGGCGATCTTGCCGTCGCCGATCGAGCCCGTGCGCGCGGTGCGCTCGATGGTGTCGATCACGGTCGGGGCGAGGGTGTCGTCCACCAGCACCTCGATCCGCACCTTCGGCACCATGTCCACCTCGTACTCCGCGCCGCGGTAGGTCTCCGTGTGGCCAGACTGCCGGCCGAAGCCCTGCGCGTTGATGGCGGTGAGGCCGGAGACACCGGTCTCCTTGAGGGCGTCCCGGATCTCGTCGAGCCGGAACGGGTTGATGTAGGCAATGACGAGTTTCATCGTGCCGCTCCTATTCCACGAATCCGTAGGCCTGCTCTTCGTGGAGAGCCAGGTCCAGGCCGCCGCGCTCTTCGTCCTCGGTGGCTCGGATGCCCATAGTCATGTCCAGCGCCTTCGCGATGACGAACGTCACGGCGAACGAGTAGACGAGGGCGATCACGACGCTGAGCGCCTGCCGGCCGAGTTGGTCGACGCTGCCGGCCACCCCACCGTAGGCCTCCTCGGCGAGGATGCCGAGCAAGATCGAGCCGATGATGCCACCCACGAGGTGGACCGCGACGACATCAAGCGAGTCGTCCAGGTTGAGCATGAACTTCAATCGCAGCGCGTAGAAGCAGACCACGCCGGCGATGAGGCCGAGGAGCATCGCGCCCAGCGGCCCGACGAACCCGGCGGCCGGGGTGATCGCCACGAGGCCGGCGACGGCGCCCGAGACGAACCCGAGTGTCGTCGGCTTCCCGTGCGTCATCGCCTCGGCGATGATCCACGCCGTGGCGGCCGTGGCGGCAGCGACCTGCGTCGTGAGGAACGCGTTGCCCGCGGCGGCATCAGCGGCGAAGGCCGAGCCACCGTTGAACCCGAACCAGCCGAACCACAGGATGCCCGCGCCGAGGACCGTCAGCGGCAGCGAGTGCGGCCGGATGATGTCCTTGCGGAAGCCCAGGCGCGGGCCCAGCACCATGATCAGCGCAAGCGCAGCCGCACCGGCGTTCACGTGGACCACGAGGCCACCTGCGAAGTCGAGCGCCTCGATGTCCGCGCCGATAAAGCCACCGCCCCAGACCCAGTGCGCCATCGGCACGTATACCAGCAGCGACCAGATCGCGACGAAGATCGCCCAGGCGGAGAACTTCATGCGCTCGGCGATCGCGCCGGCGATGAGGGCCGGGGTGATGATCGCGAAGGTGAGCTGGAACATCATCTGCACGTTGTCGGGGTACGGCAGACCGAAGTGGTCGTTGCTCAGCCCCAGGTCGCGCAGCCCCCAGAGCTCGAAGTCCCCGATGACGCCGTAGCCGCCGACCTCGGTGCTGCCACTGAACGTCAGAGACGCTCCCACCAGCACCCACAGGATCGTGACCACGCCCATCGCGACGTAGTTCTTCATCAGCATCGCCAGCACGTTCTTCGCGCGCACCATGCCCGCATAGAAGAACGCGAGGCCCGGCGTCATGAGCAGCACCAGCGCGCTGCTCATGAGGAGCCACGCGGTATGTCCGCTATCCATTCCCGCACCCTCTCCGCGAACGAACCTCCCAGCGCGCGCGAATTCCGCATCGCGTTTCGTCCGCATGGCGAGGATGTCTATCTCGAATGTCGCGAGAGTGTCGGTTGTGTTACTTCCGTGTTTCGCAGCGTTATGTCCGAAGTTGACCTCCGCTCGGTTTCCTGACGACACTCCGTGTCATGCAGAAGTTCACTCGCACCCTCGCCTTCCTCGCGCTGCTCACGTCGCTCCTCACCAGCGCGTGCACGCCCGACGCCGACGACCCCGCGAGCACGAGCCGGACCGAGGCGACGAGCACCCCGATCGAAGCAGGCGCGACCTCGACCCCACTCGCGACCGAGACGGCGCAGGCAACTCCGACCCCGACTGCGGTGCGACAACCCAACTTCGTCGGCAACCTCGGCGACTACCTGTTCGTCGTCCTCGTCGAGCAGGAGACGGCCGAGCTCATCGAAGGCGCACCACCGTGGGCTGTGCTCACCTTCGAGGAGGTCGCTTCGCCTGCCGAGGCCATGGCGCGTGTCGAGAGCACCAATGCTGCCGGGCTGATCCTCGATGAGGCCACGTACGCCGACTTCCCGATCGGGCACCTCGCAGTGCTCTACGACGACGGTCGGGTCCTCGTCGTGTTCGACGTCCCCCTCGACGACGTCCATCTCTCGGTCCCGCAGGGTGAGCGGGTCGACGCGGATCTAGGAATCAATCCGCCCAGCCCCTATTACTCGATCGTGCATGGGACGCGACCCGATGTCCGTCCTCGAACAGGGGCGGCGAGAACCTCTGCCTTCCTACAAGACCTTTTCCATGAACAGGTGCCCTACCAGGCTGACATCGCGTTCGGACGGATCAGGCCTTGAGCGTCACCCCCCGTTCGCAGTGAACGATCCCGACCGGTAGAATCCCCTCACTCCCCGACCCACTTCGGATCACCCGCGAGGACTCGGAGCGCGCCACCATCGCAGCCCGACGTGCGACTGCACACGCCACCGATATCGCCGAGGGCGTCACCCACGCCGAAGGCTCGCCCACGCGGGGCGAGGCTGCCTCGGCGCGGCCGTTCCTGAAGTGGGCGGGCGGCAAAACACAGCTCCTCGAGCCGCTGATCGCCCGAGCACCCCGCGAGATCGAGACCTACTACGAAACGTTCCTGGGCGGCGGCGCGATGTTCTTCGCGCTCCTCTCGAACCCCGAACTCGCGCCAAAGCGCGCCGTCCTCAATGACCTCAACCGCGACCTCGTGACCGTGTACGAGACCGTGCGCGACGAAGTCGACGCGCTGGTGGCGGCGCTCGCCGAACTGTCCGAGGCGTACCTCGAGGCCAGCGAGGACCAGCGGTCCGAGTTCTACTACGCCCAGCGCAGCCTCCGCTTCGCCGATCCGGTCGCCCTCGCCGCGCGCTTCATCTTCCTGAACAAGACCTGCTTTAACGGGCTCTACCGCGTGAACCGCCGAGGCGAGTTCAACGTCCCTCACGGCCGCTACAAGTCGCCGCGCATCCTCGACGAGCAGGGCCTGCGTGACGCCTCCGAGGCACTCCGGAACGTGGAGATCACCTGCAGCGACTTCGGCGAGGCGCTGGCCGCGCCGCAGGCAGGCGACTTCGTCTACCTCGACCCGCCCTTCGAGCCGCTCTCGAAGACCTCATCATTCACGGGGTACACGCAGGGGTCGTTCGGACGCGACGAGCAGCAGCGGCTGAAGTGGGCCATCGACGACCTCACCGAGCGAGGCGTCCGCGTGATGCTCTCGAACTCCGCGCAGGACTACATCCTCGGCCTCTACACGGCTGACCGAGGGCCGTTCGCGGCCAAGCCCGGACGAGCTGGCACGCGCTACCGGTGGGAGACTACGCTCTCGCGCCGCGCCATCAACTCGCGCGGCGACCGTCGAGGCGCCATCAACGAACTCATCGCCCTTAACTACCCCGAGGACGAGGAGCGGCGCGCGCTGGAGTCGTCTCGGCGGAAGTAGCCTTGAGTCACGACCGCACGGATCCACCGTCTCCGTCCGACCTCCGGCCCCCTCTCCCGTTTCGGGAGAGGGCTGGGGTGAGGGCAAACCACCGTCGTTGCCGCGCGTGCGTCCCGGTGGGCTCCCACTTCGACAGGCTCAGTGAGAGCGGGTGTGTGAGTGACGTGCGAGGGGAACGGCCGCTCGGTGTGAGCCGGGACTCGGTGGCTAGGCCTCGGCGGCGTCCTCGGCGAAGGTGGAGCGGCGCGCGGGGAGCACGAAGTAGAGGCGGAGCCACGTCTCCAGTTCGCTCAACTCGACGGCTTTGCCCGAAGCCGAGAGGAACGAGCGCATGTGGCCGCTGAAGCCCGGGCCGTGGAAGACGACGATGCCCTGGATCGGCCAGGCAGCAATGTCGTCGATGGTGCTCGGGATCTTCTCCTCGGCCGAGCCGCGCGAGGACTGGTACTTCACCTCGATCCCAAGCGACCGCCGCTCGCCGATGTCCGTGACGACGAGGTCGATGCGACGCCGCGCGCCCCAGATGCGGCGGCCCACGTAGACCTCGGTCTCCACTTCCAGCCCGAGATCGCGCGCGACCTGCGCGCACGCGGCCACCATCTCCTGCCACGAGGTCGGCTCGAAGAAGTTGCCCTGCTCCCGACCGTTCGAGGATCGCGCCATGCCGCGCACGATACCGTGCCCTCGCGGCGCGGTCAGATTCCGCCCACCGGACGGGGAGGCCTCAGGCGTGTTGGTGTTGCTGCTATTCATCGTCTTTGGTTTCGTGCTCGCCAAACTGGCGAGGTTTGCCGAGCACGTCATGCGCACGCGTGGCGGTTGGTATGGCCTCGCGGCGTTGTTGCCATTCCTCTCTGCGATCGGTGTGATGGTCTACTTGTTCACCCTGGCGCTGTAGGCAACTCGGAATCACCGCCCGCCAGCGTGGGACGTACTACTCTACGTCCGCTGGCGAGGAGTCCGAATGGCAGGCGCCCTCCTCATGCTCGGTGCGGCCATCCTCGCGGCGTTCGCGGGGTCGCTGACCCTCGCGAGGAATGCACGCGGCGGGACGTGGCGTCAGGTTGTGCCAGCCCTGCTCCCCCTCGTGCTCACCGCGCTGCTGCTCGGCTACCTCGTGACGAAAGTCGTGTACGAGGAGCCCTACCCCTGCTGGTTCGTGGACGAGCTCTACTGTGACTTCAGTTCCACCCAGTACCACGACCTCTTCGGCTGGGAGTTCTGAGCGGCACCAGCGGCCCAACTCGCCTGAAACAACAGCTCACGTATCCTCGCCCCTGCAAGACAGGGAGCTCATGCCTACCATCCTCGTCCCGGCGGACATCGCCGACCGTCTCCACGATCAGCTCGCCGCGTTCGACGGCCTTGAGGTCATCGCCGCGCCCGAGGGCGAAGGCGAGACGCTCTCGCCGGAGCAGATGGAGCGCATCGACTGTGCGTTCTTCAACACCGCATCGGGCCCGCTCGCGAGTCGGCGCGTGCTGGGCGCGGCGCGCCGGGCGAAGAATCTGGAGTGGCTTCACCTCGGACACTCGGGAGCTGATGACCCGATCTTCCAGGAGCTGATGGACCGAGGTGTCGCCGTGACGAACTCGGCCGGCGTCGCCGCCGAGCCGATCGCACAGACCGCCATCGCCGGTCTGCTCGCGCTCAACCGAGGCATCCCGGCATGGCTCGAGGCGCAGCGACGCCACTCGTGGGAGCAGTCCCCTCGCGAACTCCCGCCCGAGGAGCAGCCGCCCGTCCTCAGTGACCAGACGATGGTGATCCTCGGGCTCGGTGCGATCGGCAGACACGTCGCCCGCTACGCGCAGGCCTTCGGCATCCACGTCATCGGCGTCCGTCGCTCGGCCATCGCCGCCGAGGATGGCGTGGACGAGTGGGTGCCGCCCGACCGCCTCGCCGAGGTGCTACCGCGCGCGAACTTCCTCGTGAGCACGGTCCCGCTGACGGCGGAGACGCGCGGGATGCTCGACGCCGCCGCGCTCGACCTACTGCCGGCAGGGGCTGTGTTCGTGAACGTGTCGCGAGGCGAGATCGTGGACCAGGACGCCCTCATCGAGCGACTCGCCTCCGGTCGCATCGCGAGCGCCTACCTCGACGTCACGGATCCGGAGCCACTGCCCGAGGACTCCCGGCTGTGGGACCTCCCGAACGTGATCATCAGCCCCCACGATTCGGCGAGGTCAGCCGGGACGCGGGCGCTCACGGACGCGATGTTCCTCGAGGAGCTGGGACGCCGGCTGCGTGGCGACGAGTCGCCACGACTCGTGCGAGACCGCTAGGCCGCATACGTTCTATTGACGGGGTCATTGGAGTGCCGAGGAGGCATTGCCCATGGCCCATGCGCCATCGCACCGCGGATCCCTGCGCTTTCGACTGACGGTCCCGCTCCTGCTGGCCTTTGGGCTGCTCCTGGCCGGTTGCGGCGGCGACTCCGAGGACGACGACCCGAGTGCCTCGCCGATCGCGGACCTGCCCGCGGAGTCCCGGCTCATCGTGAACGCAAGCGGCGTCGTGCCGTTCGACGGCAGTTCCGAGCAGTTCCTCGCCATCCTGCCCTTCGAGCCCCTGCTCCCGAGCGCCGTACCCGGCGACCACGCACTTCAGACGGCCACGATCATTCCCTCGATGCCCGGGGCCGGGAAGAATGACGAGGGCGCAACGCTCCTGCTGACGTACGGCCCGGCCGGCGAAGAGGCCGAGGACGCCGACGCCGAGAACCCCGACGCCGAGAACCCCGACTTGATCGAGGTCACGCAGCACATCCGGCCCGCGCCCGACCTGAGTGCGATCGGCGAGACCATTCAGGTCGGCGGAGTCGAGGGCGTCCTCATCGCCTTCGAGGACAGCGACGCCCTCCAGGTCATCTGGCAGGACTGCGAGCTGACGCTGACGATCTCGTCCTCGGCCATCGACCGCGAAGAGATGGTCGCGATGGGCGAGTCGATCACGGACGGGTGTCCTGACGCCGTGGGCTAGTGGGTGCATCACTAGTACGTGCTAGCCTCCTCCGGTTCGATCGGAGGAGGTCACCAGTGTCGTTCGTGAGACTCGCCCGCCTGCCGCTGCTGCTCGCGCTTGGAGCCGCCCTCGTCGGGTGCGACTCGGGCGACGTGGACGCGGGCGGCGGGACGCGCATCGAGGACCTGCCGTCCGAGGCACTCATCGTGCAGAGCGCCTCGGGCGAGCCGACCACTGAGGACGCTGCGGCGTTCCTCGAACTGCTGCCATTCGAGCCGTTGTACCCATCCGAGGTACCTGGAGATCTCGAACTCGCGTTAGCGACCATCTACCCATCGCCCCTATTCGAGCGGGATGGTGACCACGCGCTGAACACCTTGTGGTTGGAGTACCGAGGCGATGGAGGTGAGACCGACTGGGTGACGGTGACTCAGCGGATGTTGCCGTCAACTGTGGGCGGGACTCTCCCGACTCGAATCGTCGAGGTAGACGGCTTCGAGGGCACCCTCGTCGACCTCCCGCGCACAGAGGCGATCCAGCTCTTCGTCTACGCCTGCGACCTCACGATCACGCTCATGTCGCATGTCCTCACCGAGGACGAGATGGTCGCGATGGCCGCTTCGATGATCGGCGGATGCCCGCGGCCCTCTGAGGGTTAGGTCATGCCAATTCGCACTCGACTCCTGCGGACCGCACTCAGCCTCCCGATCCTCTTCGCGGCAGTCGCTTGCAGCGATGAGAGTGCCGACGGGCGCGACACCGTGCGGATCGAGGATCTCGGGAACGAGGTGCTCTACGTCATCAGTGAGGCCGAGCCGCTCGCTCAATTCGAGGGCGACAGTGAGGCGTTCCTCGAACGGCTCGGGTTCGTGCCCGTCTACCCGAGCGTCGTGCCTCATCAATACCGGCTTTCGTCGGCGAGCATGAGCGGTGAACCGGCTGGCGGAGACGATCAGAGCTTCGCGCTCAGCCTTCAGTACCTGATGAACGCGCCGGGTTCCGACCTCATCACTGTCGGGCAGTTCATGGGGGACGCGCTGCCGCGCCCCGGAATGCGCAGCGAAGCGATCGATGTCGGGGGCGTCGAGGGATGGCTCATCTACCCGGGTGGGACCGAAGCGTTCGTCCTGGCGTGGCACGCCTGCGATCGGGTGATCTCGATTCAGTCCGGGGACATCGGCGAGTCCGAGGCCATCGCCATGGCCGAGTCCATCGAGTGCCCGGACGCCGAGGGCTAGCTCCAGCCCATCTCCGGGACGGCGGTGCCGGATTCCTCGGCGGCGGCGTTGATCTGGCGCCAGGTCTCGTCGTCGAGCTCGATGCCGTGCTCGAGGCGATGGGCCATGCGGCGGCGCTCGGGTTCGCCGGCGGTGAGGACCTCGCTGTGGCCGGGGGCGAGCGGGGGCTCCTTGGCGAACTCGATGAGCTCGTCGATGCCGGAGGTGAACGCCTCGATCGGGAGGAAGCTCGACGGGTCGAGGGCCATGAACCACACGCCGTTGGTGCCTCGAACTCCCTCGATCGAGGTGCCCGCGCCGGAGAGGACGCCCGAGAGCGTCTCGACGGCGAGGTTCAGGCCGAAGCCCTTGTAGCCACCGTCGGGCCCGCCGACGGGGAGCAGCGTGCCCTGCAGCTCGTTGCCGCCGGTGCCGTAGAAGTCGCGCGCGTCGTTCGAGGGGTTCCCGTCACCGTCGAGGATCCAGCCGTCGGGGACAGGCTTCTGCGCGTTCACAGCGACCTTGAGTTTGCCCTCGGCGACCACGGAGGTCGCCATGTCGAGGATGAACGGCTCGTCGGGGTTGCCGGTGGGCATCGCGATCATGAGGGGGCTGGTGCCGGTGCGCCGGTGCGAGCCGCCAAAGGCAGCGACCAGACGGCCGCCGGGCGAGTTCACGCCGCCCATCGCGATCATGCCCTGCCGCTGCGCCTGGTCGCCGTATGCGCCGACGCGGCCGATATGTCCTGCCTCGTGCATCGAGACGAAAGCGACACCCGTCTCCTTCGCCTTGCGGATGGCGAGGTCCATCGCCTGGAGAGCGACCGGCACGCCGAGGTTCCAGCCGCCACTGACGAGCGCCGTGCCCGGCGTCTCCCGCTCGATCGTGAGCGGCGCGCCGGGCTTGAGCACGCCCGCACGCACCTGCTGCACGTAGCCAAACGTCCGGATCACACCGTGCGAGTCGTGGCCTCGGAGGTTGGAGCCGACGAGATGCTCCGCGATCTGCGCCGCCTCCTCCGAGGGCGACCCGACGCCCTCGAAGATGCGGGTGATGTAGGCGGTGAGTTCGGGCGCGGTGATCGTGATCGGCATCGGCTACGCCTCCGGCTCCACCTTCGGGGTGCCGGTGTCGCCGCGGGCAGCGGCGAGGTCGGCGCCAGCCTTGGCGCGCATGAAGCCCATGTCCGAGCCGAGCGTGACCATCTGGAAGCCAGCCTCGAGCCACATCTTGGTG
>Ga0114916_1000448_pt1 | contig 28139 bp, 29 predicted proteins | sample MalvirAntarct_66_FD_83501 | JGI IMG/M metagenome (GOLD analysis project Ga0114916, IMG submission 83501) | Marine viral communities from the Global Malaspina Expedition - Malaspina viral metaG Antarct_66 | ecosystem: Environmental > Aquatic > Marine > Oceanic | place: West Anvers Island... | reverse complement strand
CCGCAGCCGGCGCCTGCGTCGCCGCCGAGGGCGGCACGCTCCTCGCGTCGACGCGGCCGGAGACGCCGATGCTCACGCACGCATCGGTCGATCGCCGCGCCTCGAGCTAACGCGCCAGGCGCACCTCGTCGGGAGCGCTAGTCCCAGAGCTTGCGGCGCGCGACGCAGTGGGCGCAGAGCAGTTGTGAGCGCGTCGACTCGCCCCCGAGTAGCTCGACCACAGTGACCGAGGTCGACTTCACGTGCGGCTGGCAGAACCGTAGGCCACAACGCTCGCAGGGGATGTCCTGCGGCTCCTCGCACTCATCAGCGGCACACCGCCCCGCGAGGTTCTCGTGGTGGTGGCGCACCACCCAGTCCTTGTGGTCACTCAGGTCCTGGAACTTCGCCTCGCAGCGGTCGCGCCGGCACACCTCGTAGTAGTCGGGGTGCTGGGTGCCGTGCTCCGGGCAGAAGGGCTCGGCACAGTAGACGCACTGGCCGACGGCGTCAGAGTTGCATCCGCGGCGGAGCAGGAAACCGCGGGACTTGTACGTGCACGTCGCGTCACCGATGAGGATGGCGTACCCCCTGAGGCCCATCAACGAGGGGAGAGTGGCATCGCGATCGTCTCACACCGGACGCCCGAGGCCGAAGGGTACGTGGTGCCCTAGCGACTCGCCACGAGGAGCGCTCCCGTGCTCTCGCCCGCGCGTAGCACCGCGCGGACCTCGCCCGAAGCTACATCGACGGCCGTGACCGCTCCACCGAAGACATCCGACGCGTAGACGATCCGCCCATCCGACGAGAACGCGAGGCCGTCCGGGACGCCCTCCACCGGCACGCGCCGCAAGCGGTCGCCCTCGATCAGCGCGACCTCGTGGGCTGCAGAGAGCGCCACGGCGAGGGTGGCACCGTCGGGCGAGAAGGTCACGCGCACCGGTCGGCCACCAACCTCCCACCGATCGAGCAGCGTCCCGTCCGGTGCGAGGAGCACCACGACACCATCAGTCGCGGCAGCAGCGGCAAGGACGCCGTCCGCGCGGACCGCGAGCGCCTCGGTCGTGAGCCCGACGAGTACCTCGGACGCACCGAGGGACACCGACCCTGGCTCCGCGCTCGTCACAGCGACCTCGCCGCTCCGCGTCACCGCGACGGCATGCGGCCACCGCCCGCTGACGAGGGGATCGCGCTCGAACCACCCATCGAGGTCGAAGCGCCGCACCGCGTTCACGAAGCGGTCGGTCACGAGCACCGTGTCGCCGTCCAGAGCCAGCCCGTGCGGGAGTCCACCGACCTCGATCAGCTCGATGTTGCCGGAGCCGATGTCGACCACGGCGAGCCCCCCCGATTGTTCGAGGGAGACGAGGACGCGCCCGTCCGGGAGGCGGAGCAGTTCGTGCGGGCCGCCGGGCAGCTCGATGCGTTGCGCCCCAGACGGATCGGCGGGATCGACGACGAGCAGCGCATGGCCTCGCAGGTCGGCGACGAGTAGTGCTTCCGGTGGCGACGACGGCGACCACGCGATGGCGAAGACGCCGAGGGCGATCGCAGCGAGGAGGGGAAGGACTGTGCGCGCGATGCGTAGCGAGCGCATCAGGACGCCGCTCGCTCCCGCTTGATCAGCTCACGCACGTCCTGGAGGCGGTCACGGGCGGTCCGAGCGATACCGGCGGAACTCTTTGGCGCGACGCGCGTCGCCGTCTCCAGCCACTGCGCCGCAGACTGCAGGTCGCCGAGCCGCTCTGACAGGTCGCCGACGAGGTACGCAATCCTCGCGGCTGCTTCCTCGGAGAGTCGCTTGTCGTCCTTGAAGGCGCGCTCATACGACTCGCGCGCACGCATGATCCACGGCCGCTCGGCGTTCGCGTTCCCACCCTCACGCTCGAGCCATCCCCGTCGATGCTGGAGTACGGCGCGACGGCTGTCCGAGGCGCCACGCGCCTCGTAGCAGCGGATCGCGAGGTCGAGCGCGGTGACGGCGTCCTCGAGCGTCCGTGTGCCCGCGAGCGAGTGCGCGGCCAAGGCCGAGCGCGGCTCGCGGTCGTCCCAGAGTCGGGCTCGCGCCGCCTCGTCGAGGTTCGCGAAGTCATCCTGGTACGCGGCGTACGCGCAGACAGGGCAGACGACCACGCCGTACCAGGTGGGGTTCACGTCCTGGTATCGGACGTGGAAGTCGGACTCGCGCTCCCTCGGCCGGACGGCCCGCGTGCGTACGCGCAGGAACTGGAAGCGCGTCCCAGAGACCGGGCACGTGGCGGTGTCCACGAAGAACATCTTGCCGTCCACGTCGCCCTCGATCGGGACGACGTCCTCATCCCCGGGTGCGAGGCGCGCGAGCGCCCGGTCGTCCTCGGTCTCGTCCACCTCAACCTCGTCGAGGTGGACGAGATCGGCCGGGGCGGGGCTTCCCGCGAACTCGTAGATCAGCTGAACGCCCAGCTCGGGTGCCTCGCGGATCGCTTCGGTCAGTCGCGCGAGCGGGATCGCGAGCACAACCGTCTCGCGGTCCACCCGCGCCCCCGCGGACGTCGGACGGCCGGAGAACGCCGCGACATGCCCCACGAACGAGCCGGGTTGGGCGCGGGCGACGACCTCCGGATCACCCTGCTCGGAGAGCACCTCGAAGAGCACTTCGCCGCGCAGGACCACGTAGAAGCGGTCCGGCGTCGCCCCCTGGTCATACAGGCGGACGCCGGGCAAGAGCCTGGACGAGAACGTGGCCAGGCGTCGGAAGGAGTCCGGGAGAGGCCCGGGCATCCATGCCCCCAATACATGCAAGACAACCTGCGGACAGACTGCCCGCCCTGGGATCATCGGCAGCGGGGGCGGAGCCTGAAGCCCCGCCCCCGCTCTTGTCAGTCAACCGTGAGGACCTCCGAGGAACGCGCCTGCATCCCGCGGAGCGCTCGTACCTCAGGGACTACCGGATGAGGTTGACGAGGCCCTCCAGCATCTGGTCCGCCGTGGAGATGATGCGGCTGGAGGCCTGGAAGCCCCGCTGCGCGATCACCACGTTGGTGAACTCCCGCGCGAGGTCGGTGTTCGAACCCTCGAGCACACCCGCGCCAATCGAGCCACGACCGCCCGTACCCGGCGTACCAATGCTCGGCACACCAGAGTTCGAGGTGGACTCGAAGAGGTTGGAGCCAGACTTCTGCATACCGGCTGGGTTCGTGAACTGCGCCATCGCGATCTGGCCCAGCGGCCTCGTGGTGCCGTTCGAGAAGATGCCGGTGATGTCACCACCGGGGCCCACGGAGAACGTGATCAGCGAGCCAGCGGAGAAGCCGTTGTTGTACGTCGGCGCGATCGTGCCGGCACCCGCGAACTGGGTCACGGCGTCGTGGTCGACCTCCATCGTGAAGTTCGTCGCGCCCGAGGCGGCGTCCATCACGAAGTCGAACTCCATCGGAACGCCCTGGGCCGGAGCGGTGCGGCGGCCAGAGGCGTCGAAGGTGACGGTGGCGCCACCAGCGCCGGTGTCCACGGCGATCGAGTCGATCGCGGCGTCGGCGGAGGTCGCCGTCACGGTCCACTCGTTCGGGTTCGCGGTCGCCGTGTACGTGATCGTCACCGGGTGCGGGGCGCCCAGGGAGTCGTACACGTCGATCGTGGTGCTGAAGGCGTCGCCGGTCGCCGCGTTCGAGTCCAGGTTGCCCTGGACCGTCACCAGCGTGGACTCCTGCGCCGCAATCGACTGGCCCAGGGGGATGTTGATCGAGCCCAGCGGCGCGTCGATGTCCGTCACGCCGTTGGTGTCGGCGCGCCAGCCCTGGACCTTGAAGCCGTTGGTCGGGTTCACCAGCTCACCGGTGACGGCCACGTCGAACGCGCCGTCGCGGGTGTAGAAGGTCCGCGAGCCGTCCCGCACGATGAAGAAGCCGCTGCCCTGGATGGCGAAGTCCGTGTTGCGGCCGGTGGCCTGCAGCGAGCCCTGCGTGTGCAGGACGTCGATGCCACCGATCTTCATACCGAGGCCGACCTGCTGTGGGTTGGTACCACCTCGGTTCTCGGTCGGCGCGGAAGCGCCGGCGGTGGTCTGGGTCAGCATGTCCTGGAACGTCACACGGCTGGCCTTGAAGCCCTGCGTGTTCACGTTCGCGATGTTGTTACCCACCACGTCCATGTACGTGATGTGGTTCTGCAGGCCAGCGATGGCTGCAAAGAGCGCCTTCATCATGATGACGAGTCCTGTTCTTCCGGGGGCCTTCCCGGGCCAACGTCAATCGCTACGTCAGCGGCCCGGTACGACATCCCTGTCGTCGTGGTCCGCCTCTTGCCCAACCGGGCAACGAGGCATCCCACCGGCTTCCTTGCTCGGACGACCCCCTTGAACAGGTCCAGCCGTCCGTTGTTGCTTGTGTCGTCTTCTCGCCCGCGTCAGTGCGGACGAGAGCTAGTCACTATTGAGCGATCACGACCGAGTCGATGTTCGTGAAGACGTGCTCCCTTCGGCTCGCCTCGTCCACGGCGGTGACCACCGTGCGGTTCTGCACGCTCACCACCAGCGCCAGCTCGTCCAGGAGGATCAGGGAGTCCTTCGACCCCTTGTCCGCCGCCTGGCCGACCGCACGCTCGAGGCGTTCCATCTGCGCGGCGTCCATGTCCACGCCACGCTGCTCCAGCCGCTTCGAGGCGTGCTTGGAGAAGTGCAGCCCGAATGCCTCGGCCGGCGCGACGCGCGGGGGCGCTCCGCTCCCGCCCTGGAGCTCCGACGGCTGGATGCCGCCGAGTCCGATTCCCCCCATGCCAACGTTGGGCACGAGCGCCATTACTCGACCGCCACGATCCGGCTCATCGGGACACGCAGTCCCGAAGTGAGCTCAACGACGGCGCCGTTGGTGTCGTCGAAGGTGACGCGCATCACTTCGCCCTCGACGAGTTCAGGCGGCACCGGCATCTCGCCAGGGCCGACCTCGACCGGGATCTCCGCCACCACCGACCGGCCGAGGAGGCTGGCTGACTGTGACAGGCTGCTGACCTCGGCCAGCAGTCCGATCGCCTTCGTCATGCTCTGCATGGCGTCCAGCGTCTGGAACTGCACCATCTGGCCGAAGTAGTCCTGGACACCCCCCTCGGAGTCGAGGGGGTTCTGCCCGCGGATCTGCTCGATCATTATTTTGAGGAAGTCCTGCTGGGTCATGTCCGGCCCGGTGGTGCGTTGCTCCACCGGGATCAGATCCGCCAGGCTCGTCTTCCCCACGCCACTGACGTCCTGTGCCATGTATCGACTCCTACGCCAGCACGTCCACGGACCGGGAGATGCCATCGCTGGCGCCACCGTCCGAGGTCTGCTCCGGCCTGGTCGCCGGCATGTCCATGGACTCATTGGTGGACTCGAACATCGCGACCGGAGACCACTCCGGCGTGTCCTCACCCTGCGACCCGTTGAACGCCCCACCGCCGGGCTGCTGTCCGCCCGCCGAGGTGTCCAGGCTCCCGCGCCCGGTGTCGGTGGCCCTCACCTCGAGCCGGTCGACGCGCAGGTCGCGCGCCTCCAGCGCCTGGTGGAGGCCAGTCATCGACCGGTCGAGGAGCTCACGCGCCCCGGCCTGTGATGCCTCCATCACGATCCGGAGACCGTGCTCGCCTCGCGAGATGTGGATGTCCAGGTGCCCGAGCTCCGGCGGGTTCAGCACCAGCCGGATGTCCGAGTCACCACGGAACGCGGCGACTCGCACCGAGTCGGCGACTTCCGCCGGCAGCGTGGCGGCGCTCGCGACTCGCGACGCGCTCGCCGTCTCGACCACCGTGGCGTCCACCGACGGCTGCGACGCCGTCGCCGCTGCCGTCATCGCGTTGTCGACGCCTGAGGTCGCGCCAGCATTGCCGGCGACCGGACGCGTCGAGGTCTCAGCGACCCCAGGGGCATCCGCCGCGTTCGCAGCGTTCTGCTCCGTCTGCGCAGCCAGCGCCGCCTCCGCCGCGGAGACGGCGTCAGCAGCGTTCAGCTCGGTGCTCGCCCCGGACCGTCCGAGGGAGCCCGACTGAGTGGCTCGTTCAGTCGCCGGGGGAAGCACATCGCCGGCGTCGGAGGTCGGACCCCCGATGCCGTCAGCGGCCCCATCAGCGACCGGAGTCACGAGCATTGAGTCACTCGCCTCGCCCGAGGCGGCAAGCTCGCCAGTGGCGGAACCCGTCAGCGCATCCGGGACGATCTCCCTCGCACCTGTCGCGGAGGCGTCAGCCTCCCCGGCGAGCGTGCCCATGGCACTGCCCTGGACGGTCGGTTCGAGGTCGGTGGTCACGCCCTCGACACCGTCGAGGCCACCCTCGATCTGCTGGAGCAGCGCGACGAGGTCAGCCGGCAACGCCGTCACGGCGTCCGGATCTGTCTGCGTCGACTGCCCCATCACGAGGTAGGCCATCAGTGCCTCCACGGCGCCGGACGCATCGAGTGCGTTCGTGCCGTCTCCCTGGGCTTCAGGTCCTCCCGCCTCCGCGAGGCGGTCCAGCAGGAGGTTCATGTCTGTTGATGCCGTCGAGTCGGTGGTCTGGCCCTCGTCCGGGAGTCCCTGTGCCAGCGCCATGAGCTGTGCGAGGAGATCCGAGACGGTGGTGGTGTCCTCCGGCGTCGACGGGGCGCCACCGGTGGGTGGCCCTGTCGGTTCGCCGCCGCCCTGCCTACTGGCCGCTTCCTGTGTCGCGGTCTGTAGCAGCGCTGCGAACGCGTCCTGGGGTGACTGGTCGCCGGTCTTCGAGGAAGTGGACTTCGAGGAAGCTCCAGCGGTCTGCACTCCCGGCGATGCGTTCGCCGGCGGCGCCGGGCCAATCAGCAGGCCCGGTGCCAGTGAAGGGGTCACGACATTCGCGCTCCGTCCTGGGCTCGCCCGCGTCCCATCCGGGGCGCACTGGCGAGTGGTACGGACTCAGCGTGGACCTTCCGGGACTAGACCTGCATCCGGAAAACCTCTGAATAAGCCTCGACCAAACGATTACGAATCTGGACCGCCAGGTCGAAGGCCATCGCCTCCATCTCAACGGACAGCACGACATCGTGCAGGTCCTTCTCGCCACCCACGGCGAGGTCGGCGACGGCTGAGTCCGCCTCCGCGGAGACGCCGCCGAGGGAGTCGAGCATCGCGCCGAAGGAGTTGCCCGTCTCCGCGCCCGGGTTCGTGGGCGCTCCGGAGACCTGTCCGAGGCCGCTGGTGGGGTTGATCCCCCCGATGCCACCGATCTGCATGAGCTGTCTCCTTAGCCGCCGCGGCCGATGTTCAGCGCGCTCTGGGCGATGGACTTCGTCGCGTTGATGACCGTCGTGGACGCCTGGTAGGCGCGTGTTGCGGACACCAGGTCCGTCATCTCCGTGGTCACATCCACGTTGGGCAGGTAGATGTAGCCCTCTTCGTCCGCGTCGGGATGCGTCGGGTCCTGCACCTTGCGTGGCGCCGAGGTGTCGCGGTGGATGTCGGTGACCTCGACGCCGCCAGGCTCGGACGCACCCGTGGCCCGGCCGAGGAGGTTGTTGAACGACGCCCCTGCGGTCTGCTCGCGGAAGACGACGGACTGGCGGCGGTACGGCTGTCCGTCCTCGCCGCGCGTCGAGTTCACGTTCGCCACGTTGTTCGCCACGACATCCATACGGAGCCGCTGCGCGTAGAGCGCGGACCCCGCGATCTTCAGGCTGCCGAAGATGCTCATGCTGCGTTCCTTACCCGCCCCTAGCCGCGCCTAGCCACCGCGTATGACGGTGCGGAGCGTCGAGAGCCGCTTCCCAGTCGCCTGGCTCAATGCCTGGAACCGGAGCTGGGTGTCCACCAGGAGCAACATCTCCTCGTCAATGGACACGTCGTTCGCGTCGTTTCGTTCCGAGACCACGTCACGAGTGCGCGACGAGGATCCCTGCCCCACGTTCTCGCTCGTGGTCTTCGTGAAGTGCCGCTCGTCGGTCGCCTGCAGGGAGGCGGGTGAGAGGGCCAACCGCTCCTTGAGGGCGCCCTCGAAGTCCACTTCGCGGCGGCGGTAGCCGGGAGTGTCGATGTTCGCCACGTTCGCGGAGATCGCGCTCTGACGACGGCTGAGGCCGGTGAGGGCGGTCCGAGCCACCTCGAACCCGCCGCCCAGGATGTTCTCCAGCATCTACGCCACCCCTCTCGAACCGGACGAGCCGCCCTGCGCGCGGCGGACGTGGCGCGTCATGTTGAGGTCGTCCACCGTGCTCGCCTCGCGGCGGTTCGCGGCGTCCAGCGCCTGCGCCTCGTCGTTCTCGCGGATCCGTTCGAGCGACTGCTTCTCCTGCTCGCGGTCGATGAGGGCGGCGCGAGCCACGTCGACGCGGCCGCGGACTTCCTCGAGCACCCCGCGCTGCGCCTCGATCCGCTGCGCCATCCGCTGGAGGTACGCCTCCGCCGCCTGGCGCTGCTCTGGGTCGAAGCGGGTGAGCGTCGACAACTGAGCGAGGGCGGCCTCGCGCTCGTCGGCGAGGGCGTCGAGCGTGCTGATCGCCGTCTGCTCTTCGAGGAGCACCGTCGCGAGGACGAGCATCTGCTGCTCCTGGCGCTGTTCCGCCCAGTTGAGCAGCGGCTCGAACCGGAATGGCTTCGCGCTCACGACGGCACCGCCCCGCCGGCAGCCGGAACGTCATCCTCGAAGACCGGGCCCTGCTCCTGCGCCCTCGACGTCCCAGCCTGTCGCGGCTCCCCCGCTGCGTTCGCCTGCGCGACGGCCTGCGCGAGGTCACCGATGGTCTGGCCGAGTGGCTGCGCCTGGTCGGGCCGCTGCCGCAGGAACGCGTCGATCGCCGGAAGGTGCGCGAGCGCCTCGTCGAGGGCGGGGTCGGCCCCGCGCTGGTACGCGCCGATCGAGACGAGGTCGCGCGACCGGCGGTAGCGCGCGAGGTACTCGCGCATGCGTCCGGCCGCCTCGCGGTGGTCGGGCGCGGTGATCGAGGGCATCACGCGGGAGACGGACTGCAGCACGTCGATGGCCGGGTAGTGGTTCTCCGCAGCGAGTTCGCGCGACAGCACAATGTGCCCGTCGAGGGTGCCTCGGACGGTGTCGGTGACGGGCTCGGTCAGGTCGTCGGACTCGACGAGCACCGTGTAGAAGGCGGTGATGGTGCCCTCGGTCCCGGTCCCGGCACGTTCGAGGAGCCGCGCGAGGTTCGCGAAGACGGACGGGGTGTAGCCCTTCATCGCGGGCGGCTCGCCGAGGGCGAGCCCGATCTCGCGCTGCGCCATCGCAAAGCGCGTGACGGAGTCCATCATGAGCGTGACGTTCAGGCCCTGCGCCCGGAACTCCTCGGCGATCGTCGTCGCCACCCACGCGGCGTTGAGCCGCAGCGGCGCCGGCTCGTCCGAGGTCGACACGACGACGACGCTCCGTGCGAGGCCCTCCGGCCCGAGGCTCTCCTCGATGAACTCGCGCACCTCGCGGCCGCGCTCACCGATCAGCGCGATCACGTTCACGTCCGTCGAGGCGCCCCGCGCAATCATCGCGAGAACCGTGCTCTTGCCGACGCCGGAGCCGGCGAAGATGCCGATCCGCTGTCCGAGGCCGCACGTGAGCAGCCCATCGATCGCGCGGATACCGGTCGAGAGCGGCTGGGTGATGGTGGAACGTTCGAGGACGTGCGGCGATCCGCCGGCACGCGGCTGGCGATGCGACGCGAGCACCGGCCCCTTGCCGTCGATCGGCCGGCCGAGTCCGTCCAGCACCCGCCCGAGGACTTCGGGGCCCACGGGGACGGTGAGCAATCCGCCACGCGCGACCACGCGAGCGCCCGCCTGGACACCATGCAGGTCGCCGAGGGGCATGACCAACGTGCGGTCGCCCTTGAAGCCAACGACTTCAGCCTCGATTGGCGCGCCGCCGTGAGGCCGCTCGACGCGACACATCTCGCCAAGGCGCCCCGGGATGCCGTCCACCTCAGCGAGCAGTCCGACGACCTCGCGGACGCGGCCTTCGACGACCATCGGCGTGGCGTTCTCCAGGATCGCGCGGTAGCGATCGAGGGACGGCATCGGCGGCTCGAAGACGGGCGCGTCAGGCTGCATCGGCAGCCTCGCCCTCGTCGCTACCGGCGGGTGTCTCAAGATCGACGGGGAGGGCGTCGCGCAGCAGGAGCGCCACGGCGTCGAGTTGCACATCGAGGCGCGCGTCGACCCGACCATGCGTCGTGTCCACGACACAGCCGCCGACGCCGACTGCGCCGTCCGCGAAGACCTCGAACGCCGGCGGTTCGCCGTCCGCGTCCGTCATCTCCGCGACCACGAGGGCGGCCTGGTCGGGATGCACGCGGACGCGCACGACGTTCTGCGCGCCAGCACGCTGGAGTGCGTGGCGGACCGTCTGCACAACCACGGTGGAATCGCTCACGGCCCGGTCGCCGAGGATGGCGCGGAGGGCCGTGATCACCATCTCGACCATCTCGCGCTCACTGCGGCGCAGCAGGTCATTACGGATCGCGACGCCCTCGGAGCCGAGGTGCTGGACGAGGGCGAGCGCCTCAGCAAGTTCGGCACGCGCGGTCTGCGCTCCGGCGGTGTACCCCGCCTCGTAGCCGGCGTGCTGTGCCGCGTCGCGGATGCCCTGCGCCTCGAGGGATGCGCGATGCACGAGGTCGTCGGCGCGCCGACGCGCCTCATCGACGAGGTTTGCCGCCTCGGCGGTCTCTTCCTCAGAGCCACCGACGATGCCGGAGAGCGGGTCGTCCGCGACATGCGGCCGGCCGTCGAGGCCGAGAGTGATCGTGGGCGCAGTGCGCGTCGCACGCAGGAACCGACGGCCTCCCGAGGGAACGCCGCCGGACGCGCCGATCCCCTCGTGGCTAGACAAGGAGATCGTCCTCGCCGCCGCGCATGACGAAGACCTCCTCGGCCTCCTCCAGGCGTCGGATCACCGCGACGATGCGGCCCTGCGCCTCCTCGACCTGCGCCATGCGCACCGGGCCGAGGGCGGCCATGTCGTCCAGCAGCATCTTCGCGGCGCGCTCGGACATGTTGCGGACGATCCGCTGGCGTACCTCCTCGGTCGCGCCCTTGAGCGCGAGGCCGAGGTCCTTGCTGTCCACCTCGCGCAGCACGCGCTGGATCGAGCGGTCGTCCAGCAGCGTGACGTTCTCGAAGACGAACATGCGCTTGCGCACCTCGTTCGCCGTCTCCGGATCCGTGCGTTCCAACCCTTCGAGGATCACCTTCTCCGTGGCCAGGTCCACCTTCCGCAGCAGTTCGACGACCGCGTCGATGCCGCCGGCGGCGGTCAGCTCCGCACGTGGCGAGAAGCTGGTCCCGAGGCGAGAACGGATCACGGTCTCGACGTCCTCGATGACGTCGGGCGACGTGCGCTCCATCATCGCGACGCGGACGGAGACGATCGGCTGGACTTCCTCGGGCAGGTTCGCGAGCACCTCGGCGGCACGGTCGCTGGGGAGGTAGGCAAGGACGAGAGCGATCACCTGCGGGTGCTCGTTCCGCAGGAAGTTGACCATGTCCTTCGTGTCCACCTGCTGGAGGAACTGGAACGGCTTGGCGCCGGCGTGCTTGCCCAGGCGCGAGGTGATCTCCGAGGCGCGATCCTTGCCGATCGCCTTCTCGAGCATCTCCTGCGCGTACTCGAGGCCGCCGACGGAGACGAAGTCACGGCCGAGGGCGGTCTCGTAGAAGTGGCTGAGGATGTCCTCGCGCTCCTGCGACGACAACTGGCCGATGCCGACGATCTCCCACGTCAGCCGGCCGATGTCGTCGTCCGGCATCTGCCTCAGGACCTCGGCGGCGAGTTCGGGGCCGAGCGCGATCAGGAACGCCGCCGCCCGGCGTCGTCCGCGCGCGGTCGCGAAGGGATTGACGCGTCGTTCGGCTTCGGGCGTGGCGCTCACCATCTCCGCCTAGTCCTCACGCATCCACGCCTGCACGACCTCGGAGATGCTCTCCGGGTTGTTGCGGGCCATCTTCTCGATCGAGACCTCGAGGTCGCTGCGGCGCACTTCGTCTGGCTGCGGCAGCGCGCGGATGGCACCCACCGCCTCGCCTACCTCGAGGTGTCCGCCGCCGGCCATGCCCAGCGCGAGCTGGCCCGAGCCGACGTCGTACGCGCGCACGGCGCGCTTGTTCACGGAGCGGATCAGGAGGCGGAAGAAGATGAAGCCGACCAGCACCATCAGGACGGGCAACCCCATCCGCGCGTAGCCCAGGAGCTGGTCCGTCGCCGCCTCCGCCGCGAAGACCTCGTTCGCCTCGTCGATCGCCGTGCGGTCGAACGGCACGCGCGTCAGCACCATCTGGTCGCCACGGTCGGAGTCGATCCCGACCGCGGCCGCGACGGACTCCTGCAGCGAGGCGGCCTGGGCCTCGGTCACGGACTCGTCGAGGAGCAACGAGACACTGAGACGCTCCACGCGCCCGGGGGCCTCGGTCTCCACGGTGATCACCTTGTCGACCTCGAAGTTGGAGGTGGACTCCGTGCGGGAGTAGTTCGTGCCGGAACCCGCGACGGTCGCGGCGTCATCCACGGTGGGGAGGTTGGCGTTGGCGCCGGGGACGTTGGTCAGCGCGCCCGGGATCTGCCCGGCGCCCTCGGTATCGGTGGTCGTGTACTGCTCAGTAACCGAGGAGGTCGAACGCGGCGTGCCATCGTTCGGTGTGGTGTAGGTCTCGCTCTGGCGCTCGACCCGGTTGAAGTTCATCGTCGCGCTCACGGAAACCGCGGACTTCGCCGGCCCCAGCGCGCGGTCCAGCATGGACTGCACGTCGCTCTCCAAGCGACGCTCATACTCCTGCTGCAACGACATCTGCGAGGAGCTCAACCCCAGGCCGTCGTTCGCCAGCATCTGCGCGCCGTCGTAGAGGATGTTCCCGCGCTCATCGAGGACGGTGATGCTGTCCTTGCTGAGCCCCTCGACCGCGCCGGACACGAGGTGGGCGATGCCGTTCACCTCGCCGGTCGCCATCGTGCGGCCCGGACGCAGCCCGACGACCACGGAGGCCGTCGCCGGGCTCTGGTCGTCGACGAAGAGCGAACGCTCGGGAAGCACGAGGTGGACGCGGGCCTTCTCGACGTCCGGGAAGGACTCGATCGTGCGGGCGAGTTCGCCCTGGAGGCCGCGCTGGAAGTTCAGGCGCTGCACAAAGTCGGTCGCGGTGAACGAGGAGCCCTCGAACAGTTCGAACCCGACCTGGCCGCCCATGGGCAGGCCCTGCGTCGCGAAGTCGACGCGGAGCTCGTCCGCCTGCCCGGCGGGGACGCGGATTGAGGCGCCGCCCGCCTCGAGTTCGAACGGGACGCCTCGCGAGCGCAGTTGCTCGACGATCTCGCCGCTGTCCGACCCATCGAGGCCGGTGTAGAGCGTCACGTACGAGGTCCGACCGGACCACGAGTAGACGACGAGGATCAGCGCGACCAGCGCGAGGCCGGAGGCGGTCAGCATGCCCTTTCGGACCGGCGACAACGTGCCCCACGTATCAGTCAGACGGCTCAGGCTCTGGCCCACGCGCCCATCCCTCTCGCCACGCAACATGCTGCGAGACCGAGGTTACGGACGCACTCACCGGCTCCGTATGAGGGACATCCCGCGTCTGCCGGGCAGCCGCTACCTAAGAGCGCCTGCGACTCCGGCCCCTCCCCCTTTGTGGGGGAGGGCTGGGGCGGGGGACTGCCCCACGAGGAAGCACAACCCCGGTCGAGTCAGCGAGAGCGAGGGGAATCGGGAGGCTAGACCTCGCCGCGCTCCACCATCTGCCGGGCCACCACGTCGGGGTCAACGCGGTACGTGCCGGCCTGCACCTGGGAGCGGATGCGGCGCACCAGTTCGTCACGCTCCGCCGGATCGGCATTCGCGATGTCGCGAGCCGCGGAAGACAGGTTGATGCTGTCCTCGGGCGTCGCGGCAGGCTCGGCCTGCTGTCGGCGGTAGGACTGACGGGCGTGCTCCGCCTGGGAGCCCGCGAAGCGGAAGGGGCCAACCGGCCCAGTTCGATCAATACCCACGCAGGAAGTCTCCTCGTTCCGAGTCTACGTCATCCACGGGGTTGTTCCCGAGTGGTTGACGAAGACGCTCTTCAGAGCAGCTTCCCGATGACCACCAGCCGTTCGGCGTAGTTGTCCTCGGGAAAGCACGTGATGAGCGTGAGCGTCGCTTCCTGCGTGGAGCCCATCACGTTCGTCGCATCCGCTGCGACGACTTTGATCTCTGTAACTGAATATCGGTAGACGTGGTCGCCTCTGTAGACCTCCACCACGTCTCCGGCCACAACTTTCGGGAGCGCCTGGAAGATCCCATCCGCCCCCCGACGGGCGACGTGCCCGCCGATGACCACATTCCCGGCCTCACCCGGGGACGCCGTCCCCACGTACTGGCCCGCCTCGATGCGCGGCACGTCGTACAGCAGCTCGCCGCCCCGGAACACCAGGCCCACCGGACTCACCGAGGCGTCCAGCCCGATCGAGTTGATGACGACGCGCGTCGCGTGCCGGCTCGAGAACAGCGAGTCGGCATTGCCCTCGGACACGAACGAGATCGGCTCCGCCGCGGGAGCAGCCTCCGCCGAGGGACGAGCGTCAGGGTCTGACTGCAACTGGACCGCCGCCACCTGTTCGGCGTATCGGGCTGCCTCGCCCAGTGGCTGGTCGACGGCAGGGCGCGCGAAGAGCAGGCCCACCGCGGCCGCCACGAGGCCGAGCGTGAAGCCGGCCAGTGTGTGTCCTGCGGACCGGCCCTTCGGGCGTCCAGGCTGCTGCTTCACAGGACGCCTCGTCGTCTCGTCCTAGGACGACCGGCTCATCAGTGAGCCAGTCTCCGAGGTGGGGCGGTACGCCGACGCCACCCGGCGGCCGCGGGCCAGGCGCGGGAGCTCCTCCCGGATCTGCTGGATCTTGTCGAAGAGCATGGCTTCGTTCTGGCGGTCGTGCTCCAGGATGCCTCGGATGACCGTGTCCAGCGCGAGCGAGTCCTGCTGCGCGTGTTCCTCGGACCCGGGGAACGTCACGACGTTCTCCGGCGTCTCTGCAGCCGCCTCGGCGAGCCGGGCGAGGCGCTCGATGATCGCCTCACGCTCGCCCATGAGCTCGAGGACCTTGTCCAGGTCGTCGTGCTCCAGCGAGGCGCGCTGAGCGCGGGCGAGGTCGAAGACCTCGCGCAGCAGTTCGAATTGCATCGATGCCATCGACTTAGCCACGGCGGTCCTCCAGGCGGGGAGCGGACGCGGCCTGCTGGGCCAACTGCTCGAGCGCGAAGCGCCAGGCTTCGCGGACGGGCTGCACCAGCCGTCGCACTTCCGCGATCGGGGCAGTCTCCTTGTGCATGCTGGCGTCCAGCAGGCGGCGATACATGTACTCGTAGAGGGGCGCCATCTGGCGGGCGATCGAACCCGCCTCGCCTTCGGCCTGCAGGTCCAGGCTGGACATGAGCTCCAGCACAATGTCCTGCGAGCGGAGGAGCGCGTGGTGCGCGGTCTCGATGTCCTTCGCGTCGAGGCCGCCCTCGGCCCGCGACAGGTTGCGCAGCAGCGCGTCGTAGAGCATCGCGATCAGTTCGCCGGGAGTAGCGGTGGACGTCTGCATGCGGAGATACGTCTGAGGCGCAGACTGCATGTGGTCTCCTGCGGTGGGGTTGCGATCGGCCGGTGTGGTAGACGTGGTGTCCGTCTCACCATGACCATCGGCAGGCGGCTGCGGCTCATGAGTCGGGGTTTTCCCCATGTCGCCTCACCTCGGACGCCGCGGGGACTGCCGAGGCACAGGCCCTACTTCTTACGAGACGCGCTGATGCTCTGCATCTGCGTCTGCATCTGAGTGAGGGCGGCCTGCTGGCTCTGCAACTGCGAGATCGCCAGCTCCATCGCCGTGAACTTCTTCATCAACTGCTGCTCCCGCGAGGCGACCCGCGCCTCGAGGCGGTCGATCTGCTCGTTGATGCTCTTGGCGACGTTCCCCATCTCCGAGTTGCGCGACTCGATCAGCCCGCCGGTCCTCGTGAGGCCGTCGATCCACTCGCTGATGCGCTTCGCGAACCCCTCCGAGGACGCGCCAATGACGATCTCGTCGGCACCAGCCTGGAGGGCCCCTGCGGCGGTCAGCGTCAGGCCGGGGATCAGCGTCGTGTTCGTACCGCCCGCGGTGATCGTGCCGTTCTTCACCACCGTCGCGGTGCCGTCGTTCGGCGTGAACGTGGAGACGAGGTTGCCGGATCCATCCGAGGTGATGGAGTAGCGTCCCGTCTTCGTCGCGTTGGTGGGCGTTCCGGAGATCGAGGCGAGCGAGCCGGTGCCTCCCGCGGTCAGCGAAGCGTTGGCGGTGAAGTTCGTCATCAACTGCGCGACAGCTTCGGGGTCTTTGGTCATCGCGGCGGAGAACTTCGCGGAGTCAAAGACGAGGCGGTTGGCGGAGCCGGCGGCAGCGCCCACTGCTCCGTACGAGATGCCGATGTCGGAGAGTGTCCGCAGGCCGCTGCTGATCCCTGGTACGGCGCGCGTCACCATTGAGCGGAGTTCCTGCTCGATGCGGCGCACCGTGCCGTCACCGAAGAGGATGCCGTTGTTGCCCTCTTCGCTGTAGGCCGTCAACTGTCCCAGGGTGTCCAGCGTCTTGTTGAACTGCGAGACGAAACCGTCGACTGCCGTGTTCGCGCTGTTGTTCGCCTGGTTGATGTTGATCGTCACGGCCTCGGTGGTCGTGTTCACCGCAGTGATCGTGACGCCGTCGACGGCGTCTGTGATCGTGTTCGATGTCGAGTACCGCGTGGGGCCGCCGTCGAGGGAGTACGCGGCGTTCTGGCCCATCGTCGTGTCGCCACCGATGAAGCCGAGCGCCGTCATCATGTTCCCGGTGACGTCCTCGAACGATGTCGCGAGGGCGCCCGAGCTGTCGTTGGTCACCTTGAGCTTGTCGGTGAACACGTCGTACGTGACGGTCACGCCAGCGTCGGAGTTGTTGATCCTCGTCGCGAGGTTCGTGAGCGAGTCGATCTCCGCGTCGTACGCGATCTCGATGCCGTTGATCTTGAACGCGCCCTGCGTCTCCGTCAGCGCCGTGTCGAGGCGCGCCTCGGCAAGGTTGTCCGTGCGAGAGACGCCGCCCAGCCCGCGCTGGCTCGTGCGGGTGTTGCCCGGAGGGGACTGCAGCAGGCTCGAGATCGAGAGGAAGTTGGAGGTGTCCCCGCCGCTCCCGAGTTGGACCGGCGACGCGGACGAGAGCTCCAGCAGATTGTCGCGCCCGGCGCCGTCCTGCACGAGGGCGGCCGTGACGCCAATGCCGGCGTTGTTGATCTCATCGATCACGTTATTCAGCGACATCACGTCGGTGCCCGCCGTCTCCGTGCCGATCGTTGCGCCGCCCGAGTCGATGAGCTTCATCGCCTCGAGGAAGTTCCCCGTCCCGTCCGCCATCGTGATCGTCTCGCCCGCACCGACGGTCTTGTGCGTCAGGCGGAAGGTCTGTGTGTCCGAGTCGAACGAGGCAGTTACGCCCGCGGACGAACTGTTGATGTACCCGATCACGTCCGCGATCTTGTCGGTCGCGCCGTTGAAGTTGATGTTCACGCCATTGATCGTGAACGAGCCCGCGACTGGGGCGATGTCCAGTCCTGCGGTATCGAGGGGTTGCGAGGCGTCGAAGCCGGCGCCGACTGAAGCGGCGCTGGTCACTGAGGTGGCGGAAGCGGCGTCGATCGTGAACTGGGTGCCGTTGATCGAGAACGACCCGGTCGTCAGTGCCGTGCCGAACCCGGCCTTGTCGAGGGCTGCGGCCGCATCGATCGCCGCGCCCACCGCCGCCCCGCTCTGTGTCGTGGTCTGCGTGGCCTTCTGCGTCAAGTGGAAGGTGTACGAGCCCACGGCCGCACCTGTGTTCGCGGTCGCCTGCACCTTGTTCGCATCCTCCTCCTTCGCGAGAACAGAGGTGGCGCGGGATCTGTAGGTGTCGCCCTTGTTGAGGCTGTTCGCACGCTCCAGGAGCGAACTCAGCGAGCTGGCGATGGCGCCGAAGGCGCTGGTCTTCTGCTCAACCTCGAACAGGCGGTTCTCGGCGAGGCTGATCGGCCGCCGCTCGATCTGCATCAACTGCTCGATGATCGAGTTCGTGTCGAGGCCCGACGCGATACCGCCGAACGTGATGCGCCCGCTGCCGCCACTCACCATCGAAGGTGGCCCTCTGCTCGGTCTGCTCGGCGCAACATCCGCCTCGGTCTCCTCACGAACGCGCTACTCACGAACGCGCCTGGAACAGCAGCCCCGCCGGCAGGCCGGTCTGTTCGGCCAGCGCCCGAAGTTCGTCCGGGCTCAGTACGGCGACCACCTCGCCGCGGTTGCGGTCCACGACGCGCACGAGGAGCTCCCCGTCCGCGTCCTGCTCGAGCTCGGCGCGCAGCGAGCGCCCGGGCTCGCCAAGCGCCACCGCGAGCTCCTCGCGGCCGCCGGGACGCCCCTCGGGCTCCCGGTGCTGGTTCGAACCACCATCACCCCCGCTGCGGCGTTCCTCGGATGCACCGGGCACACCGACCGGGGGGATCGAGATTGAACGGTCAACGCGTACGTCCGCCATGGCGCAGCGCTCCCTTTCTGGGAATCATCGGCAGGGACCGATGTTCCCAGTACCCGGACGAACCCTGACCACCGGCCCGGGGCGACCTCAGATCTAGGCCGCCCCGTCTGAGCCGGAATCAGGTCCCCTACTGCTGGAGGAGCGAGAGCACGGCCTGCGGGGCGGTGTTCGCCTGCGACAGGACGGACACGCCGGCCTGCTGCATGATCTGCTTCGCGACCAGCTCGGAGGACACCTGCGCGATGTCCGCGTCCCGGATGCGGGACTCGGAGGCCGAGAGGTTCTCGACCGATACGGCCAGGCTGTTGACCGCCGTCTCCATCTGGTTCTGCGCCGCACCAAGCTGTGCGCGGAACGTGGAGACCTGCTCGATCGCCTCGTCCACGGACGTGACGATCGAGTCGGCCTTCGCCGAGGTCGACACAGCCGAGTTATCCGCGATCAGCGCGTTCAGCTTGTTCCCGGCCGAGCCGAGGGCAGAGCTACGCATGTCCTGGAAGGACAGTGCCACGTCATCGCCCACCTCGGCGCCCACGCGGAAGACCGCGCTGCTGCTGCCGGTGGTGTCGATGGTGTCGCCGTTGAAGGCCGTTGCGATGGTGGCGCCCGTGACGTTGCCCGCGTTCGCGTCGTGCGCGAGGTTCAGCGTCACGCCGAGTTGCTCGAACGTGATCGACTGGGTCCCGTTCGCACCCATGTCCTGCACCGTGAACGTCTCGGAACGAGTGAAGCCGGCCGTGGTCACCGAGGCGGTCAGCACAGCACCCGCGTTCGAGAGCGTGTACGTCGAGGACGACTCCGCCCGCGAGGTGTCGATGCTCGCGACGGAGACCGTCGCGCCGTTCTGGACCGCGGTCGCGTCATCGGCGCTGGATGCCGCGGCGTCCAGCGTCACCGCGAGGGCGCCCGTCAGCAATTGCTGGCCGTTGAAGCGGGTGCGGTTCGAAATGTTGTCGATCTCGGAACGCAGCGCGAGCATCTCCTCGCCGATCGCGGCGCGGTCACTCGAGGACAGCGTGGTGTTCCCGGCCTGGATCGCCAGTTCGCGGACGCGCTGCAGGATGTTGTGGACCTCGCCCAGCGCGCCTTCAGCGGTCTGGAGCATGGAGATGCCATCCTGGGCGTTGCGCTGGCCCTGCCGCATGCCTCGGATCTGGGCGCGCATCTTCTCGGAGATCGCGAGCCCGGCGGCGTCGTCAGCCGCACGGTTCACCCGCATACCACTGGACAGCTTCTCGAAGAGCCCACCCAGGGTGCGGTTGGTGGAGCTCAGGTTCCGCTGCGCGTTCAGCGCCGCCACGTTCGTGTTGATCTGCAAAGACATTCCGGCCTCCTGTACCGATGACTCGCGCGGCGTCCTTGCCGCGCGGTGAGCCAGCGCACGTTGCGCCCACTCGCACAGCAATCATCGCGATCTATCGGACGGGGCCGATGAGGGAATGCCAGTAAGGTGACAGCTTCGAACCCTACTGAGCAGGCGCCGTCTGGATCTGCACCAGCACCTGCGTCAGCGTCTCGTCCAGCGCGGACTCATCGATCGATGCGACCCCGACGAGGCCATCGTCCTCGTGGACGTACTCAAGGTTCGTGCCGAAGCCGGCAGCCTCGTCACTCGTGATCTCCCAGCCGGCGGCCTGGAGGCCGTCCCGGACGACGTTGGCCACGGCGGTCGGCGTGTCTTCCGAGAAGAGCGCGGCGAAGAAGTAGCGGCCCGACGCATCCCTCGACACTTCGTAGCTGTCGAGGAGCAGCCCGTCCCACGCCTCCTGGGCGGGGAACTCGGACGGCAGCGCCAGGCCGTCCGCCGTGACGAACGGGGGCGGTTCCACCTGCGGCGGCGGCGCGAACTGGATCAGGTAGAGGAGCGAGACGGTCCCGGCGCCCGAGTTCAGGCCCTGGAGTGCACGATGGAGGTCCTGCGCATCGCTGACCTCCGTCTCTCCGACTCGGACGATCTGATCGCCCTCCTGCAGCCCGGCGTCCTGCGCGAACCCCGGGAAGACGTCCTCGACGAGGAGTCCGTTGTTGTAGGACGCCTCGATCAGCGGCACCGAGGCGGCACGCGGGAGGGTGAGCGTCACCTCCTCGTCGTCGCGCTCGACGACGAGGGTGAATTCCTCGGACTGCGCTACCGGCTCGACGATCGCGTTGCCGGTGATGTCCTCGTTGCGTGTGTTCTCGAAGCCGAGGATGCGGTTCGAGCGGCTGCCGGAGCGGGAGAGGACCTGCCACGGACTCGCGTCGAGCTGCCCGCTCACGACGTCCATCGTGTCGCCGACGCTGCTCTCCGGCACGTCGTAGAACAGCCACGTGATCTGGGAGCCGTCGACGCGGCGGAGGAGGTAGGAGCCCAGCAGTTCACCCTCCGGGTGGACGGGGAACGCGATCAGGTCTTCCTCGGGCGTGTCGGCGTCACGGTCAGGGTTGAGCAGGTCGACGAAGTACGGCGGGAGCGCGCGCTCGTAGACGGCGACACCGGCCGTGCTCTCCTCGCCGGCGCGAAGCCATCGCTCCGCCAGTTCGGAGCCGGTCGGCGATGGCTCCTCTTCGCCGCCGCACGCCACGAGGAACAACGCGGCGAGCCCGATCGCGACGGAAGCCGCAGCGCGCCAGAGCCAGCCCGAGTTGGCACGAGTCAACGTGGGAACTGGAGGCATGCCGACGCCCTTCCGCCCGGTGGGCGCGAATCGTAACACCGCGAGGTGCCCTCAACGCTTCGGGTAGCAGGTCTGAGCGGGACCTCAAGAAGGGGAGGAATGGGGTGGGTGAGGGGATTTGAACCCCCGATCTTCAGGGCCACAACCTGACGCCCTAACCGCTAGGCCACACCCACCACGGTGCCCCCAAGGGGATGGAAATCATATCACCCGCACTGATTGAGCCGCGAATCCCCAACACCGTTCGCCCGAGACAGGGCGCTACAGGTCCTGCAGCAGATACGGCGAGGGATCGACCGGCTTGCCATTCACCGTCACGCCGAGCCTCAGCAACCCGTTCCCCGCCAGCGTCCCGATCGCCTCGCTGCGGCGCACGCTCGAACCGACCGCCGAGGTAGCAGCGACTCCTTCGAGGATCGTGCGCCACCCGTTGCCGTGGTCCAGCACCATGCGCCTGCCTCCAGCCTCGACGACCACGCCGTCGGTCGGGCTCTGGACGGTGGCCCCTATGCCACCGAAGTAGTCCACGCTGCTGCCGGTCGCCCGCTTCGCCGTGGCGCCCTCGAGCGGCGCGGTCAGCACCCCGCCCGCGCCCCGGCCACCGAACACGGCGCTGCCGGAGGACTGGTTCACGCCCCCATACACCGGGGCCGCGGTCCCGAGGATGTGTGAGAGGTACGAGCGCGTCTCGGCCGGCAATCCGGCCTCCCAGTTCGCGCCATGCGCACTCACCAGAGACTGCACGCGACCGAGGCCGCAGTTGTAGGAGGCCATTGCCTTCCGCACGTCACCGTTCCACACGTCCAGGTAGTGACGCATCGTCTCCGCGCCAGCGGTGAGGCCCGACACCGGATCGGTTCGGTTCACATTCGGGTAGTACTGGGGCATCAGTTGCGCGATGCCCTCGGCGCCGGCGGAGGAGACTCGCTTCCCGTAGACCACGTCAGGGTTGAAGCCGGACTCCTGGTCCATCTGGCGCTCGAACAGCGGGCCATAGCCCGGCCCGATGATGCGCTCCGCGATCTGACGGCTCGCGCTCCGCCACCCGTAGGGGTCGGCGGCATCACCGGTCGCCTGCGCCGCGAGTTGCGTGTCCAGCCACCCCGGGATCGAGGCGAACCCACCGGTCGAGGAGATCCCCGCCGAGGTGCTGTATTCCATGCCCCGGCTCGACGGCCGCGGCGCGAACAGCGCGGAACCGGAGCGGATCGAGGCGATCTCAGACCGGATCGACGCGATGTCAGAGCGAGGTGCGGAGAGGTGACGCTGGAGGACGGAGTCGAACGCCTCGGCGGTCGCAGACTCGGAAGTGCCGACGGCACGCGCTGCCCCGGTCGCGCCGGCGGCGCTGACCTGCTGGCTCGTAGCGATCGGTGAGATGCCGTCGATGGCACCCATGAGCGGAGCACTCCTCGCGCGCCATCGAGCCTATCGACGGATGCGCGGCGCTCCACATCGGGGAAACCCTCGATCAGCGCTGCGGACGACTGCGGGCTAACCCTGCGGCGGTGTGATCGGATCGCCGAGCGCGCGGTACTGCCCGGCGAAGAAGAGCAAGGGAGACGCCTCAGGTTGGCTGACCTCCATCTGCTGCACGCGCCCCACGACGATGGTGTGATCGCCCCCGTCGTAGCGGTGCTCGATGCGGCACTCCGCCCATGCGAGTACCCCGTCCAGCAGCGGTGAGCCCAGCGGGCCGAGGCTGTAGGGCTGGCCGCCCATGACCTCGTCCTTCTCGCCTTTCGCGGCGAAGGCGGCGGAGACGGTGATCTGCTCCGAGGTCAGGATGTTCACGGCGAACGCGTCGGTCGCCTCGAAGAGCGGGAAGATCGAGGCGTTCTTGTCGACGCAGACCAGGAGCAGCGCGGGATCGAGGGAGACCGAGGAGAAGGAGTTGGCAGTCATCCCGCGTAAGCGGCCTTCGCTGGCGATGGTCACCACCGTGACGCCGGTCGCGAAGCGCCCCATGACGTCGCGGAACCCCCGAGGATCGATCGAGTCTGCCACCCGCTGCCCTCTCCAAGCCGCCGAATCGTAGCACGCACCCCTCGGGCCTCCGGTACCCCGCCGCTGGTCTCGACGGCGAGGACTGGACGGACGCGTATACTCCCGCCGCGCGCACCTCCACGGGGCGCGGAAGGGGGCATGACATGGCAACCATCGACGTCGACGGGCGCTCCGTGCACTACGAGTTCCACGGCGAGGGTGACCGCACCGTGGTCTGGACGCACGGCATCGGCTCTAGCCTCGAGACCTGGCGCGAGCCCCTGCAGGAGATCCCTGGCTTCCGCCACCTGATCTACTCGGTGCGAGGCATGGGCCAGTCGCAGGGCATCGATGGCCCCGTCCGCCTCGAGGACTGGGCGAGCGATCTCAACGGCCTGATGGAGGCGCTCGGCATCAAAAGCGCGATCGTCGCGGGGCACTCGATGGGCGGCGCCATCTCGCAGCGGTTCGCCATCGACTTCCCGGAGCGCGTCGAGGGGCTCATCCTGCTCTCCACGTCGAGCCGTGTCGGCCCCGCCCTCGAGGCCGCCTGGCTGCGCGGCGCCGAGGAGATCGAGGCGACGAACCCCCACCTCGCCGCTGCTCGGCGCGCCGTGTCGAAGTACAACATGGACGAGTCGCTCAAGCTGGTGAACGTGCCCACGCTCATCCTCGTCGGGAGCAAGGATCCGCAGACGCCTCCGGGCGGCTCGGTGATCATGTCCCGCCTGCTGGCGCAATCGCAGTTGGAGATCTTCCCCGGCATCGGCCACGGCATCTTCAAGGAGGAGCCGAAGGCGGTCGCGCGCTCCCGAGAGTGGCTGCAAGCGCTCGCCTAGCTCGTCCTCGCTTCGTCTCGTTTCCGGCGCTCATTCGAGCGCTTCTGGGCTCACAAAACCGCCCAGAAGCGGCGGTGTGTGACAATCGTCCTCGATGGACGAGCGCGACTACCTGAATCCCGACGAACAACCCGACGAGGTCGACGCAGTCGACGCCGTCGTGGACATGCTGCGCGAGGATGATCCCTCGGGCGCGGCCGCGCTCGTCTCCGACTTGCGCTCGCCGGACGCCGCCGAGGTGCTGGAGCACCTCTCGGCCGACGACCTCGAAGAGATCATCGCGAACCTCGACTCCGAGGTGATCTCCGGCGCGATCGAGTACGCCGCCTCCTCCACTCGGAACGACATCATCCGGCTCCTCGAGCCGGACCAGCTCACCGAGACCATCGCCTCCGTCCCGGACGACATCGCGACGGACATGGTCCACGAGCTGGACGACGAGACCGCGGCACAGGTGATGATGGCGCTCTCCGACGTGCGCCGCGAGGAGATCGAGCAGCTCCTCACCTACCCGGACGACACCGCAGGCGGTCGTATGACCGGCCAGGTCATCACGGTGCGACCACAACTCACCGCCGGGCAGGCGATCGAGCAACTCCGCACCACGCATACGGACGCATCCAAGCCGTTCTACCTCTACGTGACGCGGCCTGACCGCACGCTGGAGGGGGTCCTGAATGTCCGTGCGCTGATCACAGCGCCCCCCGGTAGCGTGGTCTCGGAACTCGTGACGCGCGACGTGATCACCATCGAGGCGAACGAGGACCAGGAGGAGGCCGCCCGCGTCCTCCGGCGGCACAACCTCCTCGCGCTCCCCGTCGTCGACCAGCACGGCCACCTGCTCGGCACCATCACGAGCGACGACCTCATCGACGTCATGGAAGAGGAGGCCACCGAGGACCTCTACCGCCTGGCCCTGGTCCACGAGGACGAGGACCTGCGCGGCGTCTGGTCATCGATCCGCAACCGCATGCCGTGGCTCACGGTGAACCTGATCACCGTCATGCTTGCCGCCTCGGTCGTCGCCATCTTCGAGGGCACACTCGCGCAGGTCGCGATCCTCGCGGTGTTCCTCCCGATCGTGGGTGGCCAGGGCGGCAACGCCGGGATTCAGACGCTCACGATCGTCGTGCGATCGCTGGCCATCGACCGCATCGGTCCGCGGGACACGATGACCCTCGTCCAGCACGAGTTCATCGTGGGCCTGATCCTCGGAGTCGCGTCCGGGGCCATCGTCGGGCTTGTCGCTTGGGTGTGGCAGGGGAACTGGTGGCTCGGGCTGGTGGTGTTCGCGGGGCTCGTGGCGAACATCCTGGTGGGGACCGTCTTCGGCGTGCTGATCCCGATGGCGCTCCGCCGCTTCAACCAGGACCCCGCCCTCTCCGGCGGCATCTGGCTCACCACGGCCACTGACCTCTCGGGCTTTTTCGCCTTCCTCGGCGCGGCCGCCCTCGTGATCGACCGCCTCGAATAGAGCTGGCTACCGCGCCTCGGTGCCCTCGTGTCCGCCCTCGTGCAGCGCGAGGGCTGCGACCGCGCGGAACGCGTCCGCGAACTCCACCCACCGGGCGCGGATCCGGCGCTCCGGCATCGTCCCGGCCACGCGGCGCGCGCCCTCGAGGATCTCGCCGACCGTAGTGACACCGTCGACAGCGCCCATGAAGTGCTTGCCGAGGGCATCCGCCGCGATGGTCACATCACGCCCCGACCCGAACGTGCAGCGGAATTCCGGCCCGATCTTCGGCTGCGCGAGCACGGACTTCACCGTGTCCGGGAAGTCGTACCCCGTCCACACCGGCACGGCTGCGTCGTCATCCGTAGCCACCGAGGGTCGGACCGGCGCATCGGTGCGCTCGACGAAGAACTCGTGCTTGGTCATCCCGCCGTGCATCAGCTCCGCGGTCGCGGCGTGCTCGGCGGGGTCGAGGTGGCTGAGACCGATCCCGTCGAGGTAGGTCGTGGGGTCGTACGCGATTGGTACAGCCCAATCGAGGACACGCATCGCGGCGTCCGCTGTCCACTCCTGGATCTCCGGCACGGTGTACGGCCGGTCTTGGGTGTGCAGGAGCAGGTCGTATGCGCCAGCATCGCTCTGGGTGATCTCGCCGAGGAAGTGCGGCGCGTCGAGGATGCCTCGGACGCTTCGGTTCTGCGGCGGCAGCCCCTCGATCGTGCGCTTCAGGATCCGGAGTCGCTTCGCCGGCTCCATCTCCGGGGGCGCAAGCCGCTGGAGGAGCGACTGCATGAGGTACACCGGCTCGCGCCCATAGCGGGCGTAGACCATGAGCCCCATCACGCCGTCCGGCTTCAGCATCGAGCGGAGCGCACTCAACCCCTCGAGCGGTGACGACAGGTGGTGCAGGACTCCCGTGCAGACGATGAAGTCGAACTCGCCGAGGCCCAGCGACGGGGCCTCCTCGATCGGGGCGAGGACGTGACGGACGCCCTCGAGTCCCCGCTTCTCGAGGCGAGCGCGGTTGATCTGGAGCGAGGCGTCCGAGAAGTCGAGCGCGACGATCTCCGCGCCGGTACCCCTCAACTGCTGCGCGAGGAACACCGTGTTGTCGCCCGTGCCACAGCCAGCGTCGAGGATGCGCAGGGTCGAGAGGTCGCGGGGACGGCCCCATGCCAGCGACTGGATGCGCGGCAACTCGCACAACGTTGGCTGGCGCAGCACCTCGAGTTCGCGCTCGGGGTCCCGCTGGGGATACGGCAGCACTTCGTACTGCTCCTGGACGCGGGCGAGGGTGGTCATTCGCTCCTCCGAGCGCTGCGAGTCGGGAACGCGGCGCGCACCACAGAGTCAGTCTGGGCCGACGGGACGCCCTCGGGCATTGGGGATTACCCCACGCCCCACGCGTCGCAGGCACGAAGAAGGCCCCCGCTCTCGCGGAGGCCTTCTTGCGTCCCAGCCCATGGTCGTAGCCCGTTCGGGCCCCCGACACGAGCGAGGAAGAACTAGCCGAGCAGCGACAGGACCGACTGCGGAGCCGAGTTCGCCTGGGCGAGCACGGACACACCGGCCTGCTGCATGATCTGGCGCGTGACCATCTCCGAGGAGACCGCCGCGATGTCCGCGTCCCGGATGCGGGACTCAGACGCCGACAGGTTCTCCACCGAGACGCCGAGCGAGTTGATCGCCGTCTCCAGCTGGTTCTGGCGAGCACCAAGGACCGCCCGGAAGGTCGAGACCTGACCGATCGCCTCGTCCACCGACGCCAGCAGCGTGTCCGCCTCAGCCGTCGTCGAGACCGCGGAGTTGTCCGCGATCAGCGTCGACAGCTTCGACGCGTTGCCGAGCGCGCTCGACCGCATGTCCGTGAAGGACAGCGTGATGTCGTCCCCAACCTCGGAGCCGACCCGGAACGACGCCGACGACGTGGCGGTGGTGTCCACCGTGTCGGTGTTGAACGCAGCCGCGATCGTGGCACCGGTCACGTTGCCGGCGTTCGCGTCATGCTCGAGGTTGATCGTCACACCGAGCTCTTCGAAGGTCACGGCCTGGGTGCCGTTGGCGCCCATGTCCTGCACCGTGAAGGTCTCGGACCGCGTGAAGCCGGAAGCCGTCACCGAGGCCGTCAGGACCGCACCGGCGTTCGACAGCGTGTAGGTCGAATTGGCGTCCGCGTTCCCGACGTCGATGCTCGAGACCGACACCGTTGCGCCATTCTCGGTCGCGGTCGCGTCGTCCGCCTCGGAGGCGCCCGCGTCCAGCGTCACGGCCAGTGAGCCGTTCAGCAGGTTCAGGCCGTTGAAGCGCGTGCGCTGGGCGATGTTGTCGATCTCAGAACGGAGCGCCACCATCTCCTCGCCGATCGCGGTGCGGTCGGACGACGAGAGGGTGGAGTTGCCGGCCTGGACGGACAGCTCGCGGACGCGCTGCAGGATCGAGTGCACCTCGTCCAGCGCGCCTTCTGCGGTCTGGAGCATCGAGACGCCGTCGAGGGCGTTTCGCTGACCCTGCTGCATGCCGCGGACCTGGGCCCGCATCTTCTCGCTGATCGCGAGGCCCGCGGCGTCGTCGGCCGCACGGTTGATGCGCAGACCGGACGAGAGCTTCTCGAGGGTCTTGCTCATCTTCGAGCTAGTCATGCCGAGGTTGCGCTGAGCATTCAACGCCGCCACGTTCGTGTTGATGATGACTGCCATGATTCGGCCTCCTTAGCCGTGTTGGCGTCCGGCATCCCTGCCGGAACTGGTG
>Ga0114916_1000445_pt1 | contig 28215 bp, 26 predicted proteins | sample MalvirAntarct_66_FD_83501 | JGI IMG/M metagenome (GOLD analysis project Ga0114916, IMG submission 83501) | Marine viral communities from the Global Malaspina Expedition - Malaspina viral metaG Antarct_66 | ecosystem: Environmental > Aquatic > Marine > Oceanic | place: West Anvers Island... | reverse complement strand
CCCGCCGGAAGTCGGCGCCGCCTCGGCGACGCTGCTCCAGTTCGAGGCGCGCGGCGACACCGCCTGGGCGAGATTCACCCCGGCCGCCAGCGGAGCCTTACCGCCGACCGCCGTCCACTCACCCGCGGACGCGGCGCAGGGCACCAACGCCGAGGTCAGCAACAGACCCATACCAAAACCGACACGCTTACTCATACGGGCGTCCTCCCTACCCTACCTGCGCTCAGGCCGACCGCCGCCGTACCCGCATCGAGGCCAGCCTCTTCAGCAGCGAGAAGAGCAACCAGGCGATGAGGATGACGCCGAGCGCGAGCAGAGCCACCAACAGGAGCGGCTTGTCCGCAAAGTACCACTTCACCTTCGTCGTGATCGGAAGGTCTTCAGTTTCACGCGTGTACTGCTCGCCGACGCGGAAACTGTTGATCTCGTTCCCCTTGAGTACCACGAGATCGCCCTGCACCGACGGCGCGAGATCCGGCGACTTCACGGCCGTCGTCATCCGCACGATCCCGGCCGGCGACTGCGCCGCCGCGGCGACCACGGTACGGCCCGAATTCAACGGCGACTCGAAGCTCACGAGTGTCGCCATGTCCTCGCCGCTCGATGTGAGGAGTTCGTCGGCCAAGCGACGTTCCTGTTCGCCCTGCGGAGAACCGCCGACGATCGCCTCGAACCGGCTCGACGTCGATGCGAGACGAACGCGGAGACGACCCTGGTCGACGCGGAAGGGTGCGTCCTTCGCCCACTCGCCCAGGAGCGGCTGGTCCTCATAGGTTCCGATGACCAGCAGGTCGCGATCGGCCACCTGTTCCACCTGCCCCGGATCGACGACGACGTGCTTGGTCCCCGGATAGCCGGTTGAGTCGCCCATCAGCCCCATGAGGTTCAGATAGGCTTCGATCTCGTTGGCGGCCGGTCGTTGCGGCAGCACGACCGCCGTCTGCGACAGGTCCGCCATCCGCGTAAACGGATAGCCGGAATTGACGAAGAACGAGAGATTCGGCAGCGGCGCATAGCGAATGGTGTTGGAGAAGTCGATCGTCGTATCCGGATCGATCGCCGTCAGGATGTTCTCCGGAGCCTGGCCTTCGCAGTATCCTGGGATGTATGGCTTCAGATCGAAGAAGTACTGGAGTTGGTTCTGCCCCGAAATCAGATAGGGCGGAATGCTGACCAAGCCTTCGTTGACGGTGAAATCCATGCCCGTCACCGCATCCCGGATCGTCTCGAGGGTGCGGTTATCTTCGAGAGGCAAGCTCTTGAGATAATAGTCGTTGATCAGAACATCGAGCCGCGAGTCCCGCCAGTTGATCCACTGGGCCGACGGATAGCGATACTTGACCCGCAACGGGATGCCGGCCTCGCGCCAGGCGAAGAAGCCGGGTGCCGTCTGGAAATTCACCGTCAGCAGGCCCGGGAACACCCCGCGGCCCATCAGCTCGGTGGGTTCGGCGATCAGCTCTCCCATCCGAACAGGTCGATTGGTCGGCACCCAGGCCGGCGCGTCGAACGGTTCGCGGTCGGGCATCTGCGGCATACCGACGACGGCGGTCGGCCCGGAAAGACCGGTGGCGCCGAGCGCCAAGGTCCGCGCAGCGGCCTGGAGTTCGTCGTCGTTGCGCCCCATGACCAGCAGGAGGCGGCTAAGTTCGTTGTACGGGTTGGCCACGATCGCCAGTGTCGGACCCTGAACCTGCGGCAGTGAGAGGCCGGAGGGCCGAGCGTCGCCGGTGGCGAAAATGACCGCGTTGCTGTTCGGAACGTCGCCGAAGCTCACAGGGAACTTGGCACCGCGGTAGGACGCGAGATCGCCGAAGTAGCCTGCGACGGATCCTGCCGCCTGAAGCATGGTCTGGCTCGCGCCAGCAGGCAGCACGAACGGCAGAGCCAGCGGATTGATGTCGCGCCGATCGAAGAACGGCAGCGGCAGCAGCGAGAGGTCCGGCCGAAGCGGCAGTCGCTCCTTCACCATCTCGATCGACGTGGTGTCGCTGACCCGCGCCCAGAGGGTGCTGTGATAGGGGTCCTCGCAGCCGAGCGTGTAGTGGCCGACGAACTTGAACAGGATCTCGTTGTCTTCGCGGAACAGGACCGGGTTCGCCGGAAGTTGGACGGTCCGGCTCTCCGACATCTCCTTGACCAGCTGAATCGAACCGATCAGCTCCTGGTTGACGAAGACATGCAGGTGGCTGAGTTCCGGGATGAGCGCCGGCGAATAGGCCATGTTCAGATTGACCTGAGCGCCCGTCACCACCTCGTCGCGGCGAACCGCGAACTTTCGGCCGGCGTCGTCGTCTACACCGCGCAGCAGGATCGGGGCCTGTTCGCCCAGGTCGCGAAGGGTGATCGTATCGGACCGCGCCCCCGCCGTATCCGGTACCGGCAGCCTGACCAGGTCGCCGGCGGCGGCCGTGCCTCGGTTGAGGGCACGTCCAACGGACGGGTCGGGAAGGTAGATCGAGGGCGCTCCGGCAGGACGCTGCTCGGTGCGACCGAGCGCAAAGCCGTTCGCGTTGCGGTTAGGTTGTGTAGCCGAAGGGCGAGGTTGCCCGGGCACGCCGTTCTGACCGGGCACGCCTTCCGAGCCGTCTAGAGCGACCGGCGAATTGGCTCGCTCGTTCGCGAGCTGTGCCGGCGTCGGCTGGTACTCCTGGCGGGTGATCGCACCGGGCCGCGGAGCCGGTGTGGGCGCCGCGGTGGTCGGCGGCATCTGACGCTGCGCCGCCTGCCCGGTCGGGCTTCCGGAAGGCTCCGTCCGCGCACCCTGTGCACCGGCATCGGCCGACCAGCCCATGGCCAAAGCACCGACGACACCCGCAACGGCGAGCATCGCCGGGGCGGAGCCGTTGCGCCTGCGGCTGAAGAAGGAATTGCGGCGGCGCGGCGCCGCTTCACCGCGAGCCCCCGTCTCCCGCCGCGCCACGGGCCGAACGCGCCGGCCGTAGAAAGCGCCCAGGATCGTGGTGACGATGGACCGCGCTGCCCGCAGCGGCCGGTCGGCCGTGTGGCCATCCCAATCCAGCCAGGCATCCGCCCGTCCAAAGATCGCCCGCACGAGGCGACGTTGGTCCGCGATCGTCTCCAGTTCGAACATAAGACGCAAGTCCTCCCCCTCCCAACTGACGACGCGCGCCGGTACGACGACGGACTCCCTGCCCGCAGGAAGCTCGACGTCGACCCTGTCGTCCGGGCCGAAACCATTCGGATTGCGAACCCGGAAAAACGCACCGCCCATAGAGATGTCCTCTGACGTCGACATGACGGTCCGCCCATCCGGAAGATAGATCACCCCCGGCAATCTCACTTTCAGGCGCACATTGCTGCGCACCTGTCTTGCCTCCCGCGCCACCGCCACCGCGGCGCCCAGCGTCAGCAGGTTGAACAGCGCCCACGCCATGTTCAGCGCCAGTACCTGCATCTCGCCGTCCGAGAGATTTTCGAAGATGTAGCGCAGTACGCCGATCACGCTGGCGAATGCCAGTATCGCGATCAGGATGAGCTGCGGCCGCACCACGCGTGTATCGAAGTAGCTGTCGGGCAGGAGCCCCCCCTTCTCGGTGACGTTGAACGATCCGCGTCGCGGGTTGAACAGGGTCACGAGGGTAGGCTTCAGCAGATAGAAGGTCAGCACGCTCTCGTATATCTCACCCCAGAAGGAGTGACGATACTTGGAGACGATCCGCGAGTTGGTGACGACCGCGTGGACGAGGTGGGGTCCCGCGTAGGCGAGGACGCCGAGCGCGGATGCGCCGATGATGTTCTGCTTGAACAGCAGATAGGCGAGCGGCGCGGTCAGGAACACGAAGCGCGGCAACGCGAAGAAGAAGTGGAACATCGCGTTCAGGTAGCACAGCCGCTGCGGCAGCTTCAGCCCGCGCCCGAGCAGCGGATTGTCCAGGCGGAAGATCTGCGTCATGCCCCGGGCCCAGCGCATGCGCTGCCCCATGTGCAGAGCGAGCCGCTCCGTCGCCAGCCCCGCCGCCATCGGCAGGCGCAGGTAGGCGGAAGTGAACCCGGCCCGGTGCATCTTCAGCGCGGTATGCGCGTCCTCGGTGACCGTCTCGACCGCGAAGCCGCCGATCGCGGTCAGCGCCTCGCGCCGGATCACAGCGCAGGATCCGCAGAAGAACGCGGCGTTCCAGAAGTCGTTACCCTCCTGGATCAGGCCGTAGAACAGCTGACCTTCGTTCGGGATCGCATAACCGCTCGCAAGGTTCCGCTCGAACGGATCCGGCGAGTAGAAGTGGTGCGGCGTCTGGACGACGGCGAGTTTCTTGTCTCGTAGAAACCAGCCGACGGTCATCTGCAGGAAAGCACGCGTCGGCACGTGATCGGAATCGAAGATCGCGATCAGTTCGCCGTCGGTATGCTGCAGCGCGTTGTTGAGGTTGCCCGCCTTGGCATGCGCATTGTTGTCGCGTGTGATGTAGCCGCATCCCGCCTCGTCGGCGAACTGCCGGAACTCCTCGCGGCGACCGTCGTCGAGGATCCACACCCGCAGCTTGTCGCTCGGATAGTCGATGCTCATAGCGCCGAGAACGGTGATGCGCACCAGGGACAGGGGCTCGTTGTAAGTCGGTACGTAGAGATCGACGGTCGGCCACAGCGACGTGTCTTCGGGCAGCGGCTCCGGTTTGCGCTCGAGCGGCCAAGCCGTCTGTAGATAGCCCAGGATCAGCACGATCCATGCGTACATCTCGGCGGCGAGCAGTCCCGCACCGAGCAGAGCCTCGAACCACGTCTCGAAGACCAGCGTATCGGTGAAGCGCCACCAGATGTAGCGGCTCGACACCGTGATCGACAGGATCACCAGGACCAGAGTGATCCCGCGCCCCTCGAACCGGCTGAGTATGAAGAGGAGCAGCAGGCAGACGCCTGCGAAGATCGCCTGGGATTCGAGGTCGAGATCGGCGATCACCACGAGCACCAGCGGAATCATCGCGAGGATGATCCCTATCGTGGCGATCAGCTTGCTGCCGCCGGCGCCGCCACGCCCCCCCCTGTCTTCGTCGCTCATCGCGCCGCCATCCTCAATCCCCCTCCAGCGGACACTTCGTCCGCAAGGATGTCGTCGAGCCGTCGCGCCAGATCGCCCATATCGTAGGCTGCCTTGCTGTCCGGCGCGAATTCGGCAACCAGACGTTGTTTTCCGATCGCCTCTTGAACCGCTTCATCCCGGTAGATGATCCCTGCCAGCCGCTCCCCGAGACGGCCACGCAGAACGGTCAGAACATCGCGCCTGAGCCGCCGACGGATATCAACCTGATTCAGTGCGTACACTACACTATCGGTATCCCATTCGCCCGCAGCGTTCTCGAAGAATTCCCCCGACTCCATCTTCGGAAGAACCGCCACCGAAGTTGCATCGGCGAGCATAACCGCCAGATTTATGTCGGCAAGCGAAGAGACCTGCTCCAAAAATGCGGAACGGCCCGGTGGAAGGTCCACCAGAACCAGCACATCCGGAGCCTCGATAAACGCCTCCAGTCGGGACCGAACCCACTCTGGATCGCCACGCACGAAGGTCATCAGGCGTTGAGCGGCGTGGTTGTCGATCGTCCCGAACGGCAGCAGCAGCACGCCGGAGGCCGTTTCGAAGATCAGATCTTCCCAAGGCCGGTTGCGCACCGATTCGACGGCCAACCCGCGACCGTCGCTCAAGGGCATCGCATAATGGAGGCGCAACGAGTTCTGTGAATCCAGATCGACGACCAGAACCTGCCACCCGATACGCTGAAGCTCATAGCCCAGGTTCGCCGTGAGCGTCGTTTTCCCCACTCCCCCCTTCGGGGACGCGACACTGATCAGCGGCATGTCAGGACAGGCGCTTGAACATTTGCGAAAGCGGCGTATCGCGCGTTTTGGCCGGCGCTTCGTTGCGCGGCGGCGGCGGTGTATCGCCGCGCAGCTTGGCGAAAACACGCTGCAACTGGCCCCGCGCCTCGCCCGAATGTGGCTGCGGCTCTTCCGGAACCTCCGACGGACTCAGCTCCCTCTCGACATAGACCGGCCGTGCAGGGGCAGCCGCCGGGATTGCCGTCGGCGCCTGAGGCAGCGGCGGCGCGACCTGACGGACGCGCTGACCGCCCGCGGCGGAATCGAGTAGAGACCAATCCGCCCGTGCCCGGGACTCGTCGGGCAACGGCTCAAACTCTATGTAGCGCATGTCGGGGTCTCCGATATGCGCCAGCATTCGCTCGATGTCCGAAGCCTTCTTCATCCCAACTGCCCCCACCGTCGTCGAAGTCCCCACGGCGCGCCCGCGGCCTCATCCGCCGCAGTAACCGTCTTGCGGACACGTCGAGTCGCGTACGCCCTGCCGGGATGGCCGCGCCCGGATCCGGCACGTCCCTTGATCCGACGACGAAGCATCACGATCATGTCATCCCCTACCAAGAATAAGGCTTGCACGGCAATGCGGGTGATGACCCCTCCGGTGCTCAAAGGCCACGGGTGCCGCTTTGCCGCAACAGGTCGGCGACGGCTATCCGCGACAGAAGGATGAGACTGGAGGAGTAGTAGTCGTCCTCCGAACCGATGCCCGGCAGGACGTTGCCGCTCCAGCTGCCGCTGATCGCCGCCTCGACGATCAGCCCGATGGACCTCAACCCGTTAGAGGCCTCATAGGGTGCAACCGACCTGCCGTCGAGGCTGGCCCACCCCGGGTGCCGCTTCTCCTGCCGGTACTCCTGCCAGAAGCCGCGGTAGACTCGCAGACGCTCCGGCGTGCCGAGACCGGCCCATACGAGGTACAATGGGATCCTGACCGCATCGTAACCGAATCGCGCCGGGCGGTCGGGCGCGGGACGTATTTCGCCAGAGGGAGCGATGCGGAGCCAATCCGGCGACAGGCCCCAGTGCCCGAACCGCGCGTCTTCGATCAGTTCGACACCATCGCGCCGCAGCCGCTCCCAGATCGGCGCGGGATCGATCGCGATAAGGGCTTCGATCGCAGGGAACACATAGTAGGAGAGATTGACCGTCGCCCCGTCCCCGGTCTCGAATCCGGTGAAGCCGGGCAGCAGCAAAGTGCGCCCACCGATCTCCGTGATCAGAAGCCGACGAATGTCGCGCGCGATTCTCCGTGCCGCCTCGGCATACAAGGGTTCGTGCCAGCGCCGGCTCGCACGTTCCAGTGCCCACGCGATGAAGAGATCGCCGTCCGTGGCATTGTTCGCATCGGGGACCGGTGTGTCGGTGCCGGGCTCGTAGCGCCAAGCGTGCAGCCAGGTTCCTTCCCATCGCAGGTGCGCGTCGGTCCAGGTCCAGATGCGCTCGAACGCCTCACGGTCGTCGAAGGCTACGGCGAAGAGCATACCGAAGCCCTGGCCTTCGGTGTGGGACACGCCGCCATTGTAAGTGTCCACCACACGACCGTCAGGCCTGACGAAGCGCGCCTTGAAGGTCGCCCATTCCTGCGCGTCGGGGGAAGCGGAGAGGATTCGCGGCAGCTCCGCCATTGCGCTGCATCGCATGCCGAACACGGCGGCGGCGAGCAGCCCCAGGACGAGCGCGACACGACCATATCGGCGACGGAAGATATCATTCATTGCGGTCGCTCGCTTCTGCACCCTGTGCATGGCCGGGACGCTCGGCCGGCAAGGTAGCCCCCGACGCCCCCCCAGACCACGCCAAAGTCGTGGCGACGCGGCGGCGGTGAACGACGCCTCCGCCCTTTGCGGCGTCCGCCGCCCAGGATAAGCTTCGAAGATGGCAGGAAAAAAAGGTCTCAACGGTCACCGCTTCGAACGGCTGATCCACATCAGCGAACCCGACGTCCCGGCGGACCAGCGCCCGCGGGCGGAGGATCTTCGTTTCCCTCTGGAGCAGGCGCTCGGAGCGATCTTCGGGCTGCGCGCTACCGTTCCCGGCGATGCCTTCACGGCACAAACGCTCGGAACGGAGCGAGAGGGCAATGCGGTTCTCATCGACAGCGCCGGATTGATGGTGACGATCGGCTATCTCGTGACCGAGGCGGAACACGTCGAACTGACCGCGGCAGACGGCCGGCAGATCGCGGGCGCCGTCGTCGGCTTCGATCAGGGGACCGGCTTCGGGCTCGTGCGCGCCCTCGATACCGTAGACGCCGCGCCGATCGCCTTCGGCGATTCGCATGCGCTCGACGAGGGGCAGCCGGTCATCGTCGCGGCCGCCGGAGGCGCACGCCAGGCGATGAATGCGCGCGTGGTATCGCGCCGGGTCTTTGCGGGCTACTGGGAATACCTGCTCGACCGAGCGATCTTCACCGCGCCTCCGCACGGGCGTTGGAGCGGTGGCGCAGCGCTGGGCCTCGACGGCCGTCTTCTCGGTATCGGGTCGCTTCTGGTCCAGAACGCCGAGAGCGAGAACGAAGCGCGCACGGGCAACATGTTCGTGCCGATAGACCTGCTCCAACCCATTCTACCGGCCTTCAGGGAGTCGGGTCGCTCGCCGAACCCGCCGCGGCCCTGGCTGGGAATGCTGACCGCGGAGGTGGACGGCCGACTGGCCATCGCGGGCGTGACATCGGGCGGCCCCGCTCACGGCGCCGGCCTGCGCGAAGGCGACATCATCCTGAACGTGGATGGACAGGAAATCGTAGATCTTCCGACCTTCTATCGATTCGTCTGGAGCCTGGGCTCACCGGGCATCGTGCTCGTCATCCACGTGCTTCGCCATGGTGCTCGCGTCGAATGCGTCGTCCGGACAGGGAATCGCTACGACTATCTCAAGCAGCCGCCCCGCGCCTGAAATGCGCGGCGTGCCCTTGGTGCGCAGCCCGATGGACGTTACATGGTAACCTCCAAAGTCGCAGTTCGGAGGACATAGATGCAGGGGCATGCTGCGCACGGCGACCGCCCGATCAGGCCTGACGAACTGCATGATCACCGTGCGTGCGTCACCGACGCCCTCGAAGCCGCGAGCAGGGTCTGCCGCGAGCGCGGAGCGCAACTCACGACACTGAGGCGCCGGGTCCTCGAACTCATCTGGGCGAGCCATCGTTCGGTGAAGGCTTACGATCTCATGGATCAGCTCGGCGTGGACGGACGGCCCGCAAAGCCTCCCACCGTCTATCGTGCGCTCGATTTCCTCATCGAACAGGGATTGGTGCACAAGGTCGAAAGCCTCAACGCCTATGTCGGCTGTCCACATCCCGTCGCCGCACACGAGGGGCAGTTCCTGATCTGCGTCGCGTGCGGGCGCGTCGACGAGATGACGGATCCCGCCGTACGCGCCGCCATCCGCTCCGGAGCCGAGGCGGCCGGGTACTTGCCGGAAGGACAGACGATCGAGGTGCGGGGACGCTGCGCCGGATGCCGCGCTTGACGTCGATCGCGCCGACCGACCGCAAGCGCGAGCGAAGCACCGGCCGCATGCTGATCGGCGGTCGGGGGATCGGTGTCCACGGACGCGGCGGGCCGATTCTGGAACATGTCGACATCGACGTCGCCGCCGGCGAGATCGTCACGCTCGTCGGCCCCAACGGCGCCGGCAAGACGACGCTCGCCCGCGTTCTTCTCGGACTCGACAGGCCTGCCACCGGCACCGTCGAGCGCGCCACCGGCACCGTGCTGGGCTATGTCCCGCAACGGCTCGGCATCGATCAGGTCCTGCCACTGACCGTGGGCCGCTTCATGACGCTGGCACGCCGCACGGATCGCCGGACGATCGAGGCGGCTCTACGCGAAGTCGGAGCGGCTTCGCTCGCCGACCGCGCGCTGCATGAACTCTCGGGCGGAGAGTTGCAGCGCACCCTCCTCGCCCGCGCACTTCTGCGGCAGCCGGATCTGCTGATCCTCGACGAACCGGTCCAGGGTGTCGACTTCAACGGCCAGTTCGAACTTTATGAGCTGATCGCCCGCATCAGGGACGAGCGCGGATGCGGCGTACTCCTCATCTCGCACGACCTGCATCTCGTCATGGCCGCGACCGATCGTGTCGTCTGCCTGAACCGGCACGTCTGTTGCGCCGGCCATCCCGAAGATGTCAGCCGCGACCCTGCGTATGTGGCGCTGTTCGGGCCGCGGGCGGCCCGCGACCTCGCCGTCTACCATCACGAGCACGATCACCGGCACGACCTCCATGGCGAGGTCGTGCCGATCCATAACCACCACGATCATCACTGATCGCGATGTTCGACGATTTCATCCTGCGGGCACTCTTCGCCGGCATCGGCGTGGCGCTCGTCGGCGGTCCGCTCGGCTGCTTCATCGTCTGGCGGCGCATGGCCTATTTCGGCGACAGCCTCGCGCATGCCGCATTGCTGGGTGTCGCGCTGGGCCTCACGCTGCAGATCGGCGTCAACGTCGGAATCCTTGTCGTCTGCGTTGCACTGGCGCTGGTTCTCGCATTGCTCGAGCGTCAGCGGCGGCTGGCGAGCGATACCCTTCTCGGCATCCTTTCCCATGCGTCGCTGTCGATCGGGCTGGTCACCATCAGCCTGCTCGCGACCGTACGGGTAGACATAATGGCTTACCTGTTCGGCGACATTCTGGCGGTGGTGCCGGCAGACCTGTGGTGGATCTACGGCGGCGGCACCGTCGTGCTCGCAGCGCTCGCGCTCCTCTGGCGGCCGCTCCTCGCAGTCACCGTGCACGCCGACCTGGCGCAGGCCGAGGGCGTCAACGTGCCCGCCGTTCGGCTCGCCTTCATGCTGCTCATCGCGCTCGCGATCGCGATCGCGATGAAGATCGTCGGCATCGTGCTGATCACGTCGCTGCTGATCATCCCCGCCGCCGCCGCCCGCCGCTTCTCGCGGACGCCGGAACAGATGGCGGCGGGTGCCAGCCTGATCGGCTGTGCCGCCGTCCTGGCCGGGATCTTCGGATCGTTCACCTGGGACACCCCGTCCGGCCCGTCCATCGTCGTCGCGGCGACGCTGCTCTTCGCAGTCATCCTCGCAGCGGGTGAGATGGCCGAGCGTATCCGTCGCACCGGATGATCCGGCGCCTCAGAAGGTCACCTCGCGATTGACGTTCTTGTAGAGCAGGTAGGCCGCCTCGCCGTAGCCGGTCGGGTAGAACTGCTGCGGACAGAACGGCCCCATCCAGATGAAGTCCTCGACCCAGATCTCGTGCCAGTCGGTGTCGAGCAGGTAGATCCCCTGCCCCTCCAGCATGTAGAGCCCGTGCTCCATGATGTGCGTCTCGACCGCCGGGAAGCAGACGCCCGGACTGAAGATCAGGATGTTCATCTCCATGTCGAAGCGCATGTCGCCGACCGGCAGCAGATGCTGCCAAGCCCGCCCCTCCATACCCAGATGGTTCGTCCGCGGCACCTGCGAGCGATGCGAGACGATCGGCTCGGGCGGCGGCAGGTCGATCGCCTCGTAGGGCTTCCGCAGCACGAGGACCTTGGCCGTGGCGTCGGCATCGTTGCGCAGCGAAAAGGCACAGCCGGGCGGTACGTAGGCATAGCCGCCGGCCGTGAACGCCATGCGCGGATGCCCGTCGACGGTCAGTGTGGCGGCGCCGCCCACTGCATAGAGGAACGTCTGGACGGTGTCGGCACATGGCTGGCGCGAACCGCCGCCCGGTGCGATCTCCAGCAGCGCCTGGGCGAAGGCGGCCTCCAGCGCGGGCGCCGCCAGGAAGCGTACCGCCGTCGCCTCGTAATTGGGCAGCCGGCTCGGCAACACGCCCTCGGGCGGCAGGAAGGCGTAGTTGCGGCTGACGACACCGCGATTGTGACCGATCGCGCCCGGCAGGACGCGGCCCGGGCCGGTCGGAAGGGATCTCGGATGCATGGCGCCGCCTTCTCAGGCCGCTTCGGGAAGTGCGGCGGTGATGATGATCTCGATCAGGTCGCCTTCGGGCATCACCGACTGGACGAAGGACCGAACCGGGCCATGCCCGTCGACGGCCCAGGATCCCCAGACCTCATCGAAGGCCGGCTTGTTGTCGTGGTCGGTCACGATCACTTCGGCGCGGACCAGACGGCTGCGGTCGACGCCGGCGCTGCGGAGGTGCGCGTCGAGCGCGGCGAGGGTCGCTCGGGTCTGCCCTACGAAGTCGAGGCTCTTGTCGGCGGAGGTCGCGACCGCCCAGAAGAGCCCCCCGCCGCCCGGAAAACGGTAGACGGCAACGGAAGACTTGCTCGGAAGTGCAGCATTCGGGACGCGCGAGAGATCCTGCGGAGGCATACGGGCCTGTTCCTCGGGTGACGGTCAGGGTGTCGACGACAATGCCCTCGTCCCCATGCAATGGCCATTCCCGCCCGCGAAGCTCCGCCGGTCGCGCTAGTCCGCCGGGGCGTTCCGGATCGCCTCGGCCTGGGCGTAGAAGCGCTTTTCCCACGCCTTCTGCTTGTCCACGCCCTCGCGGATGAAGGGGGTGAAGACCGCGATGTTGAGCAGCAGCCAGTTGATCAGGTTCGCCGGGAAGCGCAGCGGTTTGACGAAGTCGACGAACAGGACCACGCGCGTCTTGTCCGTGTGATTCCACGCCTCGTGCTCGTAGGCGTCGTCGAACAGCAGGACCTTGCCTTCCTCCCAGTTGCAGACAACGTCCGCCACCCGAATGCCCAGCTTCTCGCGCGGCTCCGGGACGATCAGGCCCAGATGGAGGCGCAGGACGCCGTTATACGGCCCGCGGTGCGGCGGAAGGTGCTTGCCGGGCTCGAAGATCGAGAACATCGCGGTCTTCAGGCCGGGGATCTTCTGGACGATCCGCCAGGTCTCCGGGCACTGCCGGATCGCGTGATCCGACTTGAGCCCATAGCCGCAGATCATGAAGGTCTTCCAGTGATTGTCCTTCGTGATCGTCTTCACGTCCGAGGAGATGTCCGAGAAGCTCGGCAACTCGTCCTGGCGGACGAGCACGCGGTCGAGTTCGGCCCGGATCAGCGGCCACTCCCGCTCGATCTCCGCCGACCAGGGGAAGGCGGCGTTCTCGTAGACGGGAAGGTTCTCGACCTTGGAGAAGCGAAGGTTGAGGCGCTCCGCCCATTGGACCACCGCCATCAGGCCGCGCACGACCATGCCCGGGCGCTCGAGGGCCGCGATGCCCTCGGTCCCGAATTCCTGGCGCGCGCCGTCCGCCGCGGCCGTGCCGTCGATCTGTCGCATTCCAGCGTCGGTCATCAGGCTCCACCTATAGACACGCTATCCGTCGGCCCGCTAGATCGGGCCTCCCTTCCGAAGATGCTCGTCACCGCAGTGTCACATAGTGCACGGCACCGTCGCGACGAAAGAGGGACGGCCATCAAATGAGCAACGAATCCCGGATGTTCGACGTCATTGTGGCGGGCGGCGGACCGATCGGCCTCGCATTCGCCTGCTCTCTGTCTCGGCTGGCGGCGGCCTCGGGCCTGAAGATCGGCCTCGTCGAGCGGCAATCCGAAGACGCGCTGCGGCGACCGGCCTTCGACGGCCGGGAGATCGCGGTGACCCATCGTTCGCAGATGCTGCTGCGCGAACTCGGTGCGTGGCAGCGCCTGCCGGCGGAGGATATCCAGCCGCTGCGCGAGGCGCGCGTCAGGAACGGCACCGGGGAGCGGCCGCTGCGCTTCGATCCGCCCGGCGACGGTGGCGGCGTCCTCGGGCACCTCGTCCCGAACCACCGGATCCGCGAGGCCCTCTTCGCCGAGACTGCGGCGACGGATCGTATCGAACTGATGACCGGGACGGCGGTCGACTCGGTCCGCGACGAACCCGAAGCTACGGTGGTGACGCTTCAGGACGGCCGGAGCGTGCGGACGCGCCTGCTCGTGGCGGCCGATTCGCGCTTCTCGCGGATCCGCAGCATGCGCGGCATCGGCGCGTCGACCCGCAGTTTCGGCAAGACGATGATGGTCTGCCGCGTCGCCCACGACGAGGACCACGAGCAGACCGCGGTCGAATGGTTCGGCTACGGCCAGACGATGGCGATGCTGCCGTTGCGCGGCCGGATGTCGTCCGCCGTCGTCACCCTGCCCCCGGCGGAGATCGAGGCGCTGATGGCGATGGACGAGGAGGCGTTCGACGATGCGCTGACCCGCCGCTATGCAGGCAGGCTCGGCCGCATGCGGCTGGCGAGCACGCGGCACGTCTATCCGTTGACGTCGGTCTATGCCGACCGGTTCGTGAGCCGCCGCTTCGCGCTGCTCGGCGACGCGGCCGTCGGCATGCACCCCGTGACCGCGCACGGCTTCAACTTCGGGCTTCAGGGCCAGCACCTGCTGGCGACGGCGCTCGCAGGCGCGCTGGCACGCGGCGCGGGTGTCGCGGACCCGGGGGCCCTGCTGCACTATGAGCGCGAGCATCGGCGCGCCACCCGCCCGCTGTACATGGCGACCAACACGACGGCGATGCTTTACACGAACGATTCCCGCCCGGCGCGGATGCTGCGCGACGCCGCGCTGTTCTGCGGCGGCCTGCCGCCCATCCGGCGCACGATCGTCGCACATCTGATGGAACGCGACCGCAGCGGACCGGCGGATCACACGGCGAGCGCGGCGCGGTAGACCTCCGCGTCGACATTGCCGCCGGATCCGACGACCGCGATCGTCCGGCCGCGGACAGGGAGCTTGCCACTCAGCACGGCGGCCAGTGCCACGGCGCCACCCGGCTCCAGCACGATCTTGAGGTGCCGGAAGGCTGCGGCCATCGCCTGCTGCGCCTCGCGGTCGGTGATCACGAGCGACCCCGCGAGCAGGCGCTGATTGACGGCGGAGGTGATGGCCCCCGGCTGCGGAGCGAGCAGTGCGTCGGCGAGGGATGGCTTGCCGATCCGCACCGCGACGCGCCTGCCGGCGGCGAGAGACAGGGCATGGTCGTCATAGCCTTCCGGCTCGGCGGTCCAGACCTCCGCTTCGGAGCGCTCCGCCTTGACCGCCAGGGCGACTCCGCCGACGAGCCCGCCGCCGCTCGCCGGCGCGAGCACCGCATCGACCGCAACGCCCATCTCCGCTACCTGCTCCATCAGCTCGAGGCCGACCGTCCCCTGCCCGGCCATCACGTCCGGATCGTCATAGGGATGCACGAACGCGAGGCCATCCTCGTCCGCCAACGCCTGTGCAATGGCTTCGCGGTCGTCGTTCAGGCGATCGTAGAGGACGATCCGGGCACCATAGGCCCGGGTGTTCGCGATCTTCATCGCCGGCGCGTCTTCCGGCATCACGATGGTCGCCTTCACGCCGAGTGCCTGAGCCGCGGCGGCGACGCCCTGGGCATGGTTACCCGAGGAGAATGCGACGACGCCGGACCGTCGCGCGGCATCCGGCAGGCGGCTGATGGCGTTGAACGCCCCGCGGAACTTGAACGAGCCCGTCCGCTGCAGACACTCGGCCTTCACCAGCAGCCGGCAGCCCAACTCCTCGCTCAGCAGCCGCGCTTCCAGCAAAGGCGTGCGGATCGCATGGCCGCGCAGCAGCGCGGCGGCCGCACGGACGTCCTCGACGGTCGGAATGCGTTCGGAAGGCCTCACGAATCGCGATGTCCGAGCAGCGGCGGCAGATCGCCCAGACTGGTGATCGTCACATTGGCCTGATGGGGCAGCTTCTCGACGGGAGCCCCCGTGCGGTTGATCCAGGCCACCTGGAACCCGAACGCAGCGGCGCCGGCGGCGTCCCAGCCGTTCGCCGTGACGAAGCAGACATGGGCCGCATCGACCTCGAGCTTCTCCGCAGCCAGGAGGTACACGCTCGGATGCGGCTTGTAGCAAGCGCGCTCCTCGACCGAGATCACATGGTCCAGGCTGCGCGACATCTCGGAGCGGTTGACGACCGCCGTCAACATCATCTCCGAACCGTTTGAAAGAATGGCGGTTTTCTTCCCCGCAGCCTTCACTCGCTCGAGCATCGGCTTGGCGTCGGGATAGGCGTCCAGGTTCAGGTAGGTCTGCATCAGGTCGGCCCGGAGCACCGGGTCGGTCAGGCCCAGCGCCGCCATCGCGTGGTCGAGGGCATCGCCGGTCACGCGCCAGAAATCGGCATGGCGGCCCATCAGCGTGCGCAGCCAGGAATATTCCAGCTGCTTGCGGCGCCACAGCGCCGCCAGCTCGTCGGCTTTCGGCCCGATCTTGTCGCGCCGGCGCGCCATCGGCGCCTGGATGTCGAACAGTGTTCCGTATGCGTCGAAGACGCAGGCCTCGATGTCTGTGAAGCGGAAGTCGCTCATGGAGCTTCCCTCTCTTCGCTGCGGCGGCATTTCCTGTCGCGCAAGCTAGCCGCGGCGGGGACGCGCGCCAACCATTGTCTGGCGCCTGTTCACGCGTGGCGTTCCGGAGCGGCCTTCTTTGACATCGCGTCGCTTCGTGACTATCTGCGCCTTGCCTGATCACATCCCCAGAGCCCTCCATGGCCGAACTGAACGGCGCCGTTTCGCGCCGGCGCACTTTCGCGATCATCGCGCATCCGGATGCGGGCAAGACGACGCTGACCGAAAAGCTGCTGCTGTTCGGCGGCGCGATCCAGATGGCAGGCGCCGTCAAGGCGCGCGGCGAGCAGCGCCGCGCCCATTCCGACTGGATGAAGGTCGAGCGCGAGCGCGGCATCTCCGTCACCTCCTCCGTGATGACGTTCGACTACCGCGGCTGCACCTTCAACCTGCTGGACACGCCGGGCCACGAGGACTTCAGCGAGGACACCTATCGCACCCTGACCGCCGTCGACTCGGCCGTCATGGTGATCGACGGCGCCAAGGGCATCGAGGAGCAGACCCGCAAGCTGTTCGAGGTCTGCCGCCTGCGCGACGTGCCGATCACGACCTTCGTTAACAAGTTCGACCGCGAAAGCCGCGAGCCCTTCGATCTCATCGACGAGGTCGAACAGGGACTGGCGCTCGACGCAACCCCGGCGTCGTGGCCCATCGGCATGGGCCGGGACTTCCTCGGCTGCTACGACCTGTTCCACGACAAGTTGGTGCTCCTGGCGCGCAGCAAGGGCGGCATGCCCGACACCGGCGAGACCTGCGAGGGCCTCGACGACCCCAAGCTCGACCGGCTGCTGCCGGCGCATGCGGTGGCGAAGCTGCGCGAAGACGTCGAGATGGCGCGCGGCCTGTGTCACCCCTTCTCGCTCGACTCCTATCGCGGCGGCCACATGACGCCGGTCTTCTTCGGCTCCGCCGTCAACAATTTCGGCGTACGCGAACTGCTCGACGGCCTCGTCGACATGGCGCCGCCGCCGCGGACGCAGCCGGCGACGCCCCGTCCCGTGCAGCCCGACGAGACCAAGGTCAGCGGCTTCGTCTTCAAGATCCAGGCGAACATGGATCCGAAGCATCGCGACCGGATCGCCTTCGTCCGCCTCTGCTCCGGTCAGTTCAAGCGCGGCATGAGGTTGGTGCAGACGCGAACGGGCAAGGCAATAAACCTGTCCAACCCATTGCTTTTCCTCGCACAGGATCGCGAGCGCGCCGAGGAGGCCTGGGCCGGCGACATCATCGGCGTACCCAATCATGGCCAGTTGCGCATCGGCGATTCGCTGACCGAGGGCGAGGCGATCCGCTTCACCGGCATCCCGAGCTTCGCACCGGAATACCTCCAGCGCGTGCGCCCCGACGACCCCCTGAAGGCCAAGCACCTGCAGCGTGCACTGGAGCAGCTGGCCGAGGAGGGCGTGGCCCGCGTCTTCCGGCCGCTGATCGATTCGGCCTGGATCGTCGGGGTGGTCGGCGCCCTGCAGTTCGACGTGCTGGCGGACCGCGTGCGCACGGAATACGGCATCCCGGTCCACTTCGAACCGGCGCCGATCCATACCGCCCGGTGGCTGGAAGCGGACGCGCGCGAGGTGAAGAAATTCATGGACGCCAACCGCGGCGCCTATGCCGAGGACCATGACGGCGCGCCCGTCTTCCTCGCGCGGAACGCCTGGCACCTGAACCACACCGCGGAGACCTGGCCCGCGGTGAAGTTCCTGAAGACACGCGAGCAGACCGAGTAGCAGCACCGGCCGCCGGAAACGCGTTGCATCCGGCCGGCCGGCCGCTAGGTTCCTGCCCAGTCCTTGCTTTACCGCTGCGATGGCCGAGACATGACCGACACCCTCCCCGACCGGCTCTGCAACAATCCGAAGAGCCCCTACCACGATGCCGAGTTGCTGGAGCGCGGCGTCGGCATCCGCTTCAACGGCGCCGAAAAGACGAACGTCGAGGAGTATTGCATCAGCGAGGGCTGGATCCGCGTGGCGGCCGGCAAGGCGCGCGACCGCGCCGGCAACCCGATGACGATCAAGCTCAACGGCAAGGTCGAGCCGTACCTGCGCGATCCCGAGCCGGCCTGAGCGGTTCGATGCCCGTGCCGCGGTCGCTGCCCTTCGAGCGGATCGCGCTGCTCCTCCAGGGCGGCGGTGCGCTAGGCGCCTTCCAGGCGGGCGTCTATGACGGGCTGGCCCAGGCCGGGATCGAGCCGGACTGGGTCGCCGGAATATCGATCGGCGCGATCAACGCCGCGATCATCGCCGGCAATCCGCCGGGCGAGCGCGTCGCGAAGCTGCGTTCCTTCTGGGACGGCGTCACCGGGCGCGCCTGGTGGGAGGCCGGCGGACACCGCAACCCGCTGCTCCCCCAGGGGGATCTGGCGCGGACGCTGATGAACCAGGCGAGCGCCGGCATGGCACTCGCGACCGGGGCAAAGGGCTTCTTCGCGCCGCGGGTTCCCTCCCCCTGGCTGGCCCCGGCCGGAACCGATGCGGCGACCAGCTACTACGACACAGCCCCGCTGCGCGGCACGCTCGAATCGCTCATCGACTTCGACCGGATCAACGCGGGCGGCATGCGCCTGAGCGTCGGGGCGGTCAACGTCCGCTCCGGCAACTTCGTCTACTTCGACACCGAGACGCATACGATCGGGCCCGAACACATCATGGCCAGCGGTGCCCTGCCGCCGGGCTTCCCGGCAGTCGAGATCGACGGCGAGCATTACTGGGACGGCGGCATCGTCTCGAACACGCCGCTCGACTGGGTGCTCGACAGCGAGCCGCAGCGCAACACCCTGGCCTTCCAGGTCGACCTGTGGAGCGCCCGCGGCGAGATCCCGCGCAACATCACCGAAGTGTCGACCCGGCAGAAGGAGATCCAGTACTCCAGCCGGACGCGCGCCAGCACGAACCGTTTCAAGCGGATCCAGCGCCTGCGCTGCGCCCTGTCGAGCCTGCTCGACAAGCTGCCCGACGAATTGAGGGACAGCCCCGAGGCCCGGCTGCTGGCGCCGGTGGCGAGCCACAAGACCTTCAACCTCATCCACCTGATCTACCGCTCGCAGAGCTACGAGGGCGATTCCAAGGACTACGAGTTCTCCAAGCTGAGCATGGAGGACCATTGGAAGGCCGGCTACACCGACACGGTCCGCACCCTGCGCCATCCCGAGGCACTGACCCCGCCGAAGGACCTGGGCGGCGTCGTCACCTTCGACCTTCACACCCAGGGGCGCGACTAGCGGCGGCTTCGCAGATGCACAATATCCAGAGGACAGGGCCGCGAGGCCGGACGTAGTCTGCGCCACTGCTCCTCAGGAACCGGAGAGCCAATCGTGCGGATCAAGGACAAGGTCGCCGTCGTCACTGGCGCCGCCAGCGGCATCGGCAAGGAGATCGCCCGTACCTTCGTGCGCGAGGGTGCCAAGGTCGTCATCGCCGACCTGAACAAGGACGGCGCGGTCGGGACCGCCGCGGAATTGGGCGGCGACGCGGTTGCGCGCGGCGTGGCGATGGACGTGACGAACGAGGCCCAGGTCGATGCCGGCATCGACGAGGCCGCGGCCGCGTTCGGCGGCATCGACATCCTGGTCAGCAACGCCGGCATCCAGATCGTCTCGCCGATCGAGGAGTTCGACTACGCCAAGTGGAAGCTGCTGCTGGCGATCCACCTGGACGGCGCCTTCCTGACGACGCGCGCCGCACTGCGGCACATGTACGCCCAAGGCCGCGGCGGCAGCGTCATCTACATGGGCTCCGTCCACTCCAAGGAGGCGTCCGTCCTGAAGGCGCCCTACGTCACCGCCAAGCACGGCCTGATCGGCCTCGCCAAGGTCGTGGCCAAGGAAGGTGCCAAGCACGGCGTCCGCGCCAACGTCATATGCCCCGGCTTCGTCCGCACGCCGCTGGTCGACAAGCAGATCCCCGAGCAGGCCAGGGAACTCGGCATCTCCGAAGACGACGTCATCAAGAAGGTGATGCTGAAGGAGACGGTCGACGGCGAGTTCACCACCGTCCAGGACGTCGCCGAGGCCGCCCTCTTCTTCGCCGGCTTCGAATCGAACGCGCTGACCGGTCAGTCGCTGGTCGTCAGCCACGGCTGGTTCATGCAGTAGGCGGAGCGGCCGAGGCCGCCCCCCGTCACCAGGCCAGATCGATCGGCGTGTCCAGCCCGTGGCGCGCCTCGATCACCTCTGCCGCATCGAGGATGAGGTCTTCCCGAAAGCGCGGCCCGATCAGGTGGACGCCGAGCGGCAGGCCGTCGACCGATCCGACCGGGACCACCGCCGCCGGCATCCCGATCAGCGGCACCGCCGTCTGCACCCGCTGCGCCGTCATCGTTCGGTCCATGCTCTCCGCGCTGTCGGTGTCGAAGCCGATGGCGAAGGGCGGCTCGGTGCTGACCGGCGTCAGGACGATGGGGTAGCGATCGAGGAACAGGGTCCAGTCGCGTACGTGCCTGCTGCGCTCGGCGAGGCTCTTCATGTAGCCCTCGAGGTCGAGCGGCGGCTCCGACCCCGTCATGAAGCCGACCGAGCGCCTGGCGCCCTCGTCGCCCAGGTCCTGGATCGTCTGCCACTGCAGCATGCGGATGTCGGTCGCGACGAGCCGCCGCCAGAGCGCCGCCGCTTCGCCGATCGACGGTGGCTCCACCGCCTCGACCGCATAGCCGGCGTCGGCCAGCGCCTCGCCCGCGATCTTAACCGCTTCGGCAACAGCGGGATGGACGCCCAGCCCGGAAGGATTCGCGCAGAGGGCGACCCGGATCGGCCGGCTGGCCGGCGGCCCTTCCATCGGCGCCGGCACGAACCAGGGATCGCGCGCATCCCGGCGCGCCATGGCGGCCAGCCCGATCCGCACGTCGCGCACCTTCCGCGCCAGCGGCCCCTGCACCGACATGATCTGCGCCGTCATCGGGCGCTCGCCCTGGACCGTCGGATTGTAGGCCGGCACGCGGCCGAAGCTCGGCCGGATCCCCGCGAGGCCGCAGCAATAGGCGGGGTAGCGGACCGACCCGCCATAGTCGTTGCCGTGCGCCAGCGGCCCGATGCCGGCCGCGGCTGCCGCCGCCGCGCCGCCGCTCGACCCCCCCGGGGTATGGCCGCGCGACCAGGGATTGAAGGTCCTGCCGCGCAGGTCGTTGTCGGTGTCCCAGCGCAGGCTGAAGGCAGGAGCGTTGGTCCGGCCCAGGATGACGGCGCCCGCCGCCTTCCAGTTGGCCACCGGCGCGCTGTCCGTGTCGGCGATCAGGTCCTTGTAGGCTACGACGCCGTTGGCGGTCGCACAGCCGGCCTGATCGACATTCTCCTTCATCGTCACCGGCACGCCGTGCAGCGGGCCCAGCACGTCGCCGCGCTTCACGGCGGCATCGGCGGCGTCGGCTGCGGCGAGCGCCTGTTCGGGCATCGGCACCGTCACCGCGTTCAGCTTGCCGTTCACCGCCTCCATGCGGGCGAGACAGGCCTCGGTGGCCTCTCGGCTGGAGATGCGGCGCGTGCGGATGCCCTGCGCCAGATCGACGGCGTCCCAGCGCCAGAGTTCGTCGCCCATGCCTTCCCCCACTCGAATGAGAGGGAATGCTGACGCACACCAGCGGCCATGTCCACGAAAACGCCCGGCATCCCGCGCCGTATTGCCGTACCGGCGGCGCTTCGGCGGAGGCTAGCGCCCCCGCGCCGCGAGGGCGGCTTCGAGCTTCCGCACCGCCGTCTTCTCGAGCATCCACGCGGGACTGTGGACGGATCCGACGATGCAGACCTCCATGAACGTCGCGGGGTCGCAGGCCGAAACCTTCACGGCGCTGCCGAGGCGCAGGAACTCGATGATATAGTCCTTGTCCTGGTCGGGCGACCGCATGCCACGTTTCCTTGGTTCTGACCGGTGTTCCCTGCCGTACCGCACCGCTATATAAGCCCGCAGCTTTCGGCGGGATTAACGACCGCCCAACGACGGAGACCGAGATGTCCAGCGCGACGGCCGCAAAGGCAGACACCAGCAGCCCCGCCCAGAAGGCCAAGCTGGCCCCGTTCACCTGGGAGGATCCGTTCCTGCTCTCCGAGCAGCTGACCGAGGACGAGCGGATCGTCCAGGACAGCGCCCGCCGCTACTGCCAGGAGAACCTGTTCCCCGGCGTGCTGATGGCGCACCGGAACGAGACCTTCGACCGCAAGACCTTCCTGGAGTTGGGGGCCAACGGCTTCCTCGGCATCGGCATCGAAGGCTATGGCTGCCCCGGCGGCAGCCACGTGATGTACGGCCTGATCGCCCGCGAGGTCGAGCGCGTCGACAGCGCCTATCGCTCGGCGATGAGCGTCCAGTCGAGCCTCGTGATGTTCCCGATCTACAGCTACGGCTCGGAAGAGCAGCGTGAGAAGTACCTGCCGAAGCTCGCGTCCGGCGAGTGGGTCGGCTGCTTCGGCCTGACCGAGCCCGATAGCGGGTCGGACGCCGGCGGCATGAAGACCCGGGCCACCAAAGTCGACGGCGGCTACCGCCTGAACGGCGCCAAGATGTGGATCACCTCCTCGCCGATCGCCGACGTGGCGGTGGTCTGGGCCAAGACCGAGGACGACACGATCCGCGGCTTCATCGTCGAGCGTGGCTATGAGGGCTTCAAGACGCCGAAGATCGAGGGCAAGTTCTCGCTGCGCGCCTCGCCGACCGGCGAGATCGTGCTGGAGAACGTCTTCGTTCCCGACGAGAACCTGCTGCCCAACGTGCGCGGCTTGGGCGGCCCGTTCGGCTGCCTCAACAAGGCGCGCTACGGCATCGCCTGGGGCGCCATGGGCGCGGCGGAATTCTGCTGGCACGCCGCCCGCCAGTACACGCTCGACCGCAAGGCGTTCGGCCGCCCGCTCGCCGCGACCCAGCTGATCCAGAAGAAGCTGGCCGACATGCAGACCGAGATCGCGCTCGGCTTCCAGGCGGCGCTGCGCGTCGGCCGGATGCTCGACGACCACATCGCCGCTCCGGAGGCGATCTCGCTGATCAAGCGCAACAATTGCGGCAAGGCGCTCGACATCGCGCGTGCCGCGCGCGACATGCACGGCGGCAACGGCGTGGCGGACGAATATCACGTCATCCGCCACGTGATTAACCTGGAGGCCGTGAACACGTATGAGGGCACGCACGACGTGCACGCCCTGATCCTGGGCCGCGCACAGACAGGCATCCAGGCGTTCGGCTGACAAACGTCGGCTCATCTCCGATCGATGCGGGCCGGCCTTAGCGCCGGCCCGCTGTCGTTCAGAGCAGGCCCCAGAACATCCGCGCTGCGGTGAGCAGCAGGAACAGCCCGAAGAGCCGGCGCAGCACGATCGGCGACGCGGCATGCGCCAGCCTCGCCCCCCAGGGTGCCGCCGCGGTGCTCAGCGGCGTGATGAGCACCACGCCGAGGATGCTGACGAACCCGATGCTCAGCTCCGGCAGGGCCTTGTCGTCCCAGCCCGTCAGCATGAAGCCGAGGGTCGCCGGCACGGCGATGATGAAGCCGATCGCCGCCGCGGTCCCGACCGCCTTGTGCACCGGATAGCCACAGGCGCTCATGAACGGCACGCCCAAGGTGCCGCCGCCGATGCCCATCATCGCCGACACAGCACCCATGGCGGCACCCGAAGCGGCCTTGCCGGCGCCCCGCGGCAGCCCGTCGCGCAGGCGGAAGTCGGGCTTGGTCATCGCCATGAAGATAGACACGAACAGCGCGACGCAGGCGAAGACCGCGATCAGCACCGAACTGCGCACGTATCCGGCGACGGCCGTTCCGGCGAGCGTGCCCAGCAGGATCCAGATCCACCACGATTTCAGCAGATCCCAGTCGACCGCGCCGCGCCGGTTGTGTGCCCTCGTCGAGATCGCGGAGGTGGCGACGATCGTGGTCAGCGAGGTGCCGACCGCCAGATGCATGCGGATCGACGGGTCCACGTCGATCAGCGCGAACATCTGGAACAGCACCGGCACGATGACGATGCCGCCACCGACGCCGAGCAGTCCGGCGAGGATACCGGCAACGACACCGGTCACCGCCAGGATCGCGGCGAGTTCGAGGAGCGTGATCAGGTCGGGCATGGGCGGCACCGGAGCGGCGGGGGACAGTTGAGGCGACGTGTCGTAGCCGACACCGCCTCGTTACTGACACAGTAGCAATGCCCAGGCCACGCCGCAGTGGGCTCTGCGGCCCCGTGCAGCCAGTCTGCTATGACTTCGGAGTCGGAAGAAGAGGATGGGCGATGACGGATCCGGTACAGGCGCTCGTACTCGACTTGGTGGAGTGGGTCGCCGCGCGACCGCGCACCTATGCCGAAGTCATGGAAGCCTGGCGCACCTCATGCCCCCGCCTCACCGTCTGGGAGGACGCCGTCGATCGCGGCCTGCTCGTCCGAACCGCGGTGATCGGCGCGCCACCAGGGGTGACGGTCGCCGCGGCCGGAATCGACGCTCTCGTCGAGGCGGGCCGCTTGCCGCACCTCATGGTGCGCCAGACCCGTCATGGTCGCGCGGCACGGGTTTGACCCTTACCGGCCCGCCTTGCCGCCGAGCTCGGATTCCAGTTCGGCGATCTTCTTTTCCATCGACTGGCGCAGGGCCGGGCTCTCGTGCGACTTCATCGTCGCGAGACGCTGCTTGAGCGTGTCGAGCTGGGCGCGCTTCTCGCGCGCGTCGCGCTTGATCGGGCGGTTGTCGGACTTCTGTCCCTCGAAGGCGCGCATCGGCTGCTCTCTGGTTTCGCGAGGCGCGGACCTTACGGAGACGGTCGCCGGCGTTCAAGCGCCGCCTGTGCGGGCACTCCGAAGCTGTCCACAGCCGACACCCTTAGCGTCCTAGCAGGACCCGCGCCACCGCATCGACGATGCCGTCCGTGTCGATGCGATTGATGCGATGCAGGTCGGAGACCGAACCGGACTGGCCGAACTCGGTGACCCCGAGCGGCCGGATGCGATGCCCGCAGACCGAGCCGAGCCAGCCCAAGGTCGCCGGGTGGCCGTCGATCACGCTCACCAGCTTCGCGTCCGGCGCCAGGACGTCGAGCAGGCCGGCGGCGTGCGAGTCGGCTCCGTCGGCGCGCCACCCCTCGTAGAGGCGGTCCGGCGAGGTCACGGCCAGCAGGCCGGCACCCGGTACGTCGTCCAATACCGCAGCGTGCGCGGCGACGGCGTCCGGCGCCATGGCGCCGGTATAGACCAGCGCCAGTTCGGCACCGTCCGCCGGCGGTACCGCCCAGTAGGCGCCCGCGATGATCTGCTCCGCGAGCCCGTCGTCGATCGACCGCTCGGGCTGCGCCAATGGCCGGGTCGAGAGGCGCAGATAGAGCGAGCCGCCGTCCGGCGCCTGCATGTGGCCGAAGCCCCAGCGCATGATCGCCGCCAGTTCGTCCACATAGGACGGCTCGAAATAGGACAGGCCGGGCAAGCCGATGCCGACCAGCGGCGTGTTGATCGACTGGTGTGCGCCGCCTTCCGGCGCCAGGGTCACCCCCGACGGCGTGGCGACCACCATGAAGCGCGCGTCCTGGTAGAGCGCGTAGTTCAGCGCGTCGAGGCCGCGGTTGATGAACGGATCGTAGAGCGTCCCCACCGGCAGCATCCGCTCGCCGTAGAGCGAATGCGACAGGCCGGCGGCACCCAGCATCAGGAACAGATTGTGCTCGGCGATGCCCAACTCGAAATGCTGGCCGCGCGGCGACTGGCCCCACCGCTGGGCGGAGACGACCTGCACCTCGCGGAACGTGTCCTGGCGCTCGCTGCGCGAGAAGATGCCGCGCTGGTTCACCCAGCCGCCGAGGTTGGTCGACACCGTGACGTCCGGCGACGTGGTCACCACCTTCTGCGACAATGGGTTATCGGACTTCCCCAACACATTGAGAATCTTGCCGAAACCCTCCTGCGTGGACATCCGCGCACCTGTCGGCGTCTCGATCTCCACCGGTACGACGGACGCCATGTGGCGGCGCGGCCGCTCGGTCCGGAACGGCACCCGGTCGAGATAGGCCCGCAGGTCGTCTTCGGGCATGTCGAGGCCGGCGAAGTGGTCCCACTCCTGCCCGTCGCCGATCTTCATGCTCTGCTTGAAGGCGGCCATCTGGTCGGGGTTCATCAGGCCGGCATGGTTGTCCTTGTGGCCCGCGAACGGCAGGCCCATGCCCTTGATCGTGTAGGCGAGGAAGCAGGTCGGCCGGTCGTCGGTCACCGATCGGAAGGCCTCCAGCACGCTCTCCATGTCGTGGCCGGCGAGGTTGGTCATCAGCGTCGCGAGGGCGTCGTCGTCGTGGCTATCGAGGATCTGCCGGATCCCGGGCACGTCGCCCAGATCCTTTTCCAGTTCCGTGCGCCACGCCGCGCCGCCCTTGAACACGAGCGCCGAGTAGAGGCTGTTGGGGCACTCGTCGATCCAGTCGCGCAGGCGCTCGCCGTCGGGGCCGGCGAACGCCGCCTCCAGCCGCTTGCCGTACTTCAGGACGATGACGTTCCAGCCCATGCTGCGGAACAGCCCGTCGAAGCGCCCGAACAGCCGGTCGTTCACAACGGAATCAAGGCTCTGGCGATTGTAGTCGATGATCCACCAGAGGTTCCGCACGTCGTGCTTCCAGCCCTCCAGCAGGGCCTCGAAGACGTTGCCCTCGTCCAGTTCGGCGTCGCCGACGATCGCCACCATCCGGCCGGCCGGTGCCGCGTTTTCGGTACGCCGCGCGCGGACATAGTCCTGCACCAGCGAGGCGAAGACGGTCATCGCCACGCCGAGGCCGACCGAACCGGTCGAGAAGTCGACATCGTCCACGTCCTTGGTCCGCGACGGGTAGGACTGGGCGCCGCCGAGGGCGCGGAAATTCTCCAGCTTGTCGCGCGTCTGGCGGCCGAGCAGATACTGGATGGCGTGGAAGATCGGGCTCGCATGCGGCTTCACCGCAACCCGGTCCTCCGGCTTCAGCACCGACATGTAGAGCGCCGTCATCAACGTCGACACCGACGCGCTCGACGCCTGATGGCCGCCGACCTTCACGCCGTCCGGGTTGGGGCGAAGGTGATTGGCGTTGTGGATCATCCAGGAGGAGAGCCAGAGGATCTTGCGCTGCAGCGCCCGCAGGCAGGCGATCTCGTCGCGGTCCGTGCCGGTGGCGACGTCGGAGATATCCTGGTCGATCGTCTTCAGCGCGGTCGAGCGGGCGGGCGACATGGCAGATCCCTCGGCAGGTGCTTGGGTTACCGCCGAATATAATGCGGATCGGACGGGCCTGCGTTGCGAAGTCGGTCCCGGCAGCGCTAGTTTGCGCAATCTTCCTCCACCGGACGCCGCACGGACGACAGATTATGCCCACTGCGCCGCTCGACGCGATCGATCGCCGGATTCTCCGGGTGCTCCAGGAGAATGCCCGGATCCCGAACGTCGAACTCGCCCAGGCGGTCGGGCTGTCGCCCTCGCCGTGCCTACGCCGGGTGCGCGACCTCGAGGAGCGCGGCATCGTGCGGCGCTATGTCGGACTGGTCGATCCGGGTGCGGTCGGCCTGCCGGTCAGCGTCTTCGTTCAGGTGACGCTCGAACGGCAGGTCGAACGTGCCCTGGAAACCTTCGAGACCGCCGTGCAGGAGCGGCCCGAGGTGATGGAGTGCTACCTGATGACCGGCGACGCCGACTATCTGCTGCGGGTCGTCGTTCCCGACCTGGAGGCGTTCCAGCGTTTCCTCATGGAACACCTCACCCGCGTGCCGGGCGTCGCCAGCATCAAGTCCAGCTTCGCGCTCAAGCAGGTGAAATACCTGACGGCCCTGCCGCTGGACTGACGCCGCCCCCATCCGTCGCGCTTGCCTCGCCCGGTCCTCGCGCCCATTCTTCAGCCCCGCCCGAGAAGAACGGGGCCAGCGCGCCGCAGCCATGCCGAGCCAGCCGAAAAACGTCGCATTGTTCGTCACTTGCCTCGTCGACCTGTTCCGGCCCAGCGTCGGAATGGCGGCGGTGAAGCTGCTGGAGGATGCCGGCTGCACGGTCGCCGTCCCGGCCGCACAGACCTGCTGCGGCCAGCCGCCGTACAATTCCGGCGACCGCGCCGACGCCAGGCGCATCGCGCGCGGCGTGCTGAAGGCGTTCCGCGGCTTCGACTACGTCGTCGTGCCGTCGGGCTCCTGCGCCGGGATG
>Ga0114916_1000438_pt1 | contig 28511 bp, 26 predicted proteins | sample MalvirAntarct_66_FD_83501 | JGI IMG/M metagenome (GOLD analysis project Ga0114916, IMG submission 83501) | Marine viral communities from the Global Malaspina Expedition - Malaspina viral metaG Antarct_66 | ecosystem: Environmental > Aquatic > Marine > Oceanic | place: West Anvers Island... | reverse complement strand
GGTTTATTCATTATTCTAACAGCGCAGCGCCTGCCTGCCGATGAGGCAGGGTCTTGATTCTTTATCGGACAACAATGATATAGGATGGTTATTCTAAAATCGTGGCGACTTGGGCACATACAAATTCTAAAAAGCGCTCATCTGCTTCCGTAAACGGATCCGGCGTGTTGGAATCGATATCAATTTGCCCGATGTTTTCGCCATTGACGAAAATAGGAATTACAATTTCAGCTTTTACCGTGATGCTACAGGCAATATAGTTGTCTTGTGCGGATACATCAGGAACTACAAAGTTTTGATTGCTGACGGCAACTTGACCACAAATACCTTTCCCAAAAGGAATAATGGTATGATCTGTTGGGGCGCCTACGTAAGGACCTAATTTTAATTCTTCCTTAGTGCCATTTCTAAAATAAAATCCAACCCAATTGTAATGCGGTACATTCGATTCTAAAATCTCACAGATGGAAAGCAAACGCTCATTAACAGTGTGGTTATTATTAGTAATGATGGAAGTTATTTGTGGTTTAAGTTGCTCTAAATTCATTGTTTAAAAGTTTTCGTAAAAGTATCTAAAATGGCCATCTTCAATTCTTCTTTTTGTATATTTTTAACACACTAGAAACAAACTGCTGCATTTGAAGGATTTGCTTGTAAAATACAAATTGGTACTTAAATTTATCCTGACGTTTATGTTGGTTTATGGCACTTTAACATTTGCCTATAAATTTTATCTGGATAATGCCAACATCCATAACAATACAGATGCTCTTACATATTTGGTCGCGAAACAAACGGACGTATTGTTAGAAAATTTGGGTTATGATTCTGTTATCGAAAAGCATCCTGATGAACCATCTATGAAACTCATCATTAATGGGAAATATGTGGCAAGGGTAGTGGAGGGCTGTAATTCGGTGAGTATTCTTATTTTATTTACCTCCTTCGTGCTGGCCTTCGTGGGGAAATTTACAACCACCTTTCTCTATATTCTGGCCGGAAGCGTACTGTTATATGTGGTGAACCTCTTTAGGATCGTAATTTTGTCTATAGGGTTGTATCATTATCCGTGGCGAAGTGAAGAGTTGCATACCGTTGTATTTCCTTTAATCATCTACGGCATGGTGTTTCTCCTTTGGATGCTTTGGGTCAATAAATTTTCGAACTTAACAAAAACCGATGACTAAAGTGGTTAACTTAATGTTGCTATTGTTGCTTTTTGGGATGTTAATTCTGATTCGAGTCTTTGAACACGATTTGTTTTATGACCCGTACCTCACGTTTTTTGAGAATGATTACCTCTATATTGACAATCCGCGTCGGGAAGTATTGAAATTGACTTTGTTTACTACCTTGAGATTTTTACTCAACTCGTTAATTTCATTAGGTATACTTTTTGTCTTTTTTGAAGATCGGAGCGTGGTGAAATTTTCAGCGCTCATCTATAGTGCTGCATTTATCGTGCTTTTAGCCCTGTATCTTTATTTTGTAATTAACCCGAATAAGGATGATTATTACATCTTTTTTAATATCAGACGTTTCTTAATTCAACCCTTATTGCTGTTGTTATTGCTGCCTGCTTTCTATTATGACCAACTCAAATCTAAAAAAAGTTAAGATTTATAATTTGTAGGTGATACTGGCAATATTTTGTAATTTTGCAGCGATGGATCAGAAAATCAATCATAAAATTGTCTCAGGAGTATTAGCGCTTCTAGTACTGCTCTCAACTGTGTCCATTGCTATGGAAAAACATTTTTGTGGTGATGTCTTGATTGATGTGGCTATTTTTTCCCATCCTGATTCTTGTGGCACGGATATGTCTTCAACGGCTTTAAATTCTGATGAAAAATCCTGTTGTCAGGATGTCGTAGAAATTGTAAAAGGTCAGGACCAATTAAAAATAGCGTCATTTGAAGACTACAGTCTTGATCAACACGTTTTCGTCACCGCTTTAATTTATTCTTACAGTCACTTGTTTGAGGATCTAACTCCTCAGGCTATATCACACCAAGAGTATTCTTCACCTCATTTGATTGCGGACATTCACGTTAGAAATCAAGTCTTCATTATTTGATGCATTTGCTACGGTAGTCTATGATTACTCAAATTATCTTTCGGAATAGTTATCGAGTTGACCTTGCTCTCTAAAGAGACAGATGCGCTCAATATACTTCCAAACCTTCTTAATGTGCTGTAGATATCAGCACTCTCAAATGAAATCACTTTTATAAAATCAGTAATGAAACACACAGTTTACATCCTTATGCTTCTACCCACGCTTATTTTTTCTCAGGAAAGCATTGACGGCGTCATCGTAGAACTCACGGAACAAAAAAAGACCGTCCCACTTCCGGGAGCCAATGTATATTGGTTGGATTCCACCATCGGGTCAACCACCGATATCGACGGAAAATTCAGTATTCCCTATGACAAAGAATACACTAAATTAGTCATAAGTTATGTGGGATATAAAACCGATACAATTACGGTTAACTCAGCAAAATCCATTAAACACACCCTTCGAGCCACTGGAGAGCTCAGTGAAATTACCGTGACCTCGCGGAAGCAAGCCACATCAAAATCGTATTTACAATCCGCAAACGTGATGTTTGTGAGCAGCGATGAATTGTTGAAAGCGGCGTGTTGTAATCTGTCGGAAAGTTTTGAAACCAATCCCTCCATAGATGTCAATTTTGCCGATGCCGTTACCGGAACGCGACAAATAAAAATGTTGGGGTTAACAAGTCCCTATATATTAATCACCTCAGAAAACATTCCGACCATACGTGGTGCATCTCAAGCTTACGGCCTCAGTTTTACCCCCGGTACTTGGGTAGAAAGCATTCAAATTACCAAAGGCGCAGGAAGCGTGGTGAATGGTTTTGAAAGCATTGCCGGACAAATTAATACCGAATTGGTAAAACCTACCACGGACAACGCTCTGTTCGTGAATCTTTACGGCGCCAGCAGTGCGCGTTTAGAGGCTAATGTGCACATGAACACTCAAGTGAGCGACAAGTGGAGTACGGGCTTGTATCTACACGGCAATACCCACAATCAGAAGCATGATGTCAATGACGATGGTTTTATGGACATGCCTATTTACAATCAAATTAACCTGATGAACCGTTGGCAATATACCAACGCAGAAAAAGGATTTGTGAGTTTTATCAACCTTAGTTATTTAGAGGATACAAAACAAACTGGGCAAGTCAATTTTAATCCGGATACGGATAAACTCACCACTAATGCTTGGGGGAGTGAGATTGACACCAGAAGGTTTGATGTGTCGCTAAAGTCTGGCTATGTCAATCCTGATATTCCGTGGCAGACGCTAGGGTTTCAATCGGCGTTTAGCAGCCATAAACAGGAATCTTATTTCGGTTTGCGACAATATGATATTTTGCACAACAGCTTGTATGTAAACGGTATTTATAACACCATTATCAGCGATTCCAGACACAAGATAAAAACGGGAGTTAGTTACACTTACGATCATTATGATGAATTGGTGCTTACTGAAGATTTTGAACGCACTGAAAACTCTATTGGGGCATTTTTGGAATACAATTTTGATAATTTAGAGAAGTTAAATCTGACCGCAGGGATTCGCATTGATCACCACAATCTTTTGGGGACCTTTGTAACGCCACGCCTGCATGCACGGTATACACCATGGGAAAAATCGGCATTACGAGTGTCTTTTGGAAGAGGCAAGCGCAGCGCGAGTATTTTTGCTGAAAACCAAAATATTTTTGCAACGTCAAGAACACTGTTGATTAATGGGGGCGCTCCTTTAGGGAGTTCTAACGGTGCATACGGCTTAGACCCAGAAATCGCTTGGAACTATGGCGTCTCATTTTTACAAGGGTTTAACCTTTTTGGCAACAAGGCTGATGTCACTTTAGATTACTACAGGACAGATTTCCAAAATCAAATTGTAGTCGATTTTGAAAATCCTCTTCAACTGAATTTTTATAATCTCGATGGAGAAAGTTATGCCAACAGTTTTCAACTTGAATTTAATTATAATGTATTTGAAGGCTTCGATTTTAGGACCGCTTACAAGTATTATGATATTAAAACTCAATATAATTCTGGAAAGTTAGAGAAGCCATTAACCCCTAAACATCGCATTTTTGGAAATTTATCTTACCAAACAAAACTCAAGGAGAATTTGGCGCAATGGAAGTTTGACGCGACTTACAATTGGTTGGGCGAACAACGTTTTTCTTCTACCGTTAGCAACCCTGTGCAATACCGATTACCTGAATATTCAGAGACGGTAGGTACGCTGAACGTACAAGTGACGAGAGTATTTTCCGAGAAATTTGAAGTATATTTAGGAGGTGAAAACATTACGGATGTGCGACAGAATAATCCAATTTTAGGAGCAGATGATCCTTTTGGAGCAAATTTTGATACAACTTTTGTCTATGGGCCAATTTATGGCAGTATGTATTACGCTGGATTACGATTTAAAATTAAATAAATAAAATTATGAAAAGAATAGTATTAGTAGTTGCCTTATTGATCGGAACGGTTACCATGGCACAAAACAAAAATGCCAAAACTAGCATAGAAGTAGACGGGGTGTGTATGATGTGTAAAGAGCGCATTGAAAAAGCGGCCATCAAAGCCAAAGGTGTGAAAATTGCCAATTGGGACGTCAACACCCACGAATTGAAACTGATTTTTGATGAGCGAAAAACCAGTTTAAAAGCCATACAACAAAGTATTGCTGAGGTTGGTCATGACACCAAAGAAATTAAAGCGACAGATGAAGCTTATAATAGTTTACACGCTTGTTGTTATTATAGAGATGAGGCCGTTAAGGACGATCATAAGGTTGATAAACAGCTATAGATGTTCACCAGATATCTTCCTACTCTAAACAGTTTTAATCACATAAAAAAGAAAATGCCCCAATAAATTTGGGGCATTTTTTATAAAAATAATTTTAATGTTTTTAAAATTACATCATTCCTGGCATCCCGCCACCGCCCATAGGCATTGGAGAATCTTCCTTAATATCTACTAAAGCACATTCCGTAGTTAAGATCATTCCAGCAACAGACGCCGCATTTTCTAAGGCGATACGCGTTACTTTCTTAGGATCAATAATACCTGCTTTAAGCATATCTACATACGTTTCTGATTTAGCATCAAAACCGAAGTCTTTTTTGCCCTCCATAACTTTAGAAACAACAACACTGCCCTCGCCACCTGCATTTTCAACAATGGTACGTAGAGGTGCTTCTATAGCACGAGCTACAATTTGAACTCCAGTTGTTTCATCTAAATTATCAGTAGTCAACTTCTCCAATACTGATTTTGCTCTTACAAGGGCAACACCACCACCAGCAACAATGCCTTCTTCAACAGCTGCTCTTGTCGCATGTAAAGCATCATCAACACGGTCTTTCTTCTCTTTCATTTCAACTTCACTTGCTGCACCTACATAAAGTACGGCAACACCGCCAGCTAATTTAGCTAAACGCTCTTGAAGTTTTTCTTTGTCATAATCAGACGTAGTCGTCTCAATTTGAGCTTTTATTTGATTTACTCTTGCTTTGATATCGTCAGCTTTACCAGCACCGTTCACAATTGTAGTCGTGTCTTTATCGATAGTAATGGTTTCTGCCGTACCTAACATGCTTAAATCAGCATTTTCTAATGAGAAGCCTCTTTCTTCAGAAATAACAACACCACCGGTTAAGATTGCGATGTCTTCTAACATTGCTTTACGTCTGTCACCAAATCCTGGTGCTTTAACGGCAGCAATTTTTAATCCGCCACGTAATTTATTCACCACCAAAGTAGCTAAGGCTTGGCCTTCTACATCTTCAGCAATAATCAATAAAGGACGACCAGATTGTGCAACTGGCTCTAGGATTGGAAGAATTTCTTGAAGATTAGAAATCTTTTTGTCAAATAACAAGACGTAAGGATTTTCTAAATCAGCAATCATCTTGTCTGCATCTGTAACAAAGTATGGCGACAGATATCCTCTATCAAACTGCATGCCTTCTACAACATCAACATAGGTTTCCATGCCTTTCGCTTCTTCAACCGTAATCACACCTTCTTTGCCGACTTTGCTAAACGCTGTAGCAATTAAATCGCCAATGGTATCATCATTGTTTGCGGAGATTGAAGCTACTTGCTTGATCATTTCAGAATCACTTCCTACTTTCTTAGATTGTTTTTCAAGGTCTTTAACAATAGCTTCAACTGCTTTGTCAATACCGCGTTTCAAATCCATGGGATTAGCACCAGCCGCAACGTTTCTCAAGCCTTCTTTAACGATAGCTTGTGCTAAAACGGTTGCAGTAGTTGTTCCATCACCTGCTAAATCATTGGTTCTGGAAGCAACTTCCTTAACCATTTGAGCACCCATGTTTTCTAACGGATCCTCTAATTCAATTTCTTTTGCAACAGTAACACCATCTTTAGTCACCTGAGGTGCACCAAATGATTTACCAATAATAACGTTACGACCCTTTGGGCCTAAAGTTACTTTTACTGCATTTGCCAATGCATCCACACCGCGTTTTAATCCGTCACGTGCTTCAATATCAAATTTTATGTCTTTTGCCATAATACGTTTTTATTTAAAATTTTAAACTTTCAGAAATCGATCATTAAATTTCAGAGAATGATAGCTGATGAGCTTGAAAGTCTTTATAATTTATATTTTATTTTATTGTCCGATGGTTATCGGGATTGCAATTAAATAATTGCCAGGACATCACTCTCACGCATGATCAGATAATCTTTGCCTTCAAGTTTTAATTCTGTTCCTGCATATTTTCCGTAAAGAACAGTTTCACCAACCTTTACAGTAATTGGATTTTTTTTAGTTCCAGCACCAACGGCAACAACTTTACCCTTTTGAGGTTTTTCTTTAGCGTTGTCTGGAATGATAATTCCTGAAGCTGTTTTGGTTTCAGCTTCTACAGGTTCAATAAGAACACGGTCTGCCAATGGTTTAATGTTTAATCCCATAGTTTTATTATAGTTTTAGTCACGATACACGTGACAGGTTAATTAAATTTGTTTAATGGATTATGTAGTTGCGAAAAATGTGCCATGGACACTGAACTGACAAAGTTTCAGTAACAAAAAATGCCAACAAATTTTGTTGGCATCTTTTTATATTTTGTAAGGTATTACAAATATTTAATTTGTAGTATCAATTGGGGTAGTAGTATTAACCGCAGGAGCTGCTGGAGTTACAGGCGCAGGCATGCTGGTAGACGTGTTCGGATCTAATGCTTTAGATTCCGTAGTGCCTGTGGCACCATCAATTGCAACGTTAGAAACTAAGATCAGGGCTAATAATACTGTAGCTAAAATCCAGGTACTTTTATCTAAAAAGTCAGTTGTTTTCTTAACACCACCTAATTGCTGAGAGCCACCACCTCCAAATGATGAAGACAAGCCGCCTCCTTTTGGATTTTGAACCATAATGACAACCACCAATAGAAAAGATACAATGATGATAAGGACTAAAAATATTGTAAATGTACTCATGTGCTATTTGGTATTATTTGCTTGTATTTGTTTTACCGCTTTAATTTGGTCTGCAAAGAAACCACTTTTTTCTGGATATTTCAAAATTAAAATTTTATAAGATTGAATTGCTTTATCGTAATTTTTTTGCTCTAAATAAATGCGCGCCAAAGTCTCCGTCATGAAGTTATCATTCTGAACCAGTTGACTTTGTGCGAGATTAACTGTAGGTTTTGTTTCCTTTATCGGCGCAATTTTTGGATTGGTAGTGATGAATTTGTCGATTAAATCTAATTTTTTATCTAAGGCCGACTCGGTTTTTGGCTTTTGAAGTGGCTCTTTTTCAGAGCTTTCAATTTGAGGTTCAGTACCCTCTTCTTCACGTTCAATGGGTTTAAAACTTGTGATTTTTAACCAGTGGGCAAAAGAATGGGTTTCATTTTTATCGAAGTGCAAGGGCTTACCAATCTGCAGCTGTTCTTCCGGCGACGGTTGGATGTTTTTGACGTCTACCGCTATAATTGGTTCTTTAGCAGGAGTTGTCGCTGAGCGCTCTTTTTCTTCGAATAAATCCGGATCTAAAACCCGATCGCTGTCTTTTACTTGCTGTTTTAAGGTGTCATCCAAGGTGACACTTTTACGAACGGAAATATCATCCGCATCGGTAACGTCCATATTCCTTAAAAGTTCAGTATTCTGTTTAATGAGTTTAGAAATCTCATTCTGATTGAACGCTTCGGAAGTGATAAAATCGAACAAAATACTGCGGTCCGTGGTATAGGCGGCGGTAATTCTCAGTTCTTGATTGTAAGCTGCACTTTCCTTTGTTTTCAATCCTTTTAGATGCAAGGCGCGAGCGGCCTGAAAATAAGGATAATCAGCTACAATGTCACCTACGTTTGAGGTGTGCACCGTGTTTAATTCTTCAGGATGACTGAGTAAATATGTAAAGTCTTGTGTGTTCACGTTATAAGATTACCATTTGCCTAAGGTAGCATTTAAAATATCTTGGGTGATCCGTTCTAAAATTTCAGAAATGGCCGCGTCTTTTTGGGCGCCCACTAACTGTGCGTTTCCAGGATAATCATAAAAGAACGAAAATGTTTGGTTGACATCTCCGTCAGGATTGTTTTTATCGTAAAATCGTACACGCACGCTGATGGTTAATCTGTTTTGAGCGGCCGTGATGTCAGCTGTTGCGGTAGTAGGAGAGATGCGATATTCGACAATTTCACCTTCATAAGTAATGTCGCCTCCCGAAGTTACCAATTGTAAACTGGTTTGATTTTGAATTAAATCGGCCAAGGAGTTGGTAAACGTGCGTTCCAAACCTGGTTCAATCAGCGGGGCATCATTTTGAAAATAATTAACTTGATAGGTGGTTGTGCCTGCAGGTAAGGAGATGCCTGTAAATCCGTAATTGCCACAGCTTGTCACTAATCCGAAGCTGAAGACGATTGCTAAAATTTTAAAATAGTTCATAGTCGTTTTTCTGTGAGTACGGATTATAAATCGTATTGCTTAATTTTTCTATACAAAGTGCGCTCGCTTATGCCCAATTCAGCAGCGGCCAATTTGCGTTTGCCTTGATGACGTTCCAACGATTTTTTGATCAATTCCAATTCCTTATCATGTAGAGACAAGGTTTCTTCTTCTTCAACTTCCTCCGCAAAATAATATTTATCGTTCGATTCGTCAATTGCATCTGAAAGTTGATTCATTTTCTCAGGAATGGAAAGCACTTCTAAATCCTCAACGGTGTCCTCGTAATTTTCTTCATCTTCCTCGTCGCCATAAATTTTCTGGATCAAGCCTTCATTTTTCTTCTGAACATCATGAGTCGTCCCATTTTTCATCAATTCCATGGTGAGTTTCTTCAGGTCATTCAAATCGCCTTTCATGTCAAACAACACTTTATAAAGAATTTCACGTTCACTGCTGAAATCGCTTTCACTTTTAGAATTCTTGATAACCGCAGGAAGATTGTCTTCATGGTTTGGCAGGTATCCCTTTAATGTTGCGGCATTAATGGTACGGGTTTGTTCTAACACTGAAATTTGCTCAGCTGCATTACGCAATTGTCGGATATTTCCGTTCCATCTATTTTTTAAGAGGACTTCAACGGCTTCATCAGTTAATTTGATGGTGGGCATTTTGTATTTCAACGCAAAATCACTGGCAAACTTGCGAAATAACAAGTGGATATCCTCTTTACGTTCGCGCAGAGGTGGTAAGTGAATGTCGATAGTGCTCAGTCGGTAGTATAAATCTTCTCTAAATTTTTCCTTTTTTATGGCTTCAAACATGTTCACGTTGGTCGCAGCTACAATGCGGACATTGGTTTTTTGAACCTTGCTGGATCCTACCTTAATGAACTCTCCATTTTCTAAAACACGCAGCAAACGTACTTGGGTGGTTAAGGGTAATTCACCCACTTCATCAAGAAAAATTGTACCGCCGTCTGCTACTTCAAAATAGCCTTCACGGGTTTGGGTGGCTCCGGTAAAGGCGCCTTTTTCGTGACCAAACAATTCACTGTCAATCGTCCCTTCCGGAATGGCGCCACAGTTTACGGCAATATACTTCCCGTGCTTACGGTGGGATAATTGATGGATGATTTTTGGAATACTTTCCTTACCAACACCACTTTCGCCAGTAACCAGCACTGAGATGTCAGTAGGAGCAACTTGAATGGCTTTTTCTATAGAACGGTTGAGTTTTGGGTCATTCCCAATAATTCCGAAACGTTGTTTTATGGCTTGAATTGATTCCATTAAAATAAAATTATGAATAAATATTGTACACTACATAAGAGGTAATGTTTCGATAAGTCATTTGGATTAATCATTGTATGCATAGCCAATAGCTTCCCCAATAAGGGTGGCGCTCGTGCAATCAGTGATGGTGACATGCACCAAATCGCCAACTTTATAGTTGTCTTTAGGGAAAACGGCAACGACATTTTGAGAGGTTCTCCCTGACCATTCTTGATCAGATTTTTTAGACTCTCGCTCTACCAAGACTTCCACGGTGGTATTTAAAAATGCACGGGTTCTCAACTCGCTATGTTGGCGTTGTAACTGGACAATTTCATCTAAGCGTCTTTTTTTGACTTCTTCAGGAACATCATCTTCCATTTTGCGTTCCGCCATAGTTCCTGGACGCTCAGAATAGGTAAACATATAACCAAAATTATATTTTACATACCTCATCAAACTTAACGTATCTTGATGGTCTTCTTCCGTTTCCGTAGGGAATCCTGCAATCATATCATGAGAAATGGAACAGTTTGGTAGGATCCGTCTGATGTTGTCTATGAGCGAAAAATACTCTTCACGGGTATGCAGACGGTTCATTTCCTTTAAAATACGATTACTACCGCTTTGTACGGGTAAATGAATATGGTCGCAAATATTTTTGTGCTTGGCCATGGTTTCAATCACATCCAGAGTTAAATCTTGAGGATTGGAGGTTGAAAAACGAATGCGCATTTTAGGATAGGCCTTGGCGCATAAATCTAAAAGATTAGAAAAATTGACGGCTGTCGCTTTCTGGATGTCGCTGGCTTTATCAAAATCCTTTTTAAGGCCACCGCCATACCATAAATAACTATCCACATTCTGACCAAGTAGGGTAATTTCCTTAAAGCCTCTGTCCCAAAGATCTTTAATTTCTTCTAAAATACTTTGTGGGTCACGGCTACGCTCTCGCCCCCGAGTAAATGGAACCACGCAAAAGGTGCACATGTTGTCACAACCACGGGTTATCGAAACAAACGCTGAAACGCCGTTGGAATTTAACCGTACTGGAGAAATATCGCCATACGTCTCGTCTTTGCTCAAAATAACGTTGATGGCATCTCTGCCTTCTTCAACCTCTGCCAATAAATTGGGAAGATCTTTATAGGCATCTGGACCAACTACAAGGTCTACAATTTTTTCTTCTTCTAGAAACTTGCTCTTCAAACGTTCTGCCATGCATCCTAAAACGCCCACCTTCATTTTCGGGTTGCTGCGTTTTACAGCATTGTATTTTTCAAGGCGTTTACGAACCGTTTGTTCGGCCTTGTCGCGAATGGAACAAGTGTTCACCAATACCAAATCAGCATCTTCTAAAGTTTGGGTCGTGTTATAGCCTGCCTTGAGCAGGATGGAAGCCACAATTTCACTGTCGCTAAAATTCATAGAACACCCGTAACTTTCAATAAAAAGTTTTCGTGTATTACCATTTTTAGGTTCGAGTACGAGAGATTCTCCTTGTTTGCTTTCGTCAATAATTTTCTCCATAAGGTTTTTAAAACGTCTGAATTTAAAATACTGCACTGCTTTAAAATGCAGCTGCAAAGATAGGATTATTTTACGGATTGTGACAAAGTGACAGTGTTTAAAAATGTTTTGATACTGTTAAAAATTATGGTTACTTTGAGGTCTAACCAACTAAAATTACTCCGAATGACTCCAGATGAATTTCAATCCAAACTAGCCAATGCAAGAGCTTTAGATTTTGGAACCATTTTTAATCACTCCATTGAACTTTTTAAAAAAAGCTGGCTATACGGGTTTTTGATGCAACTGTTTGTCATTATAATAATGATGCCTTTTATCTTAATTTTTTACGTGCCTTTTGTTTTTGCTGTGGTGGCGCAGTCCGAAACAGGAGATTTTGACCCCAGTACTGCTAGTGGTCTCTTGGAAGGGTTCACACTGGTATACGGTTTGTTATTCATGGTCGGGATTTTAGTAGTGGCGGCCATCCAAGTGGCGCTTAACGCTGCGTTTTTTAGGATCTTAAGAACTTTAGATGCCGGAGGTGAAGTGAGAATTTCGGATTTATTTTATTTTATGAAAGGCGATTATTTTGGGAAAATACTTTTGTTGATGCTCGTCACAGTATTAATTACTATCCCAGCATCCTTGGCGTTTTACCTGCCGTTAATTTATGTCATGGTACCACTCTCTTTCTTCGCCGTAATTTTTGCTTTTAATCCAGAGTGGTCCGTTGGGTCTATAGTGAGCTCTAGTTTTAGACTCGGAAATAAAAAATGGGTCTTGACTTTTGGACTGTTAGTCGTGTCCTATATATTAATAATGATAGGAGCTGTGGTGACCTGTGGCATCGGAGGTTTGTTTTTAGCATCGTTTATATTTCATCCTGTTTATTATATCTACAAGGAAACAATTGGAATTGATGAGACCAGCGAATTACATCAGATAGGGGCTAGAGAAACATTTTAACGCAACCTTTTTGATCTTTTTGCATCTATTAAATGATGCTAATCAGGCATTTACTAAAAAACAACCAAAACTTATGAAACAATTCTTTTTTGTATGTGCTCTAATGTGTCTCTTGTCGTGTAATACTGATGATAGAGATTATGAAACAATAGCTGTAGCCATTCCGGAAATGATATCAAAATCGGAATTTAGAAAGTCGGTGGAAGTGCAAGCTGCCAAACCTTCAATTAACGTGGGTAAAATTTACGCTTACGAAGATTTAATTTTTATCACTGATGCGTTTAAAGGGGTTCATGTAATTGATAATTCCAATCCAACCGCGCCACGTGCTACCGCTTATTTAAAGATCCCTGGCAATGAGGATATTTCTATTAAGAATAATCATCTCTATGCGGACAGTGCTACGGATTTGGTTGTTTTTGATATCTCAGATCTTTCAAACGTACAAGTTGTTGATCGGTTGGAAGATGTGTTTTCAGTTTATGATTATCGGATTCCTAGTGAGGCAGAATACGCTGATTTTAGTAATTATGATTTTGAAAACAATGTTGTGATCAGTTGGCGCATCGTGCAAGAGCGGCGTGAAATTGTTGATAATAGTCTATTAGTGTTTAATGATGCCGCCTTCTCAACCGCAGCGGAAAGTAGCGTGGGTGTTGGTGGGTCTCTAGCGCGCTTTCAAATTATAAATGATTATTTGTACACCGTTGGGACTTCAGCTCTTTCCATATTTAATATTTCAAACTTGGCCAATCCTATATTTGAGAATATACAATATGCAGGATGGAATATTGAAACCATGTTTTACGCAGATAATTATTTGTATTTGGGTGGGACTAATGGGATGTACATCTATAGTTTGGAAAATGCTACGACCCCCAAATATGTATCACAATTTGTGCATTGGGAAGGATGTGACCCTGTTGTGGTAGATGGTAATTATGCGTATTTAACCTTGAGGGGTGGTAACGCTTGCGGTCAATTGGAAAGTGTGTTGGAGGTTATAGATATTACTGACAAAACCAATCCCACTTTGGCGGCTAGGCATGTTTTGGATAATCCGTATGGCTTAGGATTTAAAGGTCCAACCTTGTATGTGTGTGATGGCACTTCTGGCTTAAAAGTTTTTGATAAAACCAATCCGTTAGAACTTCAGCAAACCCAATCATTTACAGATATACATGCTAAGGATGTCATTCCATTACCTAATAGTCTATTAATGATAGGCGAAAAAGCACTGTATCAATATAGTTACAATGAAAATGCCTTACAACTAATAAGTACGTATCGTTTAAATTAAAATGCAATTCATAATTTAAGAAGCCGTCTCAAAACTAATTGAAACGGCTTTTTTTATGTTTTTCTCTCGGACAGCTGACCGAGAATAGTACTTAAATATTCAACTCTAAGATAGGTTGTATAAGAATTGAGACACATTCTTTGTGTTTTAATAAGGACTCGGCAAACTGCATATAAATAGGCTTAAATTTTTTATATTAGGTTGAATAATTATTTTTCATATACATTTGTAGCCAGAAAAAATCAGATATGGCGAAGAACTTAGTAATTGTTGAGTCCCCTGCGAAGGCTAAAACTATTGAAAAATTTTTAGGAAAGGATTATAAGGTAGAGTCCAGTTTTGGACATATTGCTGATTTACCTTCTAAAGAATTGGGGGTAGATGTGGAAGGCGATTTTAAACCAAAATATGAAGTTTCAAAAGATAAAAAAGCAGTTGTTAAAAAACTGAAAGACTTAGCAAAGAAAGCCGAAATGGTATGGTTGGCAAGTGATGAGGATCGCGAGGGTGAGGCTATTGCTTGGCACTTGGCGGAGACCTTGAAACTGGATAAAGCAAAGACCAAACGCATTGTTTTTCATGAGATTACAAAAACGGCCATTCTTAAGGCTATAGAAAATCCGAGAGATATTGATTATAATTTAGTTGATGCCCAACAAGCACGTAGGGTTTTAGACCGCATCGTGGGTTACGAGTTATCACCAGTTTTGTGGCGTAAAGTAAAGGGTGGGCTATCAGCAGGCCGTGTACAATCGGTTTCAGTGCGACTTATTGTGGAGCGCGAAAGAGATATTCAGAACTTTACAGCAGAAGCCTCCTATAGAATCGATGCTGAATTTTCCAATGAAGATGGGCAATCCTTCAAAGCTAAACTTCCTAAAAACTTTGCAACTAAAGAAGAAGCTTATAAATTTTTAGAATCCAACGCTGCCGCTGCCTTTAAAGTAGCAGATTTAGATAAAAAACCGGCCAAGAAATCGCCAGCGGCACCTTTTACAACCTCTACATTACAACAAGAAGCGGCTCGTAAACTGTATTTTTCAGTATCGAAAACCATGACCATGGCGCAACGTTTGTATGAAGCCGGTCTGATTACCTACATGAGAACCGATAGTGTCAACTTATCTGATGATGCCCGTAAAGGTGCGGAAGCGGAAATTAATGAGGCCTACGGCAAAAAGTACAGCAAACCCCGAAATTATAAAGGGAAAAGCAAAGGAGCTCAAGAAGCGCATGAGGCCATACGACCAACTGACTTTTCGGTACATACCGTTCAGATAGATCGCGATCAGGCAAGATTATATGATTTGATTTGGAAACGTGCCATCGCCTCACAAATGAGCGAAGCGGAATTGGAACGAACCAATGTAAAGATCAGCGCATCAACCCATAAAGAACTATTTACCGCCAACGGAGAAGTCATCACTTTTGATGGGTTTTTAAAAGTGTATTTAGAAGGTACTGATGACGAAGATTCTGAACAAGAAGGCATGTTGCCAGCCATGCGTACCAACGAAACTCTGCTCAATTCTTATATTACAGCTACTGAACGATATACCCGCCCACCTTATAGATACACAGAGGCATCCTTGGTAAAGCAATTGGAAGAATTGGGTATCGGACGACCGTCCACCTATGCGCCAACTATTTCCACCATTCAAAACAGAAATTATGTTGAGAAAGGCACCGTAGAAGGGGTAGAGCGCAACTATACGCAACTGACTTTAAAATCAGGTAGAGTTAAAGATGCGGAATTGACTGAAAAAGTGGGTTCAGACAAAGGAAAGTTAGTGCCTACAGATATTGGAATGATTGTTACTGACTTTTTAGTGAATCATTTTGAGAGCATTTTAGATTACAATTTTACGGCAAAAGTTGAGGCTGATTTTGATGAGATCGCAGAAGGGAAGGAAGATTGGACCAGCATGATGAAGAATTTCTACAAAGATTTTCATCCTCAAGTGGAAGATGTTCAGGAAAACGCCGAGCGTGAATCAGGAGAACGCATCTTGGGTAAAGATCCAAAGACCGGACGTCAGGTAAGTGTGCGTTTGGGCAAATTCGGAGCGATGGTTCAGATAGGAACTGTAGAGGAGGAAGAAAAGCCGTTATTCGCGAGTTTGTCACCAGATCAGCAATTGAATAGCATTACGTACGAAGAAGCTATGGATCTTTTTCAACTTCCTAAAGCTTTGGGAGATTATAAAGGCGAGGCTATTGAGGTAAATAATGGCCGTTTTGGACCTTATGTAAAATACGGCGATAAGTTTGTCTCACTCCCTAAAGGAATGGAGGCATTAAACGTAGAGTTGGATGAAGCCATTGATTTGATTATTGAAAAGGAAAAAGCGGACGCTCCTATCTATATGTATCAGGATTTACCGGTTCAGAAAGGTAAAGGACGCTTTGGTCCCTTTATCAAATGGAACGAAATGTTTATAAACGTTAACAAAAAATACGATTGGGACAATTTGTCTGACCAGGACATCGTACAATTGATCGAGGATAAAATTCAAAAGGAAATTGACAAAGTCATCCACAATTGGGAGGACGAAGGCATCCGTATTGAAAAAGCACGTTGGGGAAGGCATAATATCATCAAAGGCAAAACGAAAATAGAGTTGGATAAATCAGTAGATGTTTCGGAATTTACATTAGAGAAAGCCCAGGCCATGATTGAAGCCAAAGCCCCTAAAAAGAAAGCAGCCAAAAAACCTGCAAAGAAAAAAGCCACAAAGAAAACCGCAGCTGCGAAAAAGAAATAGGAAATGATGTTTAACTTTTTATCGCCAGTTTCTGAAGCAGTATTGACTCAAAATGAAGTGTTAGTACCTCAAGCTTTGGGCAAGAAATTAAAGATTCACTCCCAGCAACACGGTATTCCAGATCTAGACAATGTACAAATTGCACTTATCGGCGTTCTTGAAAATCGGAATGACATCAATTATACGGGATTTGATATAAACTTGGACACTATAAGAACCGTTTTTTATAATCTGTTTCCAGGCAATTGGCATACGAATTTGGCCGATTTGGGTGATATATTAAAGGGTGATAGTGTTGAAGATACTTATTTTGCTCTGAGGACCACTATTTCAATTTTATTGGAGAAGAAAATTATTCCTATTGTTTTAGGCGGAAGTCAAGATTTGACTTATCCCATTTATAGAGCCTACGACAGGATTTCACCTATGATTAACGTGGTGAATGTCGATAGTAATTTTGATTTGGGAGACTCTGCGCTTTCTATTAAGAACAACAGTTATTTGGGTAAAATTATTTTGGAGCAACCCTATAATTTATTTAACTACTCAACTATCGGTTACCAAACCTATTTCAATTCACAAGAAGAGATAGATTTAATGGAGAAGCTATATTTTGAAGCCTACCGTTTAGGGGAAGTATCAAATGCCATTAATATTGTAGAACCGGTAATGCGTGACGCCCATATTGTAAGTGTCGATTTAAAAGCGGTCAAAGCTTCAGAGGTTTCTAAGTCGCAAAAATATTCGCCCAATGGTTTCGACGGAAAGGAGATATGTGCTATTGCGCGTTATGCGGGAATAAGTAATAAAGTTTCGTCGTTTGGCATATATGAATACCAAAATTCAGAAGAGGATCACGTCACAGCGATGTTGGTGGCACAAATTATGTGGTATTTTATTGAAGGTGTGAATTGTAGGGTAAATGAGAATGTTTTAGGCGATCAGATAAACTATCAAAAATTCAATGTTTTAATAGACAATGATGAGCTTATTTTTTATAAAAGTAACAAATCAGGACGCTGGTGGATTGAGATTCCTTTTTTGCCCGATGTCAATAATAAATTAAAGAAGCATACGTTATTACCTTGCACCCATGAAGATTACACCGAGGCAATGCAGGGTAAAATCCCCGAAAGGTGGTATAAAGCCTATAAAAAGAACACTTATTAATAATTTTTGTTGACGGTTCTTTAATCGATGAAACGTTAACTTTTTAGGATGAAATGCAAATAAAGTAAAAAAAAGATTGTTTTTTTGAAAATATATAAATATGTTTACGCCCTCAAAAAACAGATCCTGAACATTATAAGATTAAATAATTTAACCTCGAGTTTATATGAATATGAAGAAGTTCGCTTTATTAACCGCTGTTTTAGCACTATTAGCTAGTTGTAATTCTGGAGACAGAGGAGAGCTGGTTGGAGTACAAGGAAAGAAATGGCATCCGGAAAAGCCCTATGGAATGACTCTGATACCTGGAGGATCTTTCATTATGGGTAAATCTGACGATGATTTGGCTGGTATAAATGATGCGCCTACCAAAACCGCGACAGTTAGAGCCTTTTATATGGATGAAACTGAAATTACCAATGGGGAATACCGTCAGTTCGTAAACTGGGTTAGAGATTCAACAATTAGAACAAAGTTAGCCATTATGGCTGATGAGTACGCCTTGACTCCTGGAGATGGAGGTACGGGCGAATTTGCATTTAAAGATTCGAATCCTGATAACATGACCGTATATGAAAAGTACATGTACGATAACTATAGTGGTGTAGGACCAACCGGATATGAGGGACGCAAACTTAACAAAGATGTTAAGTTAATTTTTGATACGAGCAAATATCCAGATGAATATTATGCTGAGGTTATGGATACGATGTATCTTCCTATAGAAGAATCTTACAACGGACAACGTACTTGGGATGTTAAGAAATTTAAATTTCAATATACATACATGGACATTCAAGCTGCGGCCAAGAATAGGGATTTAAGACGTAAGGACGTCATAGTAACTGAAGAAGTGGCTATATATCCGGATACTACGGCTTGGATCAGAGATTTCGCTTATTCTTATAATGAACCCATGCATAATGATTATTTCTGGCATGATGCTTACGGAGATTACCCTGTAGTTGGCGTATCTTGGAAACAAGCCAATGCGTTCACTAAGTGGAGAACTCTATATAAAAATGCTGACCAAAAGAGTAGAGGCAAACAACATGTTAATTCCTTTAGATTACCATCTGAAGCGGAATGGGAGTATGCTGCTAGAGGTGGATTGCAAGGAGCAACTTTTCCTTGGGGTGGACCTTACGCCAAAAATGATAGAGGATGTTTCTTAGCAAACTTTAAACCATTGCGTGGTGACTACGCCGCAGATATGGCGTTATACACTGTAGAAGCAAAATCTTATGAACCCAATGATTACAACTTGTATAACATGGCAGGAAACGTTTCAGAATGGGTAAACGGATCTTATGATCCTGCGTCATATGAATACATGTCAACCATTAACCCAAATGTTAACGATCCAAACAACCAACGTAAAGTGGTACGTGGAGGCTCGTGGAAAGATGTTGCCTACTTCCTACAAGTAAGCTCTAGAGATTATGAATACGCTGATTCCGCAAGAAGTTATATCGGATTTAGAACTGTACAAGATTACATGGGTACAGATATCACGGCCAACGCAGCAACCAATAGAAATTAATCATTACACCAAAACTAAATATTAATCTACTTAAAGAATCTATCTTAACTCTAACACACACAAATTATGGCAATTAGTAAAAAAGCAATGAACATGGTATACGGCCTAGGTGCCGCAGTTGTAATCCTTGGGGCACTATTTAAAATTATGCACTGGCCTTTTGGTAACGAAATGTTAATTGCAGGATTGGTCACTGAAGCATTCGTATTCGCAATATCTGCATTTGAACCTGTAGATAGTGATCTGGATTGGTCATTGGTGTATCCTGAATTAGCAGGAGGCCAAGGCATCCAAAGAAAAATAGAGCAGCCTAAAGATGCTGAAGGTCTTTTGTCTAGAAAATTAGACGAAATGTTAAAAGACGCGAAAATTGATGGCGAGCTTATGGCAAGTTTAGGCAACAGCATTAAAAACTTTGAAGGTGCTGCAAAAGGAATTAACCCAACTGTAGATTCTATTGCTGCTACAAAAAAGTATGGCGAAGAAATGTCATTGGCTGCGGCACAGATGGAGTCGTTAAACAGTCTTTATAAAGTACAAATGGATTCTGCCAGTCGTCAAGCTGCAATCAACGAAGAAGCTGTTGAAAACGCTGAGAAACTTAAAGAACAAATGAAATCTTTGGCATCAAACCTGTCCTCTTTAAATGGTGTGTATGGTGGCATGTTAAGCGCAATGAACAGAAACTAATTAGGAATTAGTAGATTTTTATCAACCCAACAACTAAAAACTAATTAGAATGGCAGGAGGAAAATTATCCCCAAGACAAAAAATGATTAACCTTATGTATTTGGTGTTTATCGCAATGATGGCACTTAATATGTCCAAAGAAGTGCTTTCAGCATTTGGGTTAATGAACGAAAGAATCAGTGATTCCAATCAATCGGCTACCGTACGTAACGCGGCATTTATGCAAGGTTTGGCTGATAAAGTTGCTGAGCAACCAGCTAAATATCAACCATTAAAACAACAGGCAGATGCTATTGATAAATTATCATCAGATTTTAATGCTTATTTAGAGAGCGTTAAAGCTGACTTATTGAAATCTGTCGACAATCCATCGGAATATGAGAAAATGGATAGAACTGATTTTCTTGATGAAAAATGGTTCAGTGGAGATAAAGTCACCAAGGATGGTGAAGCGTTTTTAGCTCAAATTAAAGCCTATAGAGAAGGTGTTATTGAAGTATTAGGTGAAGACAATAAAGATATCCAAGCGGATCTTAAAAAGAAGTTCGCAACTGATAACGTTAAAACTTCTGATGGCATCACTAAAGGATGGTTAAACTATCATTTTGAAGGTTTTCCAATGGTAGCTTCATTAACGAAGTTGACCCAAATGCAAGCAGATGTTAAAACGGCTGAATCTGAAGTTTTATCATCTATGTTAGCTGGGAAACTTAAAATTGAAGCTTCATTAACCAACTTTGATGCGATTGTTGTTCCAGACAAGACGGCTTTCTTCTCTGGAGAAGAGTTTACAGGAACCATCATCTTAGGAAAGAAAGATCAAACCCTAAGAGCTGATAAAGTAATCATCAACGGGAAAGAATTATCACCAGATGCGATGCAGGCTGGTAAAACAATTTTGAAATTTCCTGCCGGTGGTGTTGGAGAAAGAGAGATTGTAGGTGAATTCCAATTTAAAGAAGGCGATTCAATCATTACTATCCCTGTAAAAAGTAGTTATGCAGTAGTTCCTAAACCAAACTCTGCAACGATTTCAGCAGATAAAATGAACGTTGTTTATCGTGGTGTTGCAAACCCTATGACTATTTCTTTTGCTGGTGTTCCGGATAATAACGTGAATGCTTCTGCGCCAGGTTTATCTAAAGGTTCTGGTACTGGTAAATATGTTATGAACCCTGGTTCTGGTAAAGAAGTTACAATTAGTGTTACAGGATCTCTTCCTGATGGGACTAAAGTGAGTGACCGATCTACTTTTAGAATTAAGGACATTCCTAAGCCATCAGGTACCATCGCCGGACAGGCGGATAATGTGAGTTTACCAAAAAGCAACGTTGAAATCGCTACAGTGGCTGCAAAGTTATTCGATTTTGACTTTGATTTAAATATCAACGTCACATCATTTAAAATTAAAGTTCCTGGTCAACCAACAGTTACTGTTAATGGGAACAGAATGAATGATCAAGCAAAAAGTGCGCTTCGTAAAGCCTCTAGAGGTGATGCGGTGCAAATTTTTGAAATCAAATCACAAATTCAAGGCAATAGCAGTATTAAGTTGCTTCCAGCGTCTCCAGTATTTATAGAAATTTCTAACTAAGATAGTTTAGATAGCGTTGTACTGTGGCATATGAATGAAGGTAACATCCCAAATAATAATAAAAAGATGAAATTAAAATATTGTTTAGTAACCGTTTTAAGTGTGGGGTTGGCAGTGAGTTCGTTTGGTCAAACCAACCTGCTCAACGCAAAAACACCTGAAGATATTGGTGTGAAATCTGAAGCTCAAAAAGCTATGGATAACGACAAACCGCTTGAGTACGGTTATGTTGATGATAGGGATATCATGTTTTCAAAAATGACTTGGGAGAAGATTGTACTTGATGAGCGAGTTAATTTTCCTTTATATTATCCCGTAGACACTAATAATATCGGATCTAACAGAAGATCTTTATTTGATGTGTTATGGAAAAGTGTAAGAGAAGGAAAAATTAAGAACGTTTATGATGATTCTTACTTCACAACCAAACGTAACCCTTCAGATATTCAATCCATAATGTCTAAAACCGATACCTTGGATATTGGATACCAACAGTACAATTCTGAAGGTTTTGTGTCTCCAGAGTATATCATTAAAAGAAACATACAGTCTTATGACATCAGTGCCTACCTTATTAAAGGGTTGTGGTATTTTGACAAGCGTCAAGGCGAATTGAAATACAGACTTTTGGGTATCGCTCCGGCGGCGGCAGATGTTAACTTTATTGACTCTGAAGATGAAGCTAACAAACAGCCCATTGCATTGTTTTGGGTGTTCTATCCTGAAGTAAGAGATGTATTGCACGAAGCAAAAGCTTTTAACAATCAAAATAGTTCTATGCCCTTTTCCTATGATCACTTGCTAAACTCAAGACGATTTAATGGCTACATGTACAAAGAAGAGAATGTATATGGGGATAGAGAAGTCAAAGAATATGTTGCGGATAACGCATTAATGCAATTGTTGGAATCTGATCGTATTAAAGATAAGATTCGCGATTTTGAGCAAGACATGTGGTCTTATTAATTCGCGCACTATAATAGTATACAACGCCCACTTTTTGAGTGGGCGTTTTTTTGGTTGAAAGTGAAGTGATATTTGAACTGTTTTTAATTAACTACAATTAAATGGTACTTTTGTAAGTATGAAAGAAGTAGACTATATCATTGTAGGCTGTGGATTGGCCGGTGTTGCCTTCTGCGAAGAGCTTCGGGCTCATGACAAATCATTTGTAGTGTTTGATGATGGCTCGCAGCAATCCTCAATTGTAGCGGCAGGATTATACAATCCGGTCATCTTAAAACGCTTTACTGGGGTTTGGAAAGCTAAGGAACAGTTGGAATTGGTGGCATCCTTTTATCATCACCTCGAAAAGCTATTAGGTGTAACGTTAGATTATAAACTCCCCGTATACCGACGTTTTGCCTCTGTTGAAGAGCAGAATGATTGGTTTACGGCTTCTGATAAGCTTATTTTGGAAGAGTACCTCCATCCTGAGGTTATGAGCAATACCAATACATGCATAGAAGCGCCCTTCGGATTTGGCAAGGTTTTGGAAACAGGCCGTATTGATACATCTACTTTACTTCAACATTATAAACTATATCTGAAAACCATCAACAGCTATGTAAAGGAACGTTTTGACTACAGCGCGCTTTCCCTAACCGATTCAACAGTAAGCTATAAAAATATTAAAGCTGAAACAATTGTCTTTGCCGAGGGCTTTGGAATGGTGCAGAATCCGTTTTTTAAAGATCTTCCCCTCAACGTGGCAAAAGGTGAAGTGTTGACCATTAAAGCCCCAGAGCTTAAAATGGACTTCATCTTAAAATCTTCTGTATTTCTTGTGCCTGAGTTGGATGATTGTTATTCTGTAGGCGCGACTTATAATTGGGAAGATAAAACCCATGCCACTACCGAAGCAGCCAAAATTGAACTTGTCGAGAAATTAAAGGAGCTGATTACCTGCGCCTTTGAAGTGGTAGATCAAGTTGCCGGCATACGGCCTACAACTAAGGATAGGAGGCCTTTAGTGGGCAAGCATCCTAATCATGGCAATATGGCCATCTTAAACGGATTGGGCACACGAGGGGTGATGATTGGACCTTATGTGGCCACGAACCTTTATCAGCACTTAGAACATGGAACGCCTCTAGAAGAAGAAATTGATATTAAGCGCTTTCAGAAGAACTAGTGTTTTTAAGACCCAGAAATGAATGCCACAGTTATCACGGTATTGTTGTTAATCAGAGTGTTTTTTGGCGAGATTTTCATCGTAACTCATAAACATATTGATCCAAATGTTACGCGAGAGCCGCATAATGATAGGCATAAACACCACTAGGGTAATTACAATGGCTATAAATGCTGTAGTCAGTGTAGAACTAAAAAAGAAAAAGCTGATGATAAAGGCGGCCACTGAAAAAGCGACACCTAAACCATAGCTCACATACATAGACCCAAAAAAGAATGACGGTTCCATACGGTATTTGGTTTGACAATGGGAACATTTCTCCTTAATTTTAAGCGTGTCCGCCATCATATAAGGGTTCGGATTAAAGTACATGGATTCTTGATGGCATTTAGGACAAGTGCCCGTAAAAATACTATACAATTTACTTCCTTTATTTATCATGGATAATGTTTACTTTTGCATTTTCAAATAAAATACAAAATTAAGATTTTTAAAATCAATGTTTTGTAACAATCCTTACAATAATGCTCAATATACATAATCTTTCCATTTCATTTCAGGGGGAATACCTTTTTGAAGACATCACGTTTAGACTAGGCGCTGGCGACAGAATTGGCCTTATCGGAAAAAATGGTGCAGGTAAATCCACCATGCTCAAAATTCTATCCAAAGAAATGGAGCCAGATTCTGGACAAATTGCTGCTGATAAAAATTTAAGTATTGGCTTTTTAAAGCAGGACATCGATTTTGTTTTAGGCAGAACTGTTCTTGAAGAAGCGTATGAAGCTTTTCACGAAATTAAGGACCTAGAAGCAAAGATAGCGCATATCAACGAACAATTGGTGGTGCGTACAGATTATGAAAGTGAGCTGTATCACCAACTTATGGTTGATTTGAGCGAATTTCAACACCAATATGAAATTATTGGCGGTTATAACTATCAAGGCGAAACTGAAAAAATATTACAAGGTTTAGGGTTTAAGCGCGAAGATTTTAACAAATTGACGGATACCTTTTCCGGAGGTTGGCGTATGCGTATTGAGCTTGCAAAGCTACTACTACAAAATAACGACATCCTTCTCTTGGATGAGCCTACCAACCACTTGGATATCGAATCGATCATTTGGCTAGAAGGGTTCTTGAAAAATTATATTGGTGCTGTAGTTATTGTATCGCATGATAAGATGTTTTTAGATAATGTGACCAACCGAACCATTGAAATTTCGTTGGGACGGATTTACGATTACAAAAAAGCTTATTCTGACTATTTAGTGCTGCGAAATGAATTAAAAACCCAACAATTAGCATCACAAAAAAATCAGCAGAAACAGATTGAACAAACTGAAAAGTTGATCGAAAAGTTTAGAGCTAAGGCTTCTAAAGCCACCATGGCGCAATCGCTCATTAAAAAATTGGATCGTATGGATCGGATTGAGGTTGATGAGGATGACAACAGTGTGATGACGCTTAATTTTCCAGTTTCAGTAATTCCTGGGAAGGTTGTAGTTGAGGCGGAGCATATTTCCAAACGTTACGGCGATTTACAAGTGTTGAAAAATATTCATCTGAATGTCGAGCGGGGGAGCATGATTGCTTTTGTTGGTCAAAACGGACAGGGGAAATCGACCTTGGCAAAAATTATTGTGGGCGAATTGAAATATGAAGGCCATCTGAAACTTGGTCATAATGTTCAAATCGGATATTTTGCCCAAAATCAGGCAGAATATTTAGATGGTAACAAGACTGTTTTAGACACCATGATCGATGCTGCCAATGAGAAAAACCGAAGCAAGGTGCGTGATATTCTAGGCTCATTTCTTTTTAGAGGGGAAGAAGCGGATAAATATGTAAGGGTTTTATCCGGTGGTGAACGTAACCGTTTGGCTCTAGCAAAATTGCTATTGCAACCGTTTAATGTCTTGGTCATGGATGAGCCCACAAATCACTTGGATATCAAATCTAAGAATGTACTGAAAGAGGCACTGAAAAGATTTGAGGGGACTTTAATTTTGGTCTCGCATGACAGGGATTTCCTTCAAGGCTTGACCAAGAGCGTGTATGAGTTTAAAGACCAGCGCATTAAAGAGTATTTGGGTGATATTGATTTTTACTTAGACCAGCGTAATGTTGAAAACCTTAGAGAGGTTGAAAAACGGGATGTTGTTAAGGAAACACCTAAGGAAACCAATAAGCAGACTTATGAAGATCAGAAGAAATTAAAATCTTTAAACAATAGATTAAGTAACGTAGAAGCAAAGATTAGCCAGCACGAAAAGGAAATCAAATCTATGGACGCTGCACTTGCTACAGATTATGATAAAACCAGTGCGGACCCAAAGTTTTTTGAGCGTTATAAAGGAAAGAAAGAAAAGCTTGCAAATTTAATGAAAGAATGGGAAACCATTCAGGAAGAATTGGAACACGTCAGCTAAACCTTATGGAAGAACATTTTTTTCAATGTCCGCATTGTTGGGAAGAAATCTCGATGCTTTTAGATTACTCTGTTGCCCAACAAAGCTATGTAGAAGACTGTGAAGTGTGTTGCAATCCCATCCAAATTACCCTAAGCATAACTGAACACACCCTCGAAAGTTTTACTGCTCAAAGTATTGAACAGTAGGAGTTAGTGATTTGAAGTCTTTTTTTTTAAGCTAAAAATTTTCTTGTTGTTCATGTAAAACCAAGCCTCAAATATCCTAATTTTAAGGGTATGCAAGAGGCTTTTCTTCATTATATATGGCAATTTAAAAAGTTTGATACCGCGGGTTTAAAATCAACCCGTGGTGAAGGCATCACATTGCGAAATACGGGGCATCCTAATTTGTATGGCGGGCCGGACTTTTTCAATGCACAACTTGAAATTGACGGCATTCTTTGGGTTGGCAATGTGGAACTACACATTAAGTCTAGTGATTGGTACGTGCATCATCATGAGACCGATCAGGCTTATGACAATGTTATATTGCACGTAGTCTATGAACACGATACCGATATCTTCAGGAAAAACAATTCAGTAATTCCGACGGTTGAATTAAAAGACATTATACACTCCAAAGTTTTTCACAATTATCAACACCTGTTAATGGCGCCCCATAAATGGATCAATTGCGAATCTGATTTTGCGAATGTTGATGATTTTATAGTGGACAATTGGTTGGAACGTCTGTATATTGAGCGTCTCGAAAGAAAATCGAAGACTATAGATGAGTTGTTGGACGCCACAAAAAATGATTGGGAAGCAGTCCTATTTCTGCTTCTTGCCAAGAATTTTGGACTTAAAATAAATGGTGATGCTTTTTTGAGCATGGCCAAATCCTTCGACTTTTCAATCATTAGGAAACTTCAAAGCCATTCGCTGCAATTGGAAGCCTTGTTATTTGGGCAGGCGGGAGTACTCGACAAGGATCTTGAAGAAGCCTATTATTTAAGTTTGGTAAAAGAATATCAGTTTTTGAAACAGAAGTTCAACTTGTCTACTACTCATGTGATTCCGCTGCAATATTTTAGACTGCGACCTCCAAATTTCCCAACCATTAGATTATCTCAACTAGCGCTGTTGTACCATCATCATCCTAATTTTTTTGCGAAACTGATGGCCGCCGAGACATTAGAAGATCTCTATCAACTCTTTCGAGTGGGCACCTCCGAATTTTGGACCACTCATTTCACTTTTGAAAAGACATCAAAACTTTCTCAAAAGGTTCTTACCAATAGTTTTATTGATCTCCTTCTGATCAATACTGTGTTGCCTCTTAAATTCAGCTATTTAAAACACCATGGTAAGAATCCAACAGAGCTCAATTTACAACTTTCACAAATGATTGGTCCAGAAAAAAATAGTATTATCGCTGCTTTTGATACGCTCAAGCCTTTGGCGACTAACGCCCTGATTACCCAAGGACTTCTTCAGTTAAAAACGGAATACTGTGACAAAAACAGGTGTATGAGTTGTGCCATTGGCAATTCAATTTTAGCAAAATAAAGCCCCAATAAAATAACAAAAAATGAGTACATTGCGGCATGAACATCTTGTACAAAGCCTTACTTTATTTTCAGAAACGTGGGTATTACGTCTGTCAGCGTATTGCGGATAGATTGGGTATTCGGGCAAAGGTGGTGCGTATATCGTTTATGTACCTCACTTTTGTGACTGTAGGATTTGGTTTTGCGCTCTATTTGTTTTTTGCGTTCTGGATGCGTATTAAAGATCTTATCTATACCAAACGATCTTCGGTTTTTGATTTATAAGCTATGAACGCGCTAGATAAATTTCACGACTTCAATGGTGTAGCTTATAGTTGTCACTTCATTGGTTATTACGAGATGCTTAAGCATTTCTTATGGAGGTTTCATCTCGATAACCTCAAACTTTAATTATGATAAAACCCATCACCATTCTTAAGCCTCCCGATGTTTATCATATTTTTCATTTTAACAACCAAATTTTTATAAAATCATTTTTTTTTAGCATCTTGTGGTGTTTTTAACCAAATATTATAACTAACTAATACAAAATTCTCTTATGAAGAAGTATCTTCTCACCCTATTTATCACGCTCTTTCC
>Ga0114916_1000435_pt1 | contig 28605 bp, 29 predicted proteins | sample MalvirAntarct_66_FD_83501 | JGI IMG/M metagenome (GOLD analysis project Ga0114916, IMG submission 83501) | Marine viral communities from the Global Malaspina Expedition - Malaspina viral metaG Antarct_66 | ecosystem: Environmental > Aquatic > Marine > Oceanic | place: West Anvers Island... | reverse complement strand
TGCCCCGTCGAGACCATGCCGCCGAGCCCGAGCACAGGCGATCGGCGGGATTCGAACGCCCAATCTGCTGCGTTCCATGTGACCGCCACCGTCTGCCTCCTCCGATGCCCTAGCCGGCGGCATAGTACGACGCGCTGACGACCCGTTGCCTTCCTCGCTCGATGCCTTGGGCCGGACGCCGATGAATGGGCGGGCCGTGCAACCTATGCCCGCCCGCGGGGTTCCTCGAGGTCACGTCACACAACCCTTACTGGGATCGAGAAGGACGGACCTACAGGACATTCGAGGCCTATCGCCTCGTGCTGCAGTAGTCACCGCGGAGCCCATCTGCATGGTCGGCACCCGCGACACGAGCGTAGTTCTCCTGTGTGTGCTGCCGGTGACCGGCTCGGGTGCGGTCCTGTCGGGCGTTGGTGATCGTGCGGTCCGTACGCCCATGGGAGCGGTCGAGGCGCCCCCCCCAACGCCACCACTACATACGTGATATACCGCCGCTGCACCGACTGACGTTGGGATGATGGCGAGAGCCTCCCTGAGCGCGGGCGACAGCCGGCGAATCTGAGCCCTGATCTGGATTGGTAGCCGCGGGGGTGTCCTCACGGCCAACGGAGGATTCGAATGGCAACGACGCTCGAGCAGCTGCAAGAACAGGTTCGCGGTGAGGTCGTCGGTCCGGCGAGCGACGACTACGACGAGGCACGGGCCGTCCACAACGGGATGATTGACCGCCGTCCGACGGCGGTCGTCCGCGCCGCAAACGCCGGCGACGTCATGGCGGCGGTCACGTACGCCCGTGAGAACGGGATCGACCTGGCGATCCGGGGCGGCGGACACAGCGCTCCAGGCTTCGGGACCGTCGACCAGGGTCTGGTCATCGACTTTTCCCGCATGCGCACGGTTCGCGTGGATCCGTCGGCGAGCACCGCGCGAGCCGACGCGGGCGTCACCTGGGGCGACTTCAACGCCGCGACCTATCCCTTCGGGCTCGCGACGCCAGGCGGGATCATCTCGACCACGGGGATTGCTGGGCTCACGCTCGGTGGTGGCGTGGGCTACCTGACGCGCGGCTGTGGGCTCTCCCTCGACAACCTGATCTCAGCGGACGTGGTTACGGCGGACGGGCAGTTCGTCGTGGCGACCGAGCGTGAGCACGCTGACCTCTTCTGGGCGCTCCGCGGAGGCGGGGGGAACTTCGGGGTCTGCACCTCGCTCGAGTTCCGGCTGCACCCGGTGAAGGACGTGTACGCGGGCCCGATGTTCTACGAGATCGGCGAAGCGGAGAACATCCTGCGGTTCTACCGCGACTACATCAAGGATGCCCCGGAGGCGATGGGCGTGTTTCCCGCCTTCCAGATCGCTCCGCCGTTGCCGTTCATCCCCGAGAACCGCCACGGGGACATGTTCGTCGCACTGGTCGCCTGCTGGTCCGGGCCCCTCGAAGAGGGTGAGGCCGCGTTTAGACCGTTCCACGAGGTGGCTGAGGTCGTGGCCGAGCATGTTGGCCCAGTCCCCTTCCCGGCGCTCAATGCCGCCTTCGACGGGCTGTTCCCGAAGGGGATTCGTCAGTACTGGAAGGGCAACTACGTCAAGGAGCTCACCGACGACGCGATCGCGGCGCACCTGGAGCACGGTCCGAAGGCCCCCACTGTGAGCTCGACGATGCACCTGTACCCGATCAACGGAGCGAGTCAGCGCGTGCCCGAGGACGCGACCGCGTTCGGCCATCGCGACGCCAATTGGTCGATGGTGATCGTCTCGGCCTGGGGAGATCCGGCGGACGACGAGGCCAACATCAGTTGGGTCCGAGACTACTCCGCGGCCATCGCTCCGCACTCTGAGCCGGGCGGGTACGTGAACTTCATGTTCACGGACGATGATGACCGGATCCCTGCCAACTACGGCGCAAACTACACGCGTTTGGTGGAGGTCAAGCGGAAGTACGACCCCGACAACGTCTTCCACGTGAACCAGAACATTAAGCCGTAGGAGTCGCAGCCGCGGGATCAGCGTCTGAGGTACGTCCGTCTTGGCGACTGGCGCATCTCGCGGCGAGGACAGCCTCATTGCTACCGCTCCCGGTACGGCTAAGGGTCGGATGGGACCTAGCCGCCATCAGCCCGGCCCGCGGGCTCTCTGCCCAGGGGCAGCTCGTCCGTCCTTACCCCATCGGGGGGCTAACGATCCGGAAGACCCCGATTCCCTCAGCCGTGGAGGGCTCAGTCCGGAAGGGCGACGTCGAGGGATTCCAACGAAGACGAAGCAGTGAGGCGCAACAAAACCCGCTCGGCTGACGTTGTTCTAGGCGAAACCGTCGAGTCAACTGAGGAGGTTCGGAGTGATCAAGAAGTTCGTTGCGGGAGGGCTCGCCAGCCTGGTGCTCCTCGGAGCTGCGGGGGGCGTCGCCTCTGCAGACCACCTGCACTCAAAGCAGGTCGGTAACGGAAGTTGTGTAGTGGTGGCGCAGAACGGCGGAGAGAACCACGTCATCCTCCCCGACCAGAACCCGCACATCACGGATCAGCCGGAGAACCGACGGCACCCCCTGCACGTGCTGGTGCACCTCGGTGCGCCTGGTCAGCACTTCGCGATCGGCGTCCACGGAACCGTCACCGATCCCTGCGGCGGCGGGGGCGACTACCTGAACGTCGACTGATCCCACTGCAATCGAGTGGGTGTGAAGAGGCGGGCTTCAGCGGCCCGCCTCTCCTGTTCTTGCCTAGCCGCGTCGCCATCCTTGAGGGCGAACCCGAGTGGCACGAAGGGGAGGTCGCGTACGAGGGGTGAACTGCCCATAACGCCGGTTGACTTAGTCGGGCATTGGGAACAAAGAGGCGGGCCGTGAAGCCCGCCTCTCCTGAAGAAACGGCGCGTGAGTTAGTCCGCGCAGGCTCCGCCCGCAACGCTGACGACGCCCGCCTGCCCAAAGGCAAACGTGCCTGGGACGCCGGTGTGCAGACCGCCATGCACCTTCTTACCTGGGTCTCCGAGACCGTGCTCCTGGTGCCAGACCGGGATTGTAGTGCACCCGCCGGGCGTGTCCAGATGATGGTCGTGGGACGCGAACGCGGGCACCGCAGTACCAGCGAACAGGACCGCTCCGAGGATCGTGGCCTTGATCGCCTTCTTCAATGCTTCTCCATTACTCGCGGTCGCCCACCGCCTGGGCTCAGGCTCTATTGCCGAGCCGGGCAATAGTAGGAGTCAAGGTTTCCTCTTAGCGTCTTTGAGGTGTGAGGAAGAATCAGAAGCGGGCGATTCTAAAAGCCCTAGAAGAGCAAGTTCTAGCGCACCTGAGGACCGATCCGGCGGGACGCCGTGCTGCTCCCGCAGCGCCGTCGCCGTGCGCCACATCACCGGCCCGTCCACCTCGAACACGAACCTACACGCTACGAGTTGCTCTGCCTGGTGACGGGCCCCACGCGCGCAGTCAGCGATGTAATATCCCGGCGCGGCAGGGAGGCGACCACCAAGACAACGCGACAGGATGTAGTCGTCCGAAAGATCGTGACTAAGGACCACACCCGCGTAACCGACCTGCTGGGGCGCGCTTTCGACGACGACCCGGTGATGAACTTCATGGCAAAGCCCGATGCGCGCCGCTCGGATCGCATCCGGATGATCATGGATCTGGCGCTCCGAAAGCTGACATTCCCCTTTGGCGAGACCTACGTAACGGAGGGCTTCGAGGGTGCGGCGCTCTGGAACCCGCCCAACGGTCGCCCGCACGGGCTCTTGAACGACCTCTCGATGCTTCCCGCGATGGTGCGAGTAGCTGGACTGAGTCGGATGCCGAGAGTGCTCGGGGCGCTTCAGACGATGGACAAGAAGCACCCCAAGGAACCGCACTACTACCTACTCGCGATCGGCGTGGAGCCCGATTCCCAAGGTCGCGGGATCGGGACGCAACTCATGGCGCCGATCCTCGAACGCGCGGACCAAGAGAAGATGCCGGCTTACCTGGAAAGCAGCAAGGAGAAGAACTTGCCGCTCTATCAGCGCAATGGGTTCGAGGTCGTCGAGCGTATCGAGCTCCCGTATGGTGGCCCACCTGCCTGGCGGATGTGGCGGGAGCCGCGAAGCTCGTAGGTCGCTCCCTGGACCCGCCCCGGGAAATTGCCACATGCGCCTGCGGCAGTGAGGCGACCTGATGCGATTCCATGATCATCGGACTACCTACCCGTAGCGCTTCTTCCGCTGCCGATCCTCGGAAGCGCGAGGTAGTCCTGCCGGCACTGGCGGGCGAGCATCGACGCAGCTGCGTGACTCGCTGAGTAGGGCACGCCGACAGCGTGAGGTGCGCGAGGACGGTGATAAAGGCCGGGTGGCACGTTGGGCTGGGTACCACCGGACCGCCGAACGTGAGAGAGGCGGGCCCTGAAGCCCGCCTCCTCGATGTCTGTTCGCGTTGACTGAGAGCGGCCTTACGGCAGGGAGGCAGCTCCTGGGCAATGCTCTGCGCTTGGGTGATCAGCGTTGCTGCCGCTCAGTGCGAAGACGTGCGTGCCTTCCTCGAACTTGTTCGCCGGGTGGTCCGTCAGCAAGAACGTGCCGAGATCCACAGCCCCCGTTGCAATGACTGGTCTCGCGGCGGCTCGACCGGCTGAGGGTGTCGTCCCTGCGAAGTCCTCGATGGGCGCTGGCTCGAGGAACCCGTTCTCATCGATGACGCCGACATCACCGCCACTGCAATATGCCGCGACGATCTCGTGGATAGCGGCATTCGCCGGCGTCGCCACGACGAGTTGCATTCCCAGAACCAGCGCGATCCCTGCTGACAGGCCAAGCAAGATGCGCCTCATGGCGCTCCCCATTCTCCGGGTACAACCCCGGACCAGACACTGTTGCGGCGGCAATCTAGCCACCTGCGACCCGCCGGGGCATTGCAAAGGTGTCGTATTTCGAGAGAGATCAACAAAAGCGGATGGAGCTATGGCAAGGTGCCACATCTGCCCGTGGGACAGGCTTCTGTGAGGAGACTCTGCCGAATGAGCAGACGGTCTCCCGGTTCGGCGCGAGGCGCGACAGCGAAGCCCGATTCGTCAGACTTCGTCAGAGAGCCGAAAAACTGGCAGCGCGTCCGCCGGCCCGAGAGCTACCTTTCGCGAGCTATTGGGCGGCACACCAATGGCGGTGATGTGTTGGACGATGAACGGTTGGCCCCGTCAGAGGGCGTGCACCTCGAGCGCGAGGGGGACTCGTGGCGGGCGACGATCGGGAGCTCGACGGCCCTCGCTGAGGGAAACTAAGTCCCACCCCGGTTCTTGGTCACCTGCGGGGGTAAGGGGACGGCCTGCCTCGCATTGCGCTGGCTCGCCAGCAGAGTTCCTGAGTGGACGCGGAGCGGGGACGGCGCCCCGACGGACGGCGGTTCCTCTGCGGGGTCTCGATCGAGCCGCCGTATTTCGAGGAGCCGCCGCCAGACGGGAGGGCCTGCGGGACCTGTCGTCGTCTGAGGCGAGAGCGCGAACAGCCTCAGCGTGAAGGGCTCGTGGAGTCGCGCGAGATCCCCGCTGACGACAGGATAACTGGACAGGTTTTTACCCCCTCCGGCGTATCTGCGACACAGTGCTGGCGCTAGAATGGCTTCCAAGCAGGATGTCGTGGGTTCGAACCCCATCTCCCGCTCCAACGCCTCACTCCCCTTCGGGTGACGGACCGCGCCCGAGTTTCGGGCGGCATCGATCACGGTGAAAGCAGCGGCGAGCGACGCTACCGCGAGTTAGCGTCTTCGTGAACACGGCGCGCGATCGGCTTGGAGCGTGTCGCAGCCCAGCCGCTGCGCGATCCCCCGATAGACCTCGCGCTTGCCCCGCACGAGAATGCCCGGAGTGCCCTGAGCGGGGCACTGCCCGGAGGGCTCGTGCAGTCAGGCGGCCAGCAACGTCAGGGCGCGCAGATCGGCAACCTTCGGGTGCGCCGTGGTCGTCGTCAGCGACAGGTCGTCGAGGTCGAGCGACCGGCGATCCGGAAGCCTCGGCGTCCGGGCGTGATGCTCCTGCTCCTCGGGTTCATCGTGCTCATCGCGATCGGCACGCTGCTGCTCTGGCTCCCGATCTCAAGTCGGGAAGAAGGCAGTGTTCCGCTCCTCACCGCTCTCTTTACCTCTACCTCGGCGGTGTGTGTCACGGGCCTCGTCGTCATCGACACGTTCGATCACTGGACTCCCTTCGGACAGGCCGTCATCCTGCTGCTGATCCAACTCGGCGGCCTGGGGTTCATGGCGTTCTCGACGCTGCTGTTGCTGATCCTGGGCCGGCGTGTGTCGCTCTCGCAGCGCATCGTCACGGCCAACCTCACGGGCACGTTGGGCGCGACGTCGGTCGCGGACCTCTTGAGACGCATCGTCGTGATGACAGTGATATTCGAGGTCGCGGGCGCCGTCGTACTGACCACGCTCTTTGCGTTCCATGACGGCGAATTCGGCGGACGGACGCTCTGGCGCGGCGTCTTCACGTCCGTGTCTGCCTTCAACAACGCGGGCTTCGACATCGAGGGAGGTGGTCGAAGCCTGATCCACCTGGCGGGGAACCCGCTCATCCTCCTCACCGTCGCGGCGCTCACGACCGGTGGCAGCCTCGGCTATGCCGTGGTGTGGGACTTGAAGCGAAGCCCCCGCTGGCGAAGCCTCACGCTCAACTCCAAGATCGTCCTGTCGACATTCGCCGTGCTCATCATCGTCGGCACGATGGTGATCTTCGCCCGCGAGGCCTTCGACGACGGCGCGCTGGGAGCGCTCTCACTGCCCGAGGCACTCGTCGCGTCGTTCGCGGAGTCGACGTACGCACGCACCTCGGGGTTCACGGCATTCAACCTCGGCGCAGCGGAGCCGGAGGTCCTGCTGCTCCTCTCCGGCCTCATGTTCATCGGTGGCGCCTCCGGCTCTACGGCTGGCGGGATCAAGGTCAATACGTTCACCACGCTCTTCGCCACGATCGTGGCGGCCATTCGGGGCCAGGAGCGCGTCCACCTCTTCGAGCGGGAGATCCCGTGGGGGCAGGTGAACCGCGCCCTCACCGTCGCTCTGCTCTCCGTCGCGATCGTCTTCGCGATCGTGGTCGCCCTGCTCGCCACCAACGACGCCGACACGTCGCACGTGATCTTTGAGTCATTCTCGGCCTTCGGTACCACCGGCCTCTCCGCAGGGATCACGGGTACGCTGAACGCGGCCGGCCAGTCGATCCTCATTGCTGCCATGTTCGTCGGACGCGTCGGTCCACTGACCATCGCGCTCGCGCTGTCGTCGCGGTTCGCGGCCCGCGAGCGCATCCGGTATCCCGAGGCGGAGATCAACATCGGATGACGGCTCCGACTTCAGCGTCGGCCGCACACAGGAGCGCACGATGAAAGAGCACGTCGCAGTTATCGGGCTAGGCCGCTTCGGCTCAGCCGTCGCCACCGAATTGGTCCACCTAGGCCACGAGGTGCTGGGCATCGACTCGGACATCGGCACCGTGCAGCGGCTCTCCACCGAGCTCTCCCACGTCGTGCAGGCGGAAGCCACGGACGAGGAGTCCCTCGCCCGCCTCGGCGTTTCGGAGTTCGACGCGGCCGTCGTTGGGATCACCGGCGACCTGGAGACCAGCATCCTCGCCACGCTGCTGCTGAAGCGGCTCGGGGTGAAGCGCGTGGTGGTGAAGGCGCGGAACGACACGCATGGCGAGATCCTCAAGCGCGTGGGCGCCGACCGCGTCGTCTACCCCGAGCGAGACACCGGTGTCCGTGTCGCCCACTCATGGTCGTCTATCGACATCACGGACTCGCTCGATGTCGTCGAAGGCTACGCGATCAGCAAAGCGGCCGTCCCCGTCGAGCTCGTCGGGAAGTCCGTGCAGCAGGCGATCCTCGACCGTGACTACAACGTCACGCTGCTCCTGCTCTCGCGAGGCGAGCGCGTCACGGTCTACCCCTCGCCCAGCGAGACGCTGCGCTCGGGCGACATCCTCGTCATGTCGGGTGTGATCAGCGACATGGAGCGCTTCTTCAGCAGCGTCCACGCGAAGGCCTAGCTCGAGCGTTTAGCGCCGCTAGACCTTGAGGCCGACCTCGCCCGCCACGACGCGGGCCGACTCCACGACCGATGGCGGCAGACGCACACCCATCAGTTCCGCGCGCCCGCCGAGGTCGTGGACGGCGGATCCGCCGACGAAGACCTTCGGGCCCTGTCGTGCCGTCGCCACCGCTCGGGCGACGATGACGAGGTCGGGACGCGACGACGAGGCGACGGCACTCAGCACCACCGCCGCGGCGCTCGTCTCCTCGATCGCGCCGAGGAGCGCCACCGCCGGGACGTCCCCGCCGAGGTAGACCACGTGCGCGCCGAGGAGGCGTAGGCAGAGCGACGCGCCCAACAGGCCGAGGTCGTGACGTTCGGTGGGCGGACACGCGAGGACGACCATGGGGCCGTCCTCATTCACGGGCGTCGACGCGATCTGCTGCGCGATCCGCCGCCGCACGAGTTCGGACAGGAAATGCTCGTGCGCCAGCGTGAGCGCTCCGTTCTCCCAGCCCTCGCCGGTCAGTCGCAGCGCGGGGAACAGCACGGCGTCGAGCACGTCTGGCCAGCCGAACTCCTCGACCGCATCGTCGAGGATCACCGCGACGGAGACTTCGTCGAAGGCACGGGCGGCTGCCACCAGCGCCTCGATCGCCGGGGCGGCGGGGGCCTCTGCGGCGGGCTTCGGTTCGCCGGAGGGGATGACGCCGGATGCAGCCTCGGAAAGCGCAGCCTCAGCAGCCTCGGCCGCGGAGAGCCCGGCATCGGTCAGGGAGACCATGCGCCGGATCAGCGCGAGGTCGTCGTCGTCGTACAGCCGCCGCCCGGTGTCAGAGCGCCCCGGCTTGGGGATGCCGTACCGGCGCTCCCACGTGCGGAGGCGCCCCTCGGTCACGCCGGTCGCACGCGCGGCGGCGCGCACCGTGTATCTCACGTGTGGATCATCGGCGGCCGCTCGGCGCGTTCGGCACGGTCCATGGCCCCAACCTACGAGGTGGTCAGAACTGCGTCAAACGACCGACAAACTTATTCACAAAGTCTGAGCGCTGCGCCCTTCGTTACGAGACCGATAGGCGGCCGCATCCTGACCCACGCGCACTTCAGCACCTCACCCATAGCGTCGGGTTCGAATGTCTGGAGGCTTCCGTGAAGATCCTGGTACCCATCAGCGAGGACGACGAGTCCACCGAAGCAATCCCCGAGGCCGTCGCCCGTGCCGGGAAGGACGGCCACCTCGTGCTCGCCTCGATCGGGGAGGATCCCGAGGTCCCGGCGCTCGCCCGGGACGCCCGAAGCGCCCTCCTCGAGCGCCTCGACAAGGTTGCCCGGGACATCAGCGGAATGACCGTCACGAAGCGGATCGAACTCGCGGGGGATCCGGTCCGAGGGATCGTCGACATCGCTCGAGAGGAGCACGTCGACCAGATCGTGATCGCCTCGTCTCATCAAGGCGCGTTCGAGCAGTTGGTGGACGGCAGCGTGGCGGAGGATGTCCGCGACGCCCTGCAGAGCATTCCCGTCGAGATTGTCAGTGCGAAGTAGGCGCAGGAATCCGTGCTAGGTCGTCACCTCGGACAGCGGCAGCCTGATCGTGAAGGTCGCGCCGCGTCCCGGCGATGACGCGACGCCGACCTCGCCGCCGTGCGTCTGCACGATGCCTCGCACGATCGCGAGGCCGAGACCGGCGCCGTCGTTCTCAGCGTCGGCCGCTCGCTGTCGCGAAGCCTCGGAGCGGTAGAAGCGGTCCCAGACGCGCGGGAGGTGTTCTGGATCGATGCCCTCGCCGTCGTCGGTGACTTCGAGCACCACCGCCCCGCCCTCTTGCCGGACGCGCACCATCACCTGGCCACCTCGCGGCGTGTGTTCCAGGGCGTTCCGTACGAGGTTCCCGACCGCGCGTTCCATGCGCGCCCCGTCGAGGCTCAAGGCGGCGGGAGCACCCTCGACCTCGGCGTGAAGCGCGATACCCCGGCGCTGCGCCGACGCCTGCATCGCGTCCACCACCTCGGCGGCGATGTCCTGGAGCGGCAAGGGGTGGCGCTGCAGGACAAGCGCATCCGCGTCGATCCGCGCGAGTTCGAAGAGGTCGTCGATCATCCTCGTGAGGCGCTCGATCTCACGGTTCATCGTGGCGTAGTAGCGCTGGGCCTCGGCGGGGTCGTCCACGACGCCGTCGGCGAGCGCCTCCGTCATCGCCCGCACCGAGGCGAGCGGCGTACGCAGGTCGTGGGAGATCGCTGCCGTCAGTTCTCGGCGCTCACGATCGAGGCGCGCGCGCTGCTCCTCGGCTTCGCGCAGGCGCAGGGCGAGCGTGTCGACGGACCGCCCAAGCGCGGCGACCTCGTCGTCCCCGTCCACGACGATGCGGCCGTCGTAGCGCCCGTCGGCGAGTTCGCGCACCGCTCCGGCGATCAGCAGGACGCGCTGCGTCATCGCGTTGGCCGCGTTGTAGGAGAAGAACATCGTCGCCCCGCCTGCGAAGACCAGCGCGGCGAACAGGTAGGGCAGGTCGTGCTCGTCGGAGATGAACATGAGGCGCGCCACGATGTAGACGTTCAGGAGCGCCACCGCGCTCCCGAGCGCGACGGCCAGGAATGCCTTCGCACGCACCGATAGCGGCACCGCCCGCTCGAGGACCGCGAGCACGGCACTCCCGAGGATCAGCGTGGCGCCGCCGGTCACGCCGAGGAACAGCACGAAGTCGCGCAGGTCGGACATGGGGGGCGCCATCGTCAGGCGCAGCGCCAACGTGCCTGCGAGTGCCGCCACCACGACCGAGAGCACGGCGGTGATCGCCCAGCGCACGGCGAAGCCAGCCGCGTTTCGGACGCGCGGGCTCTGACTGGTCGCGCCGGAGCTTGTCGCGCCGGGGCTGGTCGTGGTGTCGATCTGGCTCATGGCCTCGCTCAGGGCTCGAACTTGTAGCCGACGCCCCACACGGTCTTGAGGTGGCGCGGCCGCGAGGGGTCGGTCTCCACCTTGGAGCGCAGTCGTCGCATGTGCACGGTGACGGTGCTCTCGCCGCCGTTGAACTCGCGGTCCCACACGGCGTCCAGCAACTGCTCACGCGTGAAGACGTGGCGCGGGTGCTCGGCAAGGTACTGGAGCAGGTCGAACTCCCGGGCGGTCAACGCCACGGGCTCGCCCTGCAGCAGCACGGCGCGTTCAACAGGGTCGATGGCGAGGCGCTCGAAGCGAAGCGGATCCTTCGAGGATGAGTCGCCGTCCTTCGACGCGGGGGCGTTCGCGACCCGCCTCAGCACCGCGGCGACGCGGGCCGCCAGCTCGCGCGGACTGAACGGCTTAGTGACGTAGTCGTCCGCGCCGATTCCGAGGCCGAGCAACTTGTCGACCTCCTCACCACGCGCGGTCAGCATGATTACCGGCACGTTCGAGCGCTGGCGGATCCGGCGGCAGACCTCGAGACCGTCCACGCCCGGCAGCATCAAGTCGAGGACGACCAACTCCGGGTCGAACTCCTCGAATTGCGCGAGGGCGTCATCGCCCCGGTCCACGCGGCGCACCTGGTGACCGTCCCGCCGGAGGTAGCGCTCGACGACCTCGGCGACCACGGGCTCATCCTCGACCACGAGGATGCGGGCCGCAGAGGACATAAGCGTCGATGCGGGGTCGGCTCGTCGCTGCACCATGCGCCCAGCGTACGTCGGAGTTCTTACGCGTGGCTTACCGAGCCTCGCGCGTCGGCGCGGCTACCGCCCTCGACGTTGTCGATGTGCCGGTGCACCAACGGTCTCTCGGCACTGCATCTCACCGTTTTCTTGCCCGCCTTGTGTCGAAGTGTTGGCGCGGGAAACCGAGCCGACATGCATCTCATCACGACACTCTGGACCCTCGTCATCTCCGTCGTCACGGTCGTCACCGTCAACGGATCGTTCGAGACACCGGACGGCCGCGAGTTATCGGCCGGACTAGGGTGCAAGGAAGGACCTGCGACCTACTACCGGCCAATCGATGTCTCAGAGAGCGTCGAGATTCACGAGTTGGCACACGCCTACGACTGCATGGATGACGGCGAGCTCAACGGCAGCCCCGGTCACCCTCGCCCCACCCTCTATCGAGACGCGATCCAGACGCTAGGTATCGAGCACGGACGCATCAACAACGTGCGCTACTGCTGGTGGGGCGGGGACGGCTCAGGCGCGATGTACCCCCACGCGGAGTGGTACGCATGCATGGTGGAAGCGACCGGTCGCCTGCGCTGATGCGGACGACATCAAGCGGGGACGGGCGAGCGCCGCGAGGGACGATCCGGCGGACGGGCCGAGGCCCCTCAGCTCGCGTCCTTCATCGTCTTCCCGCACATCCTCACGGAGCTCCGGTGTATCGCCATGACGCTGGTATTCGATCATGTGAGCCGCGGCCGTCGGTACGACTTCCCCTTCCTCGCCGGCGATGGTCAGGGTGCAGTTCCTCTCACTGGGTACATCACGACCGTCAACAACCTTGCGTGCCATCGGCTCCAACTCTCCCGGTTGATCCCGCGAGACGAGTGCAGCGATGCATCACCACTCCTGATCCACCAAACATTCGTGGCGCCCTGTGCGCGCCGAGGACGTGACGCTATGCAGGGCCGTGTGTCGAGACGATCTCGGCCCGCACGGCAACAATTGTGAAGGCGTTACGAGGTCGCAGGTCTCGCGAGGCGACCTGCCCATTCCCCGACAAATCCCCGGGGCTCGCGCCACTTCGTGGCTACGATCCTCTTCAGAAGCCGGTCGCGAGGCGAGGGCATCACCCAGCTCCGCTCCCCGGATCCGCAGCTTGCCAAGGAGGCGGCGATGAACGTGCGAAGCTCCGACACGTCCACTCCGACCGGCGACGGTGAGTATGACGGCGGCATGAGTGGCGGTACCGCACGAAGAGCGGCGATGCCGGCCGTGGCCTTCGAGGTACTCCTCGGCAGCGGGGTCCTCGCTGCGTGGATCGTCGCGATCTACGTCGGGCTCGCCTTCTTCAGGCACCTCGCCGGCCCTCGTCAGGACCGAACGGCAGATGGGCGCCAGGAGGCGACCATGCCAGGGGAGCGCGAGCGCGAGTGGGATCGATCCAGGACGCCGCTCCCGTTCGGCAGGCATGCCCGCCCCGGCACCTCCTGACTCGACCGCGAACGCTCTCAGTGGTCGCACGAGTTCGGCCCACGTGTTCGGAAGCATCGGGTCCCGATGGCCGCGGTACGGCCGTTGCAGCCTCGGACTGGGGCGAGGGCTCTGAGCGTAGGCTTGATAGCCCGGAGGTCACGAGCGGTGTGGATGCGCGGAAGGTGAGACCGGTGACGTCACTGCAGGACGCGCTGCCGGTGCTGGTCGAACTCGCGCGGCGCGGGGCCGGCGACGACGCGCACGAGGTGTACCTGGTCGGGGGCTGGGTGAGGGACACGCTTCTTGGGCGTCCGACGAACGAGGTTGATCTGGCAGCGCAGGACCCGGTGACGTTCGCGCAGCACGCTGCCGCCGCCCTCGGTACGCGCGTCGTCGTCCTCGGCGGGGAGCATCCGCTCCACCGCATCCCGCTGGACGGTGGCCAAATCGATGTCACGCCGCTCCACGGGATGTTGGAGGAGGACCTCGCCCGCCGAGACTTCACAGTGAACGCGATGGCGGTGCCACTCGGCGCCCTCGATGGAGCGTCGGGACTCCAGGCCGGAACGTCCGTATCCGCCGCCGCGCTCACACCGCACCTCATCGACCGACACAACGGGCGCGCCGACCTTGGCGCTCGCGTGCTCCGAGCCACAGGCCCCGAGGTCTTCACCGAAGACCCGATCCGCGCGCTGCGCGCGGCGCGCCTGAGCTCGGAGCTCGAGTTCGACGTCGCCCAGGAGACCCTCGAACTCATATCCTCGGCACTGCCGGCGCTTCGCGACGCGGCACCCGAGCGTGTGACCGCCGAACTCCTTCGCCTCTTCGCTGCCGACCGGTCGATCCGAGGCGTGCACGTCATGGAGTCCACCGGACTCCTCGAACTGTGCTTCCCCGAGCTCGCCGAGGGCTACGACATGGAGCAACGCCCGTCACACGCGTACGACGTCTACCGCCACCAGGTCGTCGCATTCGACCACCTCGACGCGCTCCTCGGCCCCGTGGAACCAGGCGAGCCCGCCTACGCGGCGCTCTGGCGACAATTCTGGCGATCGACCGAGTGGCCCGAAACGCGCTGGGGACCGTTGCGGGACGTGCTCAACGAGCACCGGGCCGGCATCCGTATCGCGACACTCCTCCACGACATCGGGAAGCCTCGGACGCTCGTGGTGCAGGAGGACGGGCGGACACGCTTCTTCGGGCACTCCGAGCTGGGCGCGGCGATGGCCGCCGAACGGCTGCGCGCCTGGCGGTTCCCGAACACGATCATCGAGCGCGTCGCGCTGCTGATCGACCAGCACCTGCGGCCGGGCCAGGTGATGTCGCCCGGCGAGCCGCCGACCGAGCGAGCACTGCACCGTTTCCACGAAGCCCTCGGCGATGCCACCCCCGACGTGTGCATGCTGTTCCTCGCCGATGCCCTCGCCACCGAACCCGCGATGGTCCGCGAACGCTGGCCCGCGTATGTCCGGCACGTCCACCGCATCGTAGAGTGGCGCCCCCCCGCCCAGGCCAGTGAGGTGCGCCGCCTCGCGGACGGTCACGCCGTGATCGCCGCGACCGGCCTCGCTCCCGGCCCGCTCGTCGGCGTGATCATGCAGGCGATCGAGGAGGCCGCGGCGGTCGGCGACATCCGCACGAGCGATGAAGCCCTCGCGCTGGCGAAACGCCTCGCCGACGCCGACCGAGGAACCGGGTAGCTCAGCGCGTCGGACGGCCGCGCCGCTTGGCGACGACGCGGACGAGTCGCGTTGTCCATCCTTTGGAGCGTGGTGAGACCGCTGCGTAGAGGACAGTAGGGCCGGTGAGTAGCGCTCCCAGGCTTGCCACGACGGAGCGAGTCTTCAGTGCCTCCGCTGCACTCCGGCCTTTCTCGTGCGGGGCACCGCCAGGTCTATCGGAGACCCGTGCGCATCGAGACGCCGGAAGTCAGGCAGCTCGACGGACGGTGTTTACGAAGGCGTCGACGCGCTGGAGGAGCGCATCGGCCCCGCCGGCGGTCCCAGTCGCTGGCTGGGCACTACTCGGCAGGACGCCATCGCCAATGCCCATGGCGGAGGCCTCTTCGCGGGCCTTGTGCAGAACCCACGAGAGTCCGCTCTCCTCGCCCCCGTGGTGGTCGGCAATGGCCTCCACGATGTCGTCCGGGAAGCCCCAGCGCTGGCCCACGGCGGCACCCCACTCGGAGTGTGTTAGGCCGAAGAAGTGCTGCTCTTCTTCGATTGTGCGCCCTGTCGAGCGAGCCGCCAGCACGACCTGGCCGTACCGCTTCGGGTCCTCGGTGGCCATCGCGAGGCGGCCAATGTCGTGCAGCAGGCCGGCCGTGAAGGCGTCGCTGTAGGCGACCCGTCCCCAGGCGAGCTCGTCCGCGAGCATCCCTACCGCGACGAGGTGTCGCCACAGTTCGTGCTCGTCGATGTTCGAGCCTCCGACGCCTCGGAATGCCTTCGTCAGCGTGACGCCGATGATGGTGCGGCGCGCCTTCGGCAGCCCGAGACGGACCACCGCCCCTCGGATCGTCCGCACGCGCGTCAGGGGCGAGGACTCGGCGGAGTTCGCGAGGCGCAGGAGGGCGCCCGCGAACGCCGGGTCGTCGTTACCGATCCGCACGAGTTGGTCGAGCTCGGCCTCCGGTGACCGAAGCAACTGCAGCGCCTTGACGTAGGCAACGGGCAGCGCGGGAACCTCGAGGCTAGCCGACATGTTGTTGCTCCGAAAATTGATGGGCCCTGGATCGTGCCTGGGGTACGGGTACAGCAACTATCGACCGGGATCGCGGTTCCTGATGGGGGCGAACGTCATGACCTTCGATACCTGACGGGCACCTGTAGATGCGTCGGGGGCCGACTCAGGCGAGGGCCTCGGCCAGCAATTCGAGGACGTGGCGGGGACGCCGTCCCGAGAAGTGCGCGATCTGCTGCCGGCAGGAGATGCCTGTCACGAGGATCTCCGTATCGTCTGAGGCAGACAGCACCGCTGGCAGCAGCGATCGCTCGGCCATCGCGCGGGAGATCTCGTAGTGCTCCGCCTCGAAGCCGAACGAGCCGGCCATGCCGCAGCACGCCGAGTCGATGAGCGATGTGTCGAGGTCTGGCACCAGCCCGAGAATGGCCAGCGTGGATTCCATCCCGGCGGTCGCCTTCTGGTGGCAGTGCCCGTGGAGGAGCGCCTGCGCCGCCACAGGGCGGAAGCGGTCGGCGACCGACGGGTCTTCGGCGGCGACGCGAGCGATCAACTCATCGACGAGGAACGCGAGGCCTCCGACGGCGAGGGCGTCCTCGCCCTCGAGGAGTTCGGGATACTCGTCGCGGAGCGTGAGGATGCAGGAGGGCTCCGTACCCACGATCGAGATGCCTCGGGCGGCGTAGGGGGCGAGGCGGTCGACGTTGGCGCGGGCCCATGCCTGCGCGGTATCGAGCTGGCCCTTCGAGATGAGGGGGCGGCCGCAGCAGCCGAGCTGCGGGATGACGGTGACCGCGAAGCCCAGGGCGTTCAGGACGCGGACGGCCGCGCGGCCCACTTCGGGGTGGTTCGCCTCCGTGAAGGAGTCGACATAAAACACGACTTCGCCGCGCGGAGCGGGCTCGGGTTGGGCGTAGCCCTCGAACCACGCGGAGAAGGGCTGCCACGCGAAGCGTGGGAGCGGCCGCTCGCGGTGGATCCCGAGGCGGTCGTGCATGAGCTGTCGCGCCGGGCCGAACGACCCACCGAGGTTCAGCAGCACGCGCAGCGGGCCGAGGCGCCTCGCGAGGCGGTTCACGACGCCGATGCGTCCAAAGACGCGGTCACGGAACGGGAGCCCGTGCTCGCGGTGGCGCTGTGTCATGACCTCGTACTTGAGTTTTGCCATGTCCACGCCTGACGGGCATTCAGACTTGCACGCCTTGCACTCAACGCACAGGTCGAGCGCCTCGAACAGCCGGTCGCCGGTGACCTCCGAGCGTGGGAGCGCGCCGTTCAGCGCCTGCCGCAACAGGTTCGCGCGACCTCGCGTGGAGTGTTCCTCGTCGTGCGTGACCATGAACGAGGGGCACATCGTCCCGGCGTCCTTCAGGCACGCACCCTGGCCGTTGCACTGCTCCGCGGCGCGGGCGATGCCGCCCTCCCACGACCAGTCGAAGACGGTGGGGATGTCGCCGTTCACCGTCCACGGCGCGAGCCGCAGGTTGTCGTCCAGGTCGGGCGTGTCCACGATCTTACCGGGGTTGAAGATCCCGTCCGGGTCGAACGTGCCCTTCACGCGGCGGAACGCCTCGGTCAGTCGAGGGCCGAACATGCGCTCGGTGTAGTACCCGCGCAGGATGCCGTCGCCGTGCTCACCGGAGAGCGATCCGCCGAACTCGATCACGAGGTCCGCGACCTCCGAGGTGATCGACCGCACCATCGCGAGTCCGTCGGCGTCCTTCACGTTCACGGCCGGCCGTATGTGCAGGCAGCCCTCGGAGGCGTGTCCGTAGTAGGCGGCCGTCGTCCCGTTCCGCCGCACGAGGGCATCGAACCGCTCGACGAACTCGCCGAGGCGCTCCGGCGGAACGGCGGCATCCTCGACGGTGGCGACCGGCTTGGTGTCGCCGCGCACACTCATGAGGATGCCGAGGCCGGCCTCTCGCATGCGCCACACGCGCATTTGCTCGCCAGGGTCGGTGAACACGACGCCGGCGTAGGCGCCGCTATCGCGGACCATCGACGCGCCGATGGCGTCGAGGGTGGCGCGCACCTCGGCGTCGCTGTCGCCGTCCGCCTCGATCAGGAGGAGCGCGCCGGGCTCGCCCTGCACGAATTCGACGAGGGAGGAGTAGCCGATGCTGGCGCGGCAGCGCTCGATGATCGTGTTGTCGACGAGCTCGACCGCGGCGGGGTTGTGAGCGAGGGCATCCGGGACGGCGTGGCAAGCCGCGACCACCGAGGGGTAGTGCAGCGCGACGACGCCCTTCACCGCTGGGATCGGCGCGAGTCGCATCGTCGCCTCCACGACCACGGCCAGCGTGCCCTCGGAGCCGACGACCATCTGCGTGAGGTCCATGGAGCTTGAGTCCACGAAGGCGTCGAGGTTGTAGCCGGAGACGCGCCGCCGGATGTCCGGGTAGCGCTCCGCGATGTCATCCGCATGCTCATGCGCGAGGTCGCGCACCCCGCGGTACAGGTCGCCCTCGATGCCCGGGGTGTCGAGGATGCGCTCGAGGTCGTCGCCAGACTTGCGGTCGAACGTGACGACCGAGCCGTCCGAGAGGACGGCCGTAATCGACACGACCTGGTCGGACGTCTTTCCGTAGCGCACCGAGTGCGACCCGCAGGAGTTGTTGCCGATACCGCCGCCGATGGTGGCGCGGTTCTTCGTGGAGGGGTCGATGGGGTAGTGGAGGCCGTGCGTGCGCGCCTCCTTGCTCAACCGGTCGAGGACGACACCCGGCTGGACGCGTGCCGTGCGTGACTCAGGATCGATGTGCAGCACGCTCGCCATGTGCCTCGAGAAGTCGAGGACGACCGCGTGGTTCACGCCCTGCCCGGCCAGGCTGGTCCCGGCGCCTCGCGGCAGGATCGGGATGCCACGTTCGCCCGCAACACGCACCACGTGGCTGACATCCTCGGCGGAGCGAGGGAAGACCACCGCGACCGGCTCCATCTCGTAGATCGAAGCGTCGGTCGCGTAGAGGAGCCGCGAGCCGCGGTCGATGAGGACGTCGTTCGCGCCACCCTCGATCCCCGCGGCGAGCGCGTCGGCGAGGTCCTGGAGCGAGGCGGGGGCGTGGAGGAGCGAACGGGCCGCCTCGACGGTGCCGAACCGCGACGGTTCGCGGCCCTCGATGACCTGTCGAAATCGCTCGCTACCACTTGTGCTGTCGGGTGCCGGCCCCACTGTCGTCATGCCGGTGAAGTTAGCACGAGGCGACGCGACGGCCCTCAGAAAGATCGGTCATGATGCGTGTCGATCTTCGGTGTATCCGTTCGTCGTATGAGCACGAGGCGGCACTGGGCTGTCTGCAGTGAAAGGGAAGACCTCCATGAAGTACGCGTTCCTCCTCTACGACAACGAGGCAGGCAGCGACGAGTCCGAAGAGATGATGGCGCGCTGGTTTGCGGTGGACGGTGAAACCCACGCCGCCGGCGTGAACCAGGGGGGCGAGGCCCTCAATCCCGTCGCCACGGCCAAGACGGTGCGCGTCCGCGGTGGCGCGCCGGATATCACGGACGGCCCGTTCGCGGAGACCAAGGAGGAGCAGCTGGGCGGCTTCTACATCCTCGAGCTGCCTGATCTGGATGCCGCGATCGAGTGGGCGAAGAAGTTCCCCAACGTGGAAACGGGCTCGGTTGAGATCCGTCCCGTGATGGACTTCTCCGGCATGCAGCCGTAACTGCCGGGAGGCGAGGCCGGGGATGCGGTACCTGCTGCTGGTCTACACCGACGAAGCATTGCTCCCCGGCCTCATGACGCCCGAGGCGTTCGAGCGGTTCGAGGAACTCGGCCGTGAACTCGCCTCGGAGGGGCGGTTGCAGATGACCGCGGGCCTCGCGTCGGTCTCGTCGGCCACGACCGTCCGCGTTCGAAGCGGACAGGCGATCGTGACCGACGGGCCGTTCGCGGAGACGCGCGAGCAACTCGGTGGGTTCTCCCTCGCACTGTTCGACTCCGAGGAAGCGGCCCTCACGCACGCCGCGCGCGTCCCCACGGCGGTCGCCGGCTGCGTCGAGGTGCGGCCCGTCGTCGAGTTCGGCGACGCCAGTGACTCTGGCGCAGCCTGACGTGAGCCCTCGATGAGCGCGGCGTCCGAGGCCCTCGCCGCCGTCTTCCGGAACGAGCACGGTCGCATCGTCGCGACGCTGATCCGATCATGCGGGGACTTCGACCTCGCGGAGGACGCGCTGCAGGATGCCGTGGCGACGGCCGCCGCCCACTGGGAGCGCGAGGGCGTCCCCGACAAACCGGGGGCGTGGCTGACCACGGTCGCGCGACGCAAGGCGATCGACCGCATTCGCCGCGACCAGCGGTTCGCGGCGAAGCTCGATGCCCTCGGATCGCTGCTGGCGGACCAGGAGGGCATCGAGCCGGAGCCGATCGATGACAGCCCGGTCACTGACGACCGCCTGCGGCTGATCTTCACCTGCTGCCATCCGGCGCTCGCCCCCGAGGCACAGGTCGCCCTCACGCTCCGGACGCTCTGTGGCCTCACGACGCCTGAGATCGCGAGGGCGTTCCTCACGCCCGAGACGACGGTCGCGCAGCGCATCGTGCGCGCGAAGCGCAAGATCCGCGACGCTCGCATCCCCTACCGCGTACCACCGCGGGAGGCACTTCCGGAGCGCCTCGACTCCGTGCTGAGGGTCATCTACCTCGTCTTCAACGAGGGCTACAGCGGGACCGCTGGCACTGACCTCGTGCGGGTCGACCTCGCCGAGGAGGCGATCCGCCTCGGGCGGTTGTTGGCTGATCTGATGCCTCGGGAAGCCGAGGTACTCGGACTGCTCGCGCTGATGCTGCTACACCACTCGCGCCGCGCCGCGCGCGTCACGCCGCACGGGGGCCTCGTGACGCTCGAGGAGCAGGATCGCGCTACATGGGACCGCGACCTGATCGAGGAGGGGAGCGGCCTCATCGACCGTGCGTTCGCTACTGGCACGGTCGGACCGTACGTCGTGCAGGCGGCGATCGCCGCGCTCCACGCGTCGGCGCCGACGGCACAAGCGACCGACTGGGCGGAGATCGCGGCCCTCTACGGCGTGCTTGAGCGCATCCAGCCCTCGCCGGTCGTGCGACTGAACCGCGCCGTCGCGGTCGGGATGTCCGAGGGCATCGAGCGCGGCCTCGCCCTCCTCGATGACCTCGACGGCGAGAAGGCTCTGGAGGGCTATCACCTCTACCCGGCGGCGCGCGCGGATCTGCTTCGGCGGGCTGGACGCATAGCCGAAGCTGCCGAGGCGTACCGAGTCGCCCTCGGGCTCTGTGAGAACGAGGTGGAGCGGCGGTACCTGGAGCGGCGACTGCGCGAGGTGGGCGCGGGGGAGTAGGAACGCCTCGCGACGGGAGGTGAGACGAGCCCTCGGGGTGTCGCGCCGGCCGACAGGCGGTGCGGCCGGCACGGCACCCGGACGGCTGTTCGGGACGCGTCGCGATGCGACACCCGCCCAACCGAACCGGCGCGAGCCTAGCCCAAACCGTCGACGATGTGCAGTCCGATCGGGTGAGATTCTCGGCGATCGCCTGACGAATCATGAGTACGAAGAAGCCCCCTGTTCCGCGCGGGGAGCGGAACAGGGGGCGGAGGGGACTTCCGAGGCGGAGTTCGGCGCTAGTCGCCGCCCGCCGCCACGGCTGCGGCCTCCTGCACGGGCACTGGCTCGCGCTCGACGCGCAGGTCGGGCAGCCAGTTGAGCCACGACGGCATCCACCAGTTCCGGTCGCCCAGCAGGCGCATGGTCGCCGGCACGAGGATCGTCCGCACGATCGTCGCGTCGAGGAAGACCGAGACCGCAAGGCCGACACCGATCTGCTGGAACATCGGCATCTGGCCGAGGGCGAAGCCGCTGAACACCGCGACCATGATGGCCGCCGCTCCAGTGATGATGTTCGCCGTGCGGCGCAGGCCGAACGCGACCGACTCCGTGTTGTCGTGGGTCTCGTCGAACCGCTCGCGGATCCGGCTCAGCAGGAAGATGTGGTAGTCCATCGACAGGCCGAACAGGATGGTGAACATGAACAGCGGGAGCCAGGCTTCGATGCTCGGCACCTGCGTGAAGCCGAGGGGGTCGGCGAGCCAGCCCCACTGGAAGACGGCCACCACCACGCCGTAGGACGCGCCCACGGACAGCAGGTTCATGATGATCGACTTCACCGGCACCACGAGTGACCGGAAGATCAGCGTGAGCAGGATGAACGAGAAGCCGAGGACGAACGCGAACACGAGCGGGGTGTAGTCCGCGACCACATCGAAGAAGTCCGAGTTGCCGGCCGTGGGGCCGCCCACGTAGACACTCGCGTTCGTCTCGCCAAAGGCGGCCGGCACGAGGTCCGATCGGATGAACTTCATCGCGTCGATGGCTTCTTCGCTCGCGGACTCGCCGGGGACGGCCACCGACACGACGGCGAGGTCCTCGCGCAGCGTCTGCGCGCCACCACTGACGAGCGAGTACCGCGAGTCTGCGGCGAGGGATGCCTCGAGCTCCGCGATCGCGCCCTTGATCGCCGGGTCGCTGACGTCCTCCGCCTGGATGACGATGTCCGTCGGCTGGATGAGGCCGGCCGAGAACTCCTCGTTGAGGATGTCGAACGCCTGGCGGGCCGAGAACTCTTCGGGAAGCGAGGCGGTACCCGACGCACCGAGGTTGATGCTGAAGTAGGGAATCGCCATCACGACCAGCAGCCCGGCGCTAGCGAGGGCCATCGGCCACGGGTGCGCCATCACGAAGCGGGCGGCACCGGCCCAGAACCCGCGATCCTCGTCCTTCTTCTCTTTGCCACTGCCGATCATCGGGATCGATAGCCACTCGATGCGATCGCCCATCAGGGCCACCACCGCTGGGAGCAGGGTGACGGACTGCACGACGGTGACCAGCACGACTGCCGAGGCACCGACGGCGAACGACTGGAAGATGCTGGTGGGCACCACGAACATGCCGAACAGCGCGATGACCACGGTGAATCCGGAGAAGATGACGGCGCGCGCGCCCGTATCACCGGCGATGCCAATCGCGTCGTACTTCTCACGGCCGTGGCGTCGCTCCTCGCGGTAGCGGGCCATCACGAACAGCGCGTAGTCGATGCCGACGGCCAGGCCGATCATGATCATCACGTTCGTGACGAAGAACGACATCTGGAAGGCCTGCGAGATGATCGCGATGAGCCCGAAGGTGATGCCGATCGCCAGGAACGCGAGCACCATCGGCAACAGCGCCGCGACCACCGCGCCGAACACGGCGATGAGGATCAGGAGGGCGAATGGCAGCGCCTTGAACTCCGCGGCCAGGTCCGCCTCGGCGGCCTCCGTGAACGCGTGGTTCACGGACGCGAAGCCGCCAGTCACCACCAGGAAGCCCTCGCGCTCGCTGAACTCGTGGAGCGTCTCCTCCAGGAGGACGACGTTCTCGGTCGCCTCGTCGAGTCCGCCGACGAGGAGGGCGGGGATGATCGTGGTCTGGCGGTCCTCGGAGACGAGCGCCGGATCCCCGGCCTCATAGAAGTTGAAGACCATCTCCGGCTGGACGGCGCCCTCAGTGCTCCGAATCGCGCCGGTCAGTTCGGTGACGAACGCCTCGAACGCCGGGTCATCGACGGTGAGGGTGTCCGACTGGACGACGACTTGTTCGAAGAATTGCTCCGTGCCGCCACGTGCTTCCTCGAGCAGCTCGCGCGCGACCTGGGAGTCGGGCTTGCTCGTGAATGAGATGTCCGTCGTGAGGTTGGAACCAGTAGCGCTACTGATCCCCATGATCGCGACGAGTCCTGCAATCCACGCGGCGATGACCACCCACGGGTGGTGGGCGCTCCACGCAGACAGACGGCCAGTGAACCCTAGACTTTTCATTTCGCTGCTTCTTCCTCGCGCTGCTGCATCCGGGACCGGAAGTCCTCGGTAAACCACAAAGACGCCAACTCGATGAGCTGGCTCCAGGCCGAAGTTGTGTCGAACGCTTCGCCGTACAGCACGGCATGTGCGCCGACGCCAGCGCCGAACGCATGCAGGAAGCGCGCGAACTGCTCAGCGTCGATCGAGGAGTCGAGTTCGCCGGACTCCTGGGCGCGACGGACGAAGCCCTCTAGCAGGTGGACGGACTCCTCCATCATCGGGAGGATGCGCTCGCGGAGCTCGGGATCGCGGTAGCACGCGAGGTACGACTCCAGCCGCAGGACGCACTCGTCGGTTCGTCCCTCGGCAGCGAAGTCGTGGCGTGTCTGCTCACCGAGCGCCAGGAACGCCTCGCCGGGGGTGATGCCCTCCGGCAGTTCGGTCGACCAGACCTCGAGGTCCTCCTCGACGCAGGCGTTCGCCGCCGCGGCGATCAGGTCGCGCTTGTTCTCGAAGTAGCGGTAGATACTGCCGGCGGAAACGTCCGCGGCCGCAGCAATGTCGTTCATGGTCGCGTTGTCGTAGCCCTTGTCTACGAAGACGCGGCGCGCCGCATCCAGGATCTCCTGGCGGCGCGCTTCCATGTACTGGTCGGGGAGTTTGGCCATGCCGTCCTCAAGTGGTTGCGATGCGAACATTGTGATGCCCGGCACCATCTGAGTGAGCGTTCACCTAACTGAACGATCGTTCAGCGCGGTGAATAGTCATTCACTCAGGCGCGAGCGTCAAGCCCCGCCAAGGAAAAAGTCAGGCGAAATGTCTGACTAGGCCTTGCCGGTCTTGAGGTCCTCGAGCGCCTTCGCGACTCGGCGCTGGCGTGTCTCCTCGGTCTTCGCGTCCTCCACGGAAAGCGTGATGCGCTTCTTCCGGCTGTTCGAGAGCGCTTCGAACACCTCGCGTGCTGCGGCGTCCTCCCCGAGGGCCGTCGCGAGCGACTCGGGCACCTCGACCTCGCGAGGTGCGCTGTCGACCTCGATGGTGACTTCCACCGTGTCGCCGCCTGACACATCGGCGGCGGTTCGGTTCGCTGCGCTCATGGAGATCATGAAGTGCCCGCCCATCGAGGCGATGCTGCTGCGGTAGGTGTGCTTCCCCACCGTCACGACGATGAGCGGGCGCTTCCCGGCACCGAGGGCTTCGACGACCTCGGGCGGGACGGGGATGCCGGCATGGTTCTTCCCGGGCTCCTGGTGGATGGTCGTGGTGAACTTCATGCCGGCGCTCTCCCGTGCGAGTCGTGCTAGTTGAACGAGTTCTTCAGCGTCTCGGGGTCCATCGTGCCGCCCTCGAGCGGGTCGCCCATGACCTCGGCGGGCTCGACGATCCGGATCGGGTTGCCGAAGGGGTCGCGGATGCCGAAGTCCGTGCCATAGAAGCGCTTGGTCGGTGGGTCGACCACCTCGACGCCCTTCGCCACGAGCTCATCGTGGAGCTTCTGCGCGTTGTTGGTCTGGAAGCCGAGCCAGCCACCGCCGGCTCCGCGCGTCACCATGTTCCGGATCTCCTGGTTCGCGTCGTCATCGAGGTACGGACGCTGGGGAAGTTCGAGCAGGACGTCGCCGAACTGCTGCCCCGGGACGCCGATGGTGAGCCACCGCATGAAGCCGAGGTCGAAGTCGTCGCGGACCTCCATCCCGAGCACGCCGACGTAGAAGTCGAGCGCCTCCTGCTGGTCGAGCACGTAAACCTGGGTGAGTGAGAGTGCAGTAATCATGCCGGGAGGCTACCGCCGAGGAAGTCGGGGCCGCTTCTCCGAAACTGCTCTACTTCAGCGTCGGCGGGGCGCACCGGTCGGGCGCCCCCACACCTTCACGAAGCAGCTCGGCACGGGGCTCAGCACCGCGTCCTCGCGGTACGCCGTCGGCGTCTGACCAACGATCGAGGTGAACGTCCGGCTGAACGTGCCAAGGCTACTGAAGCCAACGTCGAGGCAGACGTCGGTGATGCTCTTGTCCGTCTCGCGGAGCATGAACATGGCGCGCTCCACGCGTCGGCGCTGGAGGTAGCGGTGCGGTGTCTCGCCGAACGTCGAACGGAACACGCGGATGAAGTGCGCCTCTGAGACGCAGGCGATGCTCGCGAGGGCCGCGATGTCGAGGGGCTCCGCGTACGCGCGATCCATGGCGTCCCGTGCGCGCAGCATGCGGCGGTTGGAGTCCTCGACGCTCGTGCGTGAGCCCTGGTACGCGGTCATGTGTGGATTAGACCACGCCGCTACCTGAGCCGTCGTCGCCACCGCCCTCGGCACCGTGGCGCCCGGCGGTTAGACCGCCTCGGCGTCCGGGTCGAGGTAGGGGATCAGTGCGTCCAGGAGGTCCGTCTTCGAGTCGAGCGCGCGGCCAAGGCCCGACAGGAGCCCCATCACCCGCGCGATGAGGATCACGTCGCCGGGGATGTCGATGAGCGGGTTGGCGCGCAGCACGCGGCCCATCCGCTGGTTGATCTCGGCCATCATCGCCTGGTCGGCGTACGCCTGCCCGGAGCGCAGGACATCGCCGAGGAATGCTTCGCCGAGGGCGTTGTACGTCTCGACGTTGTCGTCGCGCGTCCGGAAGCCCATCTCGCTCATGCTGGCGTACACGCTGTCGGGCTGCTCGGCCACGATCGCGCTGGTGAGGACGATGAGCTGCTGGCGGAACTCGTCCGGGATCACCTTCGTGAGCCCGAAGTCGACGATCCCCACCTTAGCCTTGCCCCCTCGACGCTCCGAGGGGACGACGAACAGGTTGCCCGGGTGCGGGTCGGCGTGGAACGCGCCGTTCTTGAGGATCATCGTGTTGAACAGGTCCACGAGCGTGTCGGCGACCTGCGAGGGGTCAACGCCCGCCTCGCGGAGTGCGGGGACGTTCGTGATCTTGATGCCGTCCAGGTAGTCCATCGTCAGCACACGTCGCGTGGAGAGGTGCCAGTAGATGCCGGGGATGACCACGTCGTCCCGCCCAGCGAGTGTGGCCGCGATCTTCTCGGCGGCGCGGCCCTCGTGGACGAAGTTGACCTCCTCGGGCGCGTTGCGGGCCATCTCCTGCGCCACAGGCCGGAAGTCGATCACTGTCTCGAGGCGAGCCCAGACCGTGGCGAGGAACCCGATCACCTGGAGGTCCCACTGCACGATCTTCTCGATGCCCGGGTACTGCACCTTCACGGCAACGTCCGTGCCGTCGTGGAGTCGGGCGCGGTAGACCTGCGCGAGTGACGCTGCGGCGATCGCGCGCGTGTCGAACTCGGCGTAGAGGTCCTCGATCTTGCCGGCGAGCTCTTCCTCGATGATCGGCTTCATCTCCGACCACGGGCGCGGCGGGACTCGGTCGTGGACGAGCGAGAGCGTACGGACGTACTCGTCCATCAGGATGTCCGCGCGACTGCCGAGGAACTGGCAGGTCTTGATGATCAGGCCTTGCTGCTTGATCGCGCGCTCGACGACGGCCTCGGCGGCCTCCATGTGGAAGCGGTGGGTCGCGTCCGTCATCGCCTGCACGCCATAGATGCGGCGCTTCACGCGCAGCCAGCGCCACTTCAGCCAGAGGAGGATGACCGTCCAAGCCATGGGCACCCAACGACGCAGCCGCCCGTACGGGGGCTGCGAGTGCATCTCGTTGAGCTGACGTTCGGGGGTAAAGAGGGGCGTGGGGGCGCCGGGTTCCATGCGCTGGTGCTCTCCAGAAGCGTGCCGCGCTTCTGCATCCAGCGTACCCCGCGATCCCGTTGAGAGCCTGACTGTTGGTTGCGAACGCACCGATGTTGCCGTTCTGCTCTGACCGCTCTCATCGCTCGGGGTACGCTGGATCCATGACCACAGGAGTCGTCTTCAACCCCTTCGTCCCCTCGTTCAAGAAGAACCCGTACTTGCAGTTCGGCCGCCTGCGCGTGAACGAACCAGTGCACTACAGCGCGGCGCTGCAGGCCTGGATCCTCACCCGCTACGAGGACTGCGTGACCGTGATCCGCGACTACGAGACGTTCTCCTCGGACGCGAGGAATGCCGGCGGTCCGGTCGCCGAGGCGATCGCGCGACAACGGCAGCAGTCCGACCTGCAGCGCGCGGACACGATCCTCGGGCTCGACCCGCCGAGGCATACCGTCTTGCGTGCCCTGGTGAACCGCGCGTTCACCCCGCGCCGCGTCGAGGAGCAGCGACCGCACATCGAGGACCTCGCGCGCCAACTTCTCGACGAGGCGGGCAGTGAGTTCGACCTCATGGAGGCGATCGCGCAGCCGCTGCCGGTGATCGTGATCGCGGAACTGCTCGGCATCTCGCCGGATGACCGGCTGCAGTTCAAGGACTGGTCGAACGCGATCGCGGAGACTACGAACCTGGTGCAGAGCGAGGAGACGCGCGAGCGTGTCCGTCAGGCCACGACCGAGCTCGTCGACTACTTCGACCGCGTCATCGAGGCGCGCATGATCGAGCCTCGCGATGACCTCATCTCCGCTCTGGTGCTGGCCGAGGAAGACGGGAAGCGTCTGCGTCGCGAGGACCTCCTCGCGTTCTGCATCCTGTTGCTCGTGGCCGGCAACGAGACCACCACGAACCTCATCGGCAACGGGCTTGCCGCGCTCCTCGAGAACCCCGAGGCAATGCAGGCACTGCGCGTGGATCCCGACCGCATCCCCGACGCCGTCGAGGAGATGCTGCGCTACGACAGCCCCGTGCAGGGCCTCGCCCGGTACGCGACGCGCGACACCGAGGTCGGCGGCGTCAGGATCGCGAAGGGCGACATCCTCCTCGCGATGCTCGGCGCCGCGAACCGCGACCCCGAGGCCTTCGCGAACCCAGATGCCTTCGACCTCGTACGGGGCGGTGGTCGCCACCTGTCGTTCGGGCAGAGCGTCCACTACTGTCTCGGCGCGCCGCTCGCGCGGATGGAGGCGGACATCGTCTTCCGCGCGATCCTCGGCCGGTATGAGCACATCGAGGTCCGTGAGGGTGGGATCGAGCGGGGTGGGACGTTCCTGC
>Ga0114916_1000433_pt1 | contig 28769 bp, 23 predicted proteins | sample MalvirAntarct_66_FD_83501 | JGI IMG/M metagenome (GOLD analysis project Ga0114916, IMG submission 83501) | Marine viral communities from the Global Malaspina Expedition - Malaspina viral metaG Antarct_66 | ecosystem: Environmental > Aquatic > Marine > Oceanic | place: West Anvers Island... | reverse complement strand
AGTGGGATCGCCGAACTGTGGACGCGGCTACTTCACGCTGTTTGCATTGGCATTGTTACCGCCGGTGTGGCATAAGTACATGAATGAGCAGATGAACAAGTGGGATGAGGAGATGGCATCTGAGGGTGAGCGCAAGGTCGCTGCCAAGATTAATCAGGTCGCTGGCTACGCTTAATCTGTTAAATTAAAATAGGGTCTTGCCTTGTTGTAAGGTAAGACCCTGCTAAACAGAAAATATTCATATAAATCAGTGGTAAAATTGAGGAGTAAATAAAATGAGTGACGCTAGCTTATACGTGCGCCTGGGTGGTGCAGAAGGTATCGCAGCAGTGGTAGAAGATATTTGGAAAAACCATACTTCTAACCCTAAAATTAAACAGCGATATGCACAGAGTGATCCAGAGAATGTTAAACGATTAGTGCGCGAATTCTTCGGCGCCGGTATTGGCGGACCTGAGACATACACCGGTCAGGATATGCTAACAGCACACACTGGTATGAATATTAGTGATGAAGAGTTTGTTGCAGTTTGTGATGATGTACTGGCTGCATTGGACAAGAATAATGTTGGTGCAAAAGAAAGAGATGAAGTCTTGTGTATTTTGTATTCAATGAAAAATGAAATCGTTGGTGTATAAACTAAACTGACTAAAACACGCTAGGAGTCGAAATTATGAAAGTAACTTGGGATGAAAGTACCTGTATTCACGCTGGTAAATGTGTTGAAGGTTCACCAAACGTATTTAAAATTGTTGATGGCGCGTTCGTCATTGATGAGTCTGGTGCTCCAGAAGAAGAAATCCGCGCAACTGCTGCACAATGCCCATCAGGTGCGATTAAAATAGAAGATTAACCAATAAAACTAACTAAGAAAGCTAATCACTAGTCTCACAAAACCAACGCTTCATTGAAGGATGATTAATAGATGGGATTATTGAATTAGGGGGAAGAATATGATCGGAGATAAATTAGGAACAAAAATGATTCTGCGCGGGCATCCATCATGCCCTGACACAGGTAAGTGTTTGCAGACTGCCGCAGAAAAGGGAGTAGACATTGATACTGAGGTCATTACAGATATTGATGCTAGCGATTTTCGTGCTGTCTCCCCTTATGGCATAGGTCCTGTATTACAGGATATTGACTTTATTGTGTATGGCACTGTGGCTGTCATGTCTTATCTTGATGATAAAGGGTTTGGCCCTTCGCTTGTTCCCCGAAATGGAGTGAGCCGGGCGATCATGTATCAGTGGGCTATCATTGCAACAGAAAGCGTTGCTCCTAACCTCGGTGATTCAATTAACAAAGATGCCTTGGCACCCCTGTTTGACGGACTTGAGAAGCAGGTAATTAATCCGCCAAGAAAAGGTGATTTCATCTGCGGTGACTTCTCTCTTGCGGATATTCACTGGTCGTCTTGCTGTAACCTGATTGAAATCGGTGGTGCTGGTGACCTGATTAGCTCTCGACCTGGTGTTGCCAAGTGGTACGATAAGGTTAAATCGCACCCAAGTACGAGTAAGGAAAAGATCATTCCTTTTACAGTGTTGCCATCTGCAACTGATATTGCTTCAGGAACACTAAATGGGATATCAATCAACTCGTAAAAACTGACCTTAATGAAAAAGCGCGTAGATTATAGTCTGCGTGCTTTTTTACGTTTGTAGCATTACCCGAAGCGTATAAAAATCATGTTTGGATTATTTGGAAATAAAAAACAGGACCACACTGCCACTGTCAATAATGGTGAAGCAACCATCACAGTGAAAGCTGGTGAAAATTTACTAAAGGCTGCACTGGAAGCAGGGCTGGCATGGCCGCATGACTGTCGTGTAGGAAGTTGTGGGACCTGTCAATGTGTCATCAAAAAAGGAAAAATTAAGGCATTAACTGATTTTTCATACGTGCTGGATGGCGAGCAATTAAAGGCAGGTACAGTCCTGGCATGCCAGTCTGTCCTAAAGTCTGACATAGATGTAGAGGTTGAAATGGGTGACACACCTGCAACCGAGCTACTTCATCTGGAAGGCAAAATTTCCCAGTTGAATCAATTGACTCACGATATTGTAGAGCTGGTCGTAAAGTGTGATAGCGATTTCAATCGCGAAATGATGTCCGGGCAATATGCTGAGATATCAGTAAAAGATATCGAGACACCTAGGTCGTACTCATTTGCCAAAGCACCCAGAAATGAGAATGATCGTGAATTTAGTTTCTATATTCGTAAGGTACCCGGTGGTGAATTCACTGAATGGTTATTTGCAGAAGACAGAGTAGGAACGGCAGTGAGTCTTAGTGCACCATACGGGCACTTCTACCATCGCCCGGCAAGTACACAAATGGTCTGTATGGCAGGTGGTAGTGGTATGAGTGCTATTAAAGCCATTCTGGAAGAATGTGTACTAGAGCAGGTGGAGCGTAACTGTATATTCCTGTTTGGTGCACAAACCGAACAAGATCTTTACTGTGACGAAGACATGCAGCGTATCAAGCAGCAGTGGCATAAAGACTATAAATTTGAATACGTTACAGTCTTGTCTGCAGACAAGGAAGATTCATCATGGACAGGGCCTACTGGCTTTGTCACTGACTACTTCAAAGAAACTTATATAGATACATCAGCCCTAGACTTAAAAGATGCGCAGGGCTATCTGTGTGGGCCTCCACCGATGATTGATGCAGCAATTGAGCTGTTAAAGTCTGGAGGAATTGATGAAGAGAGTATATATTACGATAAATTCTTAGACGCCAGCTCGATCCCCGGTGGACGATAAGTCTCTGGTTCGATGCTAAATAATTTAGGAGAATAATATTATGACAATGAAAGCATTAGGAATTATGGCGCTATTTACAATCGCGATGATTTCAATTTTTAATTTTATCGGTTTCCAACATCACCATGATGAACTTCTCTGGGCAATTGGTGGTGCACTGTTTTTGGTAGTCACTCTGGTTGGCAACGTGTGGCTGTTCATCGGCATTGCACAAGAAGAGCCATGGGCATGGTTTAAAGACTCTGATAACGAATAAAGTTAATCGCTCAGGTTAAAAAAGCCGGCTTCTATGCCGGCTTTTTTGTTTTAGTGTTTTAGTGGAATAGTTTTTAAGGCAGGAATTCTAGTTGGCTGCCAGTGACTGATTGCCCAATCCCATATTGCCCACACGGGTTTCCACTGAAAATGATTCGGTGGCTCCTGTCCCAGATCTGTTAATGCGTTTAATAGCATTGTACGTGCATGCTGCTTTTTTAACGCTGGTGCCTGAGTTTGCTTGCTCAATTTGTCTCCATTCTCGTAAGTAATCACTGGCGTGTGTAAAAACGCCGGGAATCTGTATTTGACAAGTTTACTCAAGTGTATTTGCCTTGGCGTGATGGCTAATAAATCAGCGCCCCTGACGACCTCTGTGTACTGCTCGAACAGGTCATCAATGCTGGCAGCTAATATGTAACTGGGTAAATTATCAGCGCGGTAAATAACATAGTCGCCACTCTGCTGCGCTAGATTACACTGCTGTTCGCCAAAATTATTATCCATATACCTGATACAGGTGTTATCTGTCCGCACTCTGAGAGTGGTGCCATGTTGGTAAACAAGATTTTTCTGTGCGCAGATACCTGGATAGATGAGTCCCATTTCTCCATGTTCTGAAATGTCGCTTAAGTCCTTGCGGCTGCAGCTACAGGCATATGCATGGTGGTGGTTAAGTAATTGTAGAGCAATATGTTTGTGCAAATTTGACTGCTTGCTTTGGAAGATGGGTTTTTTGTCCCAGACAAAACCATAATCTTTCAGTGTCTGCAGGATCAATTGAACCGCACCTTTCATTTCTCGCTCAGGATCAATATCTTCTATGCGTATAAACCATTGTCCATTATGGCTGCGTGCCTGCAGATAGCTGGCGACGGCGGTAACTAGTGATCCGTAATGAAGAGGCCCTGTGGGTGATGGGGCAAAGCGCCCGCGATAACGGGCGTATTGTGCAATTCTGTGGCGAATAAAGACCTGACTTATGAGTAAATTTGTTTTTCTTTAATTTCTTGTAATGTTTTGCAATCGATACACTGGGTAGCTGTAGGTCTTGCTTCTAGGCGTCGAATGCCAATTTCTATTCCACATGACTCACAATAACCATAATCACCTGTGTCCAGCGTAACAAGAGATTCATCAATCTTCTTGATTAGCTTGCGTTCCCGGTCCCGTGTGCGAAGTTCCAGGCTGAATTCTTCTTCCTGTGTGGCGCGATCAGCCGGATCTGCGTAATTGGCAGCGTCTGACTTCATATGATCTACGGTGCGGTCAACTTCCTGCATTAGCTGCTTTTTCCACTCAATCAGAATAAGTCTGAAATGAACTATTTGCTCATCGCTCATATACAGCTCACCATTGCTGGGCTTGTAAGGGTCAATGCCTTCAACCGGTAAAGTCATTCCCACAATAGGCTCTTCTGGAATCAGACGAGACTTTGGCTTGGGTGCTGGTTTTTTGGTGGCGACAGGTTTGGCAGTTTTTTTCTTGGGTGCGACAACCTTCTTTTTAGCAGGTGCTTTCTTCTTTGGCGCAGCTGCTTTCTTTTTAGCAGGAGCTGCCTTTTTGGCAGGCGCTGCTTTTTTCTTTACAGCCGCTTTCTTCTTGGGCGCAACAACCTTCTTTTTTGCAGGTGCTTTCTTCTTTGGCGCAGCTGTTTTCTTTTTCGCTGAAGCCGCTTTTTTGGCGGGAGCTGCTTTTTTCTTCGATACCGCTTTTTTAACTGCCATGTTGTTAGCCCTAATAAAAGAAGCCCGCTTTATTATCAGAATAAATACGTCGTTGCAAGAAATTAGTTAATTTTGATCTTTGTTGGATGTTGAAAATTTATCGATTATATTTTTAGAACCTGTTGATTCTACACGACTTATGACTTCTCCAGAAGCGAGATGGGTTGTTAATTGATCACCTTTTTTGACTTGGGAATAGTGACTGACAACGTCCGATGACTGATTGTTTTTTGTGGTGATGGAATAGCCTCGTTGCAAGGTGTTTAGTGGACTCACAGCATTCATGGTCGTGGCACATAGCTGGAGTTTGTGGTTCAACTGGTTAAGCTGGTGATGGATTGCTTCACGTAAACGGGACTGGAGTGTGCTGGCTAAGGTTTGCTGGCTGGTTAACAGCTTTTGTGGGGACTGATTATGCAGACGATGATATAAATTCTGTAATCTATGCTGGCTATCTTTGGCGTAAACCAGTGTGCTGCGCTGTAAGCGGTCTGCCAGCCTCTGTAGTGACAGCTGCTGAATAGTAATGATAGTGGATGGATGGGTGCGCTGTAGTCGTCGAGAGAGCCAGTCGATGCTTTGTGAGCAGGTATTGATTAGCTCGATAGACAGTTTTCTCAAGGTCTCTTGAGTGTTGGCTAGCATGGCTTGCAGTACTTCAGTGTCAGGGCAGGTTAATTCGGCTGCCGCTGAAGGCGTCGGAGCGCGTAAGTCGGCAACAAAATCTGCGATCGTGTAATCGATTTCATGACCAATGCCCGAAACGACAGGAATGCTGGAATCTGCAATCGCTCTGGCGAGTGATTCATCATTAAATGACCACAAATCTTCTATTGATCCTCCGCCTCTGATTAATACAATCACATCAGCTTTTGCGTGAATATTAGCCGCATGTATTGCGCTGCATATTGCTGCGGCTGCCTGATCACCCTGCACAGGTACAGAATAAATCGTTTTTTTACAGTGCGGATAACGGCGTTGCGCTATTTTCAGATAATCTTTTACAGCAGCACCGGTAGGTGAAGTAATAATGGCAATTTCTGAAGGGAAAGGCGGGATTTCTTTTTTCGCTGCTTCATCAAATAAGCCTTCCTGGAATAGTTTATTTTTTAAGGCCTCAAATTGTCTCTGTAAGGCGCCAAAGCCTGCCTCTTCCATGCCATCTACAATCAGCTGCAGATCACCCCTGGCTTCATACACGCTGGCTTTAGCACGAATAATGACTTGCAGGCCATTGGTGATCTCAAAGGGCACACGCGAATTACTGTTTCGAAACATAACGCAGCGTAACTGAGCGTTTTTATCTTTAATTGAGAAATACAGATGGCCAGAGGCCGGACGGGCTAAATTCGAGATTTCGCCTTCGATCCACAATAAAGCAAAATTTGCTGCAATCGCGTGTTTTATTTGCTGGTTTATCTCGGAAACTGAAAAAATTTCACGAGTATCTGTCATATTGGTTGCCATTTGTTCATCCGTGGAGGTGTTATATATTACTTGCTAGCAGTTTACCCTGTTGAGGTCAGTCTCTATAATTGGCCGCCATCTCGAACACCGGACATCGAAATGCGCATAATTCAGGAAGCACTTACATTTGACGACGTACTACTTGTACCAGCACATTCTTGTGTGCTTCCACGCGATGTAGATCTTAGCACTCAACTGACTCGTGAGATTCGTTTAAATATCCCTTTATTGTCTGCGGCCATGGATACGGTCACAGATGGTCGTTTAGCCATCGCCATGGCGCAAGAGGGCGGCATGGGAATTATCCATAAAAATATGTCTGCCGAAATGCAGGCCAATGAAGTGACCCGCGTTAAAAAATATGAGAGTGGTGTGATTAAGGACCCAATCACCGTGGGACCTGATATCAGTATTTCAGAAGTACTGGAAATCACGCGTGCGAATAATATTTCGGGTGTACCTGTGGTTGACAAAGAGCAACTACTGGGGATAGTTACCAGTCGTGACCTTCGTTTTGAAACGCATCTTGATGCGCCTGTGTCCACCATCATGACGCCTAAAGAAAGACTCGTGACAGTTGAAGAAGGCGCCAGCCTGGATAAGGTGCAGAGCCTGCTTCACAAGCATCGTATTGAAAAAGTGCTGGTTGTGAATAAAGACTTTCAGCTGCGAGGAATGATCACCGTCAAGGACATTCAAAAATCTTCAGAACATCCATATGCGTGTAAAAACGAGCAAGGCCAACTCAGGGCCGGTGCAGCGGTCGGTGTGGGCAATGGTACTGATGAAAGAGTGGATGCGTTAATACAGGCAAAAGTAGACGTGATTGTGGTTGATACCGCGCATGGCCATTCTCAGGCTGTTTTGGACACGGTCAAACGTGTTAAGGCTAAATACCCGGAGGTCCAGGTCATTGGAGGAAATATTGCAACGGCAAGTGCAGCACTTGCATTAATAGAAAGTGGTGCAGATGCTTTAAAAGTCGGTATCGGTCCTGGCTCAATTTGTACGACCAGAATTGTTGCGGGTGTCGGTGTTCCACAGATAAGCGCAATTGATAATGTAGTAAGCGTTGCCAGCAAGAAAAATATTCCTGTCATTGCGGATGGTGGAATACGTTATTCAGGAGATATTGCCAAGGCTATCGCCGCAGGTGCCAATGCAATTATGGTGGGCAGCCTGTTTGCAGGGACGAAAGAATCTCCGGGCGATGTAGAACTGTATCAAGGGCGTTCTTATAAAACCTACCGTGGTATGGGGTCTATCGGTGCTATGCAGCAAGGTTCAAGTGATCGCTATTTTCAGGAAGGTGTGGCGGAAAAAGACAAACTGGTGCCTGAGGGTATTGAAGGGCGGGTACCATATAAAGGGTCAATCACATCGATTTTGCAGCAACTTCTTGGAGGTGTGCGCTCAAGTATGGGCTACGTGGGCTGTAATAATATTGATGAAATGCATGCTAAAACAGAATTTGTGAAAATCTCTTCGGCAGGCATGCGCGAGAGTCATGTGCACGACGTTGCCATTACCAAGGAAGCGCCGAACTATCACGTAGACTAAAAGTAAAAAGGGGTCAGAGCCCTTTTTAGAAGTTATTATAGAAACCAATAGGGCTTTGACCCCTTTTGCAACTGCACTGCTTAAATGAAATCATCAAATCATGCGGACATACATTCGCAACGCATTCTAATTCTCGATTACGGTTCTCAATACACGCAGTTAATTGCACGACGCGTGCGGGAAATTGGTGTCTATTGTGAAATCTTCTCCTGGGATACACCTGAAGCTGAAAAGTTTGCTGCAACAGCACAGGGAATCATTTTATCAGGAGGGCCTGAATCTACCACGCTGGAAGATACGCCCTATGTGCAGGACTATGTATTGGCTGCGAACGTTCCCGTATTAGGTATTTGCTATGGCATGCAGGCGCTCGCCAAAAAACTGGGTGGCACCGTCAGTGAGTCTTCGCAGCGCGAGTTTGGATTTGCCCAGGTAGTAATTAAACAGGCAGGAATACTGTTTTCAAATCTCTGTGATGGCGAAAACAAAAACAATGAACAATTGCTGGATGTCTGGATGTCTCACGGTGACAAGGTAACAGCACTGCCAGAAGGGTTTGTCACTCTGGCGAGCACTGACAATGCAGAATATGCGGCCATTGCCAATGAGGATAAAAATATTTATGGCTTGCAATTTCACCCCGAGGTAACGCACACCAAAAGTGGTGAGCAAATACTCCGTTCATTTTTGAAAAATATCTGTCAGTGTGATGCAAGCTGGACAGCCGACAATATTGTTGAAGATATAATGCTAAGAGTTAAAGAACAGATTGGTAGCGAGCATGTGATTCTGGGTTTGTCCGGAGGTGTAGACTCATCTGTTGTGGCTGCATTGCTGCATCAGGCGATTGGTAAACAGCTCACCTGTATATTCGTTGATAACGGGCTGCTGCGTTTACATGAAGGCGATCAAGTGATGGATACTTTTGCTGAACACATGGGAGTAAAAGTAATTCGTGTAAATGCTGAAGATCGTTTTCTTTCTGCTTTAAGCGGGATAGACGATCCAGAGCTGAAAAGGAAAAAAATTGGCAATCTGTTCATAGAAATTTTTGAAGAAGAAGCACGTAAAATAAAAGATGCGCGCTGGCTGGCGCAAGGAACAATTTATCCGGATGTGATTGAGTCAGCTGCTGCTGCTACAGGTAAGGCGCATCTGATCAAGTCGCATCACAATGTTGGCGGACTACCTGAAGATATGGAACTGTCTCTTGTTGAACCTTTGCGTGAATTGTTCAAGGATGAAGTTCGGCGTCTCGGTGATGAACTCGGTTTACCGTATAACATGATTCATCGTCATCCGTTTCCCGGTCCTGGCCTGGGTGTGCGAATTCTTGGTGAAGTTAAAAAAGAGTATGCAGATATATTGCGTCGTGCCGACCACATATTTATACAGGAACTTCGCAACCATGATCTGTATGATCAGGTCTCTCAAGCCTTTACTGTTTTCCTGCCGGTTAAATCGGTTGGCGTCATGGGTGACGGCAGAAAATATCAATATGTCGTAGCCTTGCGTGCAGTAGAGACAATTGACTTCATGACAGCACGTTGGGCGCATCTGCCTTATGAGTTTCTTGATCTTGTGTCTCGAAGAATTATTAATGAAATAGACGGCATATCAAGAGTTGCCTATGACATCTCAGGTAAACCTCCAGCAACAATCGAATGGGAGTAGAGGAAGTTTTTAGTGATGAGTTCTGGATGCGTCAGGCACTGGATGCAGCAATCGTCGCTGAAAAAAACAACGAAGTGCCAGTAGGCGCAATTCTTGTCAAAAATAACCAGTTGCTTTCAACGGCCAATAACTCACCTATCAGCTTGAATGACCCAAGCGCTCATGCTGAAGTCCTGGCGATTCGAAATGCGGCCACAAAGCTGGATAATTACCGTCTGCCAGGCACAACATTATATGTGACGCTTGAACCCTGCATGATGTGTGCAGGTGCTATGCTGCATGCGCGGATAGAACGATTAGTGTTTGGCGCCTATGATGAAAAAACAGGTGTTGCCGGAAGCTGCTTTGACTGGATAAATAATGAAAAGCAGTTACATAAAATTAAAGTACAGGGCGGTGTGTTAGAAAAAGAATGCAGGGAGTTGTTGCAGAATTTCTTCAGGCAAAGAAGAATGAGTACTAACAAGTAAGCTACATCACTTTTGGCATGATGCGTGTAATAGTATCCTGTAAGCCCCGGTTCTCATTGTACTTCCAGACCAGTAAGTCGTAGTAGTTACGAATATTCCTGACATACAGTACTGGTTCGTGTCCTCTGGCATAGCCAAATTTGGTTTTTTTGTACCATTCTTTTTGTGTCAGCAATGGTAGCGATTCACGCACATCAGACCATCGGTCCGGGTTGCCACCTCGTGTTTGAGTTAATACCCGTGCATCTTCCAGATGTCCGAAACCTACATTGTAGGCAGCCAGTGCCATCCAGGTACGATCAGGTTCGGCGATACGTTCAGGTATTTTCTTTTTAAGTTTTATCAGGTACGAGGCACCACCCTTGGTACTGTCTACCGGGTCTGACCTGTTTTCTATGCCCAGTTGGCGTGCGGTTCTTTTTGTTAACATCATCAGGCCGCGTACCCCTGTAGGTGATACTGCCTTTGGATTCCATAATGATTCCTGATAGCTCACTGCGGCCAGAAATCTCCAGTCAATATCCTGCTCATCGGCGACTTGCTTGAAAATAGGTATCAGATCCTCTAAACGAGAGTTGATATGTTTTCTAAACGTATGCGCACCCGCGTAGTTGAGTCCTGGAATATGGCTATAGTGTTTTTCGTGCAGGCGTTTGATGAAACCATTTTCCTTTGACTGCGCCAAAAATTCATTAGCGGCTAACTGTATGGAATTATCCCGCGACTTTGGAAATACCCAGGCAAGCGATTGTTTCTGGCTGATTTTGAAACCTTTTCGTAGTTTCGGGTGAAATCTTCTGTTGAATTCATAGTCATTGGAGTCGCTGATAGCATACTCAAATTCACCATCTTCGACTTTTTGCAGCAAGGTACTAATGTCAATTTTGTCGTGAGACTGCCAGGTCAGGAAATCGTATTCCTTGTGCAGATGGTTAATCTGTTCTTCATGGCTGCTACCACTGATGACATGAACGGTAACGCCTTTCAGGTCTTCAATAGAGCGTGGCTTTTTATTGCCGGCCTTGTAAACAACCAGCTGAGTAATTTCCTGGTAGCTATCAGAGAAGTTAACGTATTTTTTTCGAGACTCAGTTACTGTAATGCCGGCGGCAGCCACGTTGGCGGATTGTCTGCTGATGGAGGGTAAAATACTTGAAAATTCATCACTGACTATCACATTTGGGTACACGCCCAGGTAACGTGCAAACGCGGTAGCTAGTTCATATTCAAAGCCAGTCGGGCCTTCGGCACCTATGTAATAAGTCGTAGGTGTATTGCGGGTGATAATGCTGATTTCACCACTGCGTTTAATTCTCTCGAGATCGGTCGTATGTAATTCTTCACTTTCCTGCTGCAATATGATGCCAAGACCCCAGACGAGGAGGCCAAGAACAAAAACATTTTGGTATGCGCGTGGAAACATATATTTCTATAGGGTAACGAATTTCCCGATTGATGGTATAAAAATCTCTCTAAGTTGTTGTGAGATAGCCTGCAATGCTGAGCGCAATGGCATGTATTTACTCGATTTTGTCGATAATTGTGAACTGTACACCCACATTAGCTCGTTTTGTGAGCAGTTTGATTTCCGCGTCGAATCGATAACTTAACGAACAAAATATAAGTGAATGCCTGTTTCCGCTAAAGAAATAACAAAGGTTGTCCCCGCTGCTCATACCAAGATTTCCTTGAGTTAATTATAGATTCAGATTGCAAGCTGTTGTTTTTGTATGTCATCCACTTTGGGTTGTCTAATGCTGTCAATTCCACAGACTTTCTTAAGCTCAGTATTCGTGCGATAGCGCCAATATTATGTCAAATATATCAATCAATTATCTTTAAATGCTAGCCTGAAATTAATTATTGACTAGTATTATCAATTGTTAGAATCTAACTATATAAACTACGCAGTTACAAAAAGTTAGACAAAACAACCTCTGAAGGTCTATTATTAGATTTAAAACAGTCACTTAACTTACTAATCTATAATGAGTTGCAAGACGAGAATGAGAAAAGGCTTTAAATTCAACAGTATAGTTAATGTGATTTATTAACTCGAAAGATTGATATTTCCCTAACCCATATAAAAATCATATGAGTACGCCAACAAGAATAATAAGCGAGCAAACAAAACGATTGATACAGGGCAGGGCAACTATCGAGGTGCCAGTAAAGCCCTCCGATGAAAGTGTGACTCCACTGGTTCAGGCGAACTATGAGCTTGGTGACCTGTTGGTAAGTTATCTAGAGCAGCTTGGGGTTGAATATGTATTTGGAGTGCCAGGAGGGCCAATCGAGCCCCTGTACAATGCACTGGCGCGCAGCGAACGTCGAGGTGGACCTCGCGCTGTAATTGCCCGGCATGAAACGGGTGCAGCCTTTATGGCCGATGGTTACGCACGAAACAGCGGGAAGCTGGGCGTGTGTTGCGGCACAGTGGGTCCAGGAACAACAAATCTGATCACTGGCGTTGCATCCGCGCATGATAATCATACTTCACTGCTGGTGATTACCGCGCAAACTTCATTGGCAAACTTTGGTAAAGGTGCAACACAGGAATCTGCCGACACGGGGATAAATACGGTTGCCATGTTTTCGCATTGCACTCATTACAGCAGCCTGATTTCACATGTCGATCAATTTGAACAAAAGCTGGTTTCCGCCGTCACTGCGGCAACAAAAGCTCCAAATGGACCTGCGCATCTAAGTGTGCCGCTGGATGTCATGCGTTCGCCTTCCGGAGTTACAGCTCCCAGTTATGATTTACGTAAATTGATCTGGCAATCTGAACTTGTTGATAACGAGAGTATTTCAATACTTGTGAAGAAGCTTGCAACTAGCAAGAAGACTGTGTTTTTAATTGGCGAAGGGGCCGCCGCCGCCATAGATAATATTCTTACCATCGCATTAATGCTGGACGTGTCTATTGTGACAACACCCCATGGTAAAGGCCTGATTAGCCCCTACCACCCCCAGTTTTGCGGAGTGATCGGTTTTTGTGGTCACAAAAGCGCAATGAACTTAATCAACAGTGATGAGGTGGATTTAATAGTTGCCATAGGGACTTCCCTGCAGGAAACGGCGACAAATGCGTGGACAGTGGTTCAGTCTATTGGTGAGCGAATGATTCATGTCGATGATACAGAAGCGAATCTAATGCGTTCTCCACTTGCTCAGTTACATGTGCAGGGAAATATAAACAAGACGTTTATTCAGGTGCTTGAGAAATTGCGTGTTGGTTCAGCTCTGACAGCTGCAAATGCGTCGGCGAGTCAACATACCATCGATTTTTCTAAACTCGTCAATATTGCAAATGCTCCCCGTTTATTGCTGGAGCAGGAAGAGATTGAGAAAACGCGCAGCAACGCAACGCCTATTAAGCCGCAGAGGCTAATGAATTTATTGCCTAAACTATTTCCTGCCGGAACACGTTATCTATGCGATTCAGGTAATAGCATGGCCTGGTCAATTCACTATCTGCATCCACATGATCGACGCGTAGGAAACCGCAGAGATACATTTGAAATAGATTCACTGAATCAATCCACTCGTCGTTCAGGTAGAAGAGAAACCTCTGGCGGGATTTTCTGGACATGTCTGGAGTTTGGTTCCATGGGGTGGGCAATTGGCTCTTCCATAGGTACCGCTCTTGCCTGCCCCAGTTCGCCCACAGTGTGCATTACGGGTGATGGCTCAATGCTGATGAGTGGGGGTGATGTCACGGTTGCACTGCAGGAAAAGCTGAATATTGTTTTTATTATTCTTAATGATTCCGAATATGGCATGGTCAAGCATGGGCAGCGCCTGGGATCGGGGGAATCGATAGGCTTCACTTTACCAAATGTGGATTTTGTAAAATGGGGTCAGAGTATGGGTATTTCCGGGTATTCGATACATTCTCCTGAAGATCTTGAGAAATTGGATATTGCCAGGATACTCAGTGAGACAGGGCCAAAAATATTTGATGTCTATGTCGACCCAGAAGAGGTGCCGCCTATTAAGAATCGTCTGCAGGCACTTGGCACCGTAGACTAAATTCTTCATCAATTTGGTTGTTTGCCTGACTCACGGTACCAAACCGCCGATGTCCAATTCCAGATGTTCTCCCGAGTTCTTTACACTAGTAATGCTGAAGCATTTTATTGTGTAAGCAACTAATATTCTGTAAGTTTTTGTTGATATTATAAATTAACTCATGAGTAACGATAGTCCCAGAAAAGAAGTGTTGCATACGAGTATCTGGCAAGAAAACGCTGAACCAGATAATCCATTTGTAGCGAGTAGATGCTATTGCTCTGGCTATGATGTATTTGGTGATGTATTGCCTAACGCTACCTGGTTTGAATATCTCTACTTGCTTTTTAAACTGGAAAAACCTCAGTCATGGCAGGCTGAACTCTTTGAGAAAATAGCTATCGCGATCGCAAATCCCGGCATACGTAGTCATGCGGTGCGCGCTGCAATGAATGCAGGGGCAGGAGGTTCGACATCGGCTTCAGCGCTAATGGCCTCTCTTGCAGTAGGGGCGGGCAGTTTGGGTGGAGCCAGAGAAGTTTTATTATGTGTGTCTCGTTGGGCTAAATGTAAACAAGACATATCTGTCTGGATTGATTTGCAAAATTCAAATCAACAAACAGAAGTTGATAGTTGGCCCGAGATAGAACACGTACCCGGGTTTGATCCAAATGGTGTCAGTTGCTCGACACCAGTTAAGCAGCTTCTGGAGTTATGCGCTGCATATAAGCAAGCTAAAAACACACAGTGGCTGAGAGAAAACCGGAGTCAGTTAGAGAAATCCACCAAAATGCCGTTAACCATGACAGGAGTTGTTAGTTCTGTCATGCACGATATTGGGTTTACCCCTGAGCAAAGCGAAATGCTGTATTTAATTCTAATGTTGCCTGGAGCGGCAGTGCATGCACTGGAGCAAAAGGAACTTGGATATAAGAAATATCCATTTTTCCTTGACAAGATGACAGTGGAATATAAAGGGTAGTCAAGCGCTATGGATGTTGTGCAAAAACTTCAAATTGCGATGTCAGAATGGAAATCATCTGTAGGTGCAGCTAACCCTGGTGTGGGCGCAGAGTTTCGTGGTTTGGATATGCTGGTCGAATTTAAAGACTGGAACTGGCTAAGTACATTTTACTTTTCAGTGTCAGGTAAAAAATTATCTCAGCCGGCGGAAGACTTTATCAATGGTATTTACTGTATGTGCTTTAGTTATCCGGATGCGCGAATCTGGAATAACGGAATAGCATCCATGTCAGCGACTACCAGAAGTACGGCTCAGCTTGGTGTGGGTGCAGGTAATGCAGTATCTGAAGCAGACTTCTATGGCGGGAGACCAGTCATGAAGGCTGTTGATTTCATGTTAAGAGCCACTGAAAAACTGAATTCAGGTGTTTCAATAGAAAATATTCTGGAACAGGAAAAAGCAGATAGAAAAATTCTGTATGGATATGGTCGGCCAATTGTTGCGAGAGATGAGAGAGTAGCTCCAGCAATTAATTTATTAAAAGAGCTGGGTTTGTTTGATCGAAAGCATATACAGGTTGCATTGAGTATGGAGAGATATCTAGAAAACAATGCAAGTGAATTCAGACTAAATATATGTGGTGTGTTTGCAGCATTTTGTGCAGATGAAGGAATGACACCACATGAAGTCTATTACATTTTAACAGTATGTTATTCCATTGGTATGCTCGCTAGCTATGTGGATGTACTGGAAAAACCTGAGGGGCATTTTTTCCCATTCGAATGTGATGCGATCAATTATCAGGGTATGAAGGAAAGGAAATGGTAATGCTAATCCTGATGGTTGCCAATTTTCTTGTATTTGAATTAGCTAATGTAACAGGAAAGGCGAACCATGCCACCACGACTAAATATAAGGATATATTATGAAGTCAATTTACGTGCTTTTAATGGCGATGTTATTTTTTTCGTATCAAATGGTTTTAGCGGATGAGTTTGATGATGAAGAAGCATTAGCTGAACTATACGGTGATGAAGAGACTATATCTTTGGCGACAGGAACCGCGCAAAGTATAGCAAAAGCACCTGCAGTGGCGACGGTGTTTACTGCGAAAGATATTGAAGAATTAGGTGCACGAGACCTGGATCAAATTCTGGAAACAGTGCCTGGTCTTCATGTGTCAAGGCGGCCGAGATATGGCGGTCCGATTTACACATTTAGGGGTATTTATTCAGAAGAAAATCCTCAGGTACTAGTCTTGATCAATGGGATTCCAATTACCGACGGGTATGTTGGCGACCGTGGACAAATCTGGGGTGGTATGCCAGTAGAATCAATTGCACGGATTGAAGTAATAAGGGGTCCTGGTTCGGCTATCTATGGTGCGGAAGCATTTGCAGGAGTGATAAATATTATCACCAAAAGTGCTGAGGATATCGATGGTACTGAATTTGGCGTGAGATACGGATCATTTAATACAAAAGATGCATGGTTTCTGCATGGCGGTAACTACGCTGGTTTTGATTTTGCATTTACTGCGGAAATTACTGACACGGAAGGACATTCCGAAGATATCGATTCTGATTTTCAAACTTTGTCTGACACCTTAAACGGTACCAATGCATCTCTTGCTCCAGGGTCTACAAATAATGGTCGAGAAAATCTGGATCTAAGACTGGATATTCGTAAAGGGGATTGGATCTTTCGTAGTGGATTGCAGCGTCGTCGTAATCAGGATGCAACTGTTGGTGTTGCCGGTGCACTTGATCCCAATGTGGAATATGAATCTGACCGCTGGAGTACTGACCTCACTTACCATAGTTTGGAATTTATTGACAACTGGGATGTAACGGCACAGGTAAGTTATTTCAGCTTGATGCAGCAACAGGTAGAAGACCAGATATTATACCCGGCTGGAGCATTTTTAACTGCGGGTCCTACATTAACGCCTATTGCTGGTCCGTTCCCTGATGGGGTGATTGGTAATCCCGAGTTTCGCTGGAATCATTATCGCGCAAAACTTTCGGGAATATATTCAGGAATAGACGATCATACGTTATTCCTCGGAACAGGTTACAACCATCTAAAGTTGCGTCGAGTGGGTGAATCAAATAATTTTCTGGATCCAACAAACCCACCATTTTTTATTGCGACGCCACCTTTTAGTGTGACTGGTTTTAATGACACACCTGCCACTTCGTTACCAGAGCGTGGACGTTACAATACGTATGGTTTCATTCAGGATGTTTGGGGGTTTGCAAATGACTGGGAGCTCACTGCGGGCCTTCGTTACGATCGTTATAATGACTTTGGAGATACCTGGAATCCACGGTTAGCACTAGTATGGTCGGCAAGACACGATACAACATTAAAGCTTTTATATGGTGAGGCATTCCGGGCGCCGTCGTATGTAGAATTTCGTAATAGAAATAACCCGGTGGCTACAGGAAACAGTGAGCTGGATCCTGAAGAAATTGAAACGATTGAGTTGGCCGCTGATTACAGACCAATGGAATCGCTTCGCCTTGGCTTAAACGTATTCCATTATAAATGGGATGATATTATTGATCTCGTGGCAGATGGTAACTTGCTAACCGCACAAAATGTCGGACGTCAAGAGGGGCGTGGTGTTGAGTTTGAAGTTGAATGGAACCCGCTTCGAGAATTATCAGTAAATGCTAACTATGCATTTCAAGACTCTGAAGATAAGCGTTCCAATGAAGATGCAGGCAATGCACCACATCATCAGATATATGCGCGTGCGGACTGGGAGTTCCTGCCAAACTGGTTCATTACACCTGCTGTGAATTTTATTATCGATCGCGATCGTCCACCAGGTGATTCTCGTGATGAACTGGAGGACTATGAAGTTTTTGATCTGACTCTGCGTAGTAAAGCATTTAGTGATAAATGGGAATTTACTGCGGGCGTTAGAAACTTGTTCAATTCGTCACCTGAAGAACCTACCGATGTAAGCTTAAATATCTCAAATGATTTGCCTCTGGAAAGGAGGAGTTTTTTTGCTGGATTTAGTATAAAAATCCAATAAAGACATGTGATATTTACCATGCGTTTAAGGTTGGGCACTTTGATTAACAAGCTAATTATCGCATTTCTTGTAAATGTGTTTGTGCATACTCAAGTTTTTGCAGAGAAAAATATAGGTGTTATTGTTCCTGAGTTGCGCGCACCATATAAAATAATTTTCGATGCAGTAGGAGAAGGCATCGACGATGCCTTAAATGAGCGAACACCAAAAATTGCTTTAGCCAGAGATTATGACCCACATTCAATCCAACGCTGGATAAACAAAGAAAAAATAGAAGCCGTCATTGCACTGGGTGGGATCGGGCAAAAAGCTGCAGTCTATTTGCCCCAAGGTACTCCAGTTGTGTTGGGTGTGCTGTTATCTTCTCCAGGTCCAACAAATTCTTATCCTGGTATTGCGCTGACACCGAATCCTAAATCGTTGTTTATGTTGCTGGAGCGACTAGATAGTAAACGCAAGAAGATAATCGTTGTCTACAGTCCTGCCAAGAATCAATGGCTAGTTGATTTAGCTAAACGACAAACTGCAGCTAATGGGGTTCAACTGGTTGCTTATAAGGCGACAGACATCAAGCAAGCCGCTATCATTTACAGTGAAATATTTAATGGAAATAGGCTGGATGATACTGCTATCTGGCTTTTGCAAGACGGAAGAGTCAATGACTCTAAAGTAGTGTTGCCATTTATTCTGGAGCAGGCATGGCAAAAGAAAATAGTCGTATTTTCTAGTGCGCTGGGACATGTGAAAAAAGGCGTGCTTTTTTCATTGTATCCGGATAATAAAGAGCATGGGAAGCAACTGGCTGAATTAATGAAGAATGAAATCAAAAATGCTTCGTCGTTGAGGAATATGCTGCAACCAAGCGAGGGATTACAGGATGCCATTAATTCAAGAACTGCCGAGCATTTGGGTATAGATCTGTCTAGATCAGAGTTGAGAAAATTCGATGTTGTATTCCCGCTATCTAACTGAATATAGAAATAAGCATGCTTAAAACCATAAAAAATATCATCACAAAAACTGACTTTCGACGACAGTTGGTTGTTGTGCTTATTGGTGGGGTTATTACAACAGCAGTGATTTCTACATTTTTCATTTCTGAGTTTACTTCCAGTGCAGTGAGTAAAAATCTGCTCGAGGAAGGGAAAAAAATAACTGAAACATTTGCATCCCAAAGTATTTTAGGTTTGCTGGTTAGTAATGTTGAGAACGTTGAAGATTCAGTGAAGGCAATTCTCAACTTTCCCAATGTTGAAGGTGTGGGTATTTATCATCTTGATAAAAAACCTTTAGTCGAAAAAGGTGAAAATACTTTAGCAACTGATCAATCCATGTGGCGTGAAGAGGCGGGGCTGGTAAAGGAAACCACTGATGCCTGGTATTTCATGGCTCCGGTTTTTTATGTGCAGGAGGCCAGTGAGGATATATTTCACGAGGAAGAGGAACCTGAGTTATTAGGGTATGTCAGGATTGTTCAAAGCAAGGCAGGGCTTGCCTTGTTAATCAGTAAAATTCGCAAAGTAAATATCTTTGTCTCACTTGCTTTGGCAACAGCTTTGATGCTGGTGTTGTTGATGTTAACGCAACGTGTCACAAAGCCATTGCAGGAGTTAAGGCGTTTGATGCGCCGTGCGCAAGGTGGCGAGACGGATGTTCGCGCTGAGCTCTCAGGGCCTCGGGATATTCGGGAAATGGAAGCTGCATTTAACACCATGATTGAATCTTTGCAGGATCGTGAAATACAGCTGGAAAGTGCACGTGATGAAGCAATTCAGTCGGCACGTGTCAAAGGCGATTTCGCCGCTAATGTCAGCCATGAGTTACGTACGCCTCTTAACGGAATACTGGGCATGCTTGAATTACTGTCTGGCATGGGGCTCACAAGTAAACAAAGAGAATATGTCAATATTGCTCGTAATTCCAGCGACGCACTGCTCGCATTGATAGACGATATTCTTGATTTTTCAAGGATTGAATCCGGCAAGCTGGCGGTTGATTCAAAAGAGTTTAATTTGCGAGAACTGCTTGATGATGTGGTCAGCATTATGGCTTCGCAGGCGCAAAGTAAAAACCTGGATCTTGCTCACCTGATCTGCACCAATGTGCCAATTTCCATCATGGGTGATGCGCGTAGAATTCGCCAGCTTTTACTGAATTTATGTGGCAATGCCATTAAATTTACCAGTACAGGCGAAATAGGTATTTATGTAGGTTTGCTGGAATCAAGCGGCAGTGATATCCGCATGCGATTTGAAGTCAAAGATACCGGTATCGGTATTCCGGACCATGCAAAAGAAAAAATCTTTGAAGCATTTTCTCAGGCAGATGGCTCCACTACCAGAAAATTTGGTGGCACGGGTCTGGGGCTTACTATTTGTAAGCAACTGGTTGCTGTGCTGGGAGGTGAACTGGGTGTTGAAAGCAATCCGGGTAAAGGCAGTAATTTCTGGTTTGAGCTGCCAATGAAATTGTCCAATACTAATTGTTCGGTAACGCTAAAAGATCATGGGTCAATGGATCTGCGAGTCCTTATAGTTGATGACAGCGAGATGGTTCAGTTTAGTATTCAGCAAACAGCTGAGAAATGGGGTGCATACACTGAATGCGCCGATAGCAGTGACTCGGCACTATTAAAATTACGTCATGCAGCACGAATCAATAAACCCTTTGATGTAGCGCTCATCGATGAACTTATGCCAGGTTGTAATGGTATTGAACTGATGCGCTCTATCAGCCAGAACCCTGAATTAAACTCTATCAAAATGTTATTGATGACGAATCAGACGCATGCAGAATCTTTTCTGGAGCGATTTACCGAGATTGATGGCTTTGTGCAAAAACCGGTTTTGCAATCATCGCTCTATGACTCTATCTCGACATCAATGAAAGGTAGCGTTCAGCTTGTTAATCCAATTTTTGTTGAGAATGCTGAAAACAGTGAAATGCAGATCAATGCTAATGTACTGGTAGCTGAAGACAACACGGCTAATCAGCAAGTCGCGATTGGTATGCTTGAACGACTGGGTTGCTCGGTCATTGTGGCAGGTAATGGAATTGAGGCAATCAACAGACTGGAGCGAAACCGGTTTGATGTGATTTTCATGGATTGCAATATGCCTGAGATGGATGGTTACGAAGCAACTCGCAAGATCCGTGCTACTGAAGGCGTAGGCGCTGGAATTCCTATTATTGCCATGACGGCAAATGTTCAGGAAGGTGATCGTCAAAAGTGTTTGCAGGCAGGTATGGATGATTACCTGTCGAAGCCTTTAAAGTTAGACAGGATCCGCGCAAAACTTGAAAAGTGGGTGCCCGAAACAAGACTGCGAGAGAGTGAACAAACCGTCGATGGTATACCGGTTGCTGAGGCGCAAGCTCCTCAATATAACACCGGACCAATTGATGAAGAACGAATAGAGGAATTAAGGGAAAGTGTGGCGACTGCATTTGATCAAATGGTGGAAGCCTATGTTGAAGACCTGCCGGGCCTTGCAACCTCATTAGAAGAAGCGGTTAACACAAAAGATGCGCCTCAAGTACAACACTATGCGCATAGTATTAAAGGCAGCAGTAAAAATTTTGGTGCAGTCGAACTGGCTGATGTTGCCAAAGAAATTGAAGACATGGGCAGGAATGACCAACTTCAGGACGCGCATACACATTTAATTGCGTTGTTTGAAGAGGTGGATCGGGTTATCGAATATCTGAATAAATTAATCAGACCGGAACAAATACAAACTATTTCTGTAGATGAAGTCAGATCCAGTGAACAGATAGATCGAATCCTGATTGCTGACGATGATCGCAGTATGCGTCTGGCACTGATGAATGTACTGGATTCAGACGGGTACAATTTGCACGAAGTGGAAAATGGTCAGGAAGCTTTGGAGTACTGTAACAAGAACATGCCTGATCTGGTTTTGCTTGATGCCATGATGCCGAAGATGGATGGTTTTAACGCATGCGAAAAAATTCGTATGCTGGAAAATGGCAGCCATATTCCTATTTTGATTGTGACAGCACTCGATGATGAAGAATCCGTTGAACGAGCCTTCAAGGCCGGTGCCACGGACTATCTTCCAAAACCAGTTCATTTTGCAGTATTGCGACAGCGTATATCTCGCCTGTTACATGCTGCCAGTGTTGAACGCCATGTACGCCAACTTGCGTATACAGATCCGCTAACAGGATTACCCAATCGTACAACACTGGCAACGCACTTAAACGAGTTGCTTGCAAAAGCACGTGTAAGTGGAGACATGATTGCCATGCTGTTCCTGGATCTGGACCGGTTTAAACTGGTGAATGATACTCTGGGACATAGCGTGGGTGACTTGCTATTAAAAGCAGTGTCAGACCGCTTGCAAAGATGTGTGCGTGGCGGAGATATGGTTGCCCGCCTGGGCGGGGATGAGTTCACCGTAATTATTGACCGTGCAAAGTCTCGTGATGGAGTGGCGAGAATTGCCGAGACAATCTGTGAAAGTATTGAACAGCCATTTTCATTCGCTGGACAGGAAATCTTCGTGTCTACCAGTATCGGAATCTCCTTGTACCCACTCGATGGCGATGATATCGGTGACTTAATGAAGCATGCAGATACCGCTATGTTCCGCGCCAAGGAAGTAGGACGAAGTTACTTCTTTTATGAGAGCGATATGGAAGCCGCGGTGACGCGCAAAATGGAAATTGAGGCCGATTTGCGTCGCTCTGTCAGTCGTGACCAGATTGATGTCTTCTTTCAGCCAAAAGCAGATATGAAGACCAATAAAATTGTTGGTATGGAAGCGCTGGTACGCTGGAATCATCCGAGCAAAGGTATTATCTGCCCACAGGAATTTATTCCTCTTGCGGAAGAGACAGGCATTATTAATGAGATTGGTTTATGGGTGATGATAGGTGCTTGTCTGCAGGTCAAGGACTGGATTGATCAGGGTTATGGGCCATATTCAATTGCCGTCAACCTGTCAGGCGTTCAGCTTGAAAATGGAGATATTATTAATCAGGTGAAACAGGTGCTGGAAGAAACCCGGATTGATCCTGCATTACTTGAGCTCGAAATAACCGAGAGCACTATCATGCATCATCCTGAGAGAGTCATAGAAGTGTTGCATAAGCTCAAAGAAATGGGTGTTAAATTAGCAGTGGATGATTTTGGTACAGGTTACTCATCGCTGAATTACCTGAAACGTTTCCCGATAGATCTTTTGAAAATAGACGCAGCTTTTGTACGAGATGTGGAAACCGATGCAGATGATCGTGCGATTGTTCAAAGTATTATTGCGCTAGCCAAGAGTATGCGGCTGCAAGTTGTTGCAGAGGGTGTGGAAACCCGCCAGCAGCAGGAATTTCTAAAGGCGTTAGACTGCGACTATATCCAGGGTTATTATATTGGCCGTCCGGTATGTGCCCAGGAATTTGAACAACACGTGCTCAAAAAAGACAAACAGGAAAATACCGTTGTAAGAGATCTTTCAGATTACCGCAGTAATTAAGATGTCAGCAATATCATTTAAAATCAATTATATATAGTCAACTTCTATAAAACTTATCTATACGGTATTGTCGAAAGTTTATTAGATTCCAGCAAGATAGCGGCTGTTTATTAGTCGCACTTTAGAACGATTGTAGTAAGTCTTGAAATTGAAAAAAATATTGGAATTCCACAGTCCGTTGGTGTAGTTTACACATATTACGAGTAGCTAGTCGTAAAAAGGGTGGAGGAGCGATCCCTCAAAAGCTGACACATTTAAAATAATAACAGTGTTAAAAAAGCTATCAACAAGTAGGTCAAAGTAATACGGTATTAACGATAGAATAGAATTTGTGTCCGCAAATATGTGTACATATGCTTCTATTGCTGGGTTATTATTAGTTGTGTTGGCCATATACAATCATTAATTAATAGATTAAGAGTCGTTATAAAATTAATATGGAAACATTTCCTAGTTTACTGCAACAGCACGCAACGCAAAGTGGTAATCGTACCGCTCTAAGAATGAAACGACATGGTATATGGAGCTCATATACATGGAGTGACGTTGCAGATGAAGTTCAAAAATTAGCATGCGGATTTGCAGCGACAGGCCTGAAGCCGGGCGACAAGGTTGCGATTATCGGTAACAATGTTCCGCCTCTATTCTTTTCAATAATGGCCGCTCAGAGCCTGGGTGCCATTCCAGTCCCGATGCATGCGGACTCAACCACCGCTGAATTGAAAACACTGCTGGAAAACTGTGAGGCGCGTTTTGCAGTATTACAGGATCAGCAACAGGTTGACGCAATATATGAAGTGATCAAGGAACTGCCAATGTTAACCGAAGTTATTTACTTCGATGAGCGCGGCATGAGGGAATATGATCATACCCATCTGAAAAGTTACATTGAGTTCGAAGAGCTTGGAGAACAGTTCGCAAAAGAACATCCTTCTTTTATCAGTGAAGTCAGCACAAAAGTAAAACCAGAGACAGAAGCATTTATTGTCTATACAGCAGGAACTTCCGGTGTTTGTCGAGGTGCAGTGTTAACCCACTCTAATTTTTTGACAATAGGTCAGGCATTCGTTGATCAGGAAGGAATTAGTGAAAGCGAAGAAGTCTATGCCTATTTGCCATTGTCTTATGCAAGTACATTATTCTATGTTTATGCACTTTGGATGATTAAGGGCTACATCATTAATTGTCCGGAAAGTAATGAAACAATACTTAAAGATATGCGTGAAGTCGGGCCAACAATGCTTTATGGGCCTCCGCATTTCTACAAGACGATATATTCACAGATTCAGTCAAGAACTGAAAATACCAAATCACCCTTGTTGCATAAACATATGTCAAAACTGGTTACACACGGACGGACATGGCTGGGAGATAAACTGGTATTCAATCAGATTAAAGATTTGTACGGTCTTAGCAAAATCAAGCATGCCTACGTTGGTGGTGATGTTTTGAGTGAAGGCGTATTCAAATTCTATCTGGCACTGGGCGTTAACCTTAGGGCAACCTACGGAACTGCAGAAAGTGCAGGATGCATCAGTGTGCAGGATGCACAGGATGTAAGTTCGGATCATGCTGAAACCATGGTGGGTGCACCATTGCCAGGTGTGGAAGTGAAAGTGGATAATCGGGAGATCTGCTTTAAAGGCAGTAACGCTTTTAAAGGCTACTACCGTGATGAAGCGCAAAACAATGCAATCATTAGTGCGGATGGCTGGATAAAGACTGGTGATATCGGTGAAATGGTTGGTAATCACATTCACGTCATAGAACGTTCAGACTGTGTGGGCAAGTTCAGCACAGGTGCAGACTTCCTGCCAAAACAGATTGAAAATGCATTCAAGGCATCGCCCTACATACAGGACGTGGTTGTAGTGGGTGAGCAAAAAGAGTACATGGTTGCACTGATCGTGATTAATGCAGAAACTGTGGGTGCCTGGGCGGAGAGAAAACAAATGCAATTCACAGGTTTGCGTGATCTTGCCAGTAAAGACGAAGTCACTGAGTTGATCTCTGAAAAAGTTCGCGAAGTAAACTCTAACATGGACCATGTGGGAGGCACCAATTGCCCGAAAATAAAGCGACATACAATTCTGCATAGGGAACTCAATGCAAGTATCGGAGAAATGACGCGGTCCCGTAAAATCCGGCGCGATATAATTGCAAATAATTATAAGGCATTGATCGATGCGTTATATTCTGGCGTAGACATATATGAGGTCACTGATTCCAAAGGTGAACTCGTCGCGCAGCTTAGACTACAAACAGCGTAATTAAACAAATACGATGAATACTAGTACAGACTCTAAAAAGCCTACTCTCATTCTAGAAAATATTACTCTTGCATTTAAGGGTGTTAAGGCGATAACTGATATCAGCTTTGAAGTATATGAAGGTGAGATATGCGCAGTGATCGGCCCTAACGGAGCCGGAAAAAGTTCCATGCTCAACGTCATTAATGGCGTTTATATCCCGCAGGAAGGTTCAATCACTTTTGATGGCAAACAGTTCTCAAAAATGAAGCCAGGTACAGCGGCAAGTATGGGCATAGGTAGAACATTCCAGAATATTGCACTTTTTGCCGGTATGTCGACCATGGATAATATAATGACTGGCAGAAACAGCTTTCATAAAGCGACATTCTGGGAAACAGCATTAAATACAGGTCGTGCAAGACGTGAAGAATTAGAGAGCCGGAAAGAAGTTGAAAAAATCATTGAATTTTTAGGCCTGCAGTCGATTCGTAAAACGCCTGTGTCTTCTTTGCCTTACGGACTGCAAAAAAGGGTAGAGCTTGGACGTGCGCTAGCGGCGCAGCCAAAAATGCTACTGCTCGACGAGCCAATGGCAGGTATGACCATGGAAGAAAAGCTCGACATGTCCTGTTTCATACAAGAGGTCAATAGAAACCTGGGAACAACTGTTGTGTTGATTGAGCATGACATGGGAGTAGTCATGGATGTTTCAGATCATGTCGTGGTAATGGACTACGGCAAGAAAATAGGAGACGGAACACCAGAAGAAGTAATGAATAATCAAGATGTAATTGACGCCTATCTTGGTGTTAGCCATTAAAACCTGGCCAAAGGAATAGAGGAAAATAAGATATGTGGGAATGGTTGCCGTTTTTTCTTGAGGTATTAGTCGGAGGCTTATTATCCGGAGTAATGTACTCGTTGGTAGCAATCGGTTTTGTACTTATTTATAAGTCCTCCGGTGTGTTCAACTTTGCTCAAGGCACAATGTTACTGCTGGCAGCACTGACGTTTGTCAGTATGACGGAACGGCAGGTGAATTTCTGGGTGGCCTTTTCCATCACCCTGGTGTTGATGGTTGTATTGGGAATTATTGTTGAAAGAACAGTAATGCGGCCACTTGCAAATCAGTCGCTGTTATCCCTGTTTATGGCAACAGTAGGTTTGAATTACTTCCTGGAAGGTCTTGCACAAGGCGTATGGGATTCAGCCGTACACGGGGTGGATCTGGGAATTTCAAATGACCCGATTTTCCTGATTGAAATGTTTCCCAATCTTGGTCTGGACATTATTATCAGCCAGTTTGATATTGCTGCTGCTGTCATCGCGGGCTCGATGATTCTTGGTTTAACATTGTTTTTCCAGTACACGCGAACAGGTTTGTCACTTCGCGCAGTATCCGATGATCACATGGCTGCAATGGCAGTAGGTATTCCACTTAATCGTATCTGGGCAATTGTCTGGGCGGTAACTGGTGTTATTTGTTTGATCGCAGGTTTGTTGTGGGGTGATCGAGTCAGTGTGTCATTTACACTCACCGCTGCAGTACTCAAAGGATTGCCTGTCATTCTGATTGGTGGATTGACATCAATACCTGGTGCTATTGTAGGTGGCCTGATTATTGGGGCAAGCGAGAAGCTGGGTGAGATTTACCTGGCTGATATATTTGGCGGACAGGGAATTGAACACTGGTGGGCTTACACCACAGCACTAATATTTTTAATGATTAGACCCACCGGAATTTTCGGTGAGAAAGAAATTGAGAGAGTTTAAGCATGTATTATCGTGAAGCAGGGAGATTAGTTAAGAGTTTTGCGGATGACCGCCGCATGCTTCCACTCAAGGAAGACCGCATTTTAACGACATTATTTGTCGTTGGTGTGATGTATATATTAGTGACCTGGCTGGCAAGTGACTATTATCTCAGTGCGATATTTATCCCTATGATGGTGTTAGGTGTTGCAACACTGGGATTAAATATTGCTACTGGTTACACGGGACAGCTGTCACTGGGAACTGCAGGATTTATGAGTTTTGGTGCATTTGCTGCATTCAATCTGGTCCTGCGTATAGATTGGATGTACATTCCGCTCGCGTTTTTCCTGGCGGGAATTATCGCCGGTCTGGTCGGTATCATATTCGGTTTGCCTGCACTGAGAATTAAAGGCTTCTACCTGATTGTATCAACACTGGCAGCACAGTTTTTCTCGGAATGGGTATTTAATGCATATCCATGGTTCCTGAATTACACCACATCAGGTGTCGTAAACTTACCTCCATTTCATTACAAAGTATTTCCTTTTCAGGAGCTAACACCACTTAATGATGCATTCTGGCATTCATCAAAAGGTCGTTATTTGATTACTCTGACAGTAACCATAGCCTTAATACTCGCGTGTAAGAACATGGTGCGTAGTTCTACTGGCAGAAACTGGATGGCAGTACGTGACATGGATATTGCCGCGAATGTAATTGGTATCTCCGTTGCCAAAACAAAGCTAATGGCATTCTTTGTGAGTACATTCTATTGTGGTGTTGCCGGCGCGATGTATTCATATTGTTACATCGGTAACCTGGATTTCATGATCTTTAACCTGAGACGATCATTCCTGGTTATGTTTATGGTGATTGTAGGCGGGCTGGGGTCAATACTCGGTTCGTTCCTGGGTGCAATATTTGTATATGGGTGGCCAATTCTGGTGACTCGCCTGGGTGATGCCATCTTCGGAGGCGGTACGCTTGATACTGCATTCGTAGAAAACAATTCAAAGATCGTGGTAGGTACAATTATTATTGTTCTGTTAATTAAAGAACCAGGTGGGTTTGCTGCATTATGGAACACATCCAAGCAAAAACTCAGAGCATGGCCATTCTCAAAATAAAAAAATTATAAATTCCCGAACAAAGTAGTTGGGAAACACAAAAAGTACCCTAAAGGAGTAGTAAAAATATGAAGACGAGAGTAATGATACTGGCAAGCGCATTGTTGGCGATGGTCGGCATGAGCAGTGTAGTCAGTGCAGAAGAGACGATGTATGTACCGATCCCAAGTTATCGAGTGGGCCCGT
>Ga0114916_1000431_pt1 | contig 28855 bp, 30 predicted proteins | sample MalvirAntarct_66_FD_83501 | JGI IMG/M metagenome (GOLD analysis project Ga0114916, IMG submission 83501) | Marine viral communities from the Global Malaspina Expedition - Malaspina viral metaG Antarct_66 | ecosystem: Environmental > Aquatic > Marine > Oceanic | place: West Anvers Island... | reverse complement strand
GTTATACACCATAATGGGTAGTGACGAACTAGTCGCTACGGCTTTGAAATATTCCACTGTTTCTCTATCTCCAGCTTTATACCGCATTGGAGGCAACATCATTAGTCCGGAAGCCCCATCTTCTTCAGCCTTTTGGGCAGAAGCTACTGCAGCTTTTGTAGATTGCTCGGCTATATTTATAAGAACGGGGACTTTACCAGCCACTTCCTTTACCGTAGTTTGGGTGAGTATTCTTTTTTCTGAATCTAACAAGGTACTTGCCTCGCCCAAGGTGCCACCTAGAACGATACCGTGAACGCCGGCATCCAATTGCGCTTGAATATTAAGAGAAAACAAGTTTAAGTCTAATGTGTCTTCCGCAGTAAATTTTGTAGTAACTGCTGGCATTACGCCTTTCCATTCAAATTTCATATGTTGTTATTTTATGTCAAAATTAATAGATATTTGAAGGGGAGCATAATAACAATTTATCCATATTCAATACGATACTATCCAAATTTAAAAATATTATCATATTTTTGAGTAGTATAGTAACATTTATGAAGGTACTTCCTTTTACAATTCCGAAGCCAAAACGCGACGCTTTGATTCTTCAAGAAGACAAACAAGCTCAGTTCTACGGACTGCTGCATCAGCATGAGGAACTACAGTTAAGTTATGTTTTGAACGGATCTGGATCCATCGTTGTTGGTGACTCGATTTCGGGTTTTAACGCAGGTGACATTTTGGTATTAGGCGGAAATATTCCTCATGTTTTTAAAAGCAATCCGCGCGAAGAAAGAGATGCACACATGCTGAGTATTTTCTTTACAGAAACTTCGTTTGGAGACACCTTTTTTGAAACCGAAGAGCTCAAATCCTTAAAGTCATTTTTCAAAAAATCTCAATCCGGCTTTAAAATTGCGGCCCCTTCAAAAAAAACTACGAAGCTATTTGTTTCCCTTTGGCAAGTGTCAAAACTGGAATGTTTTATTCAGTTTATATGTTTATTGCGAGCCATAAACACAGCCAAATTTGAATCGTTATCTACCTTCGTTTCAGAAAAAAAATACAGCGATAACGAAGGACAGCGCATGAGTGCCGTATTCACCTATACCATTCAGCATTTTAAAAGCGAAATCTCATTAGCGTGTATTGCAAAAGAAGCCGCTATGACACAGAACGCCTTTTGCAAGTATTTTAAAAAACGTACCCGAAAAACCTATGTTAGTTTTTTAAATGAACTTCGTATTGAAGAAGCCTGTAAGTTATTGAGGCAAGACCCCGATAGCGATATTCCCTCCATTGCGGAGCGCTCTGGATTTCAGAATATTTCAAATTTCAATAGAAAATTCAAACAACTTAAACAATGTACTCCGAGGGAATTCAGGCAACAGTCAACTTAAAGGTTAGTAAGTTCTTCTTTCAGCTTACGCGTTAATTTTGCAACCACCAAATCATACGAATGATCCACTAACTCGAGAATAAGTTTTGTTGGCACATTGCCTTCAATTTCAACACTGTTCCAGTGTAATTTATTCATATGATAAGCACCACGAATACTTCCGTCATACTCCTCACGTAAATGCGCAGAGCGCTCTGGGTCACACTTTAAATTTACTTCTGCAGGAATACGTTCCAAGCTTGAAAGAGTGAACATTTTTCCCATGACCTTAAAAACGATTGTTTCCGCGTCAAAAGGAAAGGATTCTGTTACTCCTTTCTTAGCTACGCAATATGATCTAAATGCTTCAATGTCCATATTAATTAATTCTATACGCCAAAGCAGGTTGGTCATCAAAAAAGATAAGTAAGTTTTCTTTTCCCAACTCGATAGGAACACTAAAACTAAGTTGGTTGTTTTCCTGTAAAAAAACCAATTCTTTTTTTTCATTTCCAAAGGAATAGGACACATTTTTAACTTCTAAGGCTTCCAGAAGAAAGGGTATCTCTCCAAAAAAATCAGCCGACTCTAACATTCCATATTTAGGTCTTACAATCTGATTGAGTCGCAGCTCTTTCTGTATTAATATTGGCCGAAAAGCGAAATCTTCTCGAGAAACCATTTCCTCCACAAAGGCATCTTCAAGCATATCTGGGTAATGGGTTTTAAAGAATAAGCCTGGGTCTGTTTTGTAATAGAAATAGGAAGGTTCTTTTATAAACTTATCTGTAAATTTTCCAGCTCCCCACGTTAAATCGAAAAGGAAAGGTTGTTCATCAATTAAAGCAACATTCCACATATGATTGGTATCGAACGACCTCCCGATATCCTTAAAATGAGTTTTAGTATCGCCACGCACTAAATAGTTAGAAATCCCTTGAATCTCCAGCAGTTTTTCAAAAGTCATGGCATAACCCTCACAAACTGCTAATCCATTCTTTAAGGTAAATTCAATTATTTTTTTTCGTGTTTTTTCCTCTTTCTGATTGCGTTCTCTATAATTCTTAAAGTTGTAATTGAACATTTTGTAAGCTTCCGGGTAGTAGGCAACATTTTCAATAATCCAACTATAGATAGCACGAACCTTTTCTTCTTCCGTAGTAAAATCTCGTGTAATAAACGTACTTAGTTCCTCTGGAGAATCCACTGTTTTGGGATATAATAAAATAACAGCGTCTATACGCTCAAAATCTTGTGCTAATAGCGAGTACCCGTGAGTACAACACAGAAAAGCCAGAATGAGTAGTATTCCTTTATACATATTAATCTGTTCTTTAAGAATCTTCATTTTCAACTTTGTAAGGTCAAATCCAATAAAAAGCAACGCCATATTATTGAAACCTATACAATACCGGCCTGCTAGGGCTTGCGTCATTATGAAAGGGCGCAACTTGCAAATTTAAGAGATAGCTGCCGTCCTTCACATGGTTTGGAACAAAAATGAATTCTGTGATGGTGGCATCAAAGCGCGGCGCTTTAGGGTAATTCCAAAATGCTCGATGTGCCTCTAACTTTCCGTCATCCTTCTCTTTGTCTACGGAAGGCAAATCAATTAATAAATGCATCACACCTATGTCATGTAAATACAATGCCGCAGCTCTTTCAAGATAGGGCCAATTGGTATTAGAATACTTTTTAGATTTCTTAGCGCTACTATTTGGCAATGTTCTGATGATAACGGCTTGAGGGCTTTTTCCTTTAAGCGCCTTCTTTATTTGTGAAACCGTGAGTATGGAATCATCTTCACGTATTTCTGGTTCAATTGAAATTACTTCCGAAGTAAAGAAATAACATTTGAGTGTCTCGTTTATTGAATGAAACGCTTCAGAAATATGACCCACACATTCAGTATGGGTTCCATGTGCATGTGGATTAAATGCAATATTATTGAAATTGACACTAGCGCCTTCACTAACCTTGCCCACCCAATCATCCACTTTCACAGGATAAATTTCGGGTTGCTCTAAATGCCATGCCAATGGATTCTCCTTCGAGGCCATTAATGGCAACGAAATATCCAGGGGTTTTGATAAATCAACAATAAAATTGTTATCGTTTATAAGTATGTTAGCTTTCACGGCGATGGATTAATTCAGTCTAAATTTACTAAGAATAAATCACTCGCTATTCCATCGCTTAAGAATTTACCTTTTTTACTTACTAGAAGTCGGTCTCTGTCTCTAATTAAATACCCTGATTTAATAGATCCGCTTGCTTGTTTTAAAAGATATTCTACATGTTTTATACCGAAGGCTTCCGCAACATAATCAATAGATATTCCCTTTTGGGTTCTTAGGCGTGTCATAATGTATTCATTATACTTGTCTTCAATAGATAATACTTCACGTTCAATAGGTAAGTTTCCTGTTTCAATTTCTTTGATATACTTTGTATTATTTCGAACATTCCAACTGCGTTGATTCCCATCGAAACTATGGGCAGATGGCCCAATACCTAAATAGGCTACTCCATCCCAATAAGCCGTATTATTTCTTGAATAAAAACCAGGTTTGCTGAAGTTTGAAAATTCATAATTTTCATAACCAGCCCTTTCTATGGATTCAACAAGAATAGCATGGTGGCTGGCAGCCACTTCATCATCCACTGGTGGCACAATTCCTTTTTCAATGAAAGATTTCAGGGCAGTTTTTGGCTCAACAGTAAGCGCATAACACGAAAGGTGGGGTACACCCAGTGCTAACGCTTTATTAATGTTTTCCTCCCAGCGCTCATTAGTCATCCCAGGAATTCCATAAATAAGATCAAGGCTTATGTTTTCGAAGTGTTGTAAAGCAAGTTCGATACTGCTAAATGCTTCGGAAACAGTATGTGCTCGATTCATCAGTTTGAGGTCTTCTTCAAAGAATGACTGAACTCCGATACTTAATCTATTGATTTCTGAATGTGCCAAAACGTTTATTTGAGCTTCATCTAAATCATCGGGGTTTGCTTCTAATGTAATTTCAGGGGCTTCAGAAACTTTAAAATTTTGGTATACAGCACTTAAAATCTGCTTAATCTCTTCCGCAGTAAGTAAACTTGGAGTGCCACCACCGAAGTAAATAGTATCTACTTCACCGATCAACTCATCTTTCCGAAGCACTAATTCTTCACAAAGTGCATCGATGAGTTCTTGCTTCTTCTTTAATGAGGTTGAAAAATGGAAGTCGCAATAATGGCAAGCCTGTTTGCAAAAAGGGATATGGATATAGATTCCGGACATCTTACTTATCTACCCGTTTTTCATTCTGCTTTACAAAGGCTGACCAGCCTGTATAATTTTTACCGCCTTGGATTTTCCCAGCGTTGTAAAAGTGACATACCGCCGCCGCAAGGCCATCGGTACTATCTAAATTCTTTGGCAACTCTTTAAGACCTAGCGTGCTCTGAAGCATTTTTGCCACCTGTTCTTTACTGGCATTTCCGTTTCCAGTAATTGCCATTTTTATCTTTTTTGGAGAGTATTCCGTTATTGGTATTTCCCGTGAAAGTCCAGCAGCCATTGCCACACCTTGAGCACGTCCTAATTTGAGCATGGATTGCACATTCTTACCAAAAAAGGGAGCTTCAATAGCAATTTCGTCTGGATGGAAAGTGTCAATTAATTCGATGGTTCGATCAAAAATGTGTTTAAGTCGCACGTAATGGTCATCATACTTGGATAATTGCAATTCATTTAATTGCAAAAACTCCATCTTTTTTCCCGTCACTTTAATCAACCCGAAACCCATAATAGTGGTTCCAGGATCGATGCCTAAAATGATTTGTTCAACCTTCATACTTCAATTTATGAGGACTTTCAAAAAAGGCAAAATACACTACCTTAGCTTTAATGATTAGCCTGTTCCACAAATCTAAACAATATCTACTGGTTGCCCTAAAAGTTTTAATACTTGCTGCCACATTCTGGTACATTTATGTCAAATTAAAGGCCACGAACGCCAAAACATTCGATGCATTTCAAGAAGCGTTTGATATTGAAGGACCGTATTTATTTTATTACGGAATTCATTTTCTACTATTGGCTATCTTAAACTGGTTTTTTGAAATTCTGAAGTGGAAAACAGTAGTGTCTTTTTTAGATCGTATTTCATTCAAGAAAGCCCTAAAACAGACCTTGGCTGCCCTAACTATTTCTTTAGCTACTCCTAGCCGCGTTGGTGATTATGGAGCCAAAGCCCTTTTTTATGCGCCCGAGAAAAGAAAACAAATCTTAGTCCTCAATTTTTTCAGCAACGGAGCGCAAATGTTGACGACATTAATTTTTGGCTTGTACGGTTTATTTTATGTTTGGATGCATTATGACCTGCAATTATCTATTCTTAATTTGGTGCTATTGCTTATCGTTGCGCTTTTACTGGGTTTCCTAGGATATTTATTTAAAGAAAAAGAGCTTATTGTCAAAGGATTTTCGGTGGGTAATGTTATTAGATATTACAAGAAATTAGGTGCTTCGATTCAAATTAGAACTTTTATATATTCCGTAATTAGATATGGGATTTTTAGTTATTTATTTTACAATTTATTGCGCTTTTTTGGTGTAGAGATGCCCCTTTGGGACGTGCTACCCATCATTTTTGCAATGTATTTACTAGTTTCAATTATACCGAGTCTCTTTATTTTCGACGTTGTAGTGCGCGGAGGTGTTGCTGTTTGGTTGTTTTCGCTTGCAGGAATTTCAGAGTTACCTGTATTAAGCACTGTACTCTGTATGTGGATATTAAATTTCGTCTTTCCAGCTATCTGGGGCAGTTTTTATGTAATCTCGTATAAACCGGCAAGCTGATGTTGATACTATTAGTCATCCCCATTTTATACAGCTTGGTAATGCTTTATTATTACTTAGGAATAAGGAAAACCAAAACCTTAGCGTTATACAATAGCGTCCAAAAAACAAGTTTTTCTGTTATAATTCCCTTTCGGAATGAAGCCGATAATCTGCCAGCGTTATTAACCTCTCTTTTGAATATTGAATATCCGAAGAGCCTACATGAAATTATCCTGGTTGATGATGCTTCCGAAGATAATTCTGCTGCATTAATCACCAAATGGATTACCGACAACAAACTACAATCCAACGCGCGTTTGATACAAAGTACTCGCGCCTCTAAAGCACCAAAAAAAGATGCACTCCAAACTGCGATTGCGCTTGCAAATTATGACTGGATTTTGACCACAGATGCAGATTGTAAAGTGCCTGAATGTTGGCTAAAAGCCTACGATGCTTTGATTCAGAAAAAAAACGCTGTCTTCGTGGCAGGCCCTGTAATGTATGAAGGCAACAACTCCTTTGTTGAGCAATACCAATTCATAGATGGGTTAAGTTTGCAAGCAGTAACTGCTGGAGGTTTTGGCCAGAAGAATCCAATTCTTTGCAATGGAGCTAACCTGGCCTATAAGCTTGCTATATTTAAAGAGCTTAAAGGTTTTGAAGGGAATAACCATATTGCCAGTGGAGATGATATATTTATGCTTGAAAAGGTGTCCAGAGCCTATCCAAAGCAAATGCACTATTTAAAAAATTACGACGCCTTGGTTCGCACAAAGCCCGAAAAAAATTGGATGGCCGTTCTAAACCAACGTTCTCGATGGGCATCAAAAACTACAAAACAAAAAAGCCTTAGTGTTAAAGTTTTAGGGCTTTTTATCCTGTCTATTAACTTGTCTTTATGTTGGGCGCCTTTATTATTTACGATGAGTCCCATATACGGTTCTATAGGATTAGGCATTGTCCTAATAAAACTTATTGCTGACTATCAAATGATAAAAACAGCCGCTTCGATATTAAAAACTAGCGTCCCTTTCGGGCATTTTCTTGGTAGTTTTTTTGCGTATCCTATTATCACAATACTTGTTTTTTATAGCATGGTTATTCGCAAGTATCAATGGAAAGGAAGAATCTTCAGTCATTAAAGCGAATAAATTTTTTATCTTTAAACTATAAATTACACCCTTATGAAACTCCTAACTACCTACTTAATTTTAGTGATGCTATTTTTCGTAGCAACTACTTTAGCCCAAAAACAATATACTGTTGACGGGAATACCTATACATTAATTACTGAAGTTGATGGTCCGCTCACTTTGTTATGGAATACCATTGATCAAGAGTATCGCTATTTCTCTAAAAAAGACAATACCATTGTGGAGCTAAAAAACACCAAGGTAGCTGGTGATTTCCAAGAAGAATATATACGTACGCTGACCCAACAAACTGATGGCATGGTTTCTACTACTAAAGTGAAATTTACACGCCCTGATCTCGCCGCCTTCTTTAACGCCTATAATAGTAGCGTAGACCCAAAATATCAGTCAGAAACCAAAAATACAGCGCTATCTATCCGTCTTGGAGGTTTCGCAGGAGTAAGCAACAATGCATATTTTATTAATCCGGATAATACTTTTTTGCCGGTCATTGGTATCGATTTTGAGATAATTGACAAAGTAAAACTGAAAAGGCATGCTGTTTTATTTCAATTCGAGCAAACATTGAGTAGCAGCGATTACGTATTCTCGTCTTCTGAATTGTCCTTGAGTTATAGATACAAATTAATCATGCAGGAAAAATTTGATATTTTTCTTGGCATCAAAGGGGCTTCATATACCAACATTTCTCGAGATTTAGTTGCCGATGGAACCGATGGTGAAGAGGAAGTAGTTAAATCGTCTGGTGGAGATATTAGAAGCCCTGGAAGTCTTGGTTTTGGTGCTGACATTGCTTTAGGAGGCGGTTTCTTAACATTCGCCTACAATGATATTGTGTCCTTGGGTCTTAACAAGAAAGATGGATTTCCCATACACCTTACGGTAGGATATAAGTTTCCGCTTTAATTTCCTGTTTGGATAACCACTGGTAAGGTAAATTTAGTCTCCACTGGGATGCCCCTCTTGTATGCAGGTGCAACTAATTTGATTCCTGAGACACCATCTATGAGCCAGTTTTCCATTATCGGAAACATGTGGCTCAGCGTACTGTCTATAGCCACTTTTGTCACTTCTAAGCTTGCATTTTTGTGAACATAAAAATCTAAATATATCGTATCATGAATGTCTTTGGTAACGAATATATTTTGTTGCTGCAAAGCCCCGTATACATGGTTGGATAAGGTGTTTATAAAACAGTCTTTTTGTGCTTCTTTTTCTGTATAATTTTCACAATTTGAAAATGCGGGGTATTGGTCCACGCGTTTCCAATCAATGGTTTTCATTTCTTCCTCATAAAATGTTTCCGTAGCAATTTTATCCGTCTCAAAAAACTGACAAGAAGTTATCAATAAGAGCAGTAAGATATATATGATGTGTTTCATTTTCAGAGAAAACCGTTTCTGAAAAGTACAAATTTTAAGGAAACCTAATCCTTATTGAAGTGCAATTCTTTTTCGATATCAGATAAACGCGATTGTGCTAATTCCAAATAACGTCCATCTTTCAAATAGCTCTTGATGTAATTCTCATAAAAAGGAATAGCAAATTGCTTTTCCTCATAAAAGTTATCCGCTGCTACCGCTAATTGGTATAACGCATGCTCATTTTTGGGGTTCTCTTCAAGCGCCCTTCTTAAAAATTTCATCGTTTTACCGTATTTTCCTAGTCGATTATAACTAGTAGCTAAGGTCATATACTCCGCATCTATAGGTAGTTCTTGTAATGCAATGGCTATTTCAACATGACTTCTTCCTTTTTCAAATCTGCTCAGCACCATAAAACTCTTTCCTAAATTATAATGATAGGATGGATTTTCATCATCATACTGATTGATTAAAATTGTAAACTGCTCAATGGCCTTTTCATATTGATTGGTTTTGCCATAACTGAAAGCCAAATGTTCATGCATTTGAACATTGCTTATTTGTTGCTCTAATAATAAAGCATAGGCCGCAATGGCCCCATGATAATCTTTTGTATAATACAATCGTAAAGCACTAAGGTTGATAAATCTACTACTAATGGGATTGTTTTTCAGGCCAATGTTTATATAATACTTGGCCTCTTTGAACTTACGTTTGGAAAGTCGATACCTGGCAATTTTATAAGTAGCATTTAGATGGGTTGTGTCAATTTTAAAAGCTTGTAGAAATAGGTCATTCGCAATAGAGTCTTGTCTTTTTTCAAAAAGCAATCCGCTCTGGTAATAGTAATTTGGATTAGAAGGATGCTGTATGATTAGTAGCTTAAAGATACTGTCAGCCTTTTCATTAGCCTGAGTGTTAGCTAACAATTTGGCATATTCATACTGTATAATGGAGCCGGTCTCATATTTTGAAATTAATATATCGTAATATTCTAATGACTTTACTTTATTGCCCAAAGCATCATAGGCTCGCGCAATATTTATGAGTCCTTTTTCGCTGAGCTCACCTTGCTCATAAGACTGAATCGCTTTTGAATAATCACCTAAAGCATATAAACTATCTGCAACTCTCAAAGTCTCATCTACTTGAGACGAGGCTTTGAGAGAACAAATAACTAATATTAAGACAACTATTCTATTCACTGATCTTAAATACGATTGGTAAGGAATACATGACGCCAACGGCTTTACCATCTTGTTCTCCAGGCAACATTTGTGGAAGCTTTGAAACTACCCGTACCGCCTCTTTTTCTAACGCTGGAAATGCAGCTTTTGCTCTAACCTCAGAGGCTTTGCCTGTAATGTCAATTTTAAAATTAACCACAATTCGTTGCTTTCCAGTTATCTCTTTTCCACCAACTTTGGTGTTGAATTCGGATCCCACAAAGGTTGAAATATGCTGCGAAAGGCACTCTCTTAAGGCCTGATTATCTCCGGCGCATCCCGGGTAGGTTGGAACCTTTTCAATGACACCAATTGGCAGACTAAGTATTTCTTTAACAGTATCAAAGTCCGAATGGTTTACGCCCTCTTCCGATGTCAATACATTTAAACTTTTTAAGGCATCTTCTTCTTCCTTGCTTATATTTCCTTTCTTGGCAACGGCTTCTAACAAATCGTTTACACGCTGAATTATTTCGCTGTTTTCGCCACCCGTAACATATTCTTGTGAAACTTTATTCTCGCTCGCCTCAGGGGTTTCTGTACAAGCCGTATACAATAGCATCCCTGCAATAAGTGGCAGTAAGAATAAATACTTTATTTGAACAATTTTTTTTGATTTCGTTTTTTGTAACATAGTAATTCGTTTTTTGATTAATGAATGATTGAAAAATGTATTGATGAATGAAATTGATTCTGTTTTAAACACTTGTGCGAGTAGCTCTTGATAATAGCTCAATTTATCTTGCCTTTTTACCACATTGGCGTCGGCAATATATTCCTGCAATAAAACCATGCGATTCTGAAATGCATATACAGCTGGATTGAACCAAAAAACCACACGCATTAGTTCGAAAAAGAGCAAATCCAGAGAATGAAGCTGTTTTACATGCATTCGTTCATGTAATACAATGGTTGCCATTTGTGCTTCGGAAAGCTCCTCACCTATGAAAATTGTATTAAAAAATGAAAATGCAATATCTGTCTCTTTAAGCATTCTAATTTGCATCCCATTTACTTCAGTTAGTCTCCCTTGTAATCTTAATCGAATAAGACGAACCAATTTGAATGTCAATAAAATAAAGGCAAGCACTGCGCCTATTGCCCAAATACCAATGATAATCTCAAACACCGAAAATCCTAATGAAGATGCCTCAGAAATAGCTATTCCGTCTAAGGCAACTACGGGAAGTCCAGTAGAAATATTCCCTATTAAAACAGCTGGCAATTGGATACTATATTCCTTTGGAATGGCCTGTTGAATGGCAGAAAATTGCAAGAATGGCAACACCATACTTAATAGTGGAGTACCCAGTAAATACAGCCTATTCCATTGAAAAAAGGTTTCTCTTTTTAAGAATAAGTCATATCCTACCAAAAACAGCAATTGAAAACCAACGAGTTGTAACAAATAATGTATCATTCGGGTTGTTCTTTATTAATATCTTTCATGATAGTCTCCATTTCAGAAATACTGATACCATTTTTCTTCATAAAAAATGAAACCATACTCTTAAATGAACCTTGAAAATAACCATCAACTAGCTTATGTAAAGACTGATTACTATATGCTTCTTTTGGAACCTTCGGGAAATAAACATGTCCTCTACCTTCCTTTCTATAATCCACAAATTCTTTGGATTCAAGAATCCGAACAATTGTTGAAACCGTGTTATAGGCGGGTTTGGGTTCTGGAAATTCATCAATCATCGAAGCCACATTGCTCTCACCCAATTTCCACAGGATGTGCATGATGTCTTCTTCGGCTTTAGTGAGTTGTTTCATAAACGCATATTGAGTATCAGTTGTCAAATATAACTAATTATTTAGTTCTAACTAATGTTTTAGTTACAAATTTGTAACGGATCTGTAAATTGATCGTCTAACCGTTGGCTTATGGATATACTTTTTGTTGTTATTGGATTTCTACTCATGCTTGTTGGTATTGTGGGCAGTATTCTTCCCGTTATTCCTGGAAATCCGATTTCTTGGGCAGGTTTGATTATGCTTTACCTCGCTCCCTCCATGGAGTTTGATTGGGTCTTTATTAGCATCACAGGAGTGGTTGCTATCACCATTTACATCTTAGACTATATAATTCCGGCTATTGTAACCAAGAAATTAGGCGGAAGTAAAGCTGGAGCTTGGGGTGCATTTATTGGGCTTTTTGTTGGAATTATCGCCCCTATTCCATTCGGAATATTATTAGGGCCTTTTGCGGGCGCCTTAATAGGCGAATTAGTGGTTAATAAAACCGAAGGGAAACTTGCGCTAAAAGCCGCCATTGGTTCATTTATTGGATTTCTAACTTCAACCCTTATCAAGTTTAGTTTCACTGTTATTTTTCTACTTATATTCATTTGGAAAACTATGGAGTATCGGGATCTCTTGTTTTAATTAGAGTCAAGTTGTTTGCTATTCAATAGTAGTATTTCGTCCTTTACGGAAGCTCGCCATCATTAAAATCCAAGAAGAAACCATTTTCCGCTTTCACCAAGAACAAACATCCAAACGAACTTGACTGAAGGTTACTGCTAAAATTAACCGCATTGCAATACCTTTGACATTCATAGCAGTTTACTAAAAAAATTCTCAATGCGCTTAAAGGCAGTACTATTTGATATGGACGGGGTAATTGTGGATACGGAGCCACTTCACCGTAAGGCTTATTTTTCGATGTTTGATGACGTTAACATTCATGTTGATGAGGCACTTTACAATAGCTTTACCGGTCAATCTACAATCAATATCTGTAAAGAATTGGTTCGTTTGTTCGAACTACCGGAAACGCCAGAAATTTTGATGAAGTTAAAGCGAAAGCATTTTAAATACTTATTTGAAAATGATACGTCCCTGGGTTTATTGGATGGCGTATTGGATCTTATTAAAGATTATCATTCCAATGGTCTAACATTGGTTCTAGCCTCTTCGGCTTCGATGACGAACATTGACCGAATTTTTGATCGGTTCGATCTCAATCAATATTTTATTGCGAAACTAAGTGGTGCAGACCTTCAGCAAAGCAAACCACATCCAGAAATTTTTATCAAAGCCGCTGAAGCTGCCGGCTTCAATAAAGAGTATTGTATGGTAATTGAAGACTCTACGAATGGCATGAAGGCAGCTAATTCTGCTGCAATTTTTTGCGTTGGTTACCGAAGCAATCACTCCAAAAATCAAGATTACTCCTATGCAGATAAGGTGATTGAAGACTTTAAAGAGATAAATTTTAAACGTATTTCTTCACAATTCTAGTAGCTTGAGCTACCAAACTTGGGTTTAAGTCGTTATATTTGATAAGGTATAACGACTTATCAAATGATTTCAGTAGAGCAAGCAGTAACTATTGTTGAGAATAATATCAAACCCACGACGCATTTCGAGAGGATTCCTCTTTCAAAAGCGAATACCTATGTACTTGCTAAAGATATCATATCAGAAATAGACATGCCTCCTTTTCGGCAATCTGCCATGGATGGTTATGCGCTTTTCTTGCACGATTCATTGACGTACCGACTTATTGGAGAAGTAAAGGCGGGTGATGATGCGCATCCCGTTTTAAAGCCAGGGGAAGCAATCAGAATTTTCACAGGTGCTCCTGTACCAGATACAGCCAATGCAATCATAATGCAGGAACGCGTTGATGCAAATAATAGCAGCATTACCATCTCAGGGGCTGTTTCCCTTGACGCGAATATCAGACCATTGGGAGAACAAGTCAAAAAAGGGCACATGGCTCTAAAAAAAGGATCGGCCCTCACAACTGCCGCAATTGGTTATCTCGCATCTCTTGGAATTACTGAAGTTGAAGTGTATAAAAAACCCTCGGTAGCAATTCTAGTTACTGGAAATGAACTTGCGAAAGCAGGAGCTCCATTACAATACGGTCAGATTTACGAGAGTAATGCGTTAATGCTTGACGCGGCCTTAATCAATGCTGGGTTTCAGGACGTCACTCAATATAAAGTGGTAGATAACTTTGAAGAAACGCGTCACATTATTGAAGAACTTATTACCAAGCATGACTTAATTTTAGTCTCAGGAGGAATCTCTGTTGGCGACTATGATTTCGTAGGCAAGGCTTTTGCAGCTTTAGCGGTAGAAGAATTGTTTTACAAAGTGAAACAAAAACCAGGGAAGCCTTTATTCTTTGGAAGAAAAGAAAACACAATGCTTTTTGCATTGCCTGGAAATCCGGCTGCAGCACTCACTTGTTTCTATTTGTATGTAGCGGTGGCACTTAACAAATTAGCTGGAAACAACAACTTTTCACTAAGAAGGATCCGAGCCAAATCCCAATCATCTTTTACAAAAAAAGAAGGTCGCGCTCAATTTCTGAAGGCGCGGTATAAAAATCATACCGTTGAAATTTTAGAAGGTCAGAACTCTTCTATGCTGCATACTTTCGCATTGGCAAATGCCTTGGTTTATCTTTCAGAAGAAAAAAATACAATTAATACAAACGATGAAGTCGAAGTGATTCTACTTCCAAATCGCTAGCTATGGATTATAAAATTAAAAGCAGAATATGGATTGAAGCAGATGGAGAAATCTTACTTGGCGAAGGCCGAGTGTCTTTGCTTAAGGCAATTGGAGAAACAGGCTCTTTATCTAAGGCTGCAAAGTCTATGGGAATGTCTTATAAGAAAGCCTGGTCATTGATTGATGCAGTAAATTCAAGAGCGAATAAGCCCGTATGTGAAACAAGTATCGGAGGAAAAAGTGGCGGTGGCACCATATTAACCGACTATGGCAAGGCTTTGATTAAAACCTATGAAACGATTAACGAAAATTGTTGGAGATATTTAGATAAACAAATCTCCCAGTCGGATTTAACATGATCTTTGAAATTGAACATTATTGGCTTTTCCTAGCCGTCCTCCCCGTCCTAGCATTTCTATATGCAAGTGTTGGACATGGAGGAGCAAGTGGCTATTTAGCCTTGATGGCATTGTTTTCATTTGCTCCTGAAGCCATGAAGCCGACTGCCTTGTTACTAAATTTATTTGTAGCTGGGATTGCCTTTTATCACTATTACAAGGCAGGCTATTTTAATAAAAAGCTGTTTACATCTTTTGCCATTGCCTCGATCCCATTGGCATTCATTGGCGGTATGATTGAAGTAGACGCATCGCTTTATAAAAAGCTTCTAGCGATATTGTTGATTTTCGCTATTCTCAAAATGCTGCGTGTTTTCGGGAGGGAAAGCAGGCTTAATAAGGACGTTAAAATTTGGCAAGGACTACTCGTTGGTGGTATAATCGGGTTCTTTTCAGGCTTAATTGGTATAGGTGGCGGCATCATACTCACACCTGTGATTTTAATGCTACACTGGGGGAAAATGAAGGAAGCGGCAGCTGTTTCGGCCCTCTTTATTTGGGTGAACTCGGCCTCAGGTTTAATGGGACAAATAACCAGCGGTGTTTCAATTTCAACAACTGCCTTTGTGTTAGTTGCGATTGCGTTTGTAGGTGGATTTTTAGGAAGTTATTTTGGAAGCAAGAAATTGAACAGTCAATGGTTGAGTTATATTTTAGCATTTGTGTTAACCATCGCATCCGTAAAATTATTTTTTACCTAGAATATGAAGAGAGAAACAACAACAGGAATCATATTGGCAGGTGGCAAAAGTTCAAGAATGGGTCAGGACAAAGGCCTTTTGATGTTAAATGGCAGGACATTTATGTCGCATATTATTGAGGCATTAGAACCTGTTGTGAGTGATATTATCATTGTAAGCAACAATTCAGATTATGACATTTATAAACTGAAAAGAGTAGCAGATATTTTGAAAGATTCTGGCCCGTTGGCAGGATTATACACAGGCTTGTTTCATTCAGAAACTGAAAATAATATTGTTTTGAGTTGTGATGTTCCGTTAATTAATACGGCAGTTTTAAACATCTTAATTGAAGGATTTGAAACAGAAAAGGATGTGATTCACATTAAAAGCGAAGAGAAAAACATGCCGCTCATTGCAATTTACAAAAAGCAGTGTATGCCACATTTTTTGAAACGCTTACATGACGGAGAAAGACGGTTGCAGACGGCAATTGATAATATGAATACGAAATCAATACCATTAGAACCCGCAATGCAAAGATTCGTGAAAAACATAAATACAGCTAGTGACCTAAAAGAAATAACGAATGGAAGTAACAATTAAATATTTCGGATTATTAGCGGAGGTCACAAACCAAAATGAAGAGACCTTGGTAATTTCAAGCACTTCTATTTCGGAATTACTCGAAGCGCTTTATGTAAAATATCCAGCGTTAAAAGAAAAGGATTTCCAGGTGGCTCAAAACCTTGAAATCGTTTCCAAAGAAGCATCAATTACAGCAACTGAAATAGCACTGTTACCTCCATTTTCTGGCGGATAAAAGATGAGTAGATATAGTAGACATATCGTTTTAGATGAAATTGGACAAGCAGGTCAAAACAAACTTTCCATGGCAAAAGTTTTGGTGGTTGGCGCTGGTGGCTTGGGCTGTCCAGTGTTGCAATATCTAACGGCTGCAGGCATAGGGTCTCTTGGAATTATTGATTTTGATGTGGTAGAAGAATCAAACTTGCAACGTCAAATATTATTTGGGACGCGTACTTTGGGAATGAACAAGGCGATAGCTGCAAAAGAAAGACTGGAAGATTTAAACCCTACTATTTCAATCGTGGCATATACAGAAAAGTTAACCCCTGCAAATGCGCTAGGGCTTTTTGAGCACTATGATATTATTGTTGACGGAACAGATAATTTTGCCACACGTTATTTGATAAATGACGCGTCCATTCTCACCAATAAGCCCGTGGTTTATGGTGCTATTTATAAATTCGAAGGACAGGTTTCTGTATTTAATTATCAGGATGGCCCTAGTTATCGTTGCCTATTTGCCAACCCCCCGAAAGCAGGTTCGGTTGCTAATTGTTCAGAAGTTGGTGTGTTAGGTGTGTTGCCCGGTATTATTGGAACGATGCAGGCGAATGAGGTGCTTAAAATTATTCTAGGCTTTGACGCTGTTCTATCTGGAAAACTCCTTTGTTTCAATGCGAAAACTTCGGAAACAGTCACATTGAAAATTTCGAAGAATGCTTCGGAAAACCAAAAGATATTGGCAAGAAAAGATAGTTTTGAGCAATATGATTACGAAGCTTTCTGTGGAATTCCCATTTCAGAAATTACAGCTGAAGAAGCTTTATCGCTAGAAAATACCTTGTTTATTGACGTAAGAGAATTTGGAGAGCAACCAAGTGTCGCCTTAGCGAACTATATCCAAATCCCCTTAGGAACCATCGCACAAAACGTGAACCAATTCAATTCAGAAAAAAATAAAATTCTCTTTTGTCAGACTGGGGTTCGATCAAAAAAGGCGATCGCATTATTGCAGCAACTTAAACAAGAAAATTGTTATAATCTAAAAGGTGGCGCAGCAGCTATTTTGAAGTACTTAAAACACCCAACAAAATGAAAGAACGAAAAGCAAAAAACGTTTTTATAGCAGGTGCAATTTCATCTGAATTTATAGGAACCTCTATCGCGAAACATCAGTCAAAAACAACGATTGGTGCGCACAATATATTTCTTGGCCAAGTACGTGCGGATGAAGTAGACGGCAAACAAATAACGGCCATTGAATATAGTGCCCACGCTGACATGGCTAATGCCAAGTGTTTTAAGATTCGGGAGGCTACTTTTGAAAAATTCAATTTAACCTGTATGCATATTTATCATAGTCTAGGAAAAGTAAACGCAGGCGAAATTTGTCTGTTCGTTTTTGTTTCATCTCCAAGACGAAAAGAAGTCTTTAAAGCAATAGAATATATCGTTGAAGAAATCAAAGCGAAAGTCCCCGTATTCGGAAAAGAACTTTTTGAAGATGAATCACATCAATGGAAAGTAAACTCTTGAAAAAATGTTGATGTGTTTAATTGTTGAGACGTTGAATCGATTAAACAGTTAAACAAATAAACGATTAAACATAAAAAAATGGTAGACATAACACATAAATCAAACACGCTGCGTATTGCCACCGCGCAAGCCATTGTGAGGGTTTCGAAAGAAGCAACAATCACAGCTATTGAGGAAGATACCGTTCCTAAAGGGAATGTCTTTGCCATGAGTAAAGCGGCTGGATTATTAGGCGTTAAAAAAACACCTGATATCCTTCCAGACTGCCATCCATTGCCCATAGAATATACTGGTATTGAATACGAAATAAACGGCTTAGAAATCCAGGTACTTTGCACCGTCAAAACAATTTACAAAACGGGTGTCGAAGTTGAGGCCATGCATGGTGCCAGTGTTGTTGCCTTGAATATGTATGACATGTTAAAGCCTATCGACAAAGGCGTTGAAATTCATCAAATAAAATTACTAGAGAAAAAAGGTGGCAAATCCGACTTTAAGGACCGCTTCAGAAAAGATTTAAAAGCTGCTGTTATTGTCTGCTCCGACACTATTTCTGAAGGGCAAAAAGAAGACAGGGCTGGTAAAGCCATTATTGCAAAATTAGAACAATCTAATATTACAATAAGTCAATATATTGTTATTCCAGACGAGAAAGAAATTATTCAAGAAAAGGCAAAGCAGTTTGCGAGTGAAGGCTTGGATTTAGTGATATTTACAGGAGGCACAGGGCTATCGGCGCGAGATGTGACCCCGGAAGCCTTGCATGAAATAATTGACAGGAGAATACCTGGAATCGAAGAAGCCATTCGAAGTTACGGGCAAAACAGAACCCCGTATTCCATGCTTTCCCGAAGTGTAGCAGGAACCATTCACGATACATTGGTACTTGCCTTACCTGGCTCTACTAATGGTGCGAAAGAATCCATGGATGCTATTTTCCCATCCGTATTACATGTATTTAGAATTCTAAAAGGAGCAAGGCACGATTCATGAAAAAACAAGAACCCATATTGACAGATTCCTACGGAAGAGAACATGCCTACTTGCGCATATCACTTATTGAACGTTGCAATCTACGTTGCACGTATTGCATGCCAGAGGCTGGAGTTCAACTATCGCCTCGGAGTCATTTAATGACCTATGAAGAGATTTACACCATTGCAAAGACCTTTGTTGACCATGGCGTAACCAAAATTCGCCTTACAGGTGGTGAACCTCTTGTCAGGAAAGACATTCCAATCATTCTAGAAAAATTAGCTTCTCTTCCTGTTGAACTATCTATTACCTCAAATGCGGTTATCATTGACAAGTTCATTGACACTTTAAAAACCAATGGCGTAAAAAGCATCAATGTGAGTTTAGATTCACTCGTGTCAGAAAAGTTCAAAGAAATCACGCGTAGAGATGAATTTGATAGGGTATACAAGAACATTCTACTGTTGGTTGCTGAAGGATTTAATGTGAAGGTGAACGCTGTTCTCATGAAAGGATTCAACGACAACGAAATCATTGATTTTATTAATTTCACCAAGGACCTACCTATTTCAGTTCGCTTTATTGAGTTTATGCCTTTTGACGGAAACAAATGGGACATGAAGAAAATGGTTTCGTATAAAGAAGTTATGGAATATGTAAATGCTAGCTTTTCTGAAGAAAAGATAGAACGCTTACAAGACGCGCCAAACGACACTTCCAAAAATTATAAAATACAAGGCTATAAGGGCAGTTTTGCAATCATTAGCTCTGTTACCAATCCATTTTGTGATAGTTGCAATAGACTCAGGTTAACGGCCAATGGTCAATTAAAAAATTGCTTATTTTCTGCTACAGAATCTGATTTGCTAACTACACTTCGAGAAGGAAAATCTATTGAACCCATCATTCAAAAGGCCGTTAAGGCGAAACTTAAAATACGTGGTGGCATGGATACCCTTGAAAAATTACAAGAACCCAAACTACACTCACAAAACCGAAGTATGATTACTATTGGTGGTTAGTTTCGCGAAACGTATTGTAATCTTTTTTGGTATCAATATCCGTTAGGATTGGAGTCATAGCCACGGCTGATACGCGGTCTAAATTCTGCTTAATGAGCATTTTCGCGCCGTTATCGTCACGTAACTTAGCTAATTGTACTAAGTATCTTTTATCAAAAAGTGCCGGCACGCCATATGTATCATTTCCATAAGAAGTGGTGATAATTCGCCCTTCTTCTGCATTAAAATCTGCTATCATTGCTGCTAAGTAAGCCGTTGAAATGAACGGCTGATCGACAAGCACAATAAGTACGGCGTCAACATTGCTTTTTGAATCGAGTAAAAATTTAGCCCCAGCTGCTATCGAACTTCCTAGACCCTGCTCCCAATTTTTATTTTGAATGATCTCTACATCAGCGGTAGAAACCTCCTTTACAATTTTATCATAATGTGCTCCTAAAACCATCAAAACCTGTTGCGCATCAAGTTGTTTTACATTTTTTATAACATGGCCCATTAAGGTAGAATCACCCCATTTGAGCAACTGTTTTGGGCTCCCAAGTCGTTTAGACGCTCCCGCAGCGGGAATTAAAATAGCAATATTCAGGTCGCTTGACATTTATTTACAGCACGCTTTAGGCATGAATTCCTCCTTGTTTTTCTTTAAGTAGAATTGGTTTTTTATCTCTTACTACACTCAGGATTTCTGACAAAATCGAAATCGCTATTTCCTGTGGGGTCTCGGCACCTATATTTAAGCCAGCAGGGCCATGAATTTGGTTTACAAAAGCTTCACTAACGTCTGGATAGTATTCAATTAACTCCGATAATAATTTTTCTCTTCTTTGAGCAGGGCCTAGGAGGCCAATATAGGCAGGAGTTGCCTCTTTTAATTCAATTAAAAACTTTAAGTCGTTTGCAAAATTATGCGACATCAAAACAACAGCAGTTTGGCTATCTATTTTACTTAATTCTAATACGTCTGGAGATGTTGAAAAGAATGTTGTGGCACCAGGAAAGTTTTTTATCGTTTTAGGCTCTAAAGGTCCAGAAACCAAGGTCACTTCCCATCCATTTAATGCTGCGAATTTACAAAGCTGAACCGCATCGTGCTCGGCTCCAAATATCATTAGCTTAAAGCAAGGCTGCATGCCTTGAACGAAATGCAGAGCTTTTAAATCACTCTTTTTTGAATACGATTTAGAAACAAAATAGCTGTCATTTTTAAATTCGACCGACGATCCAATTGCATCATAAACTCCTTCTTCTTTGTGGTATATTGAATGAAAAGTAAAATTTTCACGTTTCTCTAAACAGTCAGCGAAAGAATCAAAAAACGCAATACTAGGGTCAAATTCTTCGATTAATATATAGAGGACCCCTTCACAGCCTAATCGATAACGTCCATCATATAGCATCATCTTGGCCTTACCGTCTTGAAAGACAGAAGCTGCAAGCAGAGCAATATCTTTCTCGACACAACCACCGCTTACTGCGCCAATCATTTCGCCATTTTCAAGTAAAAGCATTCGTACGCCAGGCTTTCTGTAAGAAGATCCATCCAAATGAACTACTGTTGCCAGTGCCGTCTTTATTTGATTCCCTTTTGCAAGCAAATGAGCATCGACTATGTCTTTAAACTCATGGGTCATATTAGCCTATTACGTCTTTTAACTCAAGATTATTTATATAGGGTTGCTTGTATAAACGTTCTCCTGTTGCTTTATAAATAGCATTTGCCACAGCCCCACCAATTGGCGGCAATGTTGGTTCTCCTAAACCAGTAGGTGCGAGATCACTTTTCATAAAATGCACATCTACATGCGGCGTTTGATTCATTCTAATTAGCTGGTACGTATTGAAATTATTAGATTGAGGGACCCCATCTTCGAAAGTGAGTTCTCCATACATCGAATGACCAATTCCGTCTATAACGCCACCGACCACTTGATTTTGAGCTCCCAAAGGATTGACTACGATTCCACAGTCAACGACAACGGTAACTTTTTTTACAACTGGGAAGCCATTTTTCATCACTATATCGGCCACCTCTGCAACATGTGTATTATGACAATAATAAACAGCAAAGCCTTGATAAACTCCCGATGCCGAATTTCCATAGTTAGACTCTTTTACTACGAGTTTAATCACGCCTTTTAAACGTTCTGGACTGTATTCGATACGCTCATCTGCAGTTCCTACAACCTTGTCTAATAAATCCAAATGCATTTGGATTCGATCCACTCCCATCATTTCTGCTAACTCATCAAAAAAGCTCTGTTCGGCAGAGGCTAAAAAGTTGGTATAAGGTGCACGCCAAGCTCCAGTAGTGATATTGCTCGTGTATTTTGCAACATCTACTTGATAATTCTCTATTGCACCTGCAGGAAAGAAATTAGGAATAAGACCGTACATATTACCGTTTATCGCTGCTTCTTTTAAGTGATAGCCCGTTAATTTTCCATCTTTTATCGAAGCTTTGATCCGGTACTTACTAGCTGGTCTGTAGATACCATCTGCCATATCATCTTCTCTGGAGAACACAACTTTTATCGGGCTTTTCGCAAGATTCGAAATTTCGGCAGCTTCTAAGGCAAAATCTCCATAAAGGCGTCTTCCAAAGCCTCCTCCCATACGTGTCATTTCCAGTGAAATTTCACTAATTTCTCTGCCAAGTAATTCGGCAACTCTACTGGCAGTCCATTCTGGTGTTTGAATGGGTCCGACCAACTCAACTTTTGCATCTGTAACATTTGCAAAAAAGTTCATTGGCTCCATACAATTATGTGGTAAAAATGGTGCCTCATACGTTCGCTCAAGTACTTGATCGGCTTCTGTGAATACCTTATCAATATTGCCATCTTTTCGCATGGTTTTAAATTTATCCCCATCTAAAAGCGCTATTAATGTTTCGTCGTGCATTGTGGTACTCTCTGCTGGAGTACCCTGACTCCAATTTGCAGTCAATGCTTTTTTACCTTTCATGGCCGCCCAGGTGCTTGTCGCTAATACGGCAACCTTCTCTCCAAAACGGAGCACATCTTTTACACCATTCACAGCTTTAGCACTAGTATCATCAAATGAATCTAAGGTTTGCCCAAAAGCTGGAGGCCTTAAAACCGAAGCATGAAGCATACCTTCTTGCTTATAGTCCAAGCCAAATAAGGGCTTACCAGTTATAATTTCGTGTATATCTACATTGCCAATTTCTTGTCCAATTATTGTAAAATCCTTTGGATCTTTTAACGTTACATTTTCAGGAACTTCTAATAAGGCAGCGTCGTTCACAACATCTCCATACCCTAAAGTTGCACCACTAGCATTACTTATCACTCCCTCTTTTACGGTGCATTCAGACGGATCTACTGCCCAACGTGCTGCTGCTGCGTTAACCAACATTTGCCTTGCTGTGGCACCTGTTTGTCGCAAAGGTTCCCAACCAAAGCGAATGGATTGAGACCCACCAGCAACTTGTCTTGTATAGTTTTCTGTGTCTAGAACCCCTTGAGCAACAAAGACATCACTCCAAGCTACATCAAGCTCTTCGGCAATAAGCATTGGCATCGACGTTTTTACACCTTGTCCAATTTCTGGATTAGGAGAAAAAATAGTGACTATCCCATCGTTAGAAATTTTAATAAAGGCATTAAAATCGTTATAGTTTAGTTTGCTTAAGTCCACTGGGGGTAGCACCTCTTCTTTACAGGATGTAAATAAATTAAAGCCTATTAGTATTCCGCCTCCGACTAAGGTTGAAGTCTTTAAGAATGATCTTCTGCTGAATTGTAAATAATTAGAATCTTCCATAGTAAATCAATCTTGTGTTAACTTAATTTTTCGGCAGCAACTTCAACTGCTTTTTCTATACTGTTGTAAGACGCACAACGACAGATATTTCCATGCATTGCGTTTCTGATTTCCTCTCTACTTGGACTAGGGTTCGATTCTAAAAATGCCGAAGCCGTCATTATTTGTCCAGCTTGGCAATATCCACACTGAGGGACATCAATGTCTTTCCAGGCTACTTGTACAGGATGAGTTCCATGCTCTGATAAGCCCTCAATGGTCGTGATTTCTACACCTTGTAGTTGAGAGGCCACGAGCAAACAACTTCTAGTAGCAATGCCATCTAGATGAACAGTACATGCTCCGCATTGCCCTATTCCACACCCAAATTTGGTTCCAACAAGGTCAACATGATCTCTTAACACCCAAAGTAAAGGCGTGTCGTTATCGGCCTCCACCGTTTGTAGTTTTCCGTTAATTTTTAGCTGAAAAGTTCCCATAGGCTGTTAGTTTGTAATGAATAATAAGGTCTTAAAAGGACCTAAGACATATTCCACTTTAAATTTACTAAAAAAAGAGTGCAATTTATTGTTTAAAAAAAAATACGAGCATTGGCATATAGAAGTGAAGGTTATCTCTATGTAGCACTTATTTATCGGCTAGCACTTGCTTGTATTTCCCCTTACTTTTTCGAATTCTAACAGCGACCACCTTATATTCTGGGCACATCGCTTCAGAATCATGAATATCACCCGTTAAATTATTAATCATAATTTCAGGAAAATGGAAGGTTGTACTTAAAATACCACTTTTCACCTCGTCAGTTATACGAGCCTTGACATCCACTTTGCCTCGTGGCGATTCTAGACAAACATAATCTCCGTCGGCAACACCATTATCCTTTGCATCTGCAGGATTAATCATTAAATAATCATCCTGTAGAATCAACTCATTATCAGTTCTTCTCGTCATGGCACCACAATTATAATGCTCTAACTCACGATTGGTTGTTAGGATATACGGGAAGTCTTTTGCGTGTTCTGTCAACTCTTTTGTTTCCTCCCAAGCATTAAATTCGAAATAACCTTTTCCTCTTTTAAAATCTACTGTGTGTAATATTTGTGTATCTGTTCCATCCTTTGCAACAGGCCACTGCAAACCATTCTTGCCCAATCTATCCCAAGTTATTCCTGCGAAAAAAGGCACAATCTGCGAAATCTCCTCGAGCATGCCGTCTGGCGTATAATCTGCTTGTGGATAGCCCATTTTATTCATGATTTCAACAATAATTTGACCATCAGGCTTAGAACCTACAACGGGCTCCACTACTTGCCTTACGGCTTGTACCCGGCGTTCACCATTTGTAAATGTTCCACTTTTTTCTAAGAACGAAGCACCAGGTAAAATCACATCTGCATACTTAGCAGTTTCAGTCATAAACAGTTCTTGTACAATTACAAGGTCTGTAGCTTCTAATGCCTTTATTACCTTCTTGGTATTTGGATCTGTTTGTACAATATCCTCTCCAATTACCCAAAGTGCCTTCAACTTGCCGTCAAGTGCAGCATCAAACATTTCTGGAATTTTATACCCAATTTTGGATGGCACATCAACACCATAAAATTCATTATATTTTTTGTTCACCTCTGGTTTAGTCACGTCCATATAACCAGCCCCTTGGTGGGGTTGCACGCCCATATCAGCACTTCCTTGCACATTGTTTTGACCACGTAACGGATTTACACCAACGCCTCTGCGTCCAATATTTCCTGTTAACAAGGCCAAATCTGCAATTTGTACCACCGTAAAGGTTCCTTGTGAATGCTCTGTAACACCCAAGCCATGAAATGACATGGCATTTGGCGCCGTCGCATACGCTACAGCAGCATCTTTAATTATATTTCTATCCACTCCACAAACATCTTCTAGCTTATCTAAATCAATGTTTAAAATCTCTTTTTTGAATTCCTCAAAGCCTTCCGTTCTATCATCGATGAAACTCGCATCGGCATGTCCTTCCGTAATAATGTAATACATCATCATATTTAAAACTGCAACATTGGTTCCTGGTCTCAACGGAATGTGATGTGTTGCATATCGCGCTAATTCCGTTCTCCGTGGATCAATGACTATCGAAACATTATCCGACTTCATCGAGAACTGTTTCATTTTAGCGCCAGTAACAGGATGTGCATCCGTTGGATTTGCGCCAATCACCATGATACAATTGGTGTCTTTTAGATCGTCAATAGAATTTGTTGCAGCTCCTGTTCCGTAAGTGCGTTGCATCCCAAGGGCTGTTGGCGAATGACATACCCTCGCACACCCATCGATATTATTCGTCCCGATAACGGTTCTAATAAATTTCTGCATTAGGTAATTCTCCTCATTCGTACAACGCGCTGAAGAAATTCCAGCAATGGAATCTGAACCGAATTCAGTCTTAAAAGAAGTCAGTTTGGAAGCAATAAATTCATACACCTCATCCCAACTAACTTTTTCAAATTTGCCATTTCGTTTGATCATAGGCGAATCTAATCGCTCTGGATGATCATAAAATTTAAACGCATAACGTCCTTTTATACAGGTATGTCCTTGATTCACTTCGGCGTCATAGGGCGCGGTAATGCTCAAAATTGCACCATTACTGGTTGAAACCTCAAGATTACAACCTACACCACAATAGGTACAAATAGTCCTGGTTGTATCTGTAGCTTGAACTGCTTTTGATTGAAACACATCTGATATTGCAGAAGTAGGACAAGCCTGAGCACAAGCACCACAGCTCACACAGTCTGAATCCATAAAGGAATCGTCCATCCCTTTTATAATGTGAGAATCAAATCCGCGTCCCGTCATGCTTAAAACGAATTCGCCTTGAACTTCATCACAGGCACGAACACATCGATAGCAGTTAATACATTTTGACAAATCTGATGTCATGTATGGATGACTCAAGTCTTTTAATCTAAACAAGTGATCTTCTCCTTTTGGATACCGAACATCACGAATACCTACTTGTGCTGCCACCGTTTGTAATTCGCAATTACCATTTACTTCACAGGTCAAACAATCTAATGGGTGATCTGTTAAAACGAGTTCAATGATATTTTTCCGTAGATCTTTCACAGATTCGGTACTCGTATAAATATACTGTCCTTCAGCAACGGGTGCATGGCAAGAAGCTAGCGTCTTTACGGGTCCATCGACAGACAATGCAACCTCAACACTACATACGCGACACGCTCCAAAGGGATCTAAATTAGGGGCGTCACATAAGGTTGGGACAAGATTTTTATCTTTATAACGTCTAATAAACGCCAAGATGGTTTCTCCATCAACTATGTCAAACGCTTGATTATCTATATAGGCAGTTTTCATGTTTACAATTTCTAATTCCTGGTTTCCCATTCCTAATTTAGCTTAATTATATTTTCAACAACGTATCCAATATTTATTTAGACGCGGGTTTCTTAAATTTATTTCCTTTATACTCTGATTGTTGAAGATATTTAATAAATCCTCCAATTTGTTTACCAATAGTATCGGCTAGCTCATGGTTTTTTGAAAATTCCTCATTTGATATGTGTCCAAAATCTAAAGCGCGATAGAGTTGTGATTTTGTTTCAGCTAAAGACGCTTTTGAAATAGTTAAAAAATGAATAAACTCCCGATTGCCATCCCTATCAAATCCTTCTGCAATATTATCCATTACTGATCCAGACGATCTTAATATTTGATCCTTTAAACTAAAGTCTTTTGAAAAAGGAGGCTTAGAAGTACACTCATGAATACTTTTTGCAAGTTTTCTGGCTTCTTTCCAAACTTCAAGGTTTTCAAAACGTTTTACAGTTCCCATGTTATTTAATCAGAAATTAAAAATTAGAAATCAATTAAAATATTGTTTCAGTTCGTCATCAAAATATTGCAATGCATTTCGCACCGGCAATGGTATTCCTCCTCCATGGGCACACAAGGAGCCCTCTTCCAATGTTGTCAATAAATCTGTAAATAATTTTCTGTCAATTTTGTAATCTGAAGTCAGTGCTTTTTCAGATAATTCTTGTCCGCGTTTTGTTCCTAATCTACATGGGAAACATTTTCCGCAGCTTTCATAGGAGGCAAAATCGAATAAATGTTCAATTAATTTCATGATTGGATAGTCCTTCGGAATGCTAACAATCGAAGCATGTCCAAGTAAAAAACCTTCCTTTGAAAATGATTCGAAGTCAATTGTCAAGTCGCTAATTTTTGATACTGGAACCAATCCACCAAGTGGGCCTCCAATTTGAAGCGCTTTCACTTCAGATTTAAAACCACCTCCCAGATCATTCACAACTTCGGAAAGCGGCGTACCCATTTCAACTTCATACATACCAGGCTTATTGAAATAACTATCCAAACAAACCAACTTGGTTCCAGAAGAACGCTCGGTTCCAATCTGTTTCCATGCTAGTCCTCCATTCGAAATAATATAATGCAAGGCCGCTAATGTCTCGACATTGTTGACCGTTGTTGGCTTATTAAAAAGTCCTTTTTGCGCTGGAAATGGCGGGCGTACACGCACTTCAGGACGTTGTCCTTCAATAGAATTTATCAAGGCAGTTTCCTCACCACAGATATAACTTCCTTGTGCCTGAATAATTTTAAAATCGAAATCGAAACCGCTACCGTCAATATTCTTTCCTATCAATCCCTTGTCTCGCAATTCATCAATAGCATCTTGAACGATGGTAACCGATTCTGGATACTCCGCACGGATGTAAACAATACCGTAGTTGGCATGGGTAACATAGCCAGAAATTAACATCCCGAACAAAACGGAATGCGGTCTTTCTTCTAAGAGGTACCTATCGGAATAGGCTCCTGGATCTCCTTCATCAGCATTACAAATGATAAATTTTGTGTCATTTTTTACGTTTCGGCAGAATTCTAATTTCATTCCCATGGGAAAGCCGGCACCACCACGACCTCGAACATTAGATGTTTTGATTTCTTCCAAAACGGCTTGCGAATCCTGATTCAAAGCGTTCAAAAAAGGTCGATAATAGTCCGAAACATTCGTAAAAGGTATCGTTAGAATTTCGTTTCCATTCGTCTTTACGATATAAGTATCTTTATTTAATTCAGTTTCCGAAGTAAGTATGGCCTTTAGACTTTCCGAAGCATCACCAGAATAATTTTTTCCCATATAATGGAAGGCTGCGTTTTCGTGACATCTTCCGAGGCAGGTCATATGTCCGATTTCATCT
>Ga0114916_1000429_pt1 | contig 28997 bp, 26 predicted proteins | sample MalvirAntarct_66_FD_83501 | JGI IMG/M metagenome (GOLD analysis project Ga0114916, IMG submission 83501) | Marine viral communities from the Global Malaspina Expedition - Malaspina viral metaG Antarct_66 | ecosystem: Environmental > Aquatic > Marine > Oceanic | place: West Anvers Island... | reverse complement strand
ATTCTAAATAAATGGTTTACCAATTTGGTTAACCAGTAGAGATGATTATTCTGATTATAAATAGTTGACATTTAAACGCTTACCCCTATTTACTTTTACTTTGATATACATTTCATCCATACGCCAACTCTGGCTAACAGGTTTCTTTTGTTTTTTAAATTTCTTTTCGAACAATGGAGTAAATTTGAATACCCAACGTTGAATTGTCGCATGATCAACATTTACACCTCGTATTTCCATTAGTTCTTCAACGTCCCGATAACTTAAACCAAAACACAGTTTGAAAAAGACAGCTTGGAGAATTATGGCTTTGGGAAAACGGTGATGTTTGAACATGGCTTTTAGAATAAACTTATACTTTTCTTGAATTAGATGCGCCAGAACCAAAGCCCATTTTATTGCAGAAAATTTCATTTATTCATGCTCATTATTTGATGAAACAGAGACTAGAAATGGATATATACAGCTGGTCGACACCAGCGGAACGTTTAATCTTGAATTGTCATTAACCGAAAACTAAAGCATAATCGTTCATAATATTCTTGGGAAAGAAGTTTATAGAATTGAAACGTATCTGGACTAGCTGGGTAATCAAAAAAGAACAATTAGGAATTGGAATTTATTTCCTAACCCTATTTAATTCAGATTCTGAAGAATTATTCAGTACAAAACTATTGGTGGAGTAATCCCCAAAGCTCAAAACAAACAACTCTCCACCTCCAACACACTCAATAAGTTCGATATTTGTCCGCTCGGGGCTACTAAACGGGACAAATTCATATCATTTGAGTTTGTCCCTTTTTTATTCGCAGCCACATTCCCCGCCACCGCTGAGATAGCGGTGAACAGAGAATTGACTCTTGTGGTTCGATATTCATGTTTTTCATGGTTATACATAATTCCCTCTGGAAATAGCATTTTTTGAATGCGTCTCTTTTCATTTAAATCTCTAGAATCCCAAAGGGACGGGAGATTCAGGGCATCCTCTAGCGCGTTTTCAATCGCTAAATCGAGGTTCGATAGATTAAATCCAGAGTTTTCAATCTCTTGCTGGATTCCATCCAATTCGCCCTCAAATTGTCCTTTATATTTGGTGTATAATCCTTTGTCGATTTCTCCCAATACGAAGCGTTCTTCGATCTTTTCAATCTTACTTTCGATCTTTGATACTTGAGCGCTTAAAGACTTCAAATCACTCAGGCTTTCTTCGTGCATTTCAAAGAATACCTCGTAGATAATGTCCTTAAAAACTTCTTTTAGGTTTTCATCGGCAAGTTGATATTGTGATAACAACTGTACAAACAAATCGTGCATCTTCTTCGCACTGCGATTTTCTTTGCTCCCCTGTCGGTTGTTTTTGTAGTAATAAAGATTCTTACGTTTTACCAAATACCCAGTGTATGATGTACCGCAGCTTTCCGCTTTTACAAACTGCTTTAAAGGAAGGTTCTCATCATCCTTATTGTATGTACCTCCGTAGTTCTTCTTGTCGAGAATCGCATTTACTTTCAAGAACAAATCCTTTGAAATTAACGGTGGGTGCTTCCCTTCAATTATTTCGCCCGGTATCAATGAACTCGTGATAATGCCACAATAGAACGGATTCTTGAAATAAGTACCTAACTGCTTATAATTCTTCGTCCAACCATACTTTTTCAATCGTTTAGTTATCTCAGCGTATGTGAGGTTTTGTTTTGCCTTCATGTGAAACGCCTTGCGAAGCAATTCACCTTGCGCGTTGATTACCAGCTTTTGTTCTTTGTTTCGCCCAGGATTCAAGTTGGTGTAACCGAATGGTGTGACTCCATGGATATATCCCTTGCGTAACTTTTCGCGCATTCCAGTAAGGCATTTGTCCTTCCGTACATCATTATCGTATTTGCTAAACACAAAAAGCACGTCTTGTTGCATTACTCCAGCTGGTGTTGATGTATCAATCTCTTGTGTGGCAGACAATACTTCAATCCCTCTACTCTTCAAATCCTCTTTGATACTTGCACCGCTTGTACCTGATCTTGAAAATCTATCGTAAGAAAACACGATTATATATGCAATGTCCTTTCTGCGCTTTACGTAAGTCAACATACGTTGAAATTCCTTACGTGAATCTGTTTTAGCAGACTCGTGAGTGCCACCAAAACGTTCTACTATCGTCAATTCTTTTCGATGTGCGTAATACTCACAGTATTTCATTTGGGTACTCAAAGAGGCATTATTATCTGCTTGCTCCTTTGTCGAAACTCTCGTATAAATGACTGCTTTCGTTCTTCCTTCCGTACTAGGCAAGTTGCTTACCCCTGCATATTTTTGAAACTGATCTAATTTGCTCATGACTTATAGTTTTTACGGTTGATTTGACATAGTGTAATTGCTGCGAGTTCTTTTAACCCTGAAATAATTCCATTGGCTACCTCATCAGAAACGTGTTTGAACCCTTTAAACGTTCTTAGCTTTTGCGGAGTCATTTTTTCAGTAACTCTTCTTTTGATCGTTTTGATTCTCTCTAACTCTTTCTTTACTCTTTCATTCTTTGAAACTTTTCTATTTTTCATTTTTGCTTAAGACTTGCTGATCCTTCGAGGTCTTCGATTAGATGGCAGCATTTATTCTTAATTGCTCCGAGGTCTTCGGTCACTTTTATACTCTTATATTTTGTACTTCGTTTTTCTTACGACATATACTATCTCCCCGTCTTGATTTTCATAACTGAGATTCTCGTAATCGCTTTGCATTACATCAATAACTTTTTGATTGGCTAGTCGTGGGTCTTCGATTTGATCCACTTCGACCATAGTGATTTTGTCTTTCTTATAATGTGCTGTTAGTTTTTTGATTTCGCCAAGGCGCATTAACTTCAAAACCTTTCTCTCTTCTTCTGAAAGTTTAATATACTCGTCAAGGTTTTCCAACTCGAAAAGATGCTCTTGATCTATCAACTCAGACAAAACATACTTTACAGGAAAACTGATATACGGCTTCTTCATAATTGCAGATGATGCGAAGGTATCTTGCATTGGATCATCGAAAACAAAACAATCACCATCCTTATTTATCAAAAGGTGGGTATCGCTTTTTGAAAAAGCCACACTAAATAATAGAACACCGTAGGTTGTATTTAAAAGGTCAATATCAGCTTTCCCAATCTCCTCTATTAAATTTTGTTTGGTCTTGAAAGATTGTTGTAGTAATAATTTGATCTCTTGATACTCTTTGTCTTGAACTTCATCTTCTTCAAAGATGGCTTCTAACATAAACTCAATTACATCGTTTTCTTTGAATAAGAATTCTTTTAAGCGGTGAATAGAACTTAAAGACAAGCCCAACTCTCGTAACTCAAATACCATTCTGAGCCAAGTGTATTCCAATCCGTTGTACTTACGTCTGAATTTAGATTTTCTCTCTTTTGGATAAATTCCTGCTTTTTGCCAATCGAAGGCGGTCTTTGAAGTTAGACCTATATCTGATAATTGATACTGTTCTTTGATTAATGCTTCGGAGATAACTTTTATACTCTCAATTTCTTCTAATTTCATTCTTTGAAAATTACTTTACCTTACCTATTGGTATAGTACAAATTTACAACCAAACAATTAAATTACCAAACAGTAAGGTATTTATTAACGAATAATAAGAAAAACCCTGCCATTATGTCGCGAATGGCAGGGTTTTCGGTAAGTTATCGATAAGTTTTCGCTAACAACTGGCAGAAACCCACATTCACGATTTACAAGTCATTAACAAACAATTTCGCTTTGGATAACAGAATCGTGCTGTTAAACGAATCGCATAAAAATTAAAAATGTCACAATAATTGCACATTGGAAATTATTCGTATTTTAACGTCACAAACTACTAAAACTGTGAAACCCTATGAAATAGACAAACTATTCACCTTGTAAATACGTCTATTAGATAGTGCGTATCTTGCACGCTCAACTTCTGCGAAATGAAGACAACAAACAAAACATATTAATTTAGTATCAATTGAAAAGCCTACTGCTTCTTCTTTTTTCTTTTGGTAGCATTCTTAGCTATGCACAAAACCTCATACCTAACGGGAGTTTTGAAGAGTATTCGCAGTGTCCAGAGCAGCGAGAAACAGGTTCGAACGGACAGTTTACACGTTGTTCGGATTGGTTTTACGTTACATCCCCATCCATCGGTACACCTGATTACTATCATCGCTGCAACAACTACATTGGTGGATCAAATCAAGGGTTAGTCGGAATTCCAAATCACACTCTAGGTTACCAAGAGCCTTTCGACGGTGATGGAATGGTTGGATTCGTTCCAATCTCAATTTTCGCGCAATCTCAAAATTATGAGGGTATGGAGTCTATAACTTGTGAACTGATCTCGGAACTTTCTGCTTGTACAGAATATAAATTCAGGTGTCAAGTAAACCTATCTAACTTGAGTGAACATGCTGTGAGCAATTTAGGTGTTTATTTTTCACTGAACGCACCTATCTTAAACGATGTTAGTTCCATTTTAAATATCGAACCTCAAATTGAATGGAGTCAAGTAATTAGCGACACTCTAGATTGGGTAACACTAGAGTCGACGTTTATAGCTAAAGGAAATGAAAAATTCATGACGTTTGGGTATTTTACATCTAAAGAGGAGACCAACTGGGTCGTTGTTGATTCTGCTGCTCCATTTCCGAGTTTTGACTACATGTATTGTTATGTCGACTCGATGAGTCTTGAGTATCTACAGGATGTCGAATTTTGCTCATCAAGCATCCCAAATGTTATAACACCAAATAATGATCAAATAAATGATTTTATTGACATTTCAAACTACGGTGTCACAGAGTTTATCATTTTAAACCGATGGGGTAATATCGTCGCTAATTTGGACTTAAATAATCCGATTTGGGATGGCACCTCAAAAGGGCAACCCTGTTCGGATGGAGTATATTTTTATAAAGCATTATTCAAAGAGGAGGAAATAGTAGGTACAATTCAATTGATACGCTAAAAGCGTAAAACATGAAGATTTTACTTTCCGTAGGGAGTATTGCTCTCTCTGCATTTTGCTGGGCGCAGCAACCGCCTACCGTGAACAATCCGAACAATGGTGGTGCGAACAACGTAAACTTTTGGAGTCGAGCGGGTAACACCAACGGTACTAATAATATTCTAGGAACCCGATGGAACTCTCCCATTTACTTTATTACAGGTGGTTTGACGCAACAAACTTATCGAATGCGATTGAATGGGGAATATGGGCTATCAGCAGCACAATACGGTGTAAACGGTTTTGGAGCTGGAGCCATCAACACCTCTGGATATTTAGGGCTTGGATTTAACACACAACAAATTTGGTCACAGAACGGTGTGGGTGGTTCTCCTGCTCCAGGTCCGTTCTCGTTATTGCACCTAAATGGTCGAGATCAAGGCTTTGTGCAAGATTTTGGTTTTCGCCCTTGGATGAAAACAGGAATAACGCTTACCGACAACCAAGATTTGAGTTATATGGGACTTCGACAAATTGGTGATGGTTTTGATATTACAGAAACGACCATTACTTGGTCGGACAATCCAAACAGTGCTAGTGGTCCTGATGATATGACGTTTCGTTTCACGGGAGGTGGTGCTGCTCAGGGTGCTGGAACATACAACAATAACAACCTCAATGTTACTACCGACCTTGATGGTTTGCACGTAGCCCGTTATACTGGCGAAGGTTTGTATGCACTTGGTAATACCTTTGGAGTGAACGCAGGAGGAGCAACAGCTTATGTTCGTCCAAAAAGTTTGTTTCACATGAGCCACACCCTACAAGGTGGCGGTGCAAATGAGCGTTGGGGCTTCATGCAGATCACCTATCGAAACAACAGTCCAGGTGGAGGCGAGACTGAAGATGACGGTTTAAGATTCGGTATAGATAACCAACTTATAAACGGTGGGTTAAATGCCTACCTAAGATGGCAAGAAGAAACGCCATTTATTATACAAACAGATTGGGATAACAATGCAGGTAATGTGGAAAATGGAGAACGAGTACGAATTTCTTCAATAGGCGCTCCTGGAGTGCCACAACCAGCGAATGCTCCAAACGACAATATTACAAGAGTTGCTATTAGTCACGCTGGGAACACTCCAATTACACAGCCTAGAAGTCTATTACATTTAGGTTACAACACAGGACTCAACTCTTTCCCCCTTGGAAGTACCGACGGTTGGAGAGATTGGATGGACATTGGAACTTTTACCTCAAATGGAACAGATCATGTTTATATAGGGTTGAAACAAGAGGGGATTTTGGATGAAACCGATGCAATTATCAACTGGGGAGACAATCAAGTCCCAGGTGCTACGCAGAGTGGGCCAGATGACCTTCGCTTTATCTTTACTTCCACAACAACATCGTTAACGGGACCCGGCGATCCTGAATCTCAGTCCAACAGCGGATTGGAAGTTGCTAGAATGGAGCCAGGATTGGCTTCAACATTACCAAATGATAATTATGGTATGGTTGGAATTGGTGATTGGTCGCCAGCAAACAACCCAGGTAACCCTGCGATAGATGCAAAATTGGATATTGACGGAGATTTAAGAATTCGTCAAGTGGAACAAGATAATTCACTTACAAGAGTCTTGGTAATTGATCCAAATGATGAAAACCGTGTTCATTATAGTGATATTATCAATGGGTTGGCTTGTTGGGACTTAGACGGTGATGGTATCGGCGATCCAAATGAGGATACAAACCAAGACGGATTGTTTAACGCTTTAGATTGTCAAGGAGTAGCGGGGCCAGTAGGACCAGTTGGACCACAAGGTCCAGTAGGTGCAACAGGACCAATAGGACCAGCTGGACCGATTGGGGCAACAGGACCACAGGGACCTCAAGGACCGACGGGTGCAACGGGACCTCAAGGACCACAGGGTCCTGCGGGCGCTCAAACACTTGCACATAATGGAACATCAATGAGTAACATACTCCCTGACCATGTAGCATTTGGGCAAGACGTTAACGAACCGCTAAACCCAGGGCAGTTACTCAACGATCGTGAAGTACCGATGAATGATTTCAATGTACTATTCACCGATGGTGCTGCCAACGCGGATAAAAACCGTATCGGAGTTGGAACTTTGACTCCACAAGCAAAAATGCACTTGAGAGTTTCTCCAACGAACTTTACACCTAATATCCCGTCAAGAGGACTATACATTCAACATTCGGGTTTGACAACTCCAAATACAACAACGGCAATAGGTGCTGATGTCTTAGTAGATGGAGCAAATACAAATAATTTGGGCGTAAATGTTCGAGTAGCTGGAGCATCAGATTTTAATTCAGGAATGTTTGTGACAGCAGCTGGAGGAGACAACAGTACTGGACTTCAAGGATCAGCGTTTGGAGGCGCATTAGAAAATGAAGGTGTGGTTGGAACAGCATCAGGAAATAGTGCATTATCCAACGTAGGAGTCAACGGTGGAGCATTTCAAAGTCCAACTACAAATACAGGTGGAAACTTTACTTCACTATCAAACAATACAACAGCTGTAAACTACGGTGTTCTTACTGCTACTCAAGGAGGCTCAACCAACTACGGTATTCGCACTACAGCTAATAGTGGCGCTCTTACGAGTTATGGAATTTATGCGCAAGCATTCGGCGGGGGAACTAACTTCGCAGGATGGTTTGTCGGTGATGTCAATGTAACTGGTGGTTCTTTAACAGTGAATGGTGCGCCAGTGGTAACATCAGACCAAATGTTTAAAGAAAACATATATGATCTTGATAATGCAATGCAAATCATTAATGCATTACAACCGAGAACCTTTACAATGGATACCCTTGCCTATCCAGAGTTCGGTTTTGAGTCCGATTTACAAATGGGGCTTATTGCCCAAGAGGTAGAGCAAGTGCTGCCTAATATTGTAACTCAGCAAATTCGACCAACACAATTTGACTCGTTGGGCAACATAACTGCTCAAGAGTTATCCTACAAAGGAATTGAGTATGAAGAGTTGATTCCTGTTCTGATTGCTGGAATGCAAGAACAACAAGATGAAATCGAGTCTAAGGACTCGCTGATCTCAGATCTAAATGATCGTTTGACGAACCTTGAGAATTGCCTGAGCAATCTTCTTCCAGTATTGTGTGCAATGAACAATCGCACAATCGAGTCAACTCCTTCAGAAGTGCAAGAAGAATTACGCAGCGTAATTGACGTTGAGTTATCAGATAAGAACAACATAGTTTTAAATCAAAACGTTCCGAATCCATTTGCAGAGCGCACGACCATTACTTATACTATTCCAGAATCAGTAATGAAAGCGCAGATCATTTTCTACGACGGAAGTGGAAACCTAATTAACACGGTTGACATTGACGAAAGAGGTGATGGACAATTAAATGTGTTTGCAAGTGATCTAAGCACAGGAGTATATACGTACTCTCTAGTTGCTGATGGTCGTGTCGTGATGACTAAAAAGATGATGAAACAATAATTGATTATTTTAACATCGGAAAGTCGGGGTGTCTGCCCCGACTTTTTTGTTTGCTTAGGCAATACCTCTTCACTCACAAAAACTCCTTATTTTGTATTTTGTCGTATTGTTTAACTTTGACGTATGAACATCAATCTAACTGAAGAAGAGAAAATCAAAATCCTGAATGGTGACGACCTTTATGGGATCATGCAGAAAATTCTATTGCGTGAAGATAAGATTGATCAAGACAGAGAGCATTTTTGGATTGTTGGTTTAGCCAATAATAATCGGATACTATTCATTGAGCTCATTAGTCTCGGTTCTGTACGACAGACACTCGCTGAACCAATGGACGTTTTTAGTTTTGCATTACAGAAAAGAGCCGTTAGTGTAATTCTTGTTCACAACCACCCAAGTGGTGAAGTCAAGCCGTCAGATGCGGACAAAGACCTCACAGATCGAATGATTCAAGTGGGAATTATTGTTGACACTTTCATTTACGATCATTTAATAATTACCGATAAGACGTATTACAGTTTCCGTGATAGTGGGTTGCTTGAAATTTTGAGCAAAAGCACTAAGTATGTTCCTTCTTTTGAGTTGGAAAAACGATTGAGGGAGGCAATTGAGGAAAGGACTCGTTTACTTACTAAAAGTGATGTGGTATTAAAGGGCTTTGAAAAAGGACTTTCAGCAGAATTAATATCAGAGTTAACAGGGCTATCGTTAGAGGAAATTGAGTTAATTCGTTCGGGGAATTGACCTTAGAAAATTCAACTTCGTTCTAAAGTTTATCGTTTTTTATCGAAAAGTTATCGATAACACACTGTTAAACAGGACATTAATTTCAGTTAGGTATTTCTACTTATTGGCAAGTTTGCTATGAATGAATAACTTAGAAGTTCAAAACCTGATCCATGTATTTAGCTGAAATTGGAATAAAAAATTTTCGAGGAATTAAAGAACTTAAAGTTGAATTTACCAACAATATCAACATAATAATTGGCGAAAACGGACTCAACAAAACCGCCCTGATTGACGCCATCAGAATTCTTTTCAATCTGGGTAATAATCAGAAGGACATCTATATTAGGAATGAAGATTTTCATGTTGATGAAAACTTAGTCATTTCCAACCTCATCGAGTTATCCTACACATTTAAAAGTTTAACAGCCGATCAAAAAGGAGCGTTCTATGAATATCTCGTATTGGGCGAAACACCCGAAAAAGATGAAGCACGTATTACCTTGCAGTACGAGCGCAGAGAAGATACTTTTCCTCTTTTTTCTTACACAACTGGCATTGGAGATGGACAAAGAGCCGAACGAAATACTTTAGACCTTTTCAACCATTATTATCTCGGAGCATTAAGAGACAGTACTCGTGATCTCGTAAATTCTAAAGACAGTCTTCTTGGAAAAGTGATAAAACGAATTGTTCAACGAAACAAATCAGAAGAAAAATTTAAGGATATTATCAATAGTACAAACAATAGCTTACTTGAGCAAGATGAAATCAGCGATACGAAGACAAATGTTAATACCAATATTGACTCCGTATTTACTTTGAATCAAAATAATCGGGTAGGTTTAAGAATCGATCAGAGTAATATAGACGCAATTGTTAACTCAATTAAACCATTTCTTCCTTTTGATAAAACTACTTTGACTGGAAATGGATTCAACTTATATCAAAACAGTCTAGGATTTAATAACATCATTTATATTGCGACTGTACTAAGTGATATAAAAGAAAGGATTCAAACGGATAAAATTTCTCATTTCGCACTTCTAATAGAAGAACCTGAAGCACATCTTCATCCTCAACTTCAACTCAACCTTTACAACTTTTTAAAGGCAACAAACAATCACCCTAATAGTCAACTTTTTATCTCAACTCATTCGCCAACCTTGACATCAAAAGTTGACCTAGATGATTTAAACTTGATAGAGGATAAGGTGTACAACATTGGTAACTGCTTTGAAGGGAGAGCCTCAGAAAGTATTAGAGAAAGTCATCGGACGACAGCTGAAATGACCGAGTCTGATTTCTCTGATGCCAAGTTAAAACTTGAACGATATATTGACGTTACTAAGTCTCAACTATTTTTCTCTAGCCGAATATTAATTATAGAAGGAATAACAGAAGAACTGCTAATTCCTGAATTTGCATCCATACTAGGTAAATCCATAGTTGATTATCAAATTGAACTGGTAAACGTACAAGGCACATCTTTCAAACCATTCATTCACTTATTCAACTCTTCTAATCCGAACAAAAAAATTCCAAAGAAAGTCTCAATTATTTCTGATGGTGATGAATTCACTGAATCAAAAAATACAGATTTTAATTTTGAAGAGATCATAAACCTTTCCACCAATAAACTTGAGGAACTCTTTAATGGTATCAAATCCGACGAAAAATGCGGAAGAATTAAAAATCTTGAATTGACAAAAAACGGACAGGAGTCTATTTTTATTTCCACAGCTGTCAAAACTTTTGAATTTGAATTATGCCGTGCTAATATAGCGGATAACAAATCTGATTTTGAAAGTAATTTGCTCGTTGATTACATCAAAACAATTGACAATTCAAAAGTATCAGAGATCGCATCACATATAGCAGGATTAAATGATCCATTAACGCAAGACGATAAGTTCAAAATAGCTTTACTACTATGGAAGGTATTACCGAGTAAAGCTGAGTTCGCACAAAATTTCAGCACTTATCTTAGAACTACTGAGTCTGCTTTGAATAAACCGTTTAATATTCCTGAGTATATAAAAGAAGCCTTTAACCACTTAACTGAAGAATAATGAGTAAAACTTTTGAAATTAACCCTGAGCGATCAGCATATCTTGACGCTCGTGGAAAAGTGATTCTAAAAGCCTGCCCCGGAAGTGGCAAAACAACTTCGGTAGCATACAAACTAAAGAAACTCATTGATGAAGTGGAGTCCTCCTCTGGCAATCATTATCGAGGAATCGCTTGTCTTTCATTTACTAACGTCGCCAAAGACGAGATCAATTCGAAGTTCAAGGATTTCCACGGTAAATTTATTTCATTCCCTCACGCTGTATTGACAATTGACAGTTTTATTAATCAATATATTGTCCTTCCTTATTTTCATCATCTTAAGCCTTCAGTCACTAGACCAAAAATATTAGATAGTAACTTCGGTTTGAATAATTATAATCTTGGCTTTTTAAACTCAATCAGGATTGATAACGTACCTATTTCTAAACGCTACCCTCCTGAATATATTTCTATAAATCTTAGTAACCAGTTTTTATTCAAAAAATCCCGACCAAATCTAACAGGCGAAGATTTAAAAAGTTTTAACGCCTACTGCCAAAGACTAAAGGCATGGCAGTTTAACAATGGTGTTCTAACACAAAACGATTCAATTTATGCGGCGTTCAAAATATTAGAATCTCAGCAAAGAATTGCAGAGTACCTTTCCAAACGATTCCCATTGATTGTAATAGATGAAGCACAAGATACCTCAGAAATTCAATTCGCTATAATTGATCAATTAATAGACAATGGTTTATCGCAAATTGAATTAATTGGTGACCCTTTTCAAAGTCTTTATGAGTGGCGAAACGCACGACCAGATTTATTTGAAGATAGATTTAATGATTCAACAACATGGAATGCAAAAACATTAATGCAGTGTAGAAGATCTCAACAAAAAATAATCAACCAATATTCTCAATTAAGAAACGACAACGTATCTATTGTAACCTCAAGTAATATTCAAGATGCCGATACTCTTGTTATTAGGTTTCATGAAGGTGATGAGAAATCTGCTGTAGCGAAATACATTGAGTTAAGTAGTCAATATAAGATTAGGCACGTTGCGGTTAGAGGTAACTCATTACGCAGAAAAATTCTGAATCAACCTGAACGTCAACCTGAACCATGGAAATCGAAAACTCCCTACACAATATTGTACGCACTAGAACAAATAGAATTGGGCAATATCAAGAAAGCAGTATCTTCGATTAGATCGTTTATTCCACGTCTAATCCAGCCATCCATTACTCTCGAAGAAGAAAGAAAACAAATTGAGTCATTAAAAAATGACTTTTCAGTGAACGCTAAACTATTTGGTCTCCTAAAAGCTCTACCATCACTTGATTTGTCTCTAACTGATTGGACTTCTCAAACACAACTTAAACTTCAAGAATGCTTTGAACTATTGGAAACTCCTGATTTCGAGTTGAAGCAGGGTGTTTGGCGTCCAAAGCACGTATTGAGTCTAAAATCAGTAATGCTAATCGAAACCGACAGCTGTGAAATTCCAGTTTCAACGATTCATAAAATAAAGGGTAAAACGTTGGAGAGTCTCCTTCTAATTTTGAGTCGTAGTAGCATCAGCGCAAATATTTCTCTGAATGAGTTAACTCATTCTACGGACTTTCCAAACGAAAAGAAACGAATGTTATACATCGCTATGTCCAGACCCAGTCACCAATTAGTAATTGCAGTTCCGAGTAATTTTAGTCGAGAAGATATTAGTAGTAAATTAGGTGGAGAAGTCATTTTTTATGAAGTCTAATGTGTGCTAAAGTGGAGAATGTATTATTAAACAAAATCTTTGAGTCCGTTCGCAAAGAGAATGCGATAATATGGGCGGGTGCTGGTGTTTCGATTCAAGCAGGCTTCCCATCCGGACAAAAATTAGCGGAAACATTTCTAAATAGTATTTCTGAATCTCAAACCTCATATTTTGAAAACAAATCATCTTTAATGGAGATTACTGAGGAATTTGTTCAAATAAATGATAAAGAATCGGCTATCAATGTAATCAAGAGTGAATTTAACAAAATTGGTGGCGAGTCAGTGTTTCATTCAACATTGTCAAAAATCCCCCATTTCAAAACATTGGTTACAACGAATTACGACTGTCTTTTTGAGAGAGAATATGGTGACCTGATAACCACACCGATAATTGATCCCAACGATATAAAACGTGGGCTCGAAGGCAGGGTTCAACTATTCAAGGTTCATGGAGACCTTTCTTCAGAGGAAAACATGATTCTTACTAAAAGTGACTATGATAATTTCTTCCTTTTTAACCGAAGTGATCAGTCCAATTGGAGTCTTGTAAAGGAGCGATTAGTTACAAAAGATGTAATCTTCGTCGGTTATGGATTTGACGATTCAAATATTTCAATTCTATATCGAAAAATTAAAAATGAACTTCAGAATAAAAGTCAGAGGGCGTTTCTCATCGCTCCTGGCTTACCTGAACACAGAATAAGCAACCTAAAGGATAAGGGTATTGATTACTTCGATATGACAGGAGAAGAGTTCGCTGTGAAACTAATTGAGAACTTAAAGGAAAATATTGTAGCCGACTTCGAGAGTAATTGGGTTTCTCCAGAGACGTATAGAGAATTCTGCGTAAATCATAACTTATTGCCGACTATTGAAGCTAACGACAACGGTTACAGCCTAAAGAAGATGTCAACTGCATCTGAGCAAGCTGACGGTCTTTTTAAAGTTCAAATAAATAAGAATTCTGATAAAATTGAAGCGCTGAGAAAATTTGTTAGCGGGGATTCGAACGAGGACGTGAGAATCTCAAGCGAAGAATTGAAATACTTCGCAATGCTAATGGAAGGAATAAAAGTACATGAAATACAACAAGGCGAAGGCGAAATTACACTACAAAAAAATCCGACAAGAACCGAAACCATTGATGTCATTTTCGATGATGACTTTGAACATTCCGATATACCAATAATTATTTTCGGATCAGAAAAACTGATTGAAATTAGGATGGAAATCCACACATTAAATATAACAATCAAATTGAATCCTAAGTTCTTGGGAAATGCTTCAGTAAACCTGAAAGTATTGTTTAGTCACCAAGAAGTTTGCAAAAGCACTAATGAAGAATTGAAAGTAGTCGAAATAGTAAAGCGACTAAGTAGTGGGATGAGTTTTGATATTCATTGGAAGGATTTAGCTTTTACCAAAACTCTCAAAAATACAGACCTCGGTAATTCTAACAAGAAACATTCCTTGTTCATCGAATATATCCGAAATATTGAGCGGAATTTCAAAGTAAGATTTAAGAATTTCCCCATGTACCCCTCAGAAGACGAGTTATTTGTAATCAATGTGCTGAATGAAATTATCCAATTTGGGGAGGTCACAATAAGGGGTAAATACGAAATTTCAGGGCAATTTGATTTTAATACTGATTCATCGGAAGTTCTCGAAAAACTTCAAACTCCGTTTACAGAAATAACCATTAAAAAGTCATACCAAGAAAATCTTGAATTATTTGGTAAATCCTTCGTAATTAATATCTCTCGAACTGACCTCCTTGATGCAAAAGTGGTCAACATTGACGAACTGAAAGATAAGAAAACGAAAATTGTGAAACTGATGGCGACCTCAAAAAAGATTACTACTAATTAGACAATCCTTATTGTGAGAATATCTCAAACTCATACCCAATTCTTCCAAATCGGTTCTTATTCGCAGTAGCAACTCCTTTATTTACTCTAATCTCAACATCACAGTCATACGTAGCCCAAACCTGGGTATTAATATGTGTTAGACGAAGCCATTCAACGAAATTGTGAGCAGAAGTAGTAATATTTTCATCCAATTGAATATGGTTTGCTCAAAGTTAGACCTCATCTTAAAAGTCTCTTTGAAAAATTATTTAATCAAATTCCAACCCTTAACCATATTGAAGCATCTAACAAATATAGATGAACATGAAAAATGTAATTGTACTCTTATTTGTCGGATTACTGACTACATCCTTCGCTCAGGATTCTGAGGATAAAGACACAAAATTGAAGGTGTTCTTTTCTTTCGATGGCAAACGATCATTTTTGAAGAATGATATTAGATATTTTGGATTTGATTTTGGAATAAAAGCGAAGTGTAAATATAAGTTCGGATTTGGCTACAGTTGGCTAAGAGGAACTTATAATACAGATGCTTTTCCAGTTAGCACCTCAATGTATCCTGATGCACAGGCGGACACCCGAACAGATGCAAAGTTCTACTCTATACTGTTTGAACCCATTGCATTTAGACACAAGAAAATCAACATCTCGATTCCAATTCATCTTGGTGTAACAGACTTGATTTCTGAGTACAGAACTGGTGCTTTGTCGCACACGGAGTATCACAACAGTACACCCATTTTTGGTGATATTTCTGCTAACTTCGATTTTAGAGTGTTGGGATTCATGAAGTTAGGGTTCAGTCTTGGTTATCGTTATGTTGGAACGGATTTGGAAGTTGCTAGTGAAGCGTTGAATACCCCATTACTTGGTTTAAACGTTAAGTTCGGAGGAATGTGTAAATAGATTTCTATGAAAATTAAATTGATACTCTTATTATTTTTATCTACTTTCTTAATTCTTGGTTGCAAGAAGAATCAGTTAAAGAAGCCAACTGATGTGACTTTTAATATTGATATCAACAGAAATCAAAGTACTAATGGGAAACTTATTTTTAACGGTGGCACTATTAACCTAGCGTCTTTCAATGTAGAAGGAACTCGTCGGGAAGGTGATCCCGTTTCTTTTTCAAAAAGTTTCTCAGAAGGGGTGCTTCTAAACTTTAGTTCGACAGGAACAATTGCACAGCTTGACTTTGATATTCCTCAAGGTGTTTATACTAGTTTGGCAGTTAGTTTCGAGACTTTTGAAGGCCCCGGAGGTATAACAATTGTCGTGAACGGAATTTATAAGAATAACTCAAACGCTGACATTCCTGTAACCTTCGAATTCCTGTCTTCAGAATCATTTGAGATCGAGTGTGAAGATAAAGTCAATTCGGGAGTTGTTGTTTTGGACAAAGATACCCCTGCAAACGCTATTATAAAACTCGACCCGATTTATTGGTTTGAAATACTTTCCAATAATCAACTTGAGAATGCAAACTTGACTAACATTGGTGGGACGATGACCTTGCTAATCAACGAGGAGAACAATGAAAACTTGTATGATTTACTTGTTGATCGAGTTGATGAATCTACAGAAGCCGTATTTAACTAGACTATCGAAAAATACAAGGACATATTGGATGATCAATTAGTAGCGGAATGCCTCAACAATATTAGAGAGGCACAAGAAGCATTGTACAGACGTTTCGCTGATAAAATGTTTGCTGTGTGCAAGTACTATACCAATGATCATGACGAAGCCTGTGACTTTTTGCAAGATGGATTCATTACCGTTTTCCGAAAACTGGATCGATACAAATATGATGGTTCATTGGAAGGATGGATTCGCAAGATTATCGTAAATACCGCATTGCAAGCCCTTAGAAAGAAAAAGGTATTCGAAATGCATTTTGATCTTATAAAAATTGAGGAACAAGAATTGCGACATGTTGACGATACGGATTATCAACCAAATCATAAGGAAATCATTGGCTGGGTAAATGAATTACCGAAGAAAGCGGGATTGATTATGAAATTATATGCCATTGAGGGGTACACGCATCCCGAAATTGCAGAGATCCTTGATATTAGCATAGGAACGTCCAAATCTCAATTGAACAGAGCAAGGACATTATTGAAGGCAAAAATGAACGGGGTAGTATGAGCGATTACATGAAAAATATCGTCCGTTCAGCTTTTGAGCATCAATCTTCAGAAAGTGCTCCAAATTCTATTTGGTCTGCCATTCATAATGAGCTAGCGCTGAATGAAGTTGACGTTGCAATTAAGGAAAGTTTTGAAGGACAACAAGGAAAAGCACCTGAGATGGTTTGGGAGCGGGTCCAAAACCAATTAGACATTGAACGTGTTTGGACCAGAATTGCGAGTAAGATTCAAATTAGAAGATATGGTTACGTTCTACGCTATGCCTGTGCTGTGTTGTTACTATTAATCCCGTTTGCGTTGGATTTTAACAACGTTGAGATGAATTCTTCCATGACTTCTGATCAGGGTAATCGTGATGCTACAACAAATCCAAGTAGAACGATTGAAGCGACCAATCGAGAACAATCAACTGAACAAAGCAACAGTATTCAGTCAACCGCTACGGTACAAGCTACATTGCTTACTATTCCCAATACACCGAGGTTTGTAAATGTTGTAATCCCGAAATCGTCTCAAGAAATCGTAACGAAAGAAATCGGAGATCTAGCGCAATTGAAAACTCGTCCAGTTTTGGCTTTGAACCAACCGCAGAATTTACAATTACAACCATTCTTTAATCCTAAACCGAAACGTTCGTTGGGATTGATAGTGGGTGGAGTGAGTTCTCTAGATAACACTTGGATTATCGACAACGAAACAAGAAGTGGATTTGATGACCAATCTTTAGTTGAAAATGAAATTTCAATGGCAAGTAGCTATGGTGCGTTTGCAGAGTATCAAATTAATAGACGCTATTCCATTTTCGCAGAATACCTGTTCCAATCAAGAACGAGACAGCACGCTCTTGTATATAACGAATCGGGAAAATACATTGATAAACTGAGAGAAATTAACACTTACAAATTGGCATTCCTTGTTACACGCTATTCTCAGCCCAAGTTTAATGGCATTTCTCATAGCACACTATTGCGATTTGGAGGATACATGAGTGGAGTTAAAAATGACTTTACCACACTAGATGGTGTTATTACCAATGTAAATAGCGTATATAAACGTCACGACATAGGATTACGAGCTGAAATTGGGAAGCGAATCTATTTGAGATCGTTTGTTATTGAGGGAGGCATTAAGACCGAATTCGGATTGGCTAATTTGGCTTCATTTAAAAGCAATATACCTCCTCAACTGAACTTTACTCGATTGGTTTCAGGCGGTGCGTATATTCGCCTGGGTTATAGCTTTTAAACATCTGTTAAATGTAGATGGTTACATATAAAAAGGGCAATCAAATCAAATTGACCGCCCTTTCAGTTTTATACGACTTCTATTTATAGTTGATATGTGATACCCAGTTGAATGGTTCTGCTTTGAATCGATTGGTTGATCTCATAAAAAGCTTCCTCCGTTGGATCGTCGTTATTATCAGTCAAACCAAAGTTGTAGCGAAGATTAATCCCTAACCCTGAGTTCAATTTGTAGCCAACGCCAAAATTAAGCCCAAAATCACTTGACGAATACAAGGACTTCGCATTGTACTCTTTAATCTGGCCGTCTGTTTTATCTTCTTCAATAAACTTTCCAGAAGCGAGAATGCCAATTCTTGGTCCGAAAAATACGGTGAACTGATCGTTGATTGCATATCCAGCCAATCCTGTAATATTAATATAGGATAATCGAATTTTTTCAAAATCACCTCCATCTTCATCGTTTGCTCCCTGCGTGGAAAATTCAACCTCTGGCTGAAGAAAAATACTATTCCCCAAATCGTATCGGGCAAAGCCTCCAAGATGGAACCCTAAGAGCATTTTAGGTTTAGGAGGGTCTAACTCAGGAGTGATTTTGAGGTTACTGAAATTCAAGCCTCCATATACTCCATAATCAAGTTGTGCTAGACCGTTAAATGACAATAGGAGTGCCGTTAATGTAAGTAGTACTAAATGTTTCATGATATAAATAAGTGAATTGATAAAAAAAGCCCCTTGACGAATCAAGAGGCTTTGATTGATACGAAAAAGACTAATTTCCTGGGTGGATAGAGTAACTACCGTCTCCATTGAAATTGGTGAGAATAATCGAAACTTTCCACGTACCAGGCTTTCCCTCTGTGGTTAATCCAGAAAACGTATCTGGACCTGAACCAGCAGTTAATGTCTCATTCAATACCTCGTCTCCTTTTTTATCTTGGATGATCATTTGAACTGACCCTGTTGGAGATGTAATATCAAAGTTTGCTGAGGCAGTTGCCTTTGAGTTATCCCAAGCGAATGAATATGTTCCGTTATCACCGTTTCCTGTAAAGTCACCAGCTGGATCAGAACCTGTAGAAGTAACAGCTACATTCCCTGTAAACGTATTCTCAATTACCTCGTTGTTATCGTACTTGCGGTATTTTCCACATGATGTCATTGCAATTGCAACAACCATAATAGTAAGCATTGAAAGTAAATTTCTTGTTTTCATATTAAATGTTTTTGTTTTACACGGAATAGATGTATTCAGATTTGGAAGGGTTGGAAAATTTTTGAACTTTTTTGTAGTACCGTAGGTACTAGATTTTACCTCCGATTTTTTTTGACTAAAAATTCCAACCATTTGCATTTTGGTATCATCTCGCTTTTAGAAAACAAACATTAGAATTATGAAAAAACTATTACTACTACCGTTGGCTCTGGTCGCGCTTTTAGCAAGTTGTAAGAAGGTGGAGTTGGAACCGATTCCGTTTGATCAAAGCTGTTCAATTTCTACAATTACTTACAACGTGAGATTGGCCGACAACGCGCACCCTTTTATCACCTGGACGAGTGGAAATGCTCTTGTTCGTGAAATCATATGGGATGGAACATTAACAGGGGCCTCTCTACCTACTTCAATTACGCACTCTGTTGTAACGGATATTGACTTGTTCACAGGAGCTGCAACTCCAGAAATTATTACCACAGAAATTACGCCGGGCGAATATTCCAACATATATATTGGTGTAGAATTGCAAGACAACGGTGTTGACGATAACATCATTTTGAATGGATACTATACAGATGGTAATAGTGTAACGCATCCGATTCAATTCTTATTCAATACAGGAGAAGTGTTCGAAGCAACATTAAGTAATTACACTTTTGAACCAGGCGACAATACTATTTGCTGGTTAGAGTTAAATCCAACTGATTGGTTCAGCTCATTTACTGTAGCGGATTTTGATAACGCTTCCACTAACGGGAACGGTGTAATTGTGCTTAGTGAATCGCAGAACTCGGCACTTTATGATGTGGTTGAAGCTGCCATACTTTCTTCTACAACCACGAACGGAAGTATCGTCTTCCAAAAACTTTAATTCTTGATTATTATGAAAACTTATATTACACTTTTCCTTTTGTCATTTACTTCCATTGTAATGGCACAAGACTTACAGTTCGGTGGAAACTTTAGCGTTGGAGCGGGTACCATCAATGCTACTGGTAACCAAGAGCAACTGAACTCGCTCGTAACGAATGAGCATTGCTTGAAACGATTCCACGTTTCTACCCAAACTGGAATGACCTTCTCAGGTGGAGGTTTTGCTGAGTACAATATCTCGGAAAACCTAGGGATTGGAATTCGAGCGAATTATGTGCACACTGGACTTTCCATTTACACTAATTATGTTCACGATGCATTTTCCAGAGAAATTATTGAATCAAATCATAACTTGACTATTGGTTATTTGTCAACGCCTGTTTACGCACGCTATACCTTCCTTCCAGATTTAGGACTATTTGCAAGCGTAGGGTTTGGAACAAATGCACTCATTAATAAAAGCATTACTACAAAGGAAATTCGTACAACAGAAAACTATGATCAAGCCGGCAATTTAACAGGGAGCACTGTCGGTAGTGAAACTTCGAACAGTGCTCGATTGAATTCGCCAAATGCCATTAATACATTCGCGCAGATTGGAGTAGGAATGAAGCTTCAAAACAATATTGGCATTTCTCTAGAGTACATGCTACCTTTTACAAAGAATGAGTTCTTCTCTTCAGATCAAAATTACACGAGCGCAACGCATGAATCCAACATATTCACGGATGCGTTTCGAAACAATCCAGACTTCAATTCAGCGGACTTGAATCAAATGAAGTTTGGTTCAGCGACGCTAACTCTAAGTTATTTCTTCTAAACTACAGTTAATTCAATTAGAGGGATCAGCCGAGGTGTAATGAAAATTACCTTCGGCTTTTTTAGTTGATGGTCCAAGCTAAATCGACGCCGAAAACATGGAACCTGTCATTCGATTTCGTATTGAATTCTTGCTCGAATTGATAGTATGTTTTTAGATCTAACTTTTTATTGATACGCCACGTAAGCCCACCGATAAAACGCCAAACTCTGAACTCGTATTTACCGTCCAAGCGATAGAAAATTTCCCCCGCTGAGTATGGATCAACCAATTTGCTTGCATTGTAGTCAAAGGTCAGTTTGTCACTACAATATTCTTTGGTCTTTCTCTTGGGTTTAAACTCAGTACCGCACCATTTACAGTTCTTAACGAAGTTTGACCTTCTCTGTTCTAATCTTTCCTTTTCTGTCATGGCAAAATGATTTAAGGTTGAACACACAGTTCAATATCAGCAACCAATTGTTGGTTCGATATTTGTCTTAAGCCCGCTACCATTGAAGACTCATCAGTTAATTTTACTGGTGGGTCTTTTTTTTGAAATAAAATTGGACGAGAAGTATATGCCGATGTATATTTTCAGTGAAGCATGAGCGTAGAAAATAACAATCGGTAAGTCCTGTCCCCGCTACCATTGAAGAAGGCTGTTCGAAAGAGCAGCCTTTTTTTGTTTTTGAGACTTTGTCATCAGTTCGAGTGTTGAAGCATTGATTTTTTCCATTAAAAAGAAGAAATCATTTGAGCAACATCATCAACTGCTCTTTTGACCCATAAAGCATATTGTTTTGCTGAAGGATGTAATTTGTCATGTGCGACTAAGTCCTCGTTTTCTTTTACTTTTCTTGAAATATCGGTGATACTGATGAAAGCCACTCCATATTCTTCGCTGATACGCTTGCAAATTTCATTATAAGCATCAATTCTTTTTGAGATCGTTTTTTGCTTCTTCTCACCAAATGGTGTATACCCATAATCTGGAATACTCAAAACAAAAACTCCTTTGCTACCGTGTTTCGATTTGCTGATGGCATATTTTAGACATTTCTCAAACTCACTTTCGAAACTTTTTGGAGACTTTCCTTGATATTCGTTGTTGACACCGATTAATAAAGAAACGAGATCAAATGTCGTATCGCTGAGTTGGTTTTTGGCTGCTCGAAGCATCTCGTTAGTTCTCCAGCCTGTTTCAGCAATGATTTTTAATTCGTTTATTTTAAAACCAGCTGTATCAAGTGAATTTTTGAGTTGGTTTGGCCAACGGTCTTCTGGTTGAATAGACTCCCCGATTGTATAAGAATCGCCTAAAGCTAAATAACTAAAAGTAGGAGACACGTTATCAGGCTGAGCTTTAAGAAACGAGCAAACAATCAAGGTGAATAAAGTTAGTAAAACTAATTTTGAGTGAGAAGAAAAGTTTAGCATGAGTAATAATGTATTAGTTTTCCCTTAGAAACTTTTTGTAGCGCTCATTGAATTTCTTGTGCTGTTCTTCTGGAAGAGCGTGACCCGCTTTTTCGAAAACAGTTAGTTCTGCGCCAATTTCTTTTTGAAGCTCATAAGCATTTTGCTCCTTAAATACCGCATCTTCCTTGCCCCACAGAATTAGTGTTGGCACTTTGGTTTTTCCAGAAATAGAGTCTCTGTTTTTCGGCAAATTATTGAGTAAACCTCGTTGTTCTTCAGGGTGTTTACTAAAATAGATTCCAATTGTTTGTTTTCGAATAAATCCAGGAAGAGGAGGAGGGGAGTAAAAAGAGAAGTCGAGTAATCGCTTTACATCTTCTTTATCTTGAAGAATAAAAGCTTCTTCTATGTTTTTTACCCCAATTGAAGAACAAAATTCGGCAATTTCTTCATCTGTAATAACATTTCCCGGAGAATCAACTATGCAAAGGGAATTTAAATTTGCAGGGTATTTATTTGCATAACCTAGCACCATAAACCCACCATAGGAGATTCCACAGAGATTAATATCCTTTAATCCTAGTTCTTCCACTAAGGTTTTTAGCGCATAAATTTGGGATGTAAGTGTTGGTTTTTGAGTAGAATAACTTTCTCCAAACCAAAGAATATCTGGAACAATAACCCGGTATTCTTCTTGAAATTCAAAAGCTTGTTTTGACCATGAGATCTTTCCATCTCCCCCAAAACCATGAACAAAAATAATTACAGGAACATTTTCCTTTTTATTATCCCAATAATAAATGTGATGACCATTTTTGTCTATGGAATCAGCAGAGAAACCATGTTTAATATATTTTTTGGAAAGATGTTCGTCATAATTCTTAACTGTCTTTCCGCAACTTGAGAAAAAGAGTGCCAATGGGAAAAATAAATAAATAAGATTTTTAATTCCCGTTACCACCGCGACGCATTTGTTTCATTTCCTCTTGTGTTCGCAATGTGTAACCTTTAGGAACCTCCATACTGAAAAGTTTTTCAGGTTTTTTCAGTTTCTTGGAGTAATCAAAAGCAACCATTTTCATATCCATTTTCCCCCAAGAAGAAGTCATTTCAAGTGGCACACCGGGAATTTCGTCATAAAGGTACATTCCCCCACGGTAAGCAGGAACTAATTCTTCAGTATACCAAACTATAGCCTCTTTTTCATCTGCTGTTGTTATAATTGCTTTTTTACAAGTATAACCCATAACTTCTTTTGTTTCACCTTCAACGAGTTCTACATCTCTTTCTGTATAAGCCAATCGTTGTTCGTCGTCAAGATCTTCCAAAGTGGTTTTCATAGCAATTTTACCCATCATACCGTCGAGTAGTGTAAGTGTGGTGTCTTTGCCATCGATTGAAATGCTTGTAGTTGACATAAAATCACCCATATACATCTCCGTTCTCACCTTTCCTTCGCCAAAATAAAGCTCCAGAATACTTCCCTCCATATTTTCTATGTAAGCTGAAGTTTGAGGATCATCCGACGACATAAAAACGTCATAGGAAACTTGTCCTTTTGTTTTTTGGGCTAAAACGTTACCAAAAAGCGCAACGAATGCCAATGCAATTGCAATTTTATTCATAGAAATAATTTTATAAGAAAAGGTAGACTATTGAGCTCCTCCTAACATGTTTTGCATGTCTTCAAAAGATTTCTCAGTAAACCCTTCAGGAATTGTCATGTCAAACTTTTCTTTTGGGTTTTTAACTTTTTTACTGAATTCAGTAGCAGAAAAAGTCATTGTAATTTGAGGCTGAACGATAGAAAACTCTAAAGCCATACCAGGAATACCTTCCTTCATATATTTACCACCATTTTCAGGAACTTCAATTTCTTCAGTATACCAGAAGATACTCTCGTTTCCTGCGGCATCATAAATAATTGCTTTTTTACATGTGTAACCAGTAATTTCTTTTGTTTCATCAACCAATTCGATGTCTAAATCCGCCTCAGTTTCATCAACCTCCTCAGTGTCTTCTAATTTTGTTTTTGCTGCAAATTTCCCCATCATTCCGTCTATAAGAATTAAGGTTTCCTTTGTTTCAGAATTAGAAATGGTAGTGTTTTTCATAAAACCACCCATAGAAGTTTCTTGACGCATATTTCCGTCTTTCATGTACATCTTCATCGTCGACCCTTCCATCATGGCTAATTGAGCCTCAACCTCGGGGTCATCAGTTGACATACTAATTTTAAACTCAATTGTAGCTTCGGTTTGAGCTGTAGACATTGTTGCTAAGAATAGCAAAGACGTTAAAAAAGCAAATAATTTCATTTTTAAATTTTTTTGTTCGAATCTCAAATTTACAATATTAATGCCAGATAAATAAATGAATTACATGGAATCAAGTATTTAAATGTTAAATGTCTTTACTAAATGTTAAACGGCTATTCAAAGAAAGCTCTGTAAACGTCATTTCCATTGGCATAAACAAATAAGGCAAGAATAATTATGAACCCAACAAGTTGAGCGTATTCTAAGACTTTTTGAGGAGCTTCTTTTCCCGTAATCATTTCGTAAATCAAGAAAACGATGTGTCCACCATCGAGTGCTGGAATAGGCAAAATGTTCATAATAGCCAAGACGAGCGAAATAAATGCGGTATTTGTCCAGAAAACTTGCCAGTCCCAAGTTGGTGGAAATAGATTTCCAATAGCACCAAACCCTCCGACGTTAGAAATACCTTTGGAAGTAAAAATCAGCGGAAGTTGAGCGGCATAGTCGTGCATTGTCCAACCAGCTTTTGTTATTCCTCTTGAAACAGCCTCTCCGAAAGTATAGTCTACATGAGTCATTTCTAACCACGAAGGCACCTTGTTTCCGAAACCGAAGGTATAGTTTTTAGTTTCATCGTTCCAAACACCAAAAAGAGAAAGTGAGATAAATTCATTTTCACGGTAAAGTCCCAGCTCAAACTTTGTTGAATCACCTGACTTTTTAGAAAGTTGTTCTTGAAAAAGATGAAAAAATGGGGTGTTCACGTTATTGACAGAGATAATACTATCACCCTCCATCAATCCGCCTTTTTCAGCGTGTGTATTTGGGAGAACTGTGTCAACGACGGTGTGTATACGAGGATTAAATGCCATTATAGCATCGTTTTCCCACATATAGTCGTCAAAATCTTCATTTAGCACAACCTGCTCGACATTTCCAGTTGGTTTTTTTACATCTAAAGTACGGTAACCCCTCAGAAAAACCTGCATGTTTAATAGGTTAACATTCTCAACAGGTTCACCGTCTACAGCAATGATTTTATCACCGTCTTCAAGACCTATATTTAATTCACGAATTTCTTTGTTAATTGCCAGACCATACTCAAGTGAGTCGTTTCTCAATTCGTTTTCTCCCCAGGCAGCAACCACTAGAATATAAATAAAGAAGCCCAGAATAATATTGACGGTAACACCCGCAATCATTACGATTAGTCTTTGCCAAGCTGGTTTTGATCGGAACTCATCTTCTTTTGGTTCCTGTGCAAGCTGTTCTTTGTCCATGGATTCATCTACCATCCCAGCGATTTTCACATATCCACCAAGTGGCAACCAGCCAATTCCCCATTCAGTGTCTCCAATCTTCTTTTTTAACAAAGAAAACCACGGATCAAAAAAGAGATAAAATTTCTCAACGCGAATCTTAAATGCACGAGCAGCAATGTAATGCCCAAATTCATGCAACGTTATCAAAATCGCCAAAGACAGCAGTAACTGAGCAGCTTTTATCCAAAAATCCATAGTTTATTCAAATTGAGTTGCAAAGATGGGAAAAAATATTGATTGTTTTACAGTGACTAATAGGGTAGTGACAAGTGACCAATTTCATAGTGTGAAGAACTTTAAACGTAATCAGCAATTTCATCTTCTACTTTTCTAAAGTATAGTAACCCCGTAATGAAAAGTAGAACAACCACTCCAAAAGAGACCCAAATCAAGTTATCTGGAGGTTCAGTACCAAACATAGACCAACGGAAACCTTGAACAACTCCGGCCATTGGGTTCATATAATACAATGTAGCCGCCCAATCAGGAGCGTCCTCTAAAGTTTTGGCTGCTGGATAAGCAACTGGAGTAACAAACAAGCCAATTTGTAAAATAAAAGGGACAACATGTTGAAAATCTCTGAAGCGAACGGTTAAGGCGCTTAACCAAATCCCAACGGCAAGAGCTGCAATTACTCCTACAAGAATAAAAACAGGAGCCATCCAAATATATGCTCCTGGCGCATATCCGTAATAAAACATTAAAATGATTAGAATGAGGAGAGTTATTCCGAAATCAATAAATCCAACTACTGCCTTAGATAAAGGAATAACAAGTCTGGGAAAATAAATTTTCTTCACCATTTGTTGGCTGTCAATAATCGATTTTCCTGAGTTTGTCATCACGTAAGAAAAATAAGTCCAGACGCTCAAACCAGCTGCAGTAAATAAGAGATGTGGAACTTCACCAGTTTCTACTTTCGCAAATCGTGCGAAAACCAGATTGAGTAAAAGAAGGGTAACAACGGGTTGCAAAAAAGCCCACAAAAAACCAATCGTTGTTTGCGCATATCGAACACGAAAGTCTCGCCAAGATAGCGTAAGAAATAAGTCTCGATACTGAAATAACTCCCTAAAATTAGGGAGAAGGGATTTTTTATTTGCGTCTATGATAGTTTTTTGCATAATCTCAACTAAATTATCTTAGAAAACTGAAAACATGCTTTCCTAGATAAAAGAATGACTTAAAAAATTTATTGAATCGAAGGTAATCAACAAAAAGTTGATAACTCATTTTTCGAATAAAAAGATTTTCAACTTTTTTAGATTGTATTAATTTATTTGCAATAACCTCATTTAAATAGTTTTCTTGCATTTTTACGAGGTGGATGTTTTTGTTATTTGATAAACTTGAACTTGTAATCCTATACATCAACTTAGAATGTTCAATTAAACATCCTTTTAGGTAGCGTCCAACCTCTAGCAAAAAGTATCTGTCTTCTGGACTTTGTAGTTTTTCGTTAAAATGTAAACCACGATTTATTAGGCTTTTTCTTTTATACACATAAGCAGAAGGACAGGCGCTAATGTTTTCACAGAAAGTACCGATTTCAAATTGAATATTCTCGTAGGTTCCCCGAATTGTAGCTTCTTTTTTAAGAAGTTCATCGTTTTCATTAATGTGAACTATTTTAAATGAACAAAAATCATAGCTGTCGTTTAAAAGAACTTCAATTGATTTTTCGAGATAATTACTTGGTATCAGGTCGTCTGAATCAAGAAATAAAATAAGTTTACCTTTTGCTTCTTGCAATCCTGTATTTCTTGCTTTTGAAACGCCATTGTTTACAGTATTGATTAAGCGAATTCGAGGATCATTAATTCTTTCAATGATCTCTCTGCTTGAGTCTGTTGAACCATCATTAACAACAATAATTTCTAGCTCTGAAATAGATTGTTCTAAAACAGAATGTATCGTTCGCTCAATAAACCGCTTGGAATTATAGCAGGGTATAACAATACTAACTTCAATATTCTGTTTCATTTTAGTGAAAAATATAAATCTTGAATTTTGTTAAGCTTTTTTTCAAAAGTAAATGACTTTGCTGTTTCCACACCATTCTGTTGGATTAATTCACTTAAAGGTTTATCATTTAAAATTTTTAATAGCGCATTTTCAATTTCCTCTGAATCACAATAATTCACAATACAACAGTTTTTATTATCAATTAGAATATCATTTCCAATTCCCGATTTTGTAAAAACGCCAGGTGCTTTAGACATCATACTCTCCAAGTATACCAAACCAAAAGCTTCCACAGTAGGAGAAATAGGAACATGAACAAAAGCATCAAAAACACTGAATAAGGCAGCGTTATCATTTTCAAATTCAATTTCAGTATACTTGTTTTCAGGCAACTCTTGCAACAAATTTTGAATATCACCTTTGTAATCTCCATTTGCATTTGCTAACACAAGATGAAGGTTTTTGTCTTTCTCAACCAATCTTTTGAATGCCGGAATAATGTACTGAATACCTTTTATTTTAGTATACCTGGAAACAACTCCTATGATTTTTTTATCTGACGGAATATTATGTCTTGCCATTAATTGAGTAACTCTGTCTTCAGAAATATTTTGAAAATGATTGGGTTTTAATCCATGTTCAATAACTCTAACTTTCTCGGCCTTCACACTTTCTTTATCGACTAAAATGGCTTTTACGACATCCGAAACAGCAATAATTGAAGTAGAGCGTTTATTAATCCAGCGATCGTATTTTACAGCCTTTGGATATAAAGAATGGTGATAATCAGAATAATGTCTAGTGTAAATTCGGTTTTTAATCCGTGCTAACCAAGCAGAAGTAATACCAATT
>Ga0114916_1000428_pt1 | contig 29009 bp, 26 predicted proteins | sample MalvirAntarct_66_FD_83501 | JGI IMG/M metagenome (GOLD analysis project Ga0114916, IMG submission 83501) | Marine viral communities from the Global Malaspina Expedition - Malaspina viral metaG Antarct_66 | ecosystem: Environmental > Aquatic > Marine > Oceanic | place: West Anvers Island... | reverse complement strand
TCGAGACCGAGGATGATCTCGCCACGCTCGCGACGGAATACGACCCGGGCGTCCCCGGCGAGGTGGCCTACACCTCGGCGGTGACGGGCCTCGGCATCGACGCGCTCCGGGAGCGACGCCTGTACGAGTTCTTCGGCACGCTCGGGGACGGCGTCGGCTACGACGCCGACTTCGAGCCCGGGGCCTCCGAGGACGAAGTGCCCGCCGCTGCCGACCTCGCAATTCGCGACGACGACGTCAGCGGTGATGGCCTCGACGATGAGCCCGAGGAGTACCTCGCGGGCTAGTGGCTACTCGGGCCGGTACCGGATCACGACCAGGCGGTCGGCGGCGGACTCCGGCGCCCACACCTCTCCATCCCGTCCGAGCATCTGACGGACGTTGCCGGGCTCACCGGGCAGCGGGAACACCTCGAACTCCTCGGTTGCCGGGTCGAAGCGCACGACACTGTCCGACGTGAAGTCCGTGAGCCACACGGCGTCGAGCTCGTCGACGTAGACCGAGTACGCCTGTGCGCCCTCGGCGGGGAGTGGCCACTCCTCCCACGAGCCGTCCGCGGGGTCGTAGACACCGACCTGCCCAGCATTCCACTCGCTGATCCACAACCGGCCCTCCGAGTCGGACCACACTCGCCGCACCCCCGCGTTCGGCGTCGGCGGATCGATCACCTCGACCTCTCCGAGGTTGTCGAGGTCGACACGCGCGAGGTAGGAGCCGGCCAGCGAGGAGAACCAGACGTCTCCACTCGGTGTGCCGGTGATCCCGTATGGCCCTCGTCCCCGGGGAGCGTCGAAGACCTGCATGTCGCCGCTCGCCGGGTCGAGGACGCCGAACACGCCCGTCTGCCCGGTGAACCAGATGCGACCCCGGCCGTCGAAGGCGGCGGTGTTGAGGTTGGAGCCGGGCCGGTCGGCCGGCAGCGGGAAGACCTGCACCTCACGAGTCTCGGCGTCCACGCGCACGATGGCGTTCAATCCGCCGTCGGTGACCCACGCGTCCCCCTCGGGCCCGACGATCACGCCGTGCGGTGCCGAGCCCGAGCCGAGCGGGATCTGGGTGGCGTCACCACTCGCAGGGTCGAGGTAGCCGAGGGCGCCCTGGCTCTGCGCGGTGTACCAGACGCCACCGTCTTCCGCGGGCGCGACGTCGTGGGGACGAGCGCCCGCGGGTACATCGAACGTCTCGACCTCGAACACGAGGTTCGGCGCAGGCGTGGGTTCCTCGACAGTTGGCGAGGGCTCGGCGGTCGCAGTCGGAGACGGCGTCTCCGTCACCGCGGCCGTGGCCGCCTCGCCGGTAACGGTGGCTGTCCCGTCCGTCGCAGCCGGCATTGCGGCGCCGTCCCCGTCCCCGCAGGCGACCACCAGGCCCGTCAGGGCGACAAGAACGACGAGCGTCGAGCGAACGCGCATGAGACATCCTCGGTCGGTTGGTCGGGCTCCCAGTCTAGGAGGTCATCGATCGCGGCGCCTCGATGCACTCGACGCCGCGCCTGACCGAGGACTGCGCGAACGGGTAGGGTTCTAGGTGGAGGTGCGTATGAGCACTGCCATCGACTGGGGCAAGGCGTTCTTTCGGAAGTTCAACAAGGACGACGCGATGGGGTCGGCGGCTGAGATGGCCTTCCGGTTCATGTTCGCGCTGTTCCCGTTGCTCCTGTTCCTCGCCGCGCTGAGTAGCTATGTCGCGCGCTGGATCGGGATCGAGAACCCTACCGAGGAGATCATCACACAGGCAGGTGACCGGCTGCCGTCGGACGTGCAGAGCCTGCTGGAGCCGCAACTCCGGGCGATTTTCGGCAACCAGAACCCCGGGCTCATCACCGTGACCGCCGTGACCGCGATCTGGGCCGCCTCGAGCGGCACGAAGACTGTGATGAAGGTGCTGAACCGCGTCTACGAGGTGGAGGAGACCAGACCGTTCCTTCGGAAGCAGGCCACGGGAGTGGGGCTGACCCTCGTTGGCGGGCTCGCGTTCTTCCTCAGCGCGATCGCGCTCGTGGTGGGACAGGCGGCGGGTGGCGAGATTGCCGACGCGGTTGGCCTTGGTGACGCGTGGGGCTTCCTGATGACCTGGGGCCAGATCCCGATCGTCCTCGGACTGCTCATGGTCGCCGTCAGCCTCGTCTACTGGTCCGCTCCCAACGCCAAGGTGTCGTTCCACCTCATCTCATGGGGTGGCGTGGTCTTCGTACTGACGTGGCTGCTCGCCACGATCGGCTTCGGGTTCTATGTCTCCAACTTCGGCTCCTATAACGCGACCTACGGGAGCCTCGGCGCGGTGATCATCCTCATGACATGGCTCTACCTCTCCGCGCTCCTGCTAGTAGTGGGCGCGGAGATCAACGTCCTCCTGGGCCAGGAGATCGCCGACCCGGACGAACTGGGCGAGGCGCAGGTCGCGGAGGACCAGAGCCGCGCGATGGATGCGGCTGTCCGTCCTGCGGGCACGTCGGGGGCGTCCACGCGTCCTGCGGGCGACTAGCGGGCGGCGCGCTCGCAGAGGATCGCGACGTGATCGTCACCCACGTGCGTCAGCGCGATGGTCATCACGCGTCCTGACCCCCCGGGCAGATCTCGGTTGAGCCGCCCCTCCAGGTCGTTCGTCTCGATCGGTGAGGCACGGCGCATCACCTCGACGCGGGCGGCACCCGCTGCGCGACAGGCCTCGAGGAGTCGCCGCTCGGCAAACGGGAACCACTCCACGATGCGGAACCGTCGTGCGAACGGGGTGTCGTGCGCGTCGTCGCCGCTCAGGTACCCGACGCCCGACGCAAGCAGCCACGCGTCGAGGGTCGGCGCGAGCACATCGACGAGTCCCGCGCGCCCCACCGAGGGGTCGAGGTCGTAGAGGTAGCGTCCCGGTTCGCGCAGCGGCGTAGCGCCCGTGTCCGGGGTACCACCGAGGGTGACGCCCTCGGGGAGGACGGTCGCACGGCGAGGGGCGGTGACGGCAGCGCCGAGCCAGATCACCGCCTCGACGAGACGGCCGCCGAGGGAGATGAACTCCACCTCCGCATCGCTTGGGACGAGAGCAAGGTTGATCCCGGGCGCGACCTTAATGCCAGCGCGTGGGACGCCTCGGGCGATGCGGATCGCCTCGGAGAGTGGTGGACTCCACCGCTCTGGGTCGAGGACGCGGCCCGAGGAGTCCCGCCGCGCCGGGTCGACCCACGCGGCGTCGACGCCCGCGCCGTCGCGGTCGACATCGCGCACGTCGGCGACTTGTGTCTCGATCGGCAGGCCTCGGGCGGCACCGTTCGCGCTCGCCATGGCTGCGCGACCAGCATCGAGGTCTACCGCCAGCACCGGCGCGTGCTCGGCCAGCGCGAGCGCGTCGGCGCCGGCACCACATCCGAGGTCGGCGATCCTCGTGACTCCGGCGAAGCGTGCCGCCGTATGCCGCCCGACCGCCTCGCTCGTCGCTTGCTCGGCGGCTTCACGGTCGAAGAAGAGGCGGTCGGCGTCCTCGAACTTAGCGCGGGCGGAGGCGCGACCCTCGGCGAGCGTGACGGCCCAGCGGGCGTTTTCGGAGGGCAGCGTGCGCCGCAGCGTGTCGATGACCTTGAGGAGCGATGTACCCGCCGCGAGCGCCGTAGCGGCCTCCTGGGCGGCGCTGGCGCCCTCGGACGTGCGCAACCAGGCAATGGCGTCGGCATCCAGGGTCATGCGTGGCGGCCCATGCTGAGGAGGGTAGTCGGGCTAGCGGGGAGCGCGGAGGGCGAACGCCTCCGGCGTGCGGAGCCACGGACGGTCGCGGTAGAGCTCGCCGAGGATGATGCGGGTCTCCTCGATCACCTGGTTGCCCGACGAGATCGAGCGGCGCGCGGCCGCGTCGTCGCCGCCGATGGCGCGCGTGAGGTCGTCCAGCCACGGCGCGAGGCGGCGACCAAGGCGCGTCTCCGAGGCGACGGCGCGGAGGTGCTGGAGGGGCGGGTATGACCCCGCGTCGTCAAAGCAGGCGATCCGGCAGACGGCGGCACTGGCTGCGCCCGCGGCCGCGAGGGTGTGGGCCGGGTTCACCTCGAGCGGTGCGAGCCCACGGATTGAGGCGACGAGTTCCAGGAACAGCGTGCGCATGATGCGCTCGGGGGCGTCGTCTGGAATGAGGTTAGCGCGGAGCGCATACTGCTCGCCTCGGCGCATGCGGTCCGAGATCGCCTCGTGGTGCCGGGCCTGCCAGCGCGCCTCGATGGCCGCCGGCGTCGTGCCCTGCAGGAGGCGGTGGAGCGCCTCGTCGGTCATCACGACGAGCGTGACCTTCAGCCCCTCGGCGCGAGGGTGTTCGACGACGGCGCGGTCCGAGTTGAGGGCCGGCCCGTAGGGTTCGGCGAGGCCGCGTGCTGCGGCTACGTCGAGCGTCAGCCAGTAGGTGACCTGGGTGCTGCCCGGAAAGCGCGAGGGCGGTTCCACGAGGAGCAGCGTGACGCGATCGGACACGCCGCTCCAGGGAGCGGTGGCGAGCAGCGCGCGACCCCACTCGCGCGCCTGCTCCCGCAGGGCGTCGGCGGGGTCGCTGGTCATCGGTACCTCGGGTGTCGAGTTCGGAGGATCGTTAGCCAGCGACCTGGTCGTTGGCCTCAAGCGCGGCCTTGACCTCGTCCGGGTTGTTGAACGTCACGCCCTCGCGGAGGGAGTCGAAGCCATCGATCACGTCGTCGCTGATGTCGTTGGCGTAGCAGATGTCGAGGAAGTCCGACCGGGTCGGCTTCGCCTCGGGGGCGACTCGGAAGATGTGCTCAACGACCTCGGCGTACTGGCTCCACGGTGCGGGCATGGGGGCTCCAATCATCTGCGTCATCAGTGCGGAGCGTCTCCGCCTGCGGTGTTCTATCTGGCGCCCGTGCCCCCGAACAAGGGACGGCCACGCGGGCCTCAACGTAGCAGTGAGGCGGTTTGCGGGCTACCGAGCAGCCGTCCGTGGCTCGCATGTCCCTAGGCGGCCTCGAGGGGTGCGTGCGCCGCTCCTACAGGCCGGGGACGCGGTCCACGATCGTCTGCTCCACCTGCGTGAGGCGTTCCGTGACCTCGAGGTCAGACTCGTCGAGGGTGCGACGGATCGCACTCGTGAGGAGCGAGGCGCCGCCGGCGGAGAGGAACCACTCGATCCCCTGCAAGGTGGCATGCGAGCGCGCCCGCGAGTTGCCGCGGTGGCTGGCGTAGGCGACGACGAAGCCGGCCAGGCCAGCGAGCAGAGAAAACCTCAGGGAGGGCTTCGGGATCACGCGCTTCTCCGTACTGCTTATCCATACAGACTACGGCAGTCGTGGATAGAGGGCAGTCGCAGATCCGGCGCTCGCGGATACGGGTCAGCCGCTACACTCGCCGCGCATGACGGACTTCCTCGCCGGCTGGCGCTTCGCTCTTCGCAGACTGCGGGCCGGGTGGCGCTTCATGCTCGTCGCCGCTGTCGGCGTGCTCGTCGCTGCCACGCTGCTCGCCATCACGCCGATCTACGCCTCCGCGATGTCAGACCTCGGACTCTCGTTCCGCCTCGGGCGGGAGTTGCCGACCGTCGAGGAGCGCCTGACGTACCTCCGCGCGGATGGCCTGCGCTTCGGCGACGCCACCGGTCAGACCGCCCTCGAAGCAATGGATGCCATCACCGAGGCGCGTGTGGCATGGCTCGGTGACGGCGTGCTCACCGAGGATCGCTCGCAGCGCTTCGACCTCTCGTTCCCCGACTTTGATGCTCCCGACGACCCGGTCGAGGTGCCCGCCGACGCTGGTGGTGAGCCGGTCCGCCAGCCGTGGGGCAGCTACCTCTACCACCTTGGGGGCTTCCAGGACCAGGTAGAGGTCGTCGAGGGACGCCTGCCCGAGGGCACCGACTCCGCCGAAGTCGTCCTGCCGGCCGGATACCAGCGTCACGCTGCGGTCGGCGACGTCGTCCGCCTCCAGGCCACCGGCTTCGACGACTGCCCCAACATCCCGACCTCAGAGGATCCCCAGCAGGCCGCAGAGGAGATCCAGTGCGAACCGACGGCATTCGCCTCGACGACGGTTGACGTGACGATCGTCGGGTTCGTGCAGCCGGACAACGTCGACGACGAGCGCTGGTCGCTGTTCGAGGGCGAGTGGACTGCCCTCGATGCTCCCATCCTGCCGCGTCTGGCCGGCGTGCCCTCTGGTGATCCCCGTCGTCGCGATGTCGCCGAGGGCGTCGGTCAGATGCCACTGCTGACGACTCAGGAGCAGTTCGATGGCGTCTTCCGGAACCTGATCCCGGAGTCCACCTTCAACCACCGCGCGGGCGTGGTCGTGGACACGTCCCAGGTCGGCCTCGGTGAGGTCGACTACGCGATCGGCGACCTCTCGGCATGGCAGGAGGAGGTGCGGACGCGACTCAGCCTCTCCGGCTTCGGGGAGATCGACATCCTCGACACGTTGCAGTCGTACCGGACCTCGCAGTCGTTCACATCGGTGCCGCTCCTGATCATGCTGCTGCAGGTCGTCGGCATCGTCGTGTACTACGTCGTGATGGTGATGGCGATGCTGCTCGAGCGTCAGCAGCAGGAAATCGGCGTCTACCGCAGCCGAGGAGCGACGACCGGACAGTTGGTCGGCCTCTCCTTCGTGGAAGGCATGGTCCTCGCCATTCCGGCGCTGCTGGTCGCGCCGTGGCTGGCGTCACAGGTCGTCGGCATCCTCGGCCTCACGCCGACGTTCGATGCGGTGACAGGTGGCGAGCGCCTTCCGGCGGCGATCAGCCCCGAGGCGTATCTCCTCGCCGTTGCCGGCGGCGCACTCTCGCTGTTCGCGATCCTGCTGCCGGCCTTCCTCGTGGTGCGCCGCGGGATCGTGGACGTGAAGCGCGAGGAGTCACGGCCGGCGCAGCGGAGCTTCCTGCAGCGCTACTTCCTGGACTTCGGCGTCGTGGCCCTCGCTGCGTTGCTCCTGTGGCAACTTGACCAGAGGGGATCGGTGTTCGACCCGTCATCCGTGGGAGGCTGGTCGAGCGACCCGGTGCTCCTCGCAGCGCCGCTGGCGATCACCCTGGCGGTGTCGCTGATGATGCTGCGCTTCTATCCGCCACTCATCCGCCTCGCGGCCCGTGCGCTGCTCCTGTTCCGAGGGACAGCGGCAGCCATCGGCCTCCGACGCGCCGGACGCGCTCCTGCCTCCTACGCGCGCGTCACGCTTCTCGTGATCCTCGCGATCGCGGTGGGCACGTTCGCGGCCTCCTACGGCCCGACGGTCGACCGCTCCTACGAGGAACGCGCGCGGTATGCCGCAGGCGTGGACCTCCGTGGTCGCCTGAGTGCGCCGACCGACCGGGCGCTTGAGGATCACCTCGCAGCGATCCGCGAGGAGGAAGGCGTCGCGGGCGCCATGGCAGTGCACCGCGGCTCGATCCAGTGGACGGGTGGCACCGCCGTGCAGCTGCTTGCCCTCGACCCGGTTGTCGCGGCCGAGGCGCTCTGGTGGCGAGACGACTTCGCCACAAGCCCCCTCGACGCGCTCATGCGCGATCTCCAGAGTGTCGTTCCGCCCGGTGGCGGCTACGTGCTGCCCGAGGGCGCCGAGAGGCTGCAGTTGTGGGTGAACACGCCGGCGCCTGGTCGCTTCGTGCCCCGCGCGCGGTTCCGGCTCGAAGACGGTAGCTATGTGCAGGGCTTCCTTGAGGCACCCGACGCGCAACCCGGGGTGTGGGCTGCCTGGAGTGTCGAGGTGCCCGACCGCGAGGGTGAGGTCGCGTTCGCGGGACTCCTCGTCGGGGACCGGCAGGACGGCAGTCTTCGCCTGGAAGGCTCGCTCCTGCTCGACGACCTCGAGGCCGTGGTGGCAGGCGGGACCACGGTCACCCTCGATGAGTTCGAGGGGCCCCAGCGCTGGATGATGCTGGGCCCGGCTGACTCCCAGGAGGGCTTCGACCTCACGGGCGAGGGCGCACGATCCGGCGTGCAGGCGCTGGAGTGGACATGGCAGCCGCTCATCGGCCCTCGGACGAGGCTCCTCGCCCCGTTCGATCCCACGATGCCCATCGCGGCGGTCATGGATCGCGCGGCGGCGGGCGCGTTCCGCATCGGCGAAGGGGGGATCGCCCTGGCGAACTTCGGCGGGATCGGCGTGCCGATCCAGGTGCGCGAGATCGTCGAGTACTTCCCGACGCTAAACCCGGGCGTCGGGAACGTGGTCGTGAACTTCGAGCACCTCCGCGAGGCGGCCGGCCTGGTGGATCACCCGGAGTACCTGATCCCCACCGACATCTGGATCGACTTCGATGAGGGCGTAAGCACCGAGCGACAGGTGGCGCTCGCCGAGCTGCTCGAGTCCGAGCGCGAGCCCCGCATCAGCCCGGACTGGATCGTGCAGGAAGAGTCGGTGCTCACGGCCCAATCCGACCCAACGCTGCAGGCTGCGGGTTCCGGAATCCTCGGTGTGGCGTTCGTCGCGGTGATCGGGCTCTGCACCGTCGGGTTCATCGCCACGATGGTGCTCGGAGCGCGGGGGCGAGCGACGGAGTTTGCCGTGCTGCGCGCCGTGGGCGTCGCGAAGCCCGAGATCCTGCGCGCGCTGGCCCTTGAGTGGGGCATTGTGCTCGTCGCCGGGACGGTGATCGGTGGGCTCGTGGGCCGCGAGGTCGCGCGGATCATGATGCGGTTCCTGAACGTCACCGAGTCCGGCGCAACCGTGCTGCCGCCGTTCGTCCTCGACACATCATGGAGCACGCTGGGGCTCGGCCTCGGGATCCTCGTGGGAGCGGTGGCCAGCAGTCTGTTCGTCTCGTGGATCCTGGCGATGCGTCGCTCGCCGACCATCGAGCTGCGCGTCACGCAGTAGGTCGGCACGCCTTAGCGAGAGTCGCCCTCGCGGAGGTCCGCCGGCACGCGGAGCACGGCCTCGGCGACGCCATCCTCGTCGACACGCACGACGACGACGTCGCCCGGTGCGAGGGGCGCCCTGGCAGCCATGATGCGAAAGAGGCGGGCCGGGGACGACGTCCGCACCTGCATGCGGGCGCTCTCGGTCTGCACAGCGAAGACGCCGTCCTCGCCAGACTCCGCGACACCGCTGCGTGTGACAGCACCGCCGAGGGCGCCCTCCTCGAAGCCGGTGAAGCCAGCCGAGGAACGCAGGGCCGCGTCGCGCCGCTCGGTTGCCGAGGGCCGGTCGAGGGTGAGCGTATGCGAGCCGGGCTCACTTGCCCGCTCGCCCAGTTGCATGCCCGCGAAGAACCCGCCTACGGCAAGCAGCAGGACCGCCCCCACGACAAGCCCGGATCGAGCGCCTGAGGACACTAGGGCACCGCCTCGATCGCCACGATGCCCGTCAGTACCTGGCCAAAGGCTGTGTCGTCGACGCCCACGTTAACCGTCGCGCCAGCATCGAGCACTGCGTCCAGCCGTTCGAGGACCTCGATCGGTGTGTCGGCGAGGACGGTGACCTCACGCTGGCCGCCACCGCCCACGTCGAGGCGCAGCGTGTCGCCCTCGACGGCGGCGATGGAGCCGACGAGATACGTCGGCTGTGCGACAGGGGTGCCTTCGAACTCCACGAGCAGGGTGTCGCGCACGGGTTCATGCGAGTAGACATAACCCATGACGACGGGCAACGCGAAGAGTCCCAGCGCCAGTGCGGCGGGGAGGAGGAACGGGCGGATGCGGGGCATGGGCGAAGCTAGTCGCCCAGGAGGGTGTCGTACCCCAGGGCGCGGATCTCCTCGACGTACTCCGAGCGCCAGCCGGGAGCCGGGACGCGGCGCTTCCGGTCGCGGAACTCGCGGTGGTAGCGGACGTACTCCTCCTCGAGGCGTTCTCGCCACGCCGTCTCCTCGCGGAATACGTCGGGGTCGACCTCTTCGAGGTTCAGGTCGACTTCCTCAGGGGAGAGCTCGTAGTCGTCGCGCCAGTACTCGGCGAGGTAGTCCAACGACTCTTCGAGGTCCCGACGGCAGTCGAGCATGTACGACTCGAGCGCGGAGATCGCATCCACCTCGGAGCCGTGCAGGCCCTCGGAGCGGGCGCACGTTTCGCAGAGTGAGATGAGCTTGCGGGCATCGCACTCGTCGCCTCGCGGGCAGTTGCGGTGGCGCGGGGCGTAGCCGTTGAGCGTGGGCTTGCGCGAATAGCCGATCACGAGGGCCTCGTAATCGTGCCCACATCGGGGGCACGCGAGCGTGTCCCCGAAGATCTTGTTGATGGTCTCTTCCCAGTCGATTTGCACTTCTCCGAGACCTCCCCTCGTCGGCCAATCGATCGTAGTCCGGGGTGTACCCGTGTCAAACGAGAGGGCTATTGAACGCCTGAATGCAACGTCAGCCAATCACGCCACGGACAGTATCGAGCAGTTCTCGCTCGGCGACGAACGCGATGGGGCCGAGGGCGGCGACCACGACGATCGTCCAGACGGCGTGGCGGCGCTCGATCAGGAGGGTCGGCAGCGAGAAGGCCGCGGCGATCTCGGCCACCGGCACGACGAGGTAGTCGAGGTCGATCCGAGCGTCCTCGGAGAGCAGCGCGAGACCCTCGCCAAAGAGCGCCCCGCCGAGGAGCCCGACTGCGAGTGGCGTCGCGAAACCAGCGCGCCATGCCGCGCCACAGAGCCCGAACACGGCACCGACCGGCAATGCGGCCACCGCCCACGCGCTCCCCCCGTCGAGTGTGATGCGGCCCGACGCGACTTCCGAGTCGAAGAGTTCGAGCGAGAGGTAGTACGCGCCGATAACAGCGAGGAGTGCCAGCGCGCCCAGCACTGCACCGGGGACGGCGTCCCGAGACCGTGCGCCGGCGGCGAACGCAATCAAGAGCCACGGCCCAGCGGTGTTCGCTAGCCCGCGGACGAAGGTCAGGCTCGATCCGTCACCCCACCAGCAGGCGACGCCCCAGAGGGCGCCGATGGCGACCGCGAAGCCGAGGTCGCGCGGGACGAAGGCTCCGCTGAGGTTCATCGACGTGTCTCGGCTACTCGACGGTCCGTGCGTAGCCGCCGGATTGTCCCGGCATCTCCTCCACGTCGACCTCGATGCGGCCGATGTTGCCGTGGCCGTTCGCCTGGAGCTGGGTGGTGACGCGCTCTGCGATGTACTCCGCGAGGAGCTCGGCGGTCGTGTTCTCGATCGGCAGCGCGAGGACATCGGACTTTGGAAACGCGTACTCGCGGTCGCCGAATTGAATGCCCCAGGACGTCTCGCGCTCTTCGATCTGGAGGAGGGGGGAGTCGCGCTGGAGGAGAAAGTGGTGGTCGAGTTCGTCACAGACCTCGCGCGTGTAGCCCTTGAGCGCCGAGAAGTCGATCACCCAGCGGTCGGTGGTCAGGTCGCCCTCGACACGGCATCGCACGAGGTAGTTGTGACCGTGGAGCGGCTCCAGTTCGTCACCGAGCGTCGCCATGTGCGCGGCCGCGAACTTGAGTCGCACGTGCTCGACGGTGACGTGGCGCTGGACGCTCATGCTCGGGGCTCCTGCTGGGCAGTGCTGTGACAAACAGCGAGGGCGGCCGCGCGTTCGGTGCGGGCCGCCCTCGTGTGGTTCGAACGAACTAGCGCTACTCGAGTTGGCGCTACTTGATGGTCATCGCCGTGAGGAGGCTCTCGACGGAGGCCTGCTCGATGTTGGCCTTCGCCTTGGCCTCGGCAAGTCGCTGGTGAGCAGCAACGCTCTCACCCTCGCGCTTGTAAATGAGGCCGATCGGGATGCGACGGCCACGGACGAGGTCCGCGGCAGCGGTGATGTCGTCGGCACGGTGGTCGTCGCCGATCGGGAAGGCGAGGGGCTCGATGCCCTTCTTCTCGTCACCCTTGAGCAGCGAGTACGTGTCGTTGTACGTCGTGCAAGGCGACTGCACATGGACGACGGAGAAGCCCGGGTAGTCCATCGCGGTGCGGATGTCGCTCGCGAGTTCCTTCACGCGCGAGGACAGCTGCGAGGTCAGGTAGGGGACGCCCGCGCCGAGGTAGAAGAGGAACGGGTTCATCTTCTCGTCGAGCTTGCCCCACCGGGTGGTGGAGGTCACGACGTTGAGCTCGGTCGTCGGCGACGCCTGGCCCTTGGTGAGGCCGTAGATGCCGTTGTCCATGATCACCACGGTGATGTCCAGGTTGCGGCGAGCCTGCGGCCCGATGTGCTCGGCCCCGATGGAGAGGAAGTCGCCGTCGCCGGCGACGACCACCACGTTCAGGTCAGGCCGTGCGGACTTGATGCCGTACGCGATCGGCAGGGCGCGGCCGTGGATGCCGTGGATGCCGAAGGGCTGAGGGCCCTCCATCATGTGCACCATGTTCCCGGAGCAGCCGATGCCGGCCACGATCACGGTGTTCTCAATGGAGTCACCGGTCTCGGCCATGCGGCCGGCGAGGGCCTGTTCCAGCGCGACCTTCACGCCGAAGTCGCCGCAGCCGGGGCACCACTTGAAGTCGTAGAGCGGGTTTCGCTTTGCCATGTCTAGATCCTAGGCCCTTCTACGCCTGCAGCCGGCGCTTAATCTCGGCCTTGAGGTCCGCTACCTTGAAGGGCAGACCGGTGTACTGGGTGATGGCCTCCGCGTTGAGGCCCTTGGAGCGCAGATGGTTCGCGAACTGACCCATGTAGTTCAGCTCCGGAACCAGGATGCGCTTGCCCCGCAGCTCTTCGACCATCTTGGTCGGCAGCGGGTTCAGGAACATCGTGTAGTACCAGCCGACATCGACACCCTCGTCCTGCAGTTCGCGCCAGGCGGCGAGGGCCGAACCCTTCGAGCCACCCCACGTCATGACGACGGTGTTGGCGCTCGTGTTCTCCGCCTCGTACTCGCCATCGGTCAGCAGGTCGAGCTTCTTGAAGCGGCGGTGCGTCATGGTGACGTGGATGTCCGGCAGGTGAGTGGTGTCGCCCTGCTCGTCGTGCTCGGATGCGTTCGCGACGTAGGCGCCCGGCCCGCCCGGGATCGGGAACGGGCTCACCCCGTCGCCGGCGTAGCGGCGGTTGCCCGCTTCGCCCGTCGAGACAAGACGGCGCTCGTCGACGACCTTCGAGAGGTCTGGCATCAGAATGTCCTGGGCGCGCTCCGCGATGGAGGCCTCGGACAGCATGATCACGGGGCCCTGGTACCGCTCCGCCCAGTTGAGGGCGTGCATGGAGGCCCAGAAGGCCTCCTCGGTGGAGCCGCAGGCGATGACCGGGACGGTCATGTCGCCGTGTCCGGGGTTCATGGCCATCGTGAGGTCGGACTGCTCGGTCTTGGTCGGCAGGCCGGTGGCCGGGCCACCGCGCTGCACGTCCACCACGACCAGCGGGATCTCTGCCATCCACGAGAGGCCGAGGCCCTCGCCCATGAGGGAGACGCCCGGCCCGGCGGTCGAGGTCATCACCTTCTTGCCGGCGAAGCCGGTGCCGACGAGGGCATTGATCGCCTCGATCTCGGATGAGGCCTGTCCGACGAACTTGTCCTTGCCGACGAGGTTGGACTCCATGTAGACGAGCATGGTCGTCGCCGGGGAGATCGGGTAACCGATGAAGGAGTCCAGGCCACCCGCCATCGCACCCAGCGCGGCGGCTTCGAAGCCGCGGATGAGGATGCGGGGCTCCGGGTGAGCCGGCGCCGGCTCGAGGTCCTCGAGGGCCATGCCGGCCTTCTCAGCGACCTCGACGCCCATGCGGAGCGCGTTGATGTTGCCTTCGACGATCTGCTCGTCGCCGGGACGTCCGCGCGTCCAGCGCTGAGTGATGAAGGCTTCGAGGGCTTCGATGCTCACACCGGCGAGCTTCGCGACCGCGCCAATCAGGATGATCGTGGAGGCCAGTGGGTTGCCCGCCTCGCGCGCCATGCGGTCTGCCGGGATGCCGAGGGCACGGGCGTTGTCCGTGATCTCGAACTCCTCGGAGTTGTAGACCACCAGGCCCCCCTCGCGGAGGTCCTCCAGGTTGTGGTCGTACGCGTACTGGTTCTGTGCGACGAGGACATCGAGGTAGTCGCCGGGCGTCAGCACGGGCTCGGAGGAGATCCGTGCCTGGCCCCACGCAGGGCCGCCCTTGATCTGCGACGGGAACGTCGAGAACGTCAGGACGTGATAGCCACCGGACGCTGCTGCAGACGCCATAAGTTCGGCGCCGCCGACTACACCTTGTCCGCCTTCGCCTGCGAAGCGGACCACCAGATTCTTGCTCATTCGAAGCCTGTTCCCTGCCCGTCGCAGTCCGCCGACGAAGCATCCACCCGTTGGGCACGGTTACAGGGAGCGGCGAGGTCCGATCCCTGGACCGAGTTACCGCTGGGCGCCTCCAATTCCCCGTGGAGGCATTCGTGATGGCCACCCGCACGCGGCGCTATTGAAAGCGCCACCGCGCTTATTCGCCATTATCGGCACCGCTCGCCGGTAGGCACAAACCATGCCGGTGCGATGCCTCGATGATAGTCACGTCCGAGTGCCTTTGGCGATTGGGCTCCTGGCCGATCTGGCCAGGAGTCTGTAAGCCACGGGGCCCATAACATCGGCGCTCTTCTGAACCGGTGAGCGCGTCGTGGAGGAACTGCATCATGGTCAAGGCGTACGTCCTGATCGTCACTGAGCCCGGAGCCACGCGACGCCTGGTGGAGACCATCCGCGAGCTCGACCTGGTGCACGAGGTACACGAGGTCATGGGGCCGTACGACATCGTGGCGGAGATCCGTGCGGAGAGCCTGCAAGAGATCCCCGGGATTCTGCAGGAGCAGATCCGGAGCCTCCCCGGCATCCACTCCACGACCTCCCTCGTCGCGTTCCCCAGCTGAGTTAGGGCGAGAGAGGGTCGCGCTAGGAGCTCGTCGCCGCTTCGGCCTCGGACGCTTCTTCCTCGAGGTCGACGCCGCGCAGGCTCGGCGCGGTGAGGAAGACGAACACCGCGAACCCCGTCACCGCCAGCCCGCCGATGGCGACCGAGAGCGGCGCGCCCAGGACCTCGGCGAGCGCGCCGGCAGGCAACGCGCCGATCGAGGCGAGGAACCAGGTCATCGACCAGACGCCCATCACGCGGCCTCGGAGGTCGTCCGGCACCATCACCTGCAGGGTGGTCATGCCGATGTTCAGGTACATCGCCGAGGCGAACCCGGCGAGGAACAACAGCCCCATCGAGAGCGGCATCGACCGGCTCGCGGCGAACGCGGCGATCAGCACGCCGAAGAGCGCGGCGAACACGACCATCGAGAGCCCGGCGCGTCGCCCAATGCCCATCTTGATGATCCAGAGCGTCCCGAGGACGGAGCCGATGCCCGTCGCTGCTTCGAGCAGTCCGAACCCGATCTCGCCGACCTCCAGGATGTCCTCCGCGAAGATCGGCAGGAGGAACTGGTACGACATCCCGAACACCGACGTGAAGAATGAGAGCCCGACGGTCGCGAGGAAGATCGGCGTTCGCGCGATGTAGCGCATACCCGTCCACATGTCGTCGCCGTGCTCGGACGGGACGGTCGAGGCCACACGCGCCCTCGGCGTGACCGAGGCGAAGAGGACGGCCGCGATGCCGATGGCGATCGCCGTGACGAAGAACGCCTCGCCGGTGCCGATGACGGCCAGCATGACGCCGGCGATCGCCGGTCCCACGATCCGCATTCCGGACCACACCATCGAGTTCAGTGCGACCGCGCTCGGCATCACGCGCATGTCGATCAGCCTCGGCATCACCGACTGCATCGAGGGGTTGCCGATCGCGGCGAGGATGCCGGTCGCGATCGACCAGGCGATCACGATCCAGATGTTGGCGAGGCCCGCGAGGATGAGGATCGGCAGGGCGAGGGACGCGAGGGCGTACGCCGCCTGAGAGATGACCAGCACCTTCTGGTCGTTGAAGCGGTCCGCGAGCACGCCCGCCGGGACGCTGAAGATGATCGTCGGTAGCGCCGCAGCGACTGCCACGATGCCCAGCCAGATGGGCGAGCGGTCCAACTCCACTGACACGAGCCACGGCACCGCGATGATGCGGAACTGCAACCCCAGCACGCGGAAGATCTGCGCGATCCAGTAGCGCCGGAACTGCGGGTAGCCGAGCGCGCCCCAGCGAGGCACGTTGCCGGCGGCCGGGGCGGGCTGCCTCGCGGGCATCATCGGTGGGAGTCCCCGGCGCGGCCGCTGGCTAGCGGTGCGCCTCCAGGAAGGCGGACGCGACGCTGAGCCACTCGTGCTCCATGTCCCAGTAGGTGTTGTGTCCGGCCTTCTCGAGGGTGATCGAGCGCGCGCCCGGGATCGCCATGTCCATGTCCTGGAGCGCCTGGGCGCTCAGCACGTTGGAGCGACCTCCGCGGATGAACAGGATCGGGCGGGTGATGGTCTTGGCCTCGTCCCAGAGGTCCTTCGGCGCCCACTTCATCGGCGCGTTCGGGTCGTGCTTGGGCTCGTAGCCGCCGTCCACCTCGGTCAGCAGTTCGGCGACCGCGAGGGCGTGCGCCCAGTCCGGGGTGAGGGGGTTCGACTCCCGGCGCGGCGCGAGCCACTCGCCGGTCGAGGCGAACCGCTTGTGCTTGCCGTCCGGGTATTGCGTCGCGTAGTCGACGCCTCGGAACTCGAGGGCTGGCGGGATGTCGTTCGCAATAGCGGCGATGATGCGCTCGGGGTGGCGTGCCGTGTAGGCGATGGTGTGGTGACCACCCATGGACTGCCCGACCAGCACGAACCGGTCGAGCCCCAGTCCGTCCACGAACTGCTCGAGGTCAGAGAGATAGGTGTCCGTGTCGTAGCGGTCGGCTGGCCCCCACTCGGATCCGCCGTGTCCGCGCTGATCGAGCGCGATGACCCGGTACGAGGGTGCGAAGTGCTCCGCGACCCGTCGGAGCGTGCCCCAGGCCGAGGTCAGCCCGTGGAGGATCACCATCGACGGAGCGTCAGCGAAGGGAGCGCCGTAGTCGACATAATGCAACGAGAGCCCATTGATGCTCACGGTCTCGTGCTTCGGCTCGACGGCGGTGGTCATGCGCGGCTCCTCCCGCTCGCGTCGGCATCCGGACGAGCCCGGATCACTGCTGCCGTACGCGGCCTGCGGAAGATAGCGCACAGACGCCTGGCACGGGCTCGCGTCGATGGAGACCGGGGAGGGGTATCCTCCCGCGGACGTCGCTCGCCCTCGGAGGCGGGGGCTTACGGATGAGCATTCAGGGACAGGGAGCGAACGATGCCGATCACACTCGAGGCCGGCGACGAGGCGCCGAGCTTCAGCCTCAAGGACCAGGATGGGAAGACGCACAGCCTGACGGACTACGCGGGTAAGACGGTCGTCCTCTACTTCTACCCGAAGGACGACACGCCGGGCTGCACGAAGGAGGCCTGCTCCTTCCGCGATAACTTCGGGGCGATCGAGGAGGCCGGCGCGGTGGTCCTCGGCGTCTCCGCGGACGATGCCGGCTCGCACCAGAAGTTCCGCGAGAAGTACGACCTGCCGTTCCCGCTCCTGGTGGACGAGGGCGCGAAGGTCGCGAGCGCCTACGGCGCCTGGGGCGAGAAGGTGTTGTACGGCAAGACCGTGATCGGGATGACGCGCTCGACGTTCATCATCGGGCCGGACGGCAAGCTCACGAAGGTCTGGAAGCAAGTGAAGGCAGAGGGCCACGCGGAGCATGTGCTCAGGGCGCTCGGCACCTAGGCGTTCGTGTCAGTTAGGTTGCAAAACGCTAACCCTGGTGCCGCTGTCGACGAACATAACGGTGTCGTTATGAATCTGCCGGCGTGAACGTTAGGGAGGCTGTCAATTGACAGCCTCCCTAGAAAGTTGCAGAAGTCTACGCCGCGATCTTGTCGACCTCGGAAGCCACGACACGGCCCTGGCAGGCGGGGCAGCGGAGTCCTCGCTCGGTCCGCAGCGGCTGCACGAGCACCTGTCCGCCCTCACCCGTGAGGAAGTGGATGTCGTCTCGGCCGTGACGCTCGGGGTGGGACTCGAACTCGCCGAGGTAGCGCCCGCAGGAGAAGCAGCGGAGCTCACCTCGGTAGGTGAGAGCGATGGTCATTCCTACTCCTTTGAATACCCCATCGGGGTATGCGGAATATACCCCGATGGGGTACCCATTGCAAGCGACTCATCGCGAGGCCTAGAGGTGCCTCAGAGCGCCTTCCGCATGTCCATGTAGGTCGGGTGGTCGAACCCGGGATGAGCGTGGCGGGCGACCTCGAGTAGCCGAGCCGGGTGAAGAGCCGCTGGTTGGCCGGGAGAGCGAGGCGGACGCTCAGGAGGACGCCGTCGCAACCTAGACGCGCGGCCTCTGACTCCACGGACGCAACGAGCGCCTCTGCGAGGCCGGTGCGCCGGAACGCCGGCCGGACCGACACCCGGCCGAAGTAGAGGTCACGGCCGCGAGGGGTGAACAGGACGCAGCCCACGGGGACGCCATCGACCTCGGCGAGGGTGGCTCCGTAGGCGTCGGGAGTTGGGACTCGATGGTCTCGGGCGTCTCCAGCAGCGCTGCGGACGGCGGCTCCAGGCGGCCGCGGTACTCCTCGAACGCGGCTACTACCAGGGAAGCGATCGTCGCCGCATCAGAGCCAGAGGCCTCACGCATCCTCATCATGGGGCGGACGGTAGAGCCAGGACGGGAAACGCGTCACAACTTCGCACTATCGCCGTTATGTGTGAGAAGTGACTTCCGGGTCGTTCTTTAGCGCTCAGGTGGCGTGGGGAGCATGTAAACTAGGATTCCCTCCACAAAGCACGCGGTTCCGCCGCCCGAAGGTGATCCCAGTGAGTTCAACCGCACGCAACGCCGTGATCGGGCTGGCGTCAGCACTGATTGCGGTGCTCCTGGTCGCCACCGGCTTCCTCGCCCGCGTCGCCACCGAGCCCGAGGCGAACGCCGCGACCGAGGCCGGAGCCGCCAGCGACGGGCTCATCGAAGAGACGACTCGCCAGAGCACGGCGGACTTCGATGGCGACTTGCTGGCCGAGATCGCGCGCGTCCTCGGCCAGGACTTCGTCGACCAGTCGCGCGTGGACCCGGAGCTCCTGCGCGAAGGCGCCATCCAGGGCATGTTCGACGCGCTGAACGACCCGCATTCCGCCTACATCGACCCGCAGACCTACGCCCTCTCCCGTGACGACTTCGAGGGCGCCTTTCAGGGCATCGGCGCGACGGTCTCCAAGCAGGAGAATTATGTCGTGATCGTGCAGCCCATCCCCGACACCCCTGCCGCCCGGGCCGGCCTCCAGGCCGGCGACATCATCCTCGCCGTGGACGGCGAGGATGCCGAGAACTGGAGCGTCGAGGAGGCGGTCCTGCAGATTCGCGGCCCACAGGGCACCTCAGTCGACATCACCGTGCGACGGGGTGACGGCACCGAGGAGACGCTCACGATCGTCCGCGACGAGATCCCCGTGTTCTCGGTGACCACTACCCCGCCGACGGGTGAGCTCGTCGACGAAGACGGCGAGATCGTCGAAGACTTTGCGTACATCCGCATCCTGCAGTTCTCGCGGAACACGCCCCAGGAGCTCCGTGACGCCGTTGCGGAAGCCGAGGCGAATGGCGCGCAGGGGCTCATCATCGACGTCCGCAGCAACCCCGGGGGCCTCCTTCAGGAGACCGTCGAGATGGCGGACATGTTCCTCGACGAGGGCATCATCGTGAACCAGGTGGACCGCGACGGGAACGAGCGCACGGCGTCCGCCCGCGAGGGCCAGATCACCGACCTGCCGATCGTCATCATCCAGGACGAGTTCTCGGCGTCGGGCTCGGAGCTCTTTGCCGCCGCCCTGCAGGAGCACGGCCGCGCGCAGGTGGTGGGATCACAGTCGTTCGGGAAGGGCACCGTGAACCACGCCGTCGAGCTCTCGAACGGCGGCGCGGTCTACGTCTCGATCGCGCGGTGGCTCACCCCGGACGGCAACCAGATCGAGGGCCGCGGGATCACCCCGGACGTCCCGATCACACTCACGCTCGAGGACATCGAGGGACAGCGCGACGTGGCGATCTTCCGCGCGCTCAACATCCTTCGCGGCGAGCCGATCCCAGAGCCGCCGGCCGTCGAGGAGACTCCGGAGCCGACGGAGTCGGCGGAGAGTCCGACTCCCACGCCAGTCCAGTAACCGACTCCCGAGCGCGACCCGGTGGGCGCTGCCCCCTATTCTTGAAGGCCGTGGTGCACCCGCACCACGGCCCTTTATGTCTCGTACAGGAACCCTCCCCGTGGCGAAGAAGACCAAGTCGGCGCAGCTCAAGGAAGATCGCGACCAGAGCGGCACGCTCGCGGTCAACCGTCGCGCGCGCTTCGACTACGAGATCCTCGAGTCGGTCGAGGCTGGCCTCGTGCTGACGGGCACCGAGATCAAGGCGCTCCGTGAGAGCTCCGGCTCCATCGCCGAGGCGTACGCCCGCATCCACGATGGCGAGATGTGGCTGCACAACATGCACATCCCGCCGTACGGCCCCGCCCGGGAGAACCACGAGCCGCGCCGGACTCGGAAGGTGCTCATGCACCGCCGCCAGATCGAGGAGTGGGCGCGACTCCTGGAGACGCAGCCCCGGACCACGATCGTGCCGATGCGGATGTATCTCACCCGGGGCAAGGCGAAGGTTCAGCTCGGCCTGGCCACCGGTAAGCGCAGCTACGACAAGCGTCAGTCGATCGCGAAACGGGACGCGGAGCGCACGATGCAGCGCGCGATCCGCCAGAACCAGCGCTAGCGGCCTCGGACGGTTCGCCGTCGTGCCCCTGCCGTGCCCCGTTCGGGCAATCCCCGATGCGTCCCGCCGAGGCCTTGGAATCGTGTTCGGAACACGCTATGCTGTACAAGCACTGTACATGGGGACGACAGGATTCGACAGGTTCGTTCTGGTACGGATTGCGGGTTGAGGTGCCGTCACCCTCATAAATCAGGCGGCAAACGGATAACTGGCAACCGTCAACTTGCCCTCGCTGCGTAACTAACGTAGCGACGTGGTCGTAGGCCCCACCTCGACGGGTTTGCGACCGCGACGTTAAGTCGAGGTGCCGTGCGGACCTGCGTCTCAGGGTCGCCGCACGAAAGACCAACTGAGACTGGCCGGGTCAGCCCTCAATCGCCATCGGGTGGGCGCCGGTAAGAACAATCCGTTGTGGCTACACCCGTAGACGTTCGTGCTTGGCGTTCTCTGGACGGGGAGTTCAATTCTCCCCCGTCTCCACCATTCCTAACCGCGATATCGCTCGTCCGGTTCCCTCCTCCGTGAGCAGCACTGCCCTGGACTCCCCGCGCCGCCGGAGCGCGTGTTCGTGATGCTCGAGCGGTGGGCGGCGGCAGCTACCCGCGCGGGCTCAAGGGCGAACAGAACTCAGCCCTAATCTGCAGTGGCCGCGTGGCGCCCGGACTCGGGTTTGGCCACGGCACGGATCGTCTCCAGCAGCGGCTGCAGCGTCTCTGCCGGCACCGGCCGCCCCAGACCGAAGCCCTGTCCCAGGCTGCAGCCCAGTCCCCGTAGCGCGTCAGAGTCCTCGCCCGCCTCGATGCCCTCTGCGATGACCTCGTAGCCGAATGACGCGGCGAGTTCGATGACCGCGCGAGCGAGAGCTCTCAGGTCGTCGCGGTGAGCGATCCCGGTCACGAATGAACGATCGATCTTCACGACGTCCACGGGGAGCTTGTTCAGCCGCTGGAGCGAGGAGTAGCCGGTCCCGAAGTCGTCCAGCGCGATGCGGATCCCCGTCGAGCGGAGCGTTGCCAGGTGTTGGCGCAGTTCGTCCGACTGCTTCAGCAGGGTCGATTCGGTGATCTCCAAGATGAGGCGATCCGCTGCCAGCCCGGAAGTCATGATCGCGTGGGCGATGTGTTCGACGAAGTCCGGGCGGACGATCTCGTGGGCGGAGACGTTCACTGCCAGGGTGAAGTCGTCGTCCACCTCACCATGTGCGATCCAGTCGGAGACATCCCGCAGCGCGATTTGGAGCACCTGCTTGCCCAGCGGAATGATCAGTCCGGTCGCTTCCGCGATTGGGACAAACTCGTCGGGGAGCAGTAGCCCGCGCTTCGGGTGCATCCAGCGCACGAGTGCCTCCACGCCGCGAAGGGAGCCCGCGTCGAGGTCGAAGATGGGCTGGTAGTGGACACGCAACTCGTCGTGGGCGATCCCAGTGCGCAGCGCGCTCTCGATCTCGAAGCGGTTCGTCGCGTCGACGTTGAGCGAGTTGTCGAAGAAGCTGACCCGATCGCCGGCTTCGCTCTTCGCGCGGTACATCGCCAGGTCGGCGTAACGAAGCAGATCCTGCGCAGCTTCACGGCCTGTGCTCGTCTCGACGATACCGACGCTCGCGGTCAGCGATACCGTGGCGTCGCCCAGCGTGAACGGCTGGCGAAGGACGTCCCGGATCCGCTCACCGAGCGCCAGCGCCGCTCCATCGATGTTCTCGACCAGGATGGCGAACTCGTCACCGCCGAGCCGCGCGAGCACGTCGCCGTCACGGAGGCAGGCCTTGATGCGCTGCCCGACGGCTCGAATGGTCTCGTCGCCCGCGGCGTGCCCCAGCGTGTCATTGATCCGCTTGAAGCCGTCCAGGTCCATGAAGAGCAGCGTCAGCGTGGATCCTGGGCGACGGTGCAGCCGGGACAGTGAGCCGCGCAGCTGCTCGTCCAGGAGCGCGCGGTTACCGAGGCCGGTCAGTGGGTCGTGCAGCGCGCGGAAGGTGAGTTGCGTCTCTCGTTCCTTGATGCCTCGCAGCATGGCGTTGAAGGCGTCAGCCAACGAGGCAAGCTCGGCGGGGCCGCTGGCGGGGACCGGCTCTGTGAAGTCGCCGTGCGTGACCCGCTGCGCTCCGGCCTCCAGGTCGCGCAGCGGGCGGAGGATCGCCTGGAGGTCGCGGCGCATCCAGGCCACTACACCGACGATGATGGCGAGCACGATGCCGAGCGACAGGCCGCGGACTGCTGATTGCAGCGTGTGGAGGGCCTCGTGATGAGCCTCGACCTCCTCCAGGGATATCGCGTGCGCTGCGCGGAATCCTCGCGCTGCCTGCTCAAGGGCGATGTACATGGGGAAGACACTCGGGTCGTCGGCGCCGACGCCGCTCTCCAGTAGTCCGGGGATCAACGCCTTCGCCTGCAACCACTGCGCGGTTGCATCGGCCAGGAGCTGGCGTTGCCCATCCGAACTCGGATCCTCACGCCCCTCAAGGAGCGCCACCTTGTCGTCCATGCTTCGCATCAACGGCGGGATCGCCGGGGGAGAGTTCGGGTCTTCCTCCAGCGACGCCGCTACGAGCGACACCAGCCCGAGCATGCCAGCATGGAGGTCGAGCAGCACGACCGATTCGTTCTGGAATTCGTCGATCATCTCATCGGTCGCGTCCAGCAGCGCCTTCACGGCGAAGCCGACCAGAATCGAGAGGAGGATCGCCAGGCCCACCGCCATGGCAGTACCGAGCTTGATGCGCCGCTCAATGCTCGTCGAGGGACCTAGCCCGACCATCGGTGCGCGTTCCACGTTGAGCCGGTGCAGTTGCATGATCGCTCCATCCGGCGCTGCGTCCCACGAAGGCGCGGCTGCTCGGTATGGGAACTATCCCCTGCCACCGCGGTTGCGGCGTCGGCCAACTAGCCTATGTTGCCCGAGGTCAGTGCCGACAGTCGTTCCGTTCGGTGCCCTTGTTCCCGGCCCGCAACGGACAGCGTGCCAACCGCCTAGCCGACAAGGAGCAGGAGCCTGTCCCCCAAGCAATGGTGAGTGGGAGAACGAGCGGACGATCGAGCGCCCCGTGAAGGGGCGCTCCGAAGGGCACCAGCGCAGCGGGACACTAGCTAGGTGGAGACGGGAACGGTGGCGACAATCGTCGTACCGGCACCGGGCACGCCAGCGACGGAGAGCGTGCCCAACAGCAGCATGACGCGTTCCCGCATGCCCGCCAGCCCGATGTGCTCGGCTCGGTGCGCGGCCTCTGGGCCAGCACCAGCGAACCCGCGTCCCCAGTCCCTGATCTCCAGGCGCAGGACGCCTTCGACCTGTTCGATGGTGACTCGGACGGCGGCGGGACCAGCATGTTTCCGAATGTTGGTCAGCGACTCCTGGGTCACCCGATACAAGGTTGTTTCGACCTCTGGGCTGAATCGAGCCGGCCCGATCCGATCCTCGAAAACGACCTCGCGCCCTTCCGACCCCAGCAATTCCACTTCACGCCTCATCGCCGCAGCCAGCCCAAAGTCGTCGAGGATGGTGGGCCGCAGGCCGCCGATGATCTGTCTGGCGTCGGTCACAGCGCGCTGGCCGGCCTGCAAGGCGCCCTGCAAGTAGCCCCGAGCGGCCGCCGAGCGGGGACGGTAGTGGCCAGCCAGGAGTTGCAACTGCTGGAAGGTGGCGACTGTCGTCTGCGCGAGTCCGTCGTGGATGTCGTAGGCGACGCGGCGACGTTCTTCCTCCTGCGCGGTGATGAGCCGGCTCACGAGGTTCTGAAGCGCCTGTTCGTGGGCCAGGGCAGATCGAAATAGTCGCGCGTTCTCGATCGCACTGGCTCCCTGCTGGGCAAGGCTCTCGAGCAAGGCGAGCAGTCCGCCAAATGCCTGCCCGTCGCTCAGGTGCACCTCGAGTGTGCCGAGCGTGCGCCCCCCGTGGCGGAGGGGCAGCAGCCATACCTCTCCAGCAGGAGCCTGTGCTCCGGGCCGGATCTGCCTCATCCTCCCTGATGCGAGGACGGATGCCCGAGCCTTGAGAATGGCGGCATGACTACTCCTCTGCGTGAGTAGTTCGCTATTGCCTGCCTCCCGCTGGGTCTCGATGGCCCATCCTTCGACTGGGCTGATGACCGCTGCGGCTACGCCAGGTAGTTGGAGCGCACCATCGAGGAGCACCTCGCACGCTTCGTCCGGATCGAGCGTCTCAAAGAGCGCCTCGCCGATCCGGTTGAGCGTGATGAGCGCGTCCACGTTCTCCTGCACTCCCTCGTGCACGTGAGCGTGGGCAACCGTCGCAGCGAGCTGGCTGGCGAGCAGTTGCAGGAGATCGAGGCTTTGGTCAGCCTGATCGGTACTGCCTGCTGGCATCATGACAGTGAGCGCTCCCACCGGTGTTCCGTCGGGAGGCCTGAGAGGCACGCCGAACGTCAACGTCCGTTCTGGAGCGTGCTCCGTCGCCTGGTTCTCCTCGACGATGGACGTGAGACCGTCGAGCACCTGACGTGCGACGCGCTCGAGCGATGGCGTAGCCGCGCTCGAGTCCCCGGACCCCGATCTCAGTTGACCGTGCTCGTCGACTAGCCAAACCGCACCAACCGTTGCTCCCATGAGCGCCATCGCAAGCTTGAGGACCGTGTCTACGCCCGCATGAAGCTCCGTTGTCACCAGCGACCTGCCGCCAACCTCGACGAGGTCTCGGAACTGCGCTGCGCGTCCGTGCGCCTGTTGGTACAGGCGCTCCGGATCGAGCGTGTCGAGGTCAGAGCACTCGATTGCATCGCATGTCTCGTTATCCAGCAGGAACAACGTCGATCAGGTCCATCTGGATAGCTCGGACAGCCGCTTGGGTTCGATCGCTCACGCCGAGCTTGCCGATGATGTGTTCGACGTGGGCTTTCACCGTACTCCGGCTCACGATCAGCGCTTCTGCGATCATGGCATTCGTCTCACCCAGGGCGACGTGCGAAAGGACCTCTCGCTCACGCTCAGTCAGTGCATCGACGGGCTTCGGCTTCGCCTTGGGTTCGACCTGGGCAACCAGGCGACGCAGCAACTCACCCGACATCCGAGGATCGATCGCGGAGTCGCCGCTCAGCGCACTCCGAACGGCGCTGGTGAGTTGTGCCCTGGTGCAGTCCTTCAGGACGTACCCCGCTGCACCCGCCCTGACCGCTTCAAACAGGTAGTTCGTGTCGTCGTGCATCGAGACCATCAGCACGCCGATTCGAGGTGCTTGACTCTTGATGACCGCGGCCGCGGCGAGACCATCCATGCCGGGCATCCGAATGTCCATCAGAACCAAGTCGGGCGAGAGACGGGCGACCATCTCGATCGCCTCCTCCCCATTGCTGGCCTCGCCAACAACCTCAATCTGTGGGTCCTCGGCGAGCATGCTCACAAGTCCCGAACGCACCAAGTCGTGATCGTCAACGACGACGATCCGGGATCGGGGAGGGCTGCTTAGTTGATTCACGAAGATCTCTTCCGATTCCCGGCTTCGACTCGCACGGTGTGTAGCGGCTCAACCGTCCGAGCGATGTGGGGCGTTGAATACGTGCGAGCCCACTACCGAAGCCTGTGGCGAACCCAACCGAACCAAGAGCGACGGGCTACGGCGCGTCGACTGGTGAAGGGGCTACCGCGACCACAGCCAGGGTCCGGATCCGGTCGAGAACGACACCACCACAGGCGAATCGAGCGGCCTCCTCCTTGGTCAACGTGAGAGTCAGAGTGACGGGGCGGCACTTGAGGTATGCCATAGCAGTAGTGTCCGAGCTTCTCTACGGCCGGGCCGCAGGTAGGAGGTGTGTAACTCTTTTGTTATACGTGGAATCGCCGAGGTGGACAGTGCCTCGGAGTACGTCTAGGCGTGCGGGCGCAACATTACTCGGGCGAAATAGTAGGTTCCGAGTGGATTCACATCCGGAAGGTGGTTCGGAACCGGAAGGAGTTGGCGCGGGGCACTGAGGTGACGGCGGTGCGCTGGGCTGCCCGTGTGGCCTCGCCTCGCTCCCCTAGAGCAGCAGGACCGAGAACGCGCCGAGGATGAGGTACGGGCCATACGCGAGGGAGGTGCGCCGCGTTCGGGATCGAAGAAGGAAGATCACGCTCGCTACGGCGCCGGCAATGACACCGATCGTGAGCGCCGGCAGGAGCAGCCCTGCGCCCACAACCGCACCAATGAGGGCACCCAACTTCACATCACCAGCCCCCAGTGCGCCGGGCACGGCAAGATTGGGTGCGAGCAAGATCGCGAATCCCAGGACCGCACCAACTAACGCTGACAGATATCCATCCGCGGGGAGCCATGGCCCCAAGAGGAGCACGACCGGGAGAGCCGGATAGATGAGGCGATTGGGCAGCAAGTGACGTTCGATGTCCGTCGCAACGAGCGCCAGGAAGAGGGCGCTCACGACGGCAAGAGCTGCTGCCTCGGCAGGACCGCTCGTCGACGACCAGACGATCACCGCAAGGCCGGCGGCAGCCGCCGTGAGCAAGACGAGGCGACGACCAGACGGCGCCTCTCGGCGGCGCACCGACTTGCCTCCATAGGCCTCGTCGAGGGTCAGTGCGAGCCCGAACCCGATCGTCGCGCCGGCGAACGCAGCCGCGACCAGCACGATCACTTCACCTCGTATCGGTCGTAGCGAACGTACAACTCCCCTGCGCGCAGAAGCTCGCCGGCGCGCACTCTCTGTCCTGCAGTAGGCACCGGTTCCGTGCCGATGAACAACGGCATGTTCAACGGGCGCACGTGCAACTCCCCGTCTTGGAGAGTGAGCACCGCATGCTGGAGGAGCCGTTCCAGATCCGGATTCCGCCAGCCCTCGCGCTCGCCCTCGTCGCCCGGACCGCGCGGACCGCGCGGCTCCAGGTCGTCAACGGTCAGCGTGATCAGCCGCGACTCCGGGTCCAGCAGCGAGTTCGGCTCCGCTCCATGACGTAGGAGTAGGCGATGAAAGGTCGTGTGGGATGTCCTGCGATGCCGGAGTAGCACACCGCCGATGAGGACCGCGCCCAGGCCGAGCAGCGCCGTCGCGGTGGCCCCGAGGATGGCTCCCCGGCGCTGACGCTGTGGTTCGGACGATTGACTAGCTTCGGCAGGCGATCCCGGCGCCTCCGACGCAGCCGCTACGAGAACCGGCGTGGGCGAGTGATCGAACTGGAGAATGACGCTCGCCGGCATTGTCACGAACTCCGCCTCAAGTGACCGCAGCACGAGTTCGACCGAGGCATCAGGGGATCCGCCCTCGGAGAATGACACCGTGAACTGCATGTTCGGCGAGAGTTTCGCCGGCGCCGCTATCAGGGTGACCGCGGCCGATCCGACGATCGATGCCTCTACCGATCGTCCGAACACGTCCGCGAAGGCGCTCGTGAGCCCGAGTTCGAATGTGGCGGTGGCCCCCTCTTCCACCTGGCCCAAGTCAACTCGGCGTGTCCCGATCTCGATCACTGGTGGCGGCAGAGAGGTGATGACCTGAACGCCCGCCGCGGTGAGCACCCGCCGGTCAGACTCGTCCAACACGTTGGCCACGTCGTGGTAGACGACTGCGAGCGAGGGCTTCGCCTGCAGAGCCTCGTCGACGAGTGCAGCCAGGCTGAGCACGCCCTCGGATCCGTGCGGGCCGGTGTCCTCGCCATCGGTGTACAGGACAAGCGTCTGAACACGGGTGACGTCAGGCGTCTCACTCCGCCAGCGAGCGAGTACGCCGAGCGCGAACTCGACTGACTCGTAGATGTGCGTGCCCTGTCCGTCCACCGGCAGCTCGGCGAGGTGGGTCTGGAGCGCTCTGGCGGTGTCAGGAGCAAGTGCCGCGTAGGCAACCGTCTCGCCTGCAACCGGCGGATAGATCAGCGATAGGCGAGGCCCAGCGTCGAATGGGACAAGGGCGACATTGGTCCCAGCGGCGAGCCGGTCGAGGAGTGTCGTGACGGAGGCTGAGGTCTCTGTCCATACCGATCCTTCACCCTGGCGTGTCGCCATCGACAGCGTGACGTCTACGAGCAAGAGGACGTCGCGGGGCACGTCTGCCTGACGATCTGGCGTTTGGGCGGCTGCAGGTGCTCCGGGCGCGCTGATGAAGAACATCAGCGCTAGCGCCAGAACGGCGAGCACGCGGCGGGGCATCGACCATGGAAGCACGGGGATCTCCAGGGCCCTGGACCAGGGGCAGCGATGAACGCGGCCTTCGGACGGGCACCATCAGGGTGGCCCTGAGCATCACATTCCTCGTGCCCATCCGCCTCGGCCAGATGGCCCCGCCGGGCGGCCTCCATCAGATAGGCCGCCTGCCGCCCTCGAAACGGGCCACCCGGCCCATGTGGAGATCTGCTCCTCTGACGCACCCTGTGTCTATCGGACCAGGAGGCGTGCCGGCCGACAGGGACCACAGACCTGTACCGCCCCGCCGCTCAAGGAGGCTCTCTTGTTTAACTTCATCAACGACCGGCTCATGTCAGTGGTCCAGTCCGTCCAGGTCCGCCGACTTGAGGCGGAGGA
>Ga0114916_1000426_pt1 | contig 29034 bp, 24 predicted proteins | sample MalvirAntarct_66_FD_83501 | JGI IMG/M metagenome (GOLD analysis project Ga0114916, IMG submission 83501) | Marine viral communities from the Global Malaspina Expedition - Malaspina viral metaG Antarct_66 | ecosystem: Environmental > Aquatic > Marine > Oceanic | place: West Anvers Island... | reverse complement strand
GAACAAAACTCAGTTTTTCGCAATATTGGCCAGGTTTAATAAAATATTCTCCTTTTTTTAATTCAGATTCAGTGAATAAAGAAGTTATTTCGTCCATATTCTCGCTTGTAATTCCAAAATAGGAAGCGATATATTCTTGAAGTTCTGTCAATTTATAGGGTATTTTAATATTAGAGTCAACTATTTATCTTTAAAAATGAAAGCACCAAATTACACAATTCGTAGTAACTCAACAATAGTACAATACTCTTTTTATTCTGTACTTACCCTCTTGAATTCAAATTGATATCACCCATTAAAAACCTTCCACAATGGATTTGTTTTTCTTCTTTTATATCCGTGAACACTGATAGCGACGAACAAGATCAGCGCCCATGAAATAGCTGTCCATTGCAAAGCAGGGATAACCTCCCAATGTCTAACAGCAATTGCTATCAATGCCCAGATCCCCACACCAGCAAACTCACGCATATTACGTAAATAAATCATTAGTAAATTGACAATTCCAGCTACACTGATTATAATTACTGTCCATTGAATTTCTGTAAAAACTGGAGACCATTCGATATTGGCTAACCATGCAGACACATTGGCGATTGAAGCTACTGCGATCCACCCACTGTACAAACATATCGGCCACCAAACAAAAGCAATTACTTTGATTGGCGCATCCCATCGTTCCATATTTGTACGAATAATGACTTGAATAAGGGAAAAAAGAATAACAAACATTACGATAACGCTCCATCCTATTTGTTCGTGAAGCCAAAACCAGAGCCAAAGAGCATTTCCTATGTTTGCAATACTGAGCCAAGGTCCAATTTGCAAAATACTGTTACTACTATCTCCTTTTGCAAATGCCATTCGAAGTTGATTGATTGTCAGTATCAACAAACTCAAAAATATTAGTCCCCAAATGGCAAAAGCATAACCTGCAGGAGTGAAGAGGTTAGCATATTCGTTACTAACATTACCCACGGTCTTTCCGTTGATTACTCCAGAATTCATCCAATAATTCCAGAAAATCACAAAAAGGACAATGACAAAATTTACAACTGCGTATATTTTTTTCATGATAAATAATTGGTTTCCTCTAAATGTATTGATTATTAGACAGAATTCCAACTAAGTCGGTTCTAATAAAGTTGATTATCGAACCTGATTTCGCTAATCTTGAGCATAACGACCTAACTTAATAAAACAACAGAAACTAATGTTCTATTAACTCATCGCCATTACCAACATTCCTAGACTCATCACAATCATCAATCCATCTTCGATAATAGTCACCGTGCTCATTGGTAGATTAAAAACATCGCCCAAACAAGCACATTTGATGGTTTTTTTATCTAATACTGTTTTTAAAACACCAATAATGCTTATTGACATCACAACGAGCGTAACACTGTTCGTTATAATTGGATTGAAATTAATCAGAAAAGCAATTCCCAATAACAATTCAGTGAAAGCATAAACGTAGCCCCATGAAGGAATTTTTCTTGCGATGATATCGTACATTAAATAACTGTCTTTGAAGCCTTTTAGATTTAGCATCTTGAAAAATGAAAAAGTTAAAAAGAACCCCGCCATAAAGTGACGCATCCAACGTGCTAAGTCCACCTTTCCAGTAGTTAACTCAATTAAAGCTGTCGCTAAAAAGATATACCCAAAGATTAACAAAACGGGTTTATACGTTTCAAACCAACTCTTAGTTTCTTCTATGGAATCATTTTGCTTTATAGCTGAAATTTGATATTTATCGTCTAGTGCACTCTGTAAGTCTGGTAATGAAACATGCTTTTCCATTGTGATAATTGCAGAGTTGTCTTCTTTTGAAACCTCTGCAGATGTAACGTTATTTATTGATAACAATGCTGATTTCACTTTTGCTTCGCAGCTCCCACAAGTCATTCCTGTGATTTGATATGTATGTGTCATAATTTTCGTTTTTAATTACAACACAAAGGTCAGCACGAAATAGCAAAAGTTTGTTATACTATTTTGGAATAGAATTGTAAGATTTATAAATCTTCGAGAGAATTGCGCTTAATCGTTCCGAGTTTTTTGAAATGACTTGGTGTAAGTCCTGTAACTTTTTTAAACTGATTACTTAAATAAGCCACGCTAGAATAATTGAGTTGAAAAGCAATCTCGCTCAGAGTAAGTTCATCATAAACCAGCAATTCTTTTACTTTTTCAATTTTTTGGAGGATGTAATATTTTTCAATGGTCATCCCCTCTACTTCTGAAAACAAGTTACTCAAGGCGCTATAATCCTGATTAAATTCTCCTGATAAATATTCTGAAAGCGTTATATCGAGTACATTGCTTTTATTTTGAATCAAATCAATAATTAGGTTCTTTATTCTTTCAATGGTTCTCGTTTTTTTATCGTCCAAAAGGTCAAAACCGAAAGTCTGAAGATTTTGTTTGAGCTCCTTTTTTATTGTAGAAATATCCTTTTCCTGTAATTCAATCTCACCCAAATCGACTTGTAAAGGATGTAGCCCCATTTTTTCGAGGATTGATTTAACAACCATTTTGCAACGGTTGCATACCATATTTTTGATGTATATTTTCATTTTTGTTATTGTCTTGGGCAAATATCAGTAATTACTTTATCTCTTCGAATATTAAGAAAGTAAATCTTGAATATAGTTGATTCGTTACTTTAGAATTCCAGAGTCTTTTACGAATTAAAAGTACGTTTACAAAGACCAAAAAAAATTGCACAAAGAGTTGAAAACCCCCTTGTGCAATTAATCTTGAGTTTTCTAAATAATCAATGATTAGGCATCTTTTTCTTTCATTGGGAATTCATCAAAGATATCACCTACCAAGTCTTGAATAACTTCAGTGGTTGGATTCTCGTAAATCCTGTCAACAGCAACTCCTTTCCAAACTGTTTTTTTCGTTTCTTTATCAATTAGGTCAATTACCAAGGCACCTTCCTCATGCGTATAAGTTGTTGTATTGAATCCTTCAACGTTAGTAACAGTATTATACTCGTAATAATAGTAAGGCTCATACTCAGGACTCACTACTGCATTACCTTCTTCATAAGGGTAAGTAGCAAATCCATTACTAGCACCAGCGTCAATATCAACATCTGCCGAAGTACTGATTAACACCAATAACTCAGGATTTTCGCGATTAATTTTCATTCCATGCTCTTCCATGTTCATTTTTACAGTTTCTATGATTTTTTTACTCACCGCTGTATCAGTATAATTCTTTCCTTCAACCTCAACATTAGTATTTGGTAAGTAAGCAAAAGTCTTATAGTTACTCAAATCATTTTCAGTTGGATTGACTGTATATACACTCGTACCGCATGCTGTTAAGATTAGTGCCAAAAAACTTGTAAGTAAAATTTGTATCCTTTTCATTTTATAGTTTGTTTTAATTAATAAAATAATTTGTTCTCGCATCTTCGATTTAAGAATAACTAGTTCCACGTCGTATGCGAACACCTATAAAGTATAAATGATACTTTGAAATTCCAAGGATAATCGATAGAAATCAGTCTGTTTAAGAAAATTTAAAGGTTGAAAGGCAAAATATTAAGCTGATTTCTCTGAAAATCAATGTCTTTCCAGAAAATTTCATGCTATGAGAAAAAAATTTCATGGGCAACTACAAATATTTCAAGGCTTCCTCCAAATATTTTATGCCTGACTGAAAAAATTTCATGCGTGTTCGGCTTCGTTTTATGAGTGTTGGAAAAAATTTCACGCCCATTGATAAATATTTTATCGCCCATGGGAAAAATTTTATGCATGACCGACTTTATTTCATGCGTATTGTAAAATATTTCATGCTTCACTAGAAATATTTTATAGGTTCGAACAAAAATTTCAATAGCGACCGAAAATATTTTACGGATATCAGGATGCGTTTTGTGCTTGGTGAAAATTATTTCATGTGTATTTAATAATATTTCATGGTATCTGGTCAAGAAATCTGATGAGACTGTGGTTGTTTAATTGCAATTGATTTCTCAGTTTTAGATGAAAGACTTGTAGTTCTTAATTGGAGTGAGCGTTTTGGAACGGTTTCATTAATCGCAGACAAGGATATCCACAATAAAGACTGATTGTAAATACAGTGCTAAAGTACATCATTCAAAACCGAACATAGAAGCCAAAACCATTTTGAGTAAATCCTAGTGACAAATCAATTTTATTTCGATAAACGGAGCTTTGATCATGTCTGCTGTTAAAAGCATTGACAGCTCTTTGTGTTTCTTTCAAAGAACGGATATGCAGCGGAATTCCTATTCCTATTAAACCAATGCCTAGAACAAATGGTTTCCACAAAAATACTCTGGTAGGTAGAAAGTAGCCCACAGTAAGACCAACAGGAAGTGCTCCAAGCCAATAAAATACGTTTGCAAAAATACCACTCTCTCTCGCTGATTCAATGTATTTGAATGATTCAGGATACGGTCGCATGACCCTATACAAATTGCTCATTGACATTTCTACGTTTCCTTTATAAACTGTTTTTGTGCCTTTGTCGTAGCGAAGTATGGTATCGTTTTCTTGGGCGTTGACCAATGTAGTAAGTAGCAATAAAAAAATGATTAGGATTTGTTTTTTCATCGGGTTTTGGATTTCTTTGGTATGAAATTAATATAAATCTGTAAATCTCAAAGTAAATCTCAAATTCGACTATATGAATTCTGTTTAAAGTGTCGTACCTAACGGCACTCTAATGTTTCATTGGGATTCATTAATCCTAGGATTGAGAGCCTAGGCTAAGGATTGATCGTGCCTACAGCACCGTGACATCACTTACTCTCCTATCTTCACCTCGATAGATTTAACTCCTTCCTCTAAAAAAGAGCCAAAAAATAAATGTGCTGTTGCTCCATTTAGGAAATCGGTTCGTTCAAGCTCGGGCTTCACAGTCTTAAAAAGCACTTCTGCGTTTTCACCATACATAAAAAGCGTACCATCTGTACCGTCCATGTTTGTTTCTTGTCCATCATAAATGCCGACTCCTTCCTCTTCAGTTATTCTTATTAACTCAAATGCAAGCTCATGTAGAGTATCTAATTCATCCATTCCATAATAGAATTCAACAATGACAGCTTGTTTCGGCAAGTTATGGTTTGATTCTAAATCGATTTCTTCGACAATTTTATTCTTTATTTCCATTTTTATTGATTTTAGGGGTTAATAATTATTGTTAAGTCTAATTTTTCTTTCTTTTAACTACTTAGAGCTTCATATAACTTAAATTTCCGAAATTATTTTAAAAATTCCTAATGTTGTATGAAGAGTTTAAGATTGAAGATTAAGGAGTTTCGAGATAGTTCTGTAGGAACGTCATATTCTATAGCCACGGGTTTCAACCCGTGGTTATAGAACAAACGACAGGTCTTTTTTGGCACGTATTTTTGATTCAAAAATCGTGACAAAAACATCCTTTGGGGAATGTTTTGTTTTTATTTGGAAAGAATGATTGTGCAATTGGTCGTACCTAACGGTACTCTAATGGTTTCGGGGGCTTATTAGATCTAGGCTTGAAAGCCTAGGCTAAGGATTGATCGTGCTTACGAGCACTTTTATTCCTCAATGTGAGTTTCAATTGTAATTTCGTTTTACAATGTATCGTATTATTTATTCCTTAAAATCTTTAAAAGCTTTCTTGGGCTTTGTCTGTTATCCCAAAAGGCAGTGATTATTATTTCTTCATCTTTAACTTTGTAATAAATACTGAAGTTTCCTAAAGAAGCGACTCTTACGTCTTCGATATTGGTTGATTTATAAATAAATGGATTCTTAGCAATTTGTTCTGTCCTTTTCGATACTAGTCGAATAAGTTTTTTAGAGTACAAGTTAGATTTATTCCTCTTAACCCAATATTCTAAAACACCTACAAATTGAATATCGGCTGTTCTTGTCCAAACTACATTTCGTTTAGCCATTCAAGGTTTCTTTTATTCATGGCATCTTGAGAGATTAATCTTCCATGTTTAATATCATCTTCGCTCATTTCCAGCATTTCTTTTTGTTCCGGAGTTAATTCCACGATGTCTGAATCAGACGAACTTGTCGAAATCAATTGGTCAAGCGCTTCTAAAAACTTTTTATTTTTGATTGTTAAGATTTTGTCAATCAACTTGCTTCGAATATTATCAACTGTCGCCATTATGTGCTTTTTAGAATATAAATTTCCGAAATTATAATGAAATTTCCTAATTGTGTGGTGGAGATTGGAGTATAATGTGTCGTACCTAAAGGCACTCCAATGTTTCATGGGGATCCATTAACCCTAGGCTTGAAAGCCTAGGCTAAGGAATGGTCTTGCTTACAACACTTTATGATTATAGTTTCAAATATTTGTTTACCAGCTAATAGGCTTATAATCCTTCAAGAATTTACCGCACCAATGCTTGCCAGTATTAATCCCGTCGAATAAAGGATCCATTACTCTTGCAGCACCATCGACTATATCCAGTGGAGGTTGAAAATCGTGAATTTCTTCTTTCTTTTTCGCTAGTTCAACAGGATCTTCATCTGTTACCCAGCCGGTATCTACAGCATTGGTATAAATTCCGTACTTCGCTAAGTCTGAAGCGGAAGTGAGGGTCATCATGTTCAAAGCGGCTTTTGCCATATTGGTGTGTGGATGACGAGATTCTTTATGATATTGGTGAAATTTACCTTCCATTGCAGAAACATTTATGACGTGTTTCATCCCCGTATTTTCTTTTTTCATCAGGTTAACCAAACGATTACACAAAACAAATGGAGCAACGGAATTTACCAGTTGCACTTCGAGCATTTCGTTGGTATGAATCTCTCCAAGTTTTAATCTCCAACTATTTGTTTTTCTTAGATCTACTTGTTGCAGGTCGGCGTCCAATTTACCCACGGGGAACACTTCTTCTGTCGCTAATGACTGATCAATAGAATAAGGAACCTGAGATAATTTCGCGGAAGCACTCAGACCGATACCAATTTGTTTTCCATGCCAGCTAACGGGCAGATTCTTATGCTGATTTTCGGCCTGACTACCATAAGTTTCAATTTCTTTAAGACAAGTTTCGTGATCTGCCAAAAGATCCTGAACCATTCGAGGTAAATCAGAGATATCTCTTTCTTCGTTGTCCATTAAATGCTGATAAAATCCTGCCGGACGCCTCACTGTTTGTGCAGCATTATTAATCAGAACATCTAATCGGTCGTATTGCTGTTCGATATAATTACAGAAAATCTCAACGCTGGGAATATGTCTTAAATCTAAGCCATGGATTTTAAGTCGGTGCCCCCATTTTTCAAAATCTGCTTCCTTCGCATAACGCAGTGCTGAATCTACCGGAAATCTTGTGGTTGCAATTACGGTAGCTCCGGATCGTAACATCATTAGTGTAATATGATAACCGATTTTAAGACGCGAGCCTGTAACCAAAGCAACCTGACCTGTTAGATCGGCAGTTTGAAATCGTTTGGCATAATTAAAATCACCGCATGACTCACACATGGTATCATAAAAATGATGCAGTTTGGTAAATACCGTTTTACAAACGTAGCAGTTGCGAGGAGCTACGTGTCTTTCCTCCTTATTTCCTTCTTCTCCTGTAAGTTCAATCATCTTGGGCGCAACGAAAACAGAAGCTTCTCTGGCACTTCTTATTCCAGTAGAATTACGGGCACGTCTATCTCTTTCTGCAGCTTTCCTTTTAGCAGCTTTTTTACCATCTTTTTTGCGTCTCGCAAATTCGTCTCTATTCGGTCTGGATAATCTTCCGGCTTCCGTCAATAACAGGATTCTCTGATCTTTGGGAATCTCAAATATCTGATCAGTATCTTCATTCAATTGTTTCAGAATGAGGATGCACTGATCAATCTGTTCCTGACTTAATTTTTCTTTATTGTTGTCGTTTTCCATGTATACTTTACAGTTAACAAAATCCTTATCATCGCATAAAATCACTTCCGCACAACAATAAATCGCTGCAAAATTACAACAAAAATTATCAGGTCGTACCTAACGGCACTCAAATGTTTCTGGGGGGATTTATTAGACCTAGGCTTGAAAGGCTAGGCTAAGGATTGGTTGTGCTTACAGTACTTTTTATCATTTTTGATTACCATTTCAAACCTCTACTTCAAAAATTTTATTAAGAATTTGCTTTGCTTTTTTAACTTCATACTTAAATGGCAAGATAGTGAGAAAAGCACCGAAAAGAAACATCCCAAATGGAATTATCATAAATATATTAAACTCTCCTCCCATAATAATAAGTAATAATCCTAAACAACCTATTCCTAATAAACTAAACCAAAAAATCATAAATATTGATACAAACCTATGTAGTCGAAATTGAATTTTAATATTGCAGCCATCATCAACTTCATCAATAACTCCGATCAATCTTGGAAGGAAAGAATTTCGATACCTTATCACTCTCCAAACCTTGAATTCACGCTCAGATACACTTCCTTCAAAAGGCTTATTGTGATCTAATGTGTATTTGAAAGCATGTATTGGTTCTCCTGTATTATTTGAAAGTATCTTTAAAACATGATTCTTCGATAATGCCGTATGGAAAATAATTTCTTCAAATGGTAGTATCTTCATCATCAAATAATCAAATTTCAGTTATATAGCCCCTACATTGCATAAAACTAACAATTATTTACTTTAACTTAAAATCCCTAAGAAACCCAAATCATCTCCCTTCGAACAATCTCCCATTTTCCTTTTTTCTTTTCAGCGAGTATTGAATGACCTGACCCACAAAGACCTCCACACCTAAATTCAAAAAAGAAAAATGCTCGTGTATAATCCTCATTGAAACTAATTCGAGAAAACTGAGCAATTCCCATGAACTCATACCCCCATTTAGACCAATCTTCTAGATAACTTTCAACTAAATTATATTGATTGGTTTCTATTTTATCAAGATCAATTTTTCTTGGAGACAACGTATCGGTCATTAATAATTTCGAAAGCCCGAAATAAGCAGTGTCTCCATAAGTTCGAACTTCTTTATATCGATCTGGAATCATTAAAGTGTCATCAAGATAAAAAGTAAATAACGTGGTGTCATAGCGGGCCTGAAGTTCATTTACCCGCTTCTCAATTCTTTTATCGTGTTTTCTTTGATTTTCGGTAGAGGGAGGTATCGCAGGGAGTGGTATTGGCGGTTCGGGGTGAACTAACTTTTCAATTACTTGTGATATTAATTCAATCTCGTGGTTTTCTAGGGATAGAGATTCTTTTGGTTCTATTTGGATATTGCTTTCTTCGTCTGTTTTGGATTGACAGGAAAGTAAAATTAAAGAAAGAATGGTTAATATTGATAGTGTTTGTTTCATTTTTAATTGATAAAATTAATTTCTAGACCTCATTCATCTTCACCCTTATACCTAGGAAATAAATAAGTTTTTTCTTCAGAAGTATTCAAATCAAATATCTTTTTTGTAAGCATTTTAACCTCGTCTACATAATCATTGTCCTTGTTGTAATCGGAAATAATCTTTCGTTCCAAAGACCCCTCATTAATACTGGCATCTGGTAATAATATCTTGATAGTCTCCTCTTTATCCAGTCCATATTCCTTTAAAACCTTTGAATACGCATTGTTAAGCTTCTCCAAACCTAACTCAACGCTCTGTTCGTCATTAATATATTTTTCTGTCTGAACCTGCATAAGTCCTAATGAATGCTTTTTATTTGTTAGTTTGAAACGAATATTTTCAATGAACCTAGCAACTTTAGGCCTATTAAAGTCTTCATAAATCATTATTGCATAAGCAATTGATATAAGTTTATCATTATTAATTTTTTCATGTATCAAACTCGAGTACTTTTTCTTAAAAGTTGCAAGACGTTTCATCAAGTAATTCTCTTTTCGTTGAACAGTTCGATCAGACGAAATTCTAATTCGATTAAATGTGTGAAACAAAAATATTAGGATTACTATCCATAACTCATTTGAAATTGTCTCAAAATCAGGAAGAATATTTTCTTTCTTGTAGATGATTTCGGTGTAAGAAAAATAGGAGATTGTAATTATTGAAAGCCAATAAAGGAACTGACGATACCAATTCATTAAAAGCCCGCGATTAGTAATTAAATTAAAGACTAATCTAAAAAGAACATAGTAGATAGAAATGAAATAAGCATTCGCAACAAATGAATCTAATCCAATTTTATAAAGAATAGCCGAAACAATGAATAGATATACTATCGGACTTATAATTCTAAATAAAAAGTTAAATGCAGGTGCTTCTTCTTCCTTTAGAAACATTGATATTTGCATGTAACCAATAGAATAAGAATGTTTTCCTATCCAATTGATAATGAAGAAGAGTAGAACTCCAAGTATAAAGTGCACAGCATGAACCTCAATCATATATCATCTATTAATGTTATTGGCTTCAAATTATCTAACCTAGATTTAGATAAAGTCCTAAATATCAAATTCCTATTTTCGCTTAATAAGTTCAGCAATCAAATATAAAGCTTTACAAACTATATTGTCCTTAAAAGACCAATAAAGCACTTACCAATTAATTTATTAAAAGTGCATTTATCTAAAAATTTAGTTCCTCATCTATCCTAAAAATTAGGGTATAGCCTTCTAAATCGATTTTAAATTAACGAAAAATGATTTATTACTTAATTAAGTCAAAATCTAATGCTAGATAAGCAATTCCTCGTAATTCATAAGTGATTATTTTTCCTTCTTGTCTCCTTAAAAGCAAATTCTGACCAGAAAGTTTAACAAGATACTTTGTACTAAACTCCTGCATCGTTCTTATACCTTTGAACATCTTATAATCAGAGGGTTTAACCTTTTTTAATTCACCTATTTTTTGAAGAACTCTTTTTTCTTCATCCGAAAGATATAGACCTTCAAACTCTTCAACAATTTTATTTTGCAAACAATGCTTAGCAAAATCTTCTTTAATATGCATTTCTACAATATATTTACCCATAAAAGCATTAAAACTATCTTCATCGATCTTAGTCTTTTCAAGCGTCATATACTTTCTAATAGTTTGAACAAATGCCACACAGATTTCCGTACAATATTTGAAGACAAATCTGATTTCACCATTTGAACAACTGAATAGTTTTAAATAGATATTTTCACTAATGGGTGAAGAACCAATTGAGCCAGATTCATGAAATTTTTCAACTCTAATATTAACTGCTTTAATTAAATTATCAACTGAAATAGGTTTTAACTCAAGTCCTCCAGAAAGCCTTTGAAAAACTTTAGGATTTGTGGATTGGATTAAACTAGACAAGCCGCTTTGGCCTATTAATACCCACCAAATGTTTGGGATGTTAAATAGTGTATCTCGAAATGTTACTAAACAATCAGACAAATCATCCTCATGTAAATTCTCAAGGTTATCTAAAACGATAAAACTACCTGAAAAACTCAATTCACTAGCCACTTCAAGAGACAAAGTATTTAATAACTCAGTCAAAGTTTCAAAAGTTGCTTCTTTCAAATTAGGTAAGTGAACTTCCTTTCCATAATTTATACCGTTACCTAAAATAGATATCCCGAATTCAAAACTAGATGGTTTATTTTGATGTAGCCAATTTAAAGCTTTTTCAACCTGTTTTGGTAACTTCTTATCATTACTGTTGCAATAATCTTGGATTGACTTTGTAAAACTTTGTAAGCATCGTATCGCAACATCTCTTGGTTCATCTGATGGTTGTATTGAACATAAATTACGGGCCGCAAGAAATTTATCACCATACCCTTGGTCATTTTCTATTAAATACTGCTGTATATTGAAAAAACTAGTCTTTCCTACTCCTGGGACTCCTGATAAAACAAAGACTCCTTCATTAGCGCTTTCTATAGCTGTTAAGAAATCAACTTGTTCAGATTCTCTACCCAAAAGTAAATCAACATCAGATTCTGCAACATTTAAAGGCTTTGTATTATATGGGTTTTCACGAAACCTTAGTTTTTTCCATAGTGTGTTAGACATAATCGATTAATTTTATTTCAACATTTCAAAAAATTGTTTTAACATAAAAAAGGTCAACAAACTGATTTCTTGTCCAAATAAACGTATAACCTTAACATGTAAACAAGAGCATAAACTTAATAAAAAATCTCATCTTCAAATCCCCCATCCCAAACACATTCCCTACCTTTACCCCCATGACAAAATCCGAAGCGAAAATATTCTTTCCTTTTGCCGAAGGCGACGATCTGGAGGAACTCTGGGAGCAGCGGTTTTTTGAGCAGAAGCAGTTCTTTTTGACGCGGCCGCCGATGGAGAAAGTTTTTAAATCGCGAATTGCGAAGTTGCAGAAACAGTACGATGCGTATTTGGTTCTGGGGGGTGAAGAAATGGCTGTTCAAGGTAAAATACAGGAGGAAGAAATTGGGTTTAGTGATTCGGTTTTGGGATCGTTTCGTTTGTTTCACGATTACAGGAATCGGTTTAAGTCGAAGGTTTTGCAGGCGCAGCATCCGGAGTGGTTAGCGAAAGTGATTGACGAATGGACAGCAATGGAGCGAAAATATCACGCACTTTGGAGAAATGAAGTGAGTAAATCCAACGAAACACAAGTCGCTCTTTCCAAGGAACCCGATCCGATGGAAGTGTTAAAAGCGATTAAGGAAGTGGGAGGTGAAGAATTAGTTTTTAGTGAATTACATTCACGTTATGCTTTATTGCCAGAATTACTGCAAAATGAAGTTAAAAGATTGACTCTTCTTAGTGAAAGGTAGATTTTAAGATATTAAGACGTTAGACTCGCTGCGCTTTAAGACTTTTTGAATGGTATACCATAAATTGAGCTTAAGTGTAGAGTTGAAGAAGATGGGAAAGTAGATGTAAAGACTTAAGACACGCTTCGCTTTAATATTCGACAAACAAGTCTTAATATCTTAATGTCTTAACATCTTAATATCCCAAAAAGATTAACTTTGCTTTATGAAAGATAGACAGTGAGACTTTAAGACTCGATAAACAAGTCTTAACATCTTAAAATCTTAAAATCTTAATGTCTTAATGTCTTAATGTCTTAATGTCTTAATGTCTCAACGTCTTAAAATCTTAACAATGGATTCAAGATTCGAAAAATTAAACGAACAACTGCAACAACTGGAGTGGCCATCGGTCTATTACTTTAAGTTTATCGCTCCGAATGAACCAAAGACGATTGCTTTGGTGACGAGTCTTTTTAGTAGTGACTCAGACATCAACATGCGTCCTTCGAGGAAAGGGAATTATACGAGTATCAATATCAAAGAAGTTATGGTTAGTGCAGCTGCCGTGATTGAAATTTATGAGGAAGCTGCTAAAATTAAAGGTGTAATATCATTATAATGGTCTTTTTAGCAATTAATATATCGAGAATGATCGCCAATTTCGCATGGGGATCACTAATTTTAATCGTCCTCATCATTCTTTACCGTTTGTTGATCCGACGAATGAAGAAAGGTCGGATGTCTCCTGAAGGATTTTTGGTTCTTCACAGTTTAGAACATGAACCAGCGAGTGGTGAAGTGAAATTCTATCTGGAATTAAGTAACGATATGCAGGTAAAACTAAGAATTTACGACAAAGCGAATACGATGCAAAGAGTCGTCAAAGATGAAATGCTTACAAAGGGGGGAAACATAATCCCTTTCGATACCACGCAGCTTGAAAATGGCACTTATTACTACGAAGCCCAAACCGATGTTCAGAAAACGAGTAAAAAATTCGAAATAAGAAATTAAATCCTATCTCTTTCAAAATAATCATCCAAAAAAATTGTTTATACTTGTATACAACCTGTTTATAGTCTTATTATGAAAAATATCTTGCTAATAGTTTCTATTGTTTTACTCTCATTCACCAACGTTGCACAAACGGATTTCGTTCCAAGTGGTTCGTTCAAAGTTGAGTTAGGTTTACCCAACATCGCGACTAACAATGCATACCGCGAATTAATGCAGGGACTGGTCGTAGTAACCCCTTCATATCAATACACTTTCGATAACACATTATCGTTCGGAGCAGGTTTACGCTATTCTTATTTCAACGTCAACCAATTCAAGAACAACGCTGGAATCGCCGGTGGTATGCACATGACAGGCGCTTTTGGGAAAATAGGTGTAGAAAAGTTTTATGGTAATTTCGGATTGGATTATGGCGTTCGAGTAGGTTATGCTATGAACTTCTCAACCACAAATGCAATCGAAGAGAACATAGGTGGACCCTTTATTTCGGATGGAGGCTTTATTGAGCCTACTTTAGGTCTGGCATTAATGTCTACAGAGAACAGTTCTTTTCGTTTGGCGCTATCTTATGCTTTCCATGGTTTTGTTTTTAAGCCAGAGCATATAGGTCTAGATGACTTTTCTGGATTTGATGAGGAAAAGCTGGATGTTTTGAGTACTTACTTTACTATTGGCTTCGGGTATTCGTACTACTTTTAGTGAAATCAGTCCACAAATTTTAGGTTGATTGTAGGATGTGGTATTGTCCACAGATTAATTGGATTAATTGGATTGTAGGGATTGTGTAGGGCGTGAATCAGTCCACACAAAGTGCCGACAATTCGGTAGATCACACAAATTTTCACACCTTTACCGACCATTCGGTAAATTGTAATGCGTGGTTAGGGCGTGAATCAGTCCACAAATTACACAGATTTACACACCTGTACCGACCATTCGGTAAATTGTAAGGCGTGGATAGAGTGTGCATCATATTCATATTAGCAAGTTTAAAACAATACAGTGAGTGATAAGTCACGAGTATTCGGGAAACGAACCAAAAAACATTTACCGAATGGTCGATACTTTGTGTCAATTTGAGAAATTTGTGGACAACCCCAGTGAGCGACCGCGAACAAAAAAATCTGCGGAGAGCTTCCAATATGTTCAAAACTTCTAAAAAGTAACCCAAAAATCACCTTTAAAAAAGCCCATTAATTTCGTATTTTTGAATACAAATTCAGCAGCGCATGTACATCATATTTGATACGGAAACAACGGGGTTACCAAAGAACTGGAACGCACCTTACACGGACACGGATAACTGGCCAAGGTGTATTCAGATTGCTTGGCAATTGCACGATGATACTGGGAAACTGATTGAGGCGAAGGATTATTTGGTGAAGCCAGATGGATTTGATATTCCTTACGATGCTGAGCGAATTCACGGAATTTCTACTTTACTTGCTGAAAAGGAAGGTGTTCCGTTGAGTGATGTTCTGAAGGAATTTAATGAGGCACTGGATAGATCGAAGTTTGTCGTTGGTCAGAACGTTGGGTTTGATATCAACGTAATGGGTTGTGAATTTGTGCGTGAGAATACCGAGACTGCCATGCACAAAATGCCTGTTTTGGATACGTGTACGGAGGTTACGGCCAATTTATGTCAGATTCCAGGTGGTCGTGGCGGGAAATTTAAACTTCCGACGCTTACTGAATTACACGATTTTTTATTTAAAACGCCATTTGACGAAGCGCATAATGCTACGGCCGATGTTGAAGCTACAACGCGCTGTTTCTTTGAATTGGTTCGACGTAGAATTTTTACAGTTGAAGAACTTCAAACGGATGAAAGTTATTTCGATGCTTTTTTACGCGAAAATCCTGATCTTATTCCTCCTGTTGGGTTGGAGCATGAGAATTTAAAGGCGAAAAGTGCTGCACTCAAAGAAGAACATACCGAAGACGAAGGAGTTTCTCAAGAAGAAATCGATGAAGGTCTGGCGCAATTGGAGGATACTTCTTTTGTGCATTTACACAATCATACGCAGTTTTCAGTTTTGCAGTCTACCTCTAATGTCAAAGCGTTAATTGACAAGGCAGCAGAATACAATATGCCAGCGGTTGCGTTGACCGATACAGGAAATATGATGGCAGCTTTTCACTTTGAGAAGTTTATCACTCAGCATAACAAAAACATTCAGGCTGAAAAAGCTGCTGCTGAAGAAAAAGGAGAGAAATTTACGAAAAAGGAAATCACACCAATTATAGGTTGTGAATTTAATATTTGCGAAGATCACACCAATAAAACGGTTAAGGATAATGGCTTCCAAGTTGTTTTACTCGCTAAAAATAAGCGTGGTTATCACAATTTGGCGAAGATGTCGTCTATCGCATTTACGGAAGGAAAATATTACGTCCCGCGGATCGATAAAAAGGTCGTTGAAAAGTACAAAGAGGATATCATCGTACTTTCGGGAAATATGTATGGTGAAATTCCATCGAAGATTCTGAATGTCGGAGAAAATCAGGCTGAAGAAGCATTGATCTGGTGGAAAGAGCAGTTTGGAGATGACTTTTATCTCGAAATTATGCGTCACGATCAGGAAGATGAGCGTCGTGTGAATGAGACTTTACTGAAATTTGCAAAGAAGCATGAAGTAAAGTTGGTTGCGACTAACAACACATTCTATATCGATCAGGAAGATGCCATTGTTCACGATATTTTACTTTGTATCAAAGATGGTGAAATGGTGGAAACACCAAAAGGTAAAGGTCGTGGATTTAGATTTGGGTTGGCAAACGAAAACTATTATTTCAAGTCGCCGAATGAGATGAAGGAATTGTTTGCCGACATACCAGAAGCGATTGAAAACACAATTGAGATTGCGAATAAGTGTGAAAAATATACATTAGCAAGTGAGATTCTTTTGCCCGCTTTTGATATCCCCGAAGAATTTAGAGATCCTGATGACGAAAAAAATGGTGGAAAGAAAGGAGAAAACAATTATTTACGTCATTTAACCTATGAAGGAGCTAAAAAACGTTATCCAGAAATTACGGATGAAATTCGCGAACGACTTGATTTTGAGTTAGAAATCATTGCAAATACGGGTTATCCAGGTTATTTCTTGATCGTTCAGGATTTCTGTAATGCAGCCCGAGAAATGGGAGTCATTGTTGGTCCCGGTCGTGGTTCGGCCGCTGGTTCTGCGGTTGCTTACTGTAATGGAATTACAAATATTGATCCCATTGAGTACGACTTACTTTTTGAGCGTTTCCTAAATCCGGATCGTGTATCTATGCCCGATATCGATATTGACTTTGACGATGAAGGTCGAAGCAGAATTATCGACTGGGTAATTGAAAAATACGGAGCGAATCAAGTTGCGCAGATTATTACTTACGGTACGATGGCTGCGAAATCATCTGTTCGAGATACCGCTAGGGTTTTAAATCTTCCGTTGTTTGAAGCAGATCGACTGGCTAAGTTAATTCCAGATATTTCGCTCAAGAAAATATTCGGTTTGGGTGATGCTGATTTGGCTGATGTCCTTAAGAATAATCAAGAAAACATTGTTCGTGCGAATCAACTCAAGCAAATTGGTGCAGGAAGTGATTTGCCTGCACAAGTAATTCAAAAAGCGCAACGACTCGAAGGAAATGTTCGGAACACTGGAATTCACGCTTGTGGTGTGATAATTACTCCGAGCGATATTACAGAATATGTTCCAGTAGCATTAGCCAAGGATTCGGATATGTACTGTACGCAATTCGACAACTCCGTAGTGGAGGAAGCCGGACTGCTAAAAATGGATTTTCTTGGACTAAAAACGCTGACATTAATCAAAGATGCCGTTGCTTTTGTAAAAGATAGACACGGAATTGAACTGATCCCAGATGAATTTCCATTGGATGATGTTCCTACATACGAACTTTTCCAGCGTGGTGAAACGGTTGGAGTGTTCCAGTATGAATCACCGGGGATGCAGAAATACATGCGGGAATTAAAACCGACTGTTTTTGCCGATCTCATCGCCATGAATGCGCTTTACCGTCCTGGACCGCTGGAATACATTCCTTCTTTCATTAAGCGTAAACACGGTGAAGAAGAAATCATTTACGATCTAGAAGCAACAAAAGAATATCTTGAAGAAACCTACGGAATTACGGTTTATCAGGAGCAGGTGATGTTGCTTTCTCAAAAATTGGCTGGATTTACAAAAGGTGAAGCCGATACTTTGCGTAAAGCGATGGGTAAGAAAAAGTTTGACTTACTCGAAAAGCTAAAACCAAAATTCCTCAACCAAGGGAACGAACGGGGTCACGATAAAGGTAAGTTAGAAAAAATCTGGCGTGACTGGGAGGCTTTTGCATCTTACGCATTTAACAAATCTCACTCAACTTGTTACGCTTGGATTGCTTATCAAACAGCCTATTTAAAAGCAAACTATCCCGCTGAATACATGGCTTCTGTCTTGAGTAACAATATGAATGACATCAAGCAAGTTACTTTCTTTATGGAAGAATGTAAACGCATGGGTGTTCCAGTTTTGGGACCAGATGTGAATGAATCGAATTTTAAATTTACCGTAAACAAAGAAGGCGCTATCCGTTTTGGACTGGGTGCAATAAAAGGTGTTGGTCACGCTCCTGTCGAAGCGATTGTTCAAGAACGTAATGAAAACGGACCTTTCCGCGATATTTTTGACATCACAAAACGTGTCGATTTAAGAAAATGTAATAAAAAAGCATTCGAAGGATTGGCTTTAGGTGGTGGATTTGATTCATTTACAAATGTTCACAGAGCACAATATTTCGCTGAAGATAACAACCGTACTTTCCTTGCAAGTGCAATCAAATTTGGTGCAAGTCATCAGGAAAGTATTAATTCGAGTCAGGCGAGTTTGTTTGGAGAATCTTCTGGAGTAGCCACCCCTGCCCCTACGATTCCGCAAGTTCCAGAATGGTCTTCGTTACAGCAATTGAACAAAGAAAAGGAAGTCGTAGGGATTTACATTTCTGGTCATCCACTTGATGATTACAGAATTGACATTGATTCTTTCTGCAGCGGTACAATTCAGGATATCATCCAGTTAGATAAAAATCAAAACCGCGAGTTTACCATCGCTGCAATCATCACAGAAGTCGAGCACCGCCACACAAGAAAAGGTGATCCTTTTGGAACGATTGTAATTGAAGATTATGGTGATTCGACAAAACTTTTTTTATTCCGTGAAGATTACGGTAAATTCAAAGATTACATGTCGGAAGGTGCTTTTATCTATTTAGTAGGAAAAGTCCAGCCAAAACGATGGAAAAACGATGAATTTGAGTTTAAAGTTCACAAAATTGATTTCTTATCAGGATTAAGAGAACAAAAAACACAAGCTTTAAAGATAAAAGTCGCTTTGAGTCAAGTGAACCAACGATTTATTGAAGATATCGATCAGGTTTTTAAAGATAATCAAGGGAAATATCAAGTTAGATTTAACGTGTTTGATACAGTGAATAATCTGGAAGTTGATTTGCCTTCGCGGTTTGTTAAGGTTGATATTAATGATGGGTTGTTGGAGTCACTTAAAGGATTTGATGTTGCGTATGCGTTAGAATGACAGTTTTAGTGACTAGTGACCAGTGACATCGACTGGGCAAGCCAGTCTTAGTGACGAATTGTAGGGTGTAAATCAGTCCACACAAAGTGCCGACCATTCGGTAAATTACGCAAATTTTCACAAATTGAAGAAGTTGTATAGAAAATCGAGCCTGGCCACTCATCGTACATTTCGGTTAAACTTCACGCACTACAATTCGTCACTAAACCTCGCTGCGCGAGGTGATGTCACTCGTCACTCGTCACTTTTTCATTCTTCAATGAGAAATGCTTCTCCGCTTCATCCGCAATATAATCTCCAATTGCAAGTGATGCAGTCGCTGCTGGAGAAGGTGCGTTTAATACGTGGATTGAATGTCCGTGATACTCAATTCTGAAATCATCTCTTGTATCTCCGTCGGTTCCTAATAATAAAGCTCTAACGCCTGATCTTCCTGGTTTGATGTCATCCATTGTAAGTGATGGGATGAGACCTTGTAATGTTTTTAGGAATAATTTCTTTGAAAATGCTCTTCGGTATTCGTTGATCCCGAATTTAATATTACTGAAAAACAGTTTCCATGTTCCTTTATATGTTAATGCATCCCAAGAATCTTTCCAGCTGAAATCTGTTTTACCGTATCCTTCTCGTTTAAATGTAAAAACAGCATTTGGTCCACATTCGATTTCTCCATCGGTCATACGCGTGAAATGTACTCCCAAGAATGGAAAATCAGGATTTGGAACAGGATAAATTAAATTTTTGACTTTATATTTTGCTTGTTCTGTCAATTCATAATAATCGCCACGGAAACCTACGACTTGTTCTTTTAAATCAACGCCATCTTTTCTCGCTAAACGATCGGCTTGAAGACCTGCACAAAAAACGAGGTGCTTTGCCTTGAATTTTTGAGTTGCACCAACAACGACAGTTCCTTCTTCTGATTTTTCGACACCAATTACTTCTTCTCCCAGAACAGTTTTAGATTTCGAATTAAATTCCTTTGCTCTTTCGATCATCTTTTCAGTTGCAATACGATAATCAATAATTCCAGTTACAGGAACCCAAATTCCAGCGATTCCTTCAACATGCGGTTCGTGTTCTTTGATTTGCTTAGCATCAATTTTTTGTATTCCTTCAATTCCATTTTCAATTCCGTTATTGAAAATTTTATCTAAAAACGGAAGTTCTTCTTTTCTTGTAGCAACAACAACTTTTCCACAAACATCGTGAGGTACGTTATTTTCTTTGGCAAATTCAACCAACTCTCTACGTCCTTTCACACAGTTCTCAGCTTTCAAAGACCCAGGAGTATAGTATAATCCTGAGTGAATTACTCCAGAGTTATTACCCGTTTGGTGATCTGCGAACTTGTCCTCTTTTTCAATGAGAATGATGTTTAGGTTTGGATTGCGCTTTTGCAGTTTGTAAAATGTTGCTGCCCCTACAATTCCACCTCCTATTATCGCTACGTCGTATATTTGATTGTCCACGTTCAAAAATTTTAGGCAAAAGTAATAAAAGAGTTGCTGGAAATAGAGGAATAAATGAATTAAAAGGAAAGTAGAAGAGACTTTTAGAGTGTGAGGGTTATAACACGGAGAACTCTGAGAAGCGCGGATATTCACTGAGGTTTTACTTTGTGTTGCCCTCATACTACTTCGTTAATATTAAAAAAATTTAACACAAATAAAAAAATCACGCTTCACAACAAAGCGTGATTTTCCACAAACAAAATTGATTTTAACGATTATTTTTTAACTAGGAGTTTGAACCTAAAACGCTGTCCGTTACAAACATAACTCAGCGAATAAACACCAGATGCAAACCCAGTTAGATCAATTTTGCTGTTATCCACCACTACGAAAGATCTTTTTCCTGTTACAGTTACAAGTTCTGCTATTGTATTTATATTTTCATCCGTGTTGATTCTTACCACATCACTTGCTGGATTAGGATATAAAGTTATTTCTTGTTTGAATTGCTCTTCTTTTTCATTTGAAAGTATTGGCTCTTCATGGAGGTAATAGATCCCATCCAATGAGGAATCGTGACTTTTTTCTTCTGTAAACGCAATCGGAACATTTCCAAGAGCAAACTTCATACTTTTAAATCGAACCAAATCACCGTTGATTGTTGGGAATGGATTGTGTTCATAACTCTGTCCTTCATCGTAAGAAATATGAATTCCTTCTTCAGGAAAGGGTGAAAAAGTCGTGCGAGCGAGAATATGAATATTGTTATTATTATCAAAAACCATTTCAATAGTTCTATTAGAACCAGAAAATGAAACTGGATGTTGAATCCAATCACTTTGCGTAGGATCCCATTCAAAAATTCCAGATGTTGCTACAACAAATAATTTATTGTTGTTATCAGTGAATATATTTTGAATTACCGCACTGTTTGGGATTGCAGGTAATTGCGTCCAGAAAGTACCATCATCTTCAGAATGCAATACTACATTTTCGACCGCCATCGTTTGTCCGTAAATATAATGGTTCGCAGATCCAGTACATACTTTTTCTATTTTAAATAGTGCAGGAGAATGAACATTCGCATCGTACAGTCTAGACCATGAATTTCCCATATCCGATGTATAATCAACATAGTTTTGTGAGGTATGTTGAACCATTGATATTCCATCATCTTTTCCTACAAACATTTTATTTGGTGCTAGGATATTATACACTGGAGCAAGTGGAGCTGTATTATCATCAGCAATTATCTGAAGTGAATCTTGATTATTAAAACGTTTTGTTATATAATGCAGACCTCCAATTACTGGGTCTCCCGTCGTTGTTAACCCCATTGCAGAAATTCGAGTATCTTGAATAGAGTCAAAAAGAGTTTTATAACTCCAACTGTCCTGACTGATATTATAAATACTTAGATTCGCCTTGTGGTGAGAGGCTACATAAACTTTATCATCATCGCTTAACTCCATAAAATCAGTTGTTAATTTAAGTCCTTCATATTTATCTTCGACAGAAAGATCTGTAGGATTGATTGTTTTAACTCCACGATAGCGAGGTCCAGAAAAAATAACGGTTTGATTATCGGTTGTAACAATTGGATGCGTTCTGGGTTCAGTATGGTGAGTAATCCAATTCGTTCCATCAAAGTAATGAGTACCTTCATTTGAGGTCACAAAAAGTCTTTCATTTTCGGATTCAAATGTGAGCTGATCTAGCTGTTCGCTGGTAACTGAACCACCAATTTGTGTCCATGATTGTCCTTCATCCGTAGAGATATGAACAAAACCATCACCTGTAGTTCCATAGACTGAAGCAAAAATGGAGTCCCCTTTTATTAAAACATCTGAAACATGTTTGCCACTAAATGCAATTTGTTGCCAGTTATTTCCTGCATCAATATCATTTGTAACATACAAACCATCATAGTTAGAAGTGTTAGAAAACACTTTTTCTGAGTCAAGAAAATGAAACCCTTTCGGACTAAAGAAAATATCACCAACCTGATTAAAAGTCAGACCATTATCTGAAGAAACAAACAATTTATTTAGAAAATCATCTACAGCTGTTGCAACTTTGTTTTCTTTTAAACCAATTGCTAGAATTGTTGGTCCAAATCCTGAGGTTCCACTCGACAACCCTAGATCGTTACCTGTCCAATTTGCTCCGAAATCATCCGTATAAATAATTCCATCGGTAAGTGATTTAGCAAAAACTCTATTTGAGATTTTAGATGCTTGTAGTAAAGCAATATTATGAAAAGAAGGTACCTCTACAAAAGGTATCCAGCTTTCTCCGTTATTATCAGAGTAATAAACCCAACGATCAGGAGTAAGGCCATAAATTACATTTCCTTGCCCTTTTGACATCCAATTAAAGGAGTTGGCTTGACTATAAGGAGTCAGTTTATGCCATGTTTTTTGAGCTATTGAAGTTTTCGTAGTACAAACCAGGAATAAAATTGTAAAAAGTAAAATATATTGTCGATGCATAAACTTGTTTTTTTGATTTCCACAAAGGTATGGCATCAAAAAGGTCGTTCCCAAAAAAAGACAGTGTGCAAATGGTGTCAAACAATTTTAACGCCTATTTGTCAGTGTTTTACAAAGTGTTTAAAAAGTCAGAAAGTTCAACATCCCCATCAATATTAAGCTTTTTTCGAATTCTATACCTACCCGACTTTACAGCATCAATAGATAAATATAATATACTCGCAATTTCTTTTACACTTAGTCGCATCTTAGCTAAGGAACACATTCTCAACTCATTGTTTGTGAGATCGGGGCTAATCTCCTTTAATGAAGTATAAAACCCTTGATGTTGATCTCTAAAATACTGACTAAAAACATCCCAGTCTTCCTGAATTGAAATTGCCAGATCTTTTTGAAGTTCTCCCTGAAGAGTGTGTTCATCCTTTAATTCAGACTTTTCTTTTTCAATACTCTCTATCAATTTATTTTTTTGCTTAATTGTGGATAGCACTTCCTGTACCTTTTTTTCTTTCTGTAGAATGAGTTGTGCTTGCAATTTTCTTTTTGACTTCTCTTTGTAAAAAATGACTACAAAGAAAATAGTTAAAAGGAGGAAAAATGAAATTAAAGTGTACAAAATCAACGCTTGTCTTTGCTTTTTTTCGTTGAGTAGTGCCTTTTGTGACTTTAAAATATCAATCTTGGCATTCCGCTCAACAATTTCAATTCCTTTTTGAGTTTCGGCAATAGTTTCATTAATATTTAGATCATGAACTGAGTCTTTCAATTTTATAAGCGCATCATAATAATGTATGACGCTATCCATCTCTCCTTTATTCTTAAAAGCACTAATAAAGCTTCCGTACAACCTATATTGCTCTTTATAATCTGGAAAATTATTCTGGACATATTTCAAATGTCGAATTCCCTTTGAAGTCTGACCTTTTTTCACATATAGATTCCCAAGACTATGAACAGTTCTAGCGAAGTCATCACTTGTTGTGTCAGAAACCATATTTTTTGCTTCGAGTAAATATCTTTCTGATTTTGAAAGCTGATCTGTCTCATAATAAAAAAGACCCAAATTCAAATATATAATTGACTGAATTTTTGAGCCCTCAACATCCGCATATTGCTTGAGCTGGATGACTAGACTATCAATGTTTTCCTTATCATTCCTTGTGTACAAACTAAACAAGTTATTGATCACACTGGGTAAATGTTCTTCATTTCGATATTCTAGTAGACAGGCATAAGCTTTTTCGAACATCTGTTCAGATAAATTATAATTCTGTAAAGCATAGTAAGTAAGTCCCAAATTATTTAATACAGTACAATATGCGTCACTTCCGTCATAATTCTGAGCCAAGGACATGCATTTATTAAAGTAAACCAGAGCCGAATCATACTTTTGACTATACTGATAAGATAGTCCAACACTATTATTAAGGTTGATTTGTTTCTCTATGTCGTCTTGATCGACTATTTTGAGAAGATACCGATAATAGTACAAAGATGAATCAGGAAGTGTTTCAAGGAAATGTTTACCTTTAAGATAATAAGCATCATATATAATTGAAGTATCATTTGCGTTTATACCCAACTCCTCTATCTTACTCAGGTAATCAAATGCTCTTTCAGGGTTTGAAGTATAAAACTGATCATACAAATCCACATACTGCTTTACTTGACTTGAATCCTGAGACAAGCCCAAGAATGAAGCAATAAAAACATTTATTATTACAAAGTATTTTAATAATTTCAAGACTGATTACTTTTACTCCAAAGTTAATTTTATTTCTCTTTTGTTCAAATTGATTTTCAAGTGACTTGGAGTCTTTACGCTCTCAGAACCAAAATTCACACCGAATGAAATGAATATTCATCTTATTAAACCAGACTTTATTCTAATTAAAAAATCATAATTTTACCTTATGAAAATCGATAAAGAATTCAAAAGAGCATTGAGCGAGTTACCCGATCGTGAAAAAGATAAATTGGTGGCAATGCTGGTTAGGCGAGATAAAAAATTGGCTAAAAGACTGCATTATGAGTTAATTGGAGATTTTTCTAAGGAAGATTTACAAGAGGAGGTTTTTGAAAACACTATTACTCAATTTGACAAATTAAAACGAAATCCTTTTCAACCGAAATATCTTTCTGCTACTCTACGAAAACTAAGCGCAGAAATTGCGAGTTATCTTTTTACAACTAAGGATAAATATGGGGAAGCCTTGTTGAATTTGTATTTGCTCAATAAAACATTTGAGTATTTCAGTGATGATATCAATATTCATTATCGGACAGAAAAAGGGAATAAGCTGGCTGCATATATAGTGAACAAAGCTTTTAATACGAGAATTCAGGTCAACAAATTGGAGGATGATTTTTATATTGATTTTAAGGAGGGTTTACATAGCTTGGGTAAACTTTTCGGAAATAATCACGGTATGATGGACACCTCTATTTTCCATGGTTTTGATGTGAATTGGTTGATGAAGGAAGAAGTTCCAGAGGATATTGAAGGAATTCAGAAGGATTTGAGGAAGCGTGGGTATTTGAAATGAGGGGCGTGAAGGTTGTAGCACTGAGAACACAAAGAAGCTCAGAGGTTCACTGAGTTTTTTCTCCGTGGAACTCTGTGAATTTCTCTGTGGAACTCCGTGCTATAACTCTTAATATTAGAGTGATAGTAGAAAGCACCAAAAATCCACTCCCATTTCTAAAATTCTGATTATTTTCACTTTCTCTACAAATTGAAACTATGTCGAAGCGGTCACAGCAATTTATTTCAGTTTTTAAACGTATTCTGCCGAGTCCGTTTACGATTGCTATTTTGTTGACGGTTTTGACGGTTTTGTTGGCGATGTTTTTGACGAAACCGGCTGAAACTTCTCACGGACAATATTTAGTTTATCTTTTTTCTTCTTGGGAAGAAGGTCTTTGGGATGATTCAGCAGGCGGATTGTATTTTGCGTTTCAGATGATGTTGATTTTGGTGCTGGGACATGTACTTGCACTTACTGGACCTGTTGATAGATTGATCAAAGCCTTACTTGTTTATTGTCGGAATACGGCTTCGAGTGTTTTTGTAGTTGCTACGGGAGCAATTATCATGGGGCTTTTCAATTGGGGATTGGGATTAATTTTTGGAGCTATTTTGGCTCGAAAAGTCGGAGAAAAATTTGCACATCAGGGAAAAAAGATCAATTATGGATTAGTTGGAGCCGCAGCCTACTCCACCATGATGGTTTGGCATGGCGGATTATCGGGAAGTGCTACGACCAAAGCAATGGAAGAAGGCTACATCCCAGCAATGATGGAAAACATGGGCGGAACTGGGGATTATCCCAATTTTCTTCCTTTTGAATCGACAATTGGTTCCGGGATGAATATTTTGGTGACGGTTCTTTGTGTTGTTCTTATTCCATTGTTTCTCTATTTTATTGCGCGCAAATCTGGAGCTGTTTTCGTGCCAAAGTTCAGTAAACAATTTGGTAAAACAGCAGATGATCCAATTGGTAAAATGAAAGGCGCCGAACGATTGGATTACAGTAAATTTGTCGGAACTTTCCTTGGTCTCGGAATTTTAGTCATCGTAGTAATCAAAGCCATCAATTATCAGGGAGAAAGCGCGCTTGGATTTATCAATTTGAATTTTATCAATCTTACGCTACTTGGAATGTCAATATTTTTCCATCGATCTATCAATAATTTCATCAATGCAGTCCAGTTATCTATTGGAGATATTTCAGGTATTTTGATTCAGTTTCCTCTATACTTTGGGATTTTAGGAATCATGAAAAGTAGCGGATTGATTACTTTGTTTTCTGATTCGATCATTGCAGTTGCTACCGATTACTCTTTACCGATATATACTTTCATCAGCGCAGGAGTTGTTAACTTTTTCGTTCCGAGTGGCGGAGGTCAGTGGGCGATTCAAGGTCCAATATTGATTGAGGCTGCTACTCAATTGGGTGCGGATTTACCTAAAACTGTTTTGGCAATGTCTTATGGTGATCAGTTGACGAATATGCTACAACCATTTTGGGCGTTGCCTTTGCTCGGGATTACTAAGCTTAAACCTTATCAAATTTTGCCTTATACCTTTTTGTTGTTTGTTCTTGGAGTGATTTTGTTTGGGGGAGTGCTTTTGATTTGGGTGTAAATGTAAAAGTCCACAGACTTATGGGATTAGTTGGATTGCAAGACTTGGGTAGGACGTGAATTAGTCCACAAATTTACACAAAAGTTCACAAATTGTTGGGCGTGAGTAGGGTGTGAATCAGTCCACAGATTTACACACCTGTACCGACCATTCGGTAAATTGCAGGGCGTCTGTTGGGCGTGGATTAACCTCGGAGGCACGTGGAGGAGGCGCTAAGGTCGCAGAGAGTTTATTTGAATGTGTGTTATGCTGGTATTTTATGTTCTTCGTCCTTTCCATTTTGGTTTGTAGACTACTGAGCCTAATAGAATAATTGTAAAGAATAATGGGTAAATGAGCTGAAAAATTGGGAGTACGATTACTTGTGAGACTAATTTTAAAGATTTTGTATAATAGAGAAACACTATACTGTCTGTAATCACTCTGAAAAAGAATATTGCAATTGCTAATTCTAAATTTCCTTGCAGAATTAACCAGATTAAGAGAAGAAAACTTCCTACTAAATAAACTGTAATCAAAAATCCAATTAATAACTCTTTGATTGAAGTCTTTTGAGTTGATTTACTTAGCCAACGGATGCGTTGATCGAAATATTCTTTCAAATTTATTGGTGCATTTGTGTAAACGGCATCTTGAATTTGGTTTGTTATATAAATTTTGGCTTTGTTTTTTTGCAAATTTCTCAAAAGGAAATGATCATCTCCTGATTTTATGTGTTGGTGATTTTCTAGGTTTCCAATTTTCAGATAAGTCGACCTTCTAAAAATTAAATTAGCCCCACTCGCAGAAGTATGATAAATTGGAGCGATCAAATAATTCAGTGCGTTGAATAATAAGTATTCAACAGAGGCAAACTTTCCTATCAGATTTTCCCCTTTCATAATCACAGGACGAATTTGAAGATCTGTCTGACTCGGAATTTTCATTTGTTCGAAAAAGTCTTTCTCCATCCAAGTATCTGCATCGATCGTTAAACAATAGTCTTGTTTTGCATTGTGAACACCAAACGAAATCGCTTGTTTTTTACCTTTTAAATGATCTGGTAATTGCAGCACATGAACATTCTCCTTGTTGTTTGCCCAAAGTTGAATCATTTCAAAAGATTGATCTGTTGAATGGTCATTAACAAAAATTATTTTATTAGGGAGCTTACTTTGCTTCTCTAATGATGAAAGTAAAGGCGTGAGATTAATAGCTTCATTTCTAAATGGAATAATGACTGTGAGGTCATTTGAAATCGTCTCCTTTTGTTGTAAAGATCTTGAAAACAAGCGAAATACGGATATCAAAAGCAACAACCCTCCAAAAACAGAAATAAAAGTAATGACAACATTTATCATTCTTTATGAGTTTTAACTTTTAATAAAAAATAGAATCCAATAATTGCAGGAATACCCAAATTGACTATCCATAGTAATAATGAAGATAAAATAATAATACTTGAATTTGAAATAAAAGCCGACAAAACGAATAGTCCAATTGCTTCTCGAACAACTATTTTGCCCAAGAACAGCGTTGGCGTTATAGTTACGATCAAGTAATGGAGATAAAGTGCATAAATTAATTCGTGAGAATATTCAGCTCCAAATGCGATTAATAATAAACTATATTGAAG
>Ga0114916_1000424_pt1 | contig 29207 bp, 24 predicted proteins | sample MalvirAntarct_66_FD_83501 | JGI IMG/M metagenome (GOLD analysis project Ga0114916, IMG submission 83501) | Marine viral communities from the Global Malaspina Expedition - Malaspina viral metaG Antarct_66 | ecosystem: Environmental > Aquatic > Marine > Oceanic | place: West Anvers Island... | reverse complement strand
TTGTTTCTGATTATTTTATCAATGACTTTCCAGTCATCACGTCCGGTTGTTTTATACCCATTCTGGAAAGAATTGTAGGAGCAACATCAGCTAAAATTCCATTTGATAAGCTCACATCACCATCTTTTGTAACAAAAACTAACGGAACAGGGTTCAGGGAATGAGCTGTATTGGGTGAACCATCTTGATTAATTGCAAAGTCAGCGTTTCCATGATCAGCAATGACCATTAATTCATAATCATTAGTTAAAGCCGTTTGAACCACCTCTCCTAAGGAATGATCGACGGTTTCCACAGCTTTAATTATAGCCTCATAAACACCTGTATGACCAACCATGTCAGGATTTGCAAAGTTTAAACAGAAGAAATCAGGTTGGTTGTTTTTCAGCTCATCCACAATTTCTTCAGTAACTTCCGGAGCACTCATCTCTGGTTGCATATCATAGGTTGATACTTTAGGGGAATTTATTAAGATTCTCTTTTCATTGTTGAATTCTGCTTCTCGTCCACCAGAAAAGAAAAATGTTACATGCGGATATTTCTCAGTTTCAGCAATACGCACTTGACTTTTACCACTTGCCTCAATCATTTCGCCTAAAGTGTCTTTCAAGTTGTCTTTTTCGAAAATCACATTTATATTTCTGAACGAATCATCATAAGATGTCATTGTTAATAACTCGAGCTTTAATGGCGTCATATTGTATTGAGGAATTTCCCTCTGACTCAAAGCAGTAATGATTTCTCTTGGTCGATCGGTTCTGAAATTGAAGCTGATTACGATATCACCATCCTCAATAGAGCTGTTTTCAGCGCTAGATAAAAAGGAAGGAGTTATAAATTCATCAGTCACATCAGCATCATACCAATGATCAAATAGCGCATCAATTGAATCAAATGAATCACCTTTTCCGTTAACCATTAAATCGTAAGCTTGCTGAATTCGTTCCCAGCGATTATCACGATCCATAGCGTAATATCTTCCAACCACGCTGGCAATTTTAATGTTAGAATCTGTTATATGATTTTCTAACTTTTTGAAAAAATTCTTTCCGCTATTTGGATCACAATCTCTACCGTCAGTGAATCCATGGATAAAAATATTTTTTAAATTGTATTTTTTAGACATGTCACAAAGTGCATGCAAATGTTCCTGAGAACTATGGACACCACCGTCAGATACTAAACCAATAAAGTGTACCTTTTTATTTTCTTTCTCCGCTTTTAGAAATGCATTTTTCAAAACATCGATTTCGAAAAAAGAACCATCTTGAATTGATTTATTTATTCGCGTTAATTCCTGATAAACGATTCTGCCAGCCCCAATATTTAAATGTCCAACCTCAGAATTCCCCATTTGACCATCAGGCAAACCTACATTTTCTCCTGAAGTTAATAACTGAGATGTTGGGTAGGTTTTCATTAATCGATCCATCACGGGTGTATTTGCATTGAAAATAGCATCCGATTTACTTTTATCGCCAATTCCCCAACCGTCTAAAATAATGAGTCCAACTTTTCTATTGTGCATTTGGTAAACTGATTTTAAAATGAGATCCACGTGGTTCGTTATGTGAATAACTGATAGACCCTCCGTGGATTTTTAATAATTCTTTGACAATGTATAACCCCAACCCTGTTCCTTTTTGAATTCTCGTTTCTTCATTTCCAATTCGAACAAATTTTTCAAATATAGAATCTTTAAATTTTGAAGGAATACCGATTCCTTTATCTTTGATACCGATAACTATTTGGTCAGTTTCTTTAGTAAGATAAACTTCAATTTCTGGGTTTTCGCCGCCATATTTAAAAGCATTTTCCAGCAGATTAACAATAGCCACTTCAATCACAAAAGGATCGACAGTTACAACTATATTTTCTTGTAGATTTAGCTGGATATCAGTTCTTTCTCTAGACCATATCTCTACTATCCTTTTGATTTCTGCATCAAGTGCTAATTTTTCATAATTGAGTTCGAGACGATGATTCTCTATACGCGTAGCAGTAAGAATGTTTTCGATCATTCCTTCAAGCCTTTTATTTTCAGTAATGGCCTGCTCTAACAGCTCTTCTTGATGGTCACGTTCTAGGTTTTTACGTTTTAGAAGTGTTTGAAGATAAAGTTTATTTGAAGCTAAAGGAGTTTTTAATTCGTGTGTCACAGATAACAAAAAGTTACTCTGACGTTGCGAAAGACGAATGTCTTTTTGGATTGAACTTCTAATCTTCCAAAGTCCTAAAATTAGAATTAAAAAGAAAACACTCCCTTCCCCCACAATCATAAGTACTCTTTGATTGGAAGTTGTTCCGTCTTCAGCTAATTCTTGAGATAATTCAATTAAATGATATCCCCACCATGCAAATTGAAGCACAACATATGCGCTTAATACATAGAAGAATATGGCTGTCTGTTTTTTCATTTAATAAGCACGATCTGAGCTGCCTTCCACATAATTCATAAAGGCTTTATTGACAACTTTATTCCCGCCCGGAGTGGGATAGTTACCTGTGAAGTACCAATCACCTTTGTTGTTTGGACAAGCTTCGTGAAGATTTTCTATAGTTTGATATATGATTTGAACGCTTGCCTTCATATTGACAGGTGTTAATAATTCTGATATTTTGGCTGAAATTTCATCAGCGCTAAACAAATCATATATTTCTTTGACGTAATTTTTTATCTGCTCTTTAGGCAACAATTCCTGCTCTTTACATTTTCTGTATACCTCATCGATAATGAAAGCTTTTCCACTCTCTTTCAGTAGTTCTATTGCAGCTTCAAAAGCGATAAAATCTCCCATTCGAGCCATGTCAATTCCATAACAATCAGGATATCTTATTTGCGGAGCGGAAGAGACTACCACAATGTTCTTTGGCTCTAAACGATCCAGAATTCTAAGAATACTTTTCTTCAGAGTCGTACCGCGAACAATTGAGTCATCAATGATAATTAGATTGTCTTTATTTGGAACGACAGTACCATAAGTGATGTCATAAACGTGTGCAACCATATCGTCTCTGGAATCATCCTGAGTAATAAATGTTCTCAATTTAGCATCTTTAATAGCAATCTTTTCAAATCTTGTTTTACGTGAAAGTATCTTTTGTAGAGACTCAGTCGATGCATCATTTCCTAATGCTTGAATTGCTTCAAGTTTTTCATTATTTAAGTAGTCTTCTAATCCTTTCATCATGCCATAAAAAGACATTTCAGCGGTGTTCGGAATAAATGAGAAAACTGAATTATCTATATCATTGTCAATCGACTTGATAATTTGAGGAACCAATAATTGTCCTAGTCTCTTCCTTTCGTTATAAATGTCAAAATCATTACCTCTGGAGAAATAAATACGCTCGAAAGAACAAGCGGCTCTTTCTAGAGGCTCGTTAATCATTATTTCACTAACAGATCCTGATTTTTTGATTACCAAAGCATGACCAGGTTTGAGTTCTTTTATGTCCTCTTTTCTCAAATCAAAGGCTGTTTGAATAACAGGTCGTTCAGATGTAACAACACATACTTCATCGTCTTCATACCAAAATGCTGGTCGAATTCCAGAAGGATCTCTCATAACAAAAGCATCGCCATGACCAAATAATCCAGACATTGTGTAACCGCCGTCCCAATCTTCAGATGCATTTTTGAGTATTCCTTCAATATCTAGATTCTCAGCAATTTTTGATGAGATTTCTTTATTGCTATATCCTTGTGATTTGTATAATTGGAACAATCGTTCATTCTCCTCATCAAGGAAGTGTCCAATTTTTTCTAAAACAGTCACTGTATCCGATTTTTCTTTCGGGTGCTGACCTATGTTCAGCAGTACATCGAACAATTCATCCACATTGGTTAAGTTGAAATTACCTGCAACAACCAAGTTTCTTGTCATCCAGTTATTCTGTCTTAAAAATGGATGACAGCTTTCAATACTATTTTTACCAAAAGTTCCATATCGAAGATGGCCTAAAAACAATTCGCCTGTAAATCCAGCATTCTTTTTCAGAAAATCAATGTCAGTGAGCTTTTCAGGAGATTCCTTTTCAATATCTTCAAAAGCGCGATTTATTTTCGTGAAGATATCTTGAAGCGGCTTTTGATCAATAGAACGGTGACGAGAAATATACCTCTCTCCAGGTTTCATGTCTAATTTAATGTTCGCAATCCCAGCACCATCTTGACCTCTGTTGTGCTGTTTCTCCATTAGTAAATACATTTTATTCAGACCGTAAAACGCTGTTCCGTATTTATCTACAAAGTATTCAAGGGGTTTCTTCAATCGAAGAAGTGCAATACCGCACTCATGCTTAATCGCATCACTCATGGATTCTAGTTTTTCTTTACAAAAATAGGGTTTATATCTGTTTTGACAGTAGATTTTCGTCTATCCTTTAATTTATTTGGTTAAAAAGGCAACTATTTACGTTTAAATAAGTTATAATAGTACCGTTTAGATTAAGTATCAGCTATTTTAACAATTAAACTTATGTGGTTGATATTGTAATCATTAAATTTGAACATGTACAAAGGCTTTTATTATATTTTCTTGTTGCTGATCTTTCCAATAATGCTTTTTGGACAGGAGGAAAACTGGATGCATCCGAATAAAGGTCAATGGGATGACAGAATCCTTTATAAGGTTGAATTAACTCAGGGAGACTTTTTAATCGAAAAAGATAAGTTTACTTATGCTCTTCACAATTTTTCAGAGGTTTATAGCCATGCTCACGAAGAAGGTGAATCCTCTCATGAAGAAGAGAAAATCAAAATGCATACTGTCCAGTCAGTTTTTTTAAATTCTTCATGGCAAGGAGCGTTTGTAGAAGAGAAGAAATCGGATTTTTATCGAAATTACTTTATTGGAAGCGATTCAACTAAATGGGCAGGAAAAGTTCACGCTATTAAAATGTTGAGATTGATTGATTTCTATCCTGGAATAGACTTAATCGTTGAAACAAAGCCAGAGTCGATAAAATATAGCTTCGATGTTTCTCCAGGTGCTGATCCCTCTATTATTGAAATTGAGCATAGGGGCGCCAATAATGTTAGTCTTGAAGATAATCAAATAAGCATTCATACTCGTTTTGGATCAATTATCGAAAAGAATTTAGAAGTCTGGAATCAATCGGATGAAGGTAAACGAACTGCTGTTGAAGCGAATTTCAAAGTAGAGAACTCAACTGTAACATTTGAACTGGGAGAATCATATAACGCAGATGAAAGATTAATTATTGATCCCGATCTGACCTTTTCTACTTTTACTGGTTCAAGTGCTGATAACTGGGGTTTTACGGCTGCACCTGATAATAACACAAATTTATTTGCTGGTGGAATTGTTTTTGGAGCAGGATACCCTATTTCAACAGGTGCATACGATAACACTTATAATGGAGGTGAGGGATCTTTAGGCTTCGATATTGGAATCTCTAAGTTTAGTGCTGACGGAACAAATTTGTTATATTCTACTTACGTTGGGGGTAATAAAAATGAAACGCCAAACTCGATTGTTACGAATAGCAATAATGAGTTGTTTGTTTTAGGTGTTTCTAGTTCTGAGAATTTCCCTATTACAGCTGGAGCATATCAAAACACGCATGCTGGAGGATCAAACACAACTCAAAATAGTCTGTTTTTTTCGGGTTCAGACATTGTCGTGTTTAAATTGAGTAATGATGGTACAAATTTATTAGCAAGTACTTTTCTAGGTGGTACTGGAAATGATGGTTTAAATCTTTCTACTTTAAGTTATAATTATGGAGATCAGTTTCGGGGAGAAATTATTGTAGATAACAATGGAGATGTTTTGTTAGCAAGCTCTACGAGGTCTGGTAATTATCCCACCCTAAATGGAGCAGATAACACGTTGGGTGGTAGTCAGGATGCCGTAGTTTCTAAACTATCACCTGATTTGACGAATCTTATCTGGTCAACTTATCTAGGAGGAAGTGATGATGATACGGGTTTTGCGCTACAAGTTTCTTCAACCAATAATGTTTTTGTAACGGGAGGTACTCGATCTGGCGATATGAATTTGTCAAATGGTCACGCCTCAAGTTATTTTGGAAGTAGAGATGGTTATGTCGTTCAATTAGACGGGGCAACTTCTGCTCCAATTAGCGGGACCTACATTGGCACGCCATCGTATGATCAGAGTTATTTTGTTCAATTGGATCTTAATGATAATGTTTATGTTTTTGGTCAGTCAAGTGGAAATATGACAATTTCACCCGGAGTTTACAATAATCCAAATTCAGGACAATTTATCAGGAAGTATAGCACTGATTTGAATACACTTCTGTGGTCAACAGTTGTGGGTGGTGGAAATGGCGGCGTAGAAATATCTCCTACGGCTTTCTTAGTTTCAAATTGTAATGAAATTTACTACGCAGGGTGGGGTGGAACAACTAATCAATCTAGTCAGGCCAATTTGAGTACAACCAATAACTTTCCTACTACAAATGATGCCTTTGATCCTAATACAAGTGGAAATAATTTTTATATAGCTGTATTAGATGATAATGCCGCTGCTCTCAATTATGCAACATTTATGGGGGGAGTAAATAGTTACCCCAACCATGTTGATGGCGGTACCAGTCGATTTGATAAAGGAGGACGTATTTATCATGCTGTTTGTGCAGCTTGTAATGGAAGCAATAGTGGGTTTGTAACTACCCCAGGGGCTTACTCCAATATAAATGGAACTGCAAGTAGATGTAATTTAGCCGCTTTTAAATTTGAATTAAGTACAATTGAATCAACAATATCTGTCCCAGAACCCTTTGTATGTATACCAAATGCAGTTTATTTTGTCAATGATTCTCAAAATGGGAATGAATATTTCTGGGATTTTGGTGATGGGAGTACGAGTACAGACTTTGAGCCTTCCCATGTATATACAAGCCCTGGTAGCTATGAGGTTATGTTAGTGGTGAGTGATACTAACGCTTGTTTTGAACCTGATACAAGTTATTTTGATGTAACCATTGGTCTTTTTGAAGGTGCAATTGTGCAACCGCCGACGCCAATTTGTCCAGGAACGCCCTATGAATTAGAGGCATCAGGAGGAACACAGTATGCCTGGTCACCAGCACAATACCTCGATGATTCAACAAGTGCAACGCCAATCGCCACGGTAAATCAAACTACTACTTTCACTGTAATAGTTTCAGATAGTTGCGGTTCAGATACTTTATCTGCAACATTGGACGTCTACGGTGGTAATGTCGAAAGCATTGATGACCTCGTTATATGTAGGGGGGACACTGTTTATCTATGGGCTACAGGTGGTGTTAGTTATGAATGGAGTGATGCAAGTGAAATACTTAGTGATCCAACTCAGGATACAATTCAAATTGCTCCAGATTTTGATACTGAGTACAATGTAATAATTACTACCGCTGAAGGATGTGAAATTACTGAGACTGTCATTGTAGATGTTTATCAAGATGTACCAAATCCTCAAATAGAGGATACTATCCCTTTGTGTAAAGGAGATGAGGTTAGTGTAACTGTAAGCGGTGCCCCAACTTATGAATGGTTTCCAAATCAAGATATTAATACGAATACAGGACCTACAGTTGTGATTAATACAGTTGAAGATAGGTGGTATTACGTTGATTTCACAAATCCTTGTGGAACCGTTCGTGATAGTGTTTTTATTGATGTAATAGAAGTTTTCCCAGAAGCAGGAAATGATACTATTGTTTGTCCTAGGGAACCGGCAAATCTTTGGGCTAGTGGAGGTGTTGAGTATAGTTGGTCACCCGCAAGTTCAGTTAACAATCCTTTTGATTCAATTGTTGTTGTACAGCCTGAATACCAAACGAATTATACGGTTGTTGTAACGGATGAGTATGGTTGTTCTGCAAGTACCTCTGTTTTTGTGGATCATTATCCTTTGCCATTTGTTCAAACCAGTCCAGATTATTACGGATTTGCTGGAGATGAAGTTCAGCTGGATGCTGATGGAAGTAGTGATTTAGGAAATTACACTTGGAGTCCCAGTGAGTACTTGAGTTGTGTGAATTGTCAAGCTCCAATATCGACAACTCCAAATTCGATTACTTACGAGGTTGATTTTGTAGATGAAAATGGCTGTAAAGCAAGTGATGACGTAACCATTTTCTTCGAGGGAATAATCTACGTCCCGAATACTTTTACACCGGATGGTCGAGGTCATAACGAGTATTTTTTCCCTAAAGGAGGAAATATCAAAACGTATGAAATGTTGATCTTTAATCGTTGGGGTGAGCTTATTTTTGAATCTTATGACTTTGAGGGTAAATGGGACGGAACCTACAATGGACAGCCTTGCCCTGACGGAACTTATGTTTGGAAAATTATTTATACTGACCTTGAAGGCAATAAGGAAGAGATTGTGGGACACGTGAACTTATTACGCTAGATAAAACTCCTATATTGTTTTAAAACTAAAAAGAACGCACGTACATACAAATGTTCGTGCGTTCTTTTTGATTTTCACTAATAGCTAAATAATAAGTTGTGCCTAATTAATGAACAACAACCATTCTCTGAGGCTGTGAAGTTTCTCCATCAATTGTAACACTCACAAAATATACTCCTTGATCGTAATTAGAAACATCTAAAGATACTGCATTTGTTTGCTGAGAAATTTCGGTTTTATTTACGAGTTTCCCTGTGGCATCAACAATAGAAATACTTCCATCATTAATGAAGTTTTTCAGTGCTATTTGAACTTTGTCGTTAGATGGGTTTGGGATTAGTTTGAAAGTTAATAAATTATTCTCTTCCAGACTAGCATCATCTATATCATATAGAATTTCAAAATCATCGAAGTAGAATCCATCCTCATTTACAAAGCCATCAGTGACCAAAATAAATCTAAACATTATCTTTTCTCCTAAGTAATCGCTTAAGTTAATCTCTTCTAAAACCCAGTCATTTTCAATTCCATCATATAGAGGTTCACCTACAGGTTGCGAATTACCTTGGTTGCTAACGCCTTCTTTTGTGTATTTTCCACACTGAGGTATCCAAGTATTACCAAAATCAGTAGAAACTTGAAACTGGACATAATCCCAACCTTGTTCAATGTTCCATTTTGCTCTAAATCGAGTTGCTGCTGCCAGAGCATTTGTCAGATCGACGGTGTCATTAAAAGCGTATGTTTCGAAACTATTAGATACATAGTTATTGTTTGGACTATCTGTAAATGAAAAATCTGGAGAAAAGAAATCTTCTGTAGTTAAATTCCAATCTCCAGTCCAATTATCATCATTTGCTGCGTAATCAGAGAATTGAAGCGTAGCATCCCCAAAAGTTTTGACAATTGTATCTCTATTTTGCCAATCACCATTATCTGTAATTAGAACATATTTGATTTCATCTCCATACTGTATGGTTGGATTTAATGTGTAAGAAATTGCACCTGTTTGAATTTCTTCAATATTTAAGTTGTAGTTAATAGCATTACCTACAGATTGAATTCCAATTAAAGGGTCTATACTAACTGTTAATGTCCCATTTTGTTGACCAAGTCTTTGGATTTCATGATTAAAGTTTCCAGTCATATCTGTAACAGTAGAAGACAAATCTGTTTCTTTAGTTACTCCATAAACCAAAGGTAAGTGAGCCATTACAAGATTAGGGAATAACATATCAATACAATCGGGGGTTATTTGGCTGGCTTGAGGCCAAAAACCAATAAAGCCAACTTCAGGGGTTACTGCAAAAATCCCTTCATCTTTATACATATAATCATCCGAGTCTCCAGATGCTGGATAAAGCCCCGAGCTTTTGTCAGGCTCATAACCATTGTGCTTTACCATGTGATTTGTATAAGCATCAAAATAAGTGTGATCTACTGCAAACTCTTGAGTTGTTGCTCCAATTGGATAAAGTAATAACCCTGTATAGGTATGTGCATTAAAGGCAAATGAGATACCCCAATTCTCAGCAATTTTTTTCATGTTTTTGGTTTCTGGTTCTGAGAATGGTCCTGATCCTGGATAAACATCACTGTTTTCATCATTTAAATTAACACCTGTTGTACCCCATTGGTAAGAATAGTTTCTATTCAAGTCAACACCTGGATTATTTGTACCTACACTAGGGTTTTTATTTTTACGATGCATTCCACCGCCATTAGGGTCGTTTACAACATTGTGTACGTAGCCATCTGGATTGATCATGGGAACACAAAATATCTCTAAATTGTCCATCAAGTAAGTCACTTCAGTATCAGTCCCATAGTTTTCCAACATGTACCACATAAAGAAAATGGTTTCTGAGAGAGAACCAGGCTCTCTTGCGTGGTGTATTGAAGTATAAAGTACTTTGGGTTTATTTTGACTGACTGTTGGGTTATTCGACATTTTAACGTAAAAAACTTCCCTTCCTTCATGTGTCAATGTATCCGAAATTGCAGCACGTTGAGTAATCAAATTTGGAAATTGAGTATACATATCATCCAAAATATCCAAATATTCTTGATAAGTATAAAAACCAGCCATCGAACCCAGTGAGAAATTTGTTGGTACTTCCGGATCGAAAGAGCTTCCGCCATTTTCCGGACATGTCTCATTCTTTAAATCTCCTGAATTTTCGTAAGCTCTCTCAACATAATAAGCCTTGACATCTTCAATAAGTATATCTACTTTGAAACCCGCCTCTTTCACTTTGTTTATTTCTGTTTCTGAAAAATCACTAATTATAAAAGTATTTTTCTTAACAAAAGAATGATCTACAGCCAAACCGAGATTAGACAATTCACTTAAACCTTCGGTATTTGTCCAGATTTTGGCTCTCGAGTACTGCTCTTGACAGTAAGCAGTTAGAATAAGTAAATTCGTAAGGAAGAATAAAAGTAGACTCTTTTTCATAGTATAGCATTTTATGCTAATTTATGAATTAGAATTTAATTATATAAATAATTATGATGAAAGGTGTTGATTAATTATTGACGTGAAAAAACCTACCTGTTTTCCCAATTAATCGTATTCATAAATTCAATAAGATCCTTTTTAACAAAATTGAGCGTAGGTTTTATCGAATCATAATTGGGTCTGGAATTGAAATAAACAACGCCACTAAAGAATCTATCTGTACTATCTGTTACGTAAAACTGGAAAGGAGAAGCTACATTTCCCTGAAGTTCAAAAAACGTCCCGAAAACGCGATCCTCTTTGCGAATAATAGTGGTGTCGATAATTGCTGTCGCTTTAATTTTATGTTCTCCTACTTTATCGTTGGCATGATTTATATACATTCCTAATGTAGTATCCATGTCAATAACACTAAGATGGAGTGTTCCATTCAATCCTTCAAGGATGATGTCTTTGTTGCAACTACTTTGTTTAACAGGCTTTACCTTAAAGTAATTGGGCTTGTTAAAAGTGAAGTCACATTCATCAGTGGTTTTGTAGATGTCGTAACTTCTTTCTGGAAGATCGATTTTTAAATATGTAGGTGGTTTGGGAACATAGTTTCTATCTTCACAACTAATGAAAAAGGCTGTTAATAGTAAAAGTAGATAACTAATCTTCATCATCTTTTTTATCATTTTGAATAATAACTTTGATCAATTTAATTCGTTTTTTATCTGATGATTCAACAACAAATTTCAAGTTTTCAAAATCATAAGATTCATTGTTCCTCAATATCTTACCTGCTTGTTCAACGAGAAATCCACCAATCGAGTCAGACTCTCCCTTGGCGTATTCGAAGGCTTTATTGTCAACATCTAACACTTTGTACATATCGACAAGTGGTGTTTTTCCTTCAAATACAAACGTATTTTGATCGACTTTAGTGTAAACAATGTCATCGTCATCAAATTCGTCGGTTATTTCACCAACTATTTCTTCTAGCACATCCTCAAGAGTTACAACTCCTGAAGCTCCACCATATTCATCTACCACGACAGCCATGTGCATTTTCATTTCCTGGAATTCTTTTAATAGATCATCAATTTTTTTGTTTTCTGGTACAAAAAAAGGTGGGCGAACTAACTTGTTCCATTGGAAATCTACTTTTTCATTAAGGTGAGCTAAGAGGTCTTTGACAAACATAATTCCTACAACCTCGTCAAATGTTTCCTTATAAACGGGGATTCTTGAATATCCCGACTCTAAAATGACTTCTAAAAGTTCATTGTATGAAATATCAACCTCCACGGCGACTGTATCAACCCTTGAGCGCATTATTTGTCTAACATCTGTATTACCAAAATTGACGATTCCTTCTAATATTCTTTGTTCTTCATTGGAGGTGTCTTTCTCTCGAGTTAAGGCAATGGCATTTTCTAGATCGTCTGTTGAGACATCAATTTGTTTCTTTCTTGCATATTTGAGAATAATTTCGGTTCCACCTACAAGGAAACGTCTTAACCAGGAAAAAGGTGGGATGTTGCCAAAAGATTTTAATGGTTTCGCCATTAAGGAAACAAGTTTTAAACTATTTCTATTAGCATAAATTTTTGGTATGACTTCTCCAATTAATAAAATTGTAAATGTAATTCCGCCGATTTCTATTGCCGATCTCAAATAGTCAATACTACCATCGGGATTTTCTGGATAGATAAATGAAAACAAATAACTGGCTAAGATTACAATTCCAACGTTAACGAAATTATTAGTAATTAATATAGTCGCTAATAAATCTTTTGGATTTTTTAATAATTCCCATGCAACATTGGATGAATCATCTGAGCCGGATTGTATTTCTTCACTTTCTTCTGGTGACAATGAGAAAAATGCAACCTCTGATCCTGAGATTAATGCAGAAAGAACCAATAAAATTATGAGAATAACCAATGAAATCCAGAAGTCGGTTCCAATCGCGTCGGGAGAAATGTTTAACAAGATAAAACTAAGGGGGTCCGTGTCGTCCATTGAATGCTACAATTTAAAAAGGCAAGTCATCGTCGTCATTATCACTCAAGTCTTCCGTCATTGGGCTTGGCTTCTGAGGAGTGTCTTGAGTAGAGTAATTTGGTGAATTTTGTTGAGATGCGTTTTCATTTTTCGGAGACAACATAGTGAAATTGTCTGCAACCACTTCAGTTGCATATTTAGTTACTCCTGCTTCATCTTGCCAGGAACGAGTTTTAAGTTTACCTTCAACATAAACTTTTTGTCCTTTAGTTAAGAATTTCTCAGCTATTTCAGCCAGACTTCTCCAAACAACAATGTTGTGCCAATCGGTAATTTCTCGTTTTTCACCAGTTGTTTTGTCATTATAAGACTCTGAGGTTGCAATTGAGAAACGAACCAATTTCGTACCATTTTCCAATGTTCTAACTTCAGGGTCTTTACCTAAGTTACCGATGAGAATAACTTTATTTACACTTCCTGCCATATAACAAATGTAAAACAATTCTATAATAAATGAATCATTAAAGCTTAATATTTTTGCGAACGATTATTTTCCGTAAGAATCATGGTTTTCCTCTAAATACTTGTCAATCAGTCTGGGTAAAGGGTAGTCTTGAATTTCATTTAAAGAAACAGATAGATATTCTTCCTGACTATTAATGGGTGATTCAATTCTCCAAAATGTAGCGTGAATTTTTTGATGACTCAGGATGTGTTTGTATTCGGTAATTTTTATTAAAGCCTTAATCCTCCATTTTTCCTCTGTTAAGATGTTTACATCTTTTAACGTTAACTTCTTGTCGCTCTCAATCAAAGGCAGCTGAAACATGTTTTGCCAAATCCCCTTGCCCATTCTTTTTTCAATTTGCAATTGATCAGAAGATCCAACGAAATAATTGAAATACTTATTTGATACCTTAGTTTTTTTTGCTTTCACAGGAAAGTTTAAAGGATTACTTTTTAGAAAAGCACCACAGCGTTCATTAACAGGACATATCTCACAAGCCGGATTTTGAGGTGTACATACTGTAGCACCGAGTTCCATAATGGCCTGATTAAATTCTGCAGGATTATCAGTTCCTATTAAGTCTTGTGCGTAGGCTTTAAAAAGTTTTTGCCCTTGAGAACTGTCAATAGGGGTGCTGTCAGCATAATATCTCGATAGAACACGATAGACATTACCATCGACAACAGCATGAGGAAGTCCAAAGGCGAAAGACGCTATTGCGGAAGCTGTATAATCACCAACGCCTTTTAAGCGCTTAATCTCTTCGAATTTTGAAGGAAAAACGCCGTTAAATTCTTTAACTACTTGTTTTGCTGCAAAGTGAAGGTTTCTTGCTCTACTATAATAACCTAAACCCTGCCACAGATTTAAAATATCTTTTTCATCTGCGTTTGCCAGATCATGTATTTTTGGATAATGGTTAACGAATTTTAAATAGTAAGATTTACCTTGTGATACCCTCGTTTGTTGAAGAATTATTTCTGATAACCAGATCAAATAAGGATTATTTGTTTCGCGCCAAGGAAGGTTTCGTTTATTTTGTCGATACCACAAGCGAATTGATAGAGAAAAATCATGCATTAGGGTAAAAGTTTGAAGTTTATTACCAAAAAGGCAAAGATAAAACGATAAAGCTAACTACCTTTGTATTAGAAATCAAATTGTTGTTAAACATAAATTTTTAAATATGACAAAAGCAGATATAGTTGCTCAAATAGCAGAGGAAGTAGGTTTGGAGAAGAATGAAGTTCAAAAGACAGTTGAATCTTTTATGGAGAATGTTAAGGCATCTCTTACAAAAGGAGAAAATGTTTACTTGAGAGGATTCGGTAGCTTTATCGTGAAAGAAAGAGCAGAGAAAACAGGACGTAATATTTCAAAAAATACTACGATCATTATTCCAGCTCACAACATTCCTTCATTTAAGCCAGCAAAAACGTTTGTTGAAGACGTGAAATCGAATGTAAAAGTGAAATAATCAAATTTCATCCCATATTTTGGGACTTATTAAAGTTATTTATATCTTTGCACTCCTGTTTTGAAAGCAGGAGTGTTTTTTTTATAAGAGACATTCAAGGATTTAGAATATTAATACTTAAAATATATACATTATGCCAAGTGGTAAAAAAAGAAAAAGACACAAGATGTCAACGCACAAACGAAAAAAGCGTTTAAGAAAAAACCGTCACAAGAAGAAGAAATAATTTTTTTCTTGGATACATACTAGATAGGTAAAGAGCTTAGCAGTGTAACTGCTAAGCTATTTGCATTTATAAACTTAAATACGGCTTCCGTGAATTACGAATTAGTAGTCGACTCCCGTGAGGGGAGCGTTTGGCTTGCACTACTAAAAGACGGTAAGCTTATTGAACTTCACGAAGAAAGAGGAACCACAGATTATGCTGTCGGTGATGTATATCACGGCAAAGTAAGGAAAGTGGTGCCAAGCTTAAATGCTTGTTTCGTTGATGTAGGATACGAAAAAGATGCCTTTCTTCATTATTTGGACTTAGGGCCACAATTTTATTCTCTCAATAAGTTTACCCAACATACGTTGCAAGGCAAACAAAATGTTGCCGACCTCTTGTACTTCAAAACTGAAGAGGATATACCAAAAGACGGGAAAATTACAGATGTAGTTTCCTCCTCTCAACATATAATGGTTCAAGTTGCTAAAGAACCAATCTCTAGCAAAGGACCAAGACTTAGTGCTGAAGTAACATTAGCTGGTCGGTACCTTGTTTTAGTTCCGTTCTCAAATAAAGTCTCGATCTCTCAAAAGATCAAAGACCATGAGGAACGTGATCGTTTGCGCGATATTATGAAGGAAATCAAACCGAAGAATTTCGGAGTGATTATTCGTACTGTTGCCAAAAATAAAAAGATTGAACAACTTGATTCAGACTTAAAAAACCTTCTTGATAAGTGGAAGAAATTGCATGGTAATCTTGTGAATTCAACTCCGCCTCGTAGGATTTTAGGTGAAATAAATAAAGCGTCATCTTTATTGCGAGACTTATTAAACGCAGATTTCACAAATATTCATGTGAATGACGAAGCGCTTTTTGAGCAAATTAAATCCTATGTTGCCTCAATAGCACCAGGACGCGAGAAAATTCTTAAGCAATACAATGGTCGTTTAGAGATATTTGAAAAATTCGGTATCAACAAGCAGATAAAAGCGTTGTTTGGCAAGAAAGTTCCGATGCCTAGTGGTGGTTATTTAATTATTGAGCATACTGAAGCAATGCACGTTGTAGATGTGAACTCAGGTAATAGGAAAGATGCCAAAGGTCAGGAAAGTAATGCGCTTGCAACAAACTTAGAAGCCGCAGAAGAATTAGCTCGAGTGCTTCAGCTTAGAGATATGGGGGGAATTATCGCTGTCGATTTTATCGATATGCACGAAAAAGAAAACAATAAAGCTCTTTTCGAAAAAATGAAAGGGTTTATGAAGTCTGATCGTGCTAAGCATAACATTTTACCTCCTTCTCGTTTCGGAGTAATTGAAATTACTCGTCAAAGAGTTCGTCCGGAAACGGATATAGAAACTTCTGAGCAATGTCCCGTTTGTAATGGAACTGGTGAAATCAGTGCAAGTATATTATTTGCTGATGAAATAGAGAATAATCTTGCTTATTTATTGAAAGATAAAAAAGTGCCTAACGTTACGCTATACGTTCATCCATATATTGAATCTCACTTTAAAAGAGGAATTATTTCTAAACAGAAAAGTTGGTTCATAAAGTATAAAAAATGGGTGCGAGTTGTTGGTGTTTCAGATTATCACCTCTTGCAGTATTCTTTTGTGAATAAAAAAGGCGAAGAAATTTCACTTTGATGAAAAAAGATGGGAAACCTTATTCTTTTCTAGAAGCTAAACAAAAAATAGAAGCTTGGTGTGCTTATCAAGACCGATGTCATAAAGAGGTTTACAATAAACTTCGCACTTATGGTTTGGATGATGAGGACACCAATGCTTTAATCTCCCACTTAATCGAATATCAATTTCTAGACGAACAACGTTTCGCCGAAAGTTTTGTGTCAGGAAAATACAGAATAAAAAAGTGGGGTAGGAATAAAATTAAAGCCCATCTTAAGCAAAAGGATATTCCTCAAGTTTGTATTAATCAGGCGATTAATACAATAGATGATAATCTCTACATGGAGAACTTGAAAGGTCTTGCAGATCGTAAATGGAATGAGAAAAAAGGAAGCGATTTTGAAAAAAAGGTGAAGGTTCAGCGATTTTTATCGGCTCGAGGATATGAATTCGACTTGATTCACGATGTTTTAAATACAAACGAATAAAAAGGAAAACATTAAAATTCCTTAAATTTCAATGATTGAGATATTTTGCATTTGAATTTAATTTATATTAGCAATCCATAAGTAATAAAATCGTGTCAGACAGCATCATCATAATTCCAACTTACAACGAGATAGAAAACATCGAAAAGATGATTTTGAAGGTGATGTCTTATGAAAAAGAATATCATATTCTTATCGTTGATGATAATTCACCAGATGGAACTGCAGCGCAAGTTAAAGAATTACAAAAGGATTTCCCTACTCAACTTCATTTATTAGAAAGAGAAGGGAAGCAAGGTCTGGGAACTGCTTATATTGCCGGATTTGATTGGGCTTTATCTAAATCTTATGATTACATTTTTGAAATGGATGCCGATTTCTCTCACAATCCAGATGATTTGATTTACTTATATAATGCTTGTGCCAACGAAGGAGCTAAACTCTCAATTGGTTCGCGTTATTGCAAAGGAGGAAAAGTGAAGAATTGGCCATTTTTAAGAATTTTGATGTCTTATTTCGCTTCGATTTACGTACGTATGATATTGTGGATTGGAATAAAAGACACTACAGCAGGATTCAAATGTTACACGCGTGAGGCACTTGAAAAAGTCAATTATAAAATAATACCCTTTAAAGGATATGCGTTCCAAATTTGCATGAAATATGGTGTTGTGAAAAATAACTTAAAGGTAATTGAGGTGCCAATAACATTTATTGATCGTCAGTATGGAACTTCTAAAATGAGCACCGGCATTTTTAACGAAGCTTTTATAGGTGTTTGGAAAATGAGGGGGATGAAATTATAGCATTATTATGAAGTATCTATTAAAACAACCAACTGTAATTAACGAAGGGAAATCAACAGTAGTTGATGTACTGATTGAAAACGATAGAATCATAAAAATCGCTTCGAGTATTTCCGATTCCTCAGCTATAGAAATAAACCTAGAAGGAAAATATCTCGTGCCTGGAAGTATTGACGATCAAGTGCATTTTAGAGAGCCTGGACTGACACACAAAGCAAATATTTTTACTGAAAGTCGCGCTGCAGTTGCAGGTGGGATCACTTCATTCATGGAAATGCCTAATACAGTTCCAAATGCTTTAACTCAAGAACTGCTGCAAGACAAATATGACATTGCTGCAAAAACGAGTATTGCGAACTACAGCTTTTTTATGGGTGCTTCAAATGATAATATTGAAGAAGTCCTTAAGACGAACCCTAAAGATGTTTGTGGTGTAAAAGTTTTTATGGGATCAAGTACTGGAAATATGCTGGTAGATGCACCAGATACATTAAATAAAATATTTTCTGAAGTTCCGATGCTTATCGCAACACATTGTGAAGATGAGGCAACTGTGCGAAGAAATATGGAAGTTTATCGTGAAAAATATGGTGAAGATATTCCTATTAAATATCATCCCGAAATTAGAAGTGAAGAAGCTTGTTATTTATCATCTTCACTAGCCGTTGATTTAGCAAAAAAACATGGAGCACGATTACATGTCCTTCATATTTCGACAGCAAAAGAACTGGAGTTGTTTGAAAATGTTACTCCTCTCAACGAAAAACGAATTACTGCTGAAGCCTGTGTTCATCATTTGTGGTTTTCAAAAGAAGATTACGATAAAAAAGGAACGTTAATCAAATGGAATCCAGCTGTGAAAAATGCCTCAGATAGAGAAGCTATTTGGCAGGCTGTTTTAGACAATAGAATAGATGTTATCGCAACAGATCACGCTCCGCACACGGTTGAAGAAAAAAATCAAACCTATTTCAAAGCTCCTTCTGGTGGACCATTGGTTCAACATGCTTTACTGGCGCTATTTGAAAAATCTTTACAAGGGGTGATCTCCAAAGAACGAGTGATAGAAAAAACAGCTCACGCTCCAGCAACTTTATTTGGAGTTGTAGATAGAGGTTATATCCGAGAAGGTTATTTTGCTGATTTAGTTGTGATTGATCCAAATACTAAAACGACTGTTGACAAGTCAAACCTTTTATATAAGTGTGGTTGGTCTCCGTTTGAGGGTACTACTTTCAATCATAAAATAGAAAAGACATTCGTTAACGGTGAGTTAGTGTTTAGTGAAGATAAAATCATAGATCAATCAATCGGTAAACGATTAAACTTTAATCGTATTTAATGAAATTATTAAGTGTTTACATAACTTTTGGAATTCTGGCGATTTTTTCGAGTTGCAGTTATGACCTAGAATATGTAGAAGCGCCTGATAACTTAATTCCAAAGGATACATTTGAACTTGTGCTGGAAGATATGATGTTGCTCGAAGCATACGTCAAAACACAAAAAAGTAATGTCCACGAATATTACAAGTCAATGCCTAAGTCTGCCGAGCTCATCTTTGAAAAGCACAACATCGATAGTTCACGATACATTAGTTCCATGGATTACTATTCTCAGAAGCAGGAGATCTTGTTAGAGATGTATACCAATATACAAGATCGAGTAGTGATTGAATCGGTAGAAGTGGAAGAGGAGGATAGCCTTCATTAGCTTAGCAGCTTAGCGTTGCTTTGCGAAATAACTTAGCGGTTAAAATTCACCCCTTCTCACGCCCTACTAATTCATCACTAAATCTCGCCTCGCGAGATGATGTCACTCGTCACTATTTCAATCCAAATATTAATTCCCCATATTCCACTAAAAGGCTCGCTTTTTTTGTAAATTTGTTTCAAACAAAAACAAAGCGATGTACGGAAAAATCAAAGATCATTTATCAAAGGAATTACAAAGCATCAAAGATGATGGTGTTTTTAAAAGAGAAAGGATAATCACAACTCCACAAGGTGCAGAAGTCCACGTAAAATCAGGAGAAGATGTAGTGATTATGTGTGCTAACAACTACTTAGGACTTTCTTCTCATCCCGCTGTGATTCAAGCTTCTAAAGATGCTTTGGATACACATGGTTTTGGTATGTCATCGGTGCGTTTTATTTGTGGAACACAAGATATTCACAAAGAATTAGAGCAAAAAATAGCAGATTTTTATCAAACAGAAGATACGATTCTTTACGCTGCAGCATTTGATGCAAATGGAGGTTTGTTTGAACCGCTTTTTACAGCTGAAGACGCAATTATTTCAGATGAACTAAATCACGCTTCAATTATTGATGGCGTGAGATTGTGTAAAGCCCAGCGATACAGATATAAGCACAGTGACATGAGTGATTTGGAGGAGCAATTAAAAAAAGCACAGGACCAAAGATTCAGAATTATAGTTACTGACGGTGTCTTTTCCATGGACGGAGATATTGCTAAGATGAATGAAATCTGTGATTTAGCCGATAAATATGATGCTTTAGTGATGTCAGATGAATGTCATTCTGCTGGCTTCATTGGTAAAACAGGAAGAGGAGTTCCAGAATATCACAATGTAATGGGAAGAGTTGATATCATCACAGGAACACTTGGAAAAGCACTTGGTGGAGCAATGGGAGGGTATACTACTGGAAACAAAGAAGTGATTGAAATGCTACGTCAGCGTTCACGTCCTTACTTATTCTCGAACTCTTTGGCGCCATCAATTGTAGGAGCAGCAATTAAAGTATTTGACATTTTAAGCTCTACTACTGAGCTAAGAGATAAATTAGAAGAAAATACTAAGTATTTCAAAAAGGCTATCGTTGATGCTGGTTTCGAAATTGTAGAAGGTGAATCTCCAATTGTTCCTATCATGTTGCATGACGCAGCACTTTCTCAAAAATTTGCAGATATGCTTTTAGATGAAGGTGTGTATGCTATTGGATTCTTTTATCCTGTTGTACCAAAAGGAAAAGCACGTATTAGAACACAATTATCGGCTGCACATACTAAAGAACATCTAGACAAAGCAATCGCGGCATTTATCAAAGTTGGTAAAGAACTGAAAGTTATTGATTAGTCAGTGATTCGTGTATGAAAAGAAAAACCATTAATGCTGTAATAGCAATCGGAGTACTCTCAATTTTGAGTATTCTGATTATTCAGGTTTTTTGGATTAAGCGGACAATCAAGGCTCAACAAGATGCTGTTCTGATTCAAGAGCGTCAGGATAGCTTAAATTTACGACAGTTTGAGGAGCAGGTTAGGGTTTCACTTCGGAATGTTGTGGAGGAAATTAGTACACATCATGCTGACAGTTCTGACTTGTATGGAGCGGTAAAACAGAAAAGCACCAATTATTTTCTGGTTGATATCAACGAAGATTTACACCCATATTATCTTGAGCAGTTGTTAAAACGCACATTTTATGATCATAATATCACTCAAAATTTTCAATACGGTATTTATGATTGTTTCAATGACAGCATTGTTTATGGAAATCTAATTAAGTTTTCCAGAGATTCTCTGTACGCTCCTATTTCCGATACGGCAGCCGGAATTACATCCCCGGGTTTGCAATGGAAGAAAGATGGTCACTATTTTACGGTGTTTTTTCCGGAAGTTACAGCGCAGCCTTCAGATCAGATCGTAGCGAAAAGCTCACCTTGGATTTATTTAACTATTATTGTTGGACTCATCTTACTATTTTTCGCTTTTGCAGTTTCTGTCATTATTCGTCAAAAACGTATATCTGAGGTTAAAACTGACTTCATAAATAACATGACTCACGAACTAAAAACTCCAATCTCTACAATTGGCTTGTCGAGTGAGACTTTACTTCGAGAAGATTTTTCTAAAGATGAAGAGCGTTTGAAGCGTTATGCAGGGATTATCTACAAAGAAAACAAACGTCTCGAAAATCAAGTAGAGCGTGTTTTAAATATTGCAAAACTTGATAAGAATGAATTGGTTTTAACTAAAGAACAGTTAGACATTCATGAAATCATAGAGGAGGCAGCAGATAGTTTCCGTTTTAACCAACTGGATAATGGAGGTGTAATAGATTTATCTTTAAAGGCTGATAAACAAATTGTTGATGCAGACCCTGTGCATATTACAAATGTTTTCTTCAACCTTATTGACAACGCAGTAAAGTATTCAGATGGAGTACCAAATATTCAGCTTACCTCTATAAATGAAAAGAAAGGGATACTCATAACTATTAAGGATAATGGAATTGGTATCGCTAAAGAAAATTTAAAACATATTTTCGAAAAGTTTTATCGTGTACCCACGGGAAATGTACATGATGTTAAGGGGTTTGGTTTAGGACTTTATTATGTAAAAATTATCGTTGAATCACACGGTGGCACAATTAATGTAAAAAGCCAAGTAGGAGAGGGAACAACTTTTAAAATATGGTTGCCTACGATTTAAATAATTAAAATTGAATACTATGAAGCCAAAAATACTTTTAGTCGAAGATGATACCAGTTTAGGGTTTGTAATTTCTGATCAATTAAAAGCAGTTGGATATGAAGTTACTCTTTGTTCGGACGGATTGGAAGGATTCAAACGATTCAACGAAGATGCCTACCATATGTGTATTTTAGATGTGATGATGCCTAAAAAAGATGGTTTCACTTTGGCGAAAGACATTCGAAAAATGGATAAGGAGATTCCTATCCTATTCCTAACTGCAAAGTCTATGACGGAAGATAAGGTTGAAGGTTTTGATGCCGGAGGCGACGATTATCTAACAAAGCCTTTTAGTACAGATGAACTAGCTGTTCGGGTAAAGGCGCTGCTTCGTCGTGTTAATATTGGTGGAGAAGAAGAAGGGTCAGGAGAAGAACAAATTGGAAATTACATATTTGATAAAACGAACTTCATTCTTAAAGCTGAAGGCTATGAAAAGAAACTAACCAAGAAAGAAGCTCAAATATTAAAGATGCTTTGTAAATTTAAAAATCAAGTCTTGCCAAGAGAAATTGTACTCAACGGAGTTTGGGGACAGGATGATTATTTCGTAGGTAGAAGTTTAGATGTTTTTATCACAAAATTGAGAAAGTACCTTTCACAAGATGAAAATGTTGAGATTGAAAATGTTCATGGGATTGGATTTAAGTTGGTGGTGAAATAAGATCAGTTTTAAAGCTCACCATCCAGTATCGTTTCGTCAGCTTTCATTTTTCTTCTTTTCACATTCATAAGTCCCTTAACAAAGATAACAACACCAAGAATGAATAATAACGGTGGGTAAAAGAAAATATATCCGCTAATCAGACCAGCAATAAACCACGTGATAGCGCCAATTATTACAATTATTCCAGCTAGAACGCCGCTTTTTATGCCTATTACAGAGAGTCCTAAAGTGCTCGTTTTTTGAGCTTCTTTTTTTATTAATCCTTCTTGAATTTTTATGCTTTCTGCCTCTTTGGTATCTTCCTTAAATGATTCGCAATTTTCGTCAAAATCAGCTAGTGTATTTGTTAATGAACATATAATACCTTGCTTTGGTGCAAAACTCCGAAGAGTGCATTTTTTACAGTAGCTCAGGCGGTAGGCTCTATCCATCACTAAGGGGTTGTTAGCGAAGTTAATTCCATGTAACCGCTAAGGTTGCCCTTTTTATCGTAAGATTCTGAACGAATTACACCGAAACCAGGCAAAAACCATTCTTTACTGGTAGTTTTTACATTAATTAATTTGTTTTTGAGCTCTGTTGTTTGGGACATTTTCAAACAGTCAAAACTACCTGCCGAGGTTTCGATGGTTTCTTTATTTTCTGTTTTCCGATCAGTAACATATGTTTCAATATTCATAATTGTCATTCCGTTCATGCCCGCTTTAATTTTAATGCTTGCATCTGGTAAAGTTGTGTTTTCATCGTAATCTGTAGGATATTCAATATCTGTAGCATCAATTTCAACATCCATTTCCTCTATACTTTGCATAGTAGCGGGAGATGTGAATTGCTCCATGTTCATTTTGAAAATCCCATCCTCGCAGACAATTTCTGTTGTTACTTCAGAAAAAACCTCATCTTTTTTATCAGTCATATCCATTTTTAACTTCCAGGTATAAACCCCTTCAGAAATATCTGCACTCAATATTTCGTATTTATTAACTCCCTCAACTTTACCCTTTTTATTGAAATTAGTCATTTCCCATTTTGTCCCTTCCTTAAGAAGATCAGTTGTAGCGCAATCCTGAGAAATTCCAGTAAAATAGAAACCAGCCGCAATCAAGAATGTTATTAAATATCTCATAATGAATATATATTTTCCATAAAGTTATAAAAATTTACTTTTCTGATAAAGACGGAGAATAAAATTTTAACTTTGCACTAGTTCTTTTGGCATTTTGAAGTTCCGATTTGTTTGTGATCGGGATGCTTACTACGCCATCATTAAATGGCTCCGTGGCTTTCCCGATGTCACTTCGTTGATCGGGATGCTTACTACGCCATCATTAAATGGCTCCGTGGCGCAACTGAATAGCGCATCAGATTTCGGCTCTGAGGGTTGGGGGTTTGAATCCCTCCGGAGTCACGATTTTACAGGTCAATCATCTATAATTTAGGTGATTGACTTTTTTTTGACCCGAAAATTACCACCAGGAAGTCCATTTAGATCTAAATATATTCTTCTATATCAGAGAGGTAATTATTGTGAAAGAACCCATCAATATTATAAAAAGAAATAATCGTTGACACTTTCGTTTAAAATAATGATATTCAATTGTGGTATACTTTTATTTATTCAGGCTATTAGATAGGTCTCAGTGAAGATTTCTTTTTGCGACGAATCATTTATGTAGTGCTTTTAACTAATATTTTATTTTAAATGATTATATTATAGGGAAACAGAAAGCAATTAGGAGGAAATGAAAAAATTTGTCCGAAATAGCTGAGGAAATTCAGGCTGGGTTGAAGTCAGTGATTAAAAGTTCATAATCTCTGCAAATAGTCAGCAAACGATTAAAGTAATTTAAAAACCAAAATATCAATTATATGAAAAATTCAGGAAACATACTTTTTAAGATTTTTACAGTACTAATAATGACCTCTTTTTTTATGTCATGTGATGATGCAGCAGATCATAATTCTGGTGAAATAATTGAAGATGATGCGGCCGCAATTGACGAGCACGTACATGAGGATGAAGTGCATGAAGACCATATGCATGATGAAGACATGGAATATAACCATGAACATGAAGAAGTTCAATCCAGGGAACATCCGAAGGAGGATACTGCTTCCATGCCGATGGAAAAGTAATAAGCAACGCTCCGTTCAGTTCACAGATACTTAACGAGAAGTGTGAAGTCAAGGGAAGTAGGGGGAGTTGATCTAAAAATTGGATTCTACCTGATCTATTTTGAATAACTTCCTTTTGAGGTCACTAGAAACAAAAAATGCTCAACGTGTATGTTGAGCATTTTACTATGTTAATCCTTTTATTTTACGATTTCCAAACGAACCTTTTGACTCGTTCCATCGACAAAGTAAATAGACAAGAAGTATGATCCATTTGCCAGACTTTCTGTATTGATATTTACTTCATTTCCAGACAAACTTTCAGTATGAACTAATTTTCCAGTTAAATCCGTAATGAATGTATTTTTCATATCAGTAGAAGCTTTTATTGAAAAGATTCCTTTCGAAGGATTCGGATAGACAACCACATCTACCAGCGATAACTCTTCAATTCCAACAGTGTTTACTGAGACGGTGCTCGTATTTGTATTTGTACCACAGTCATCTGTTACAGTAAGGGTTACTGTATAAGTACCATTAGCTGTGTAAGTATGAGAAGCATCAGCTGTTGTTGCGGTATTTCCATCTCCAAAATCCCAAAGATAAGATGTTGTACCTGTTGTTGTTGAGGTGTTTGTAAAACTAAACGTTGGTGATGCTGTAGCATTTATTATGAAACCAGATACTGGAGCTGTACAAATTACCACAGTTAAATTCTGACATGAAGTTTCAGTTCCACATTGGTCTGTTACTACAAGGCAAACAGAGTAAGTCCCGTCTGCAGTATACGTGTGAGATGGATTCATCGCTGTGGATGTATTCCCATCTCCAAAATCCCAAGCATAAGTTGTTGTTCCTGTTGTTGTTGAGTTGTTTGTGAAATTAAATGTTGGAGAAGTACCTGCAACAGTAAATCCAACTACTGGGTTTGCACAACTTGAAACAGTGACACTTTGACAAGTTGTTTCAGACCCACATGGATCTGTAGCTGTCAAGCAAACTGTGTAAGTACCATCAGTGCTATATGTGTGTGTAGGGTCCGTTGCTGTAGAAGTATTTCCATCTCCGAAATCCCATGTATAAGTTCCACCTGACGATACGGTAGAATTATTGGTGAAAGTTGACGTTAGTCCAGATTCTGTAGATGTAAATGCTGCCACTGGAGCAGCTCCTAAAGTCACCACTGTATCAGTAGAACAAGTCACTGACCAGCCATATATTGTATCGGTAAGTGTAACATTATAAGGGCTTGCCGAACCGTAAGTATGAGTTGCATTAACTAAATTCTCAGTAGGAGAGCCATCGCCATAATTCCACGTGAATGAAAGTTCAGGAGAGCCAATATACTCAGCCTGATTATACATTCGGTTGAAGTTTATAGTTGAAGACGTATTTGTAAAGTTTAAACTAAGTCCTAATGAGAAACATGGATCATCTACTAGGTAAGAAGAGGTAAGATTGTAAGAAACGTGAGGCTCAATTAGTCCGTCTCCATCTAGAGGAACTCCGCCAATATTAATGTCATAAGATCTTAACCAGTTAGCTCCAATTAAGGCGCTTCCCAACCATTCTTGACCACCATCGCCTGCATTATAGTCGCTAAAAATCATTCCCATCGGTGTAGCTGTAGGGTTTGATATAACAACTACGTATGGGTTGGAAACCGTAATAGGAGTAGAGAAAGTAGCACTTTTTCTCAATGCGTCTAATGTTCCGGGTGCGAATGTAGTATCTATAGTTATTGTTGTTGTAGCTAATGGCGCTCCAGAAGGGAGAGAATCTGCAGCTGCAGCATAGATCTCTACGTTACAGTTCATAGTAGTACCTCCTGTAGCATCAATTTTGTAGGCATAAAAACTCACGCCAGAAATCGTTAAACTCTGCGGTGCATCAAAATACTGACTAGCAGCTGAAGCAGACGTAGCATTATTTATATTTAATGCATTAAGTCCGCTCGCCTTCGCTAATGTGTAGCCAATCGTATCTGGACCACAACTCTGGGACTTAGATAAATTATTTATCCCATTAAATGATGATTCGTTAGCAGGCATTTGAATATCAACATTTTCAGCCTGAATTGTTTGAGCTGAAATTGAACCAATAAATAACATGGAAATTCCAAGTAGTAAGTGTTTCATTTTTTTTGTTTTAATTAATATTAAGATTTTGATTGCAAGTTAGTTGAAAAAATATTAATAGGTAAATAACTTTTCCTGTTTTTATACAATTTTCCCAGAACTAATCTGTCCATTACTTCTTTTCAGTAAGTAATAAAAGTTGCCTTTAGAAATAGCAGTGTGATCAATTAAAATTTCACTCTAATGAGTAGGTTCTATAGTGATTATCTCATTCCCTTTTTGATTGGATATTTTACAAGTCATCTCATTAGAGTTCGGGTTGCTAAATGATATTGTAACTTTATCATTAGTTGGATTTGGAAAAGGAGTTGGTTTAAATCCTGACTTTGAGTGACTTGGTAGATATCCCATATAATCGTATACTGAATATTATCATACTCCCTTAGATTTAATGAGCTACATCACTTTTAAATAGTTTGTGATTTTCTTCAACAAAAGCTTCTAATGTTTTGAAAAAGTTGAGTATGTCTTTGTTTTCGTTTTGAGCGTTGATTGTAACTAAACGTATGAATTCATCTTCTCTAAAAGAACCGTATCCAACAAGTAATTCAGAGTGTTCATAGAGTTTTGTACAAATGTCTCTTGCAGGGATATTTTTATAATTAAAGCAAATAGAAATAGAGTCATCGTAACTGTAAAGTGTATAATCTGGATGGTTTTTAACATAATCTCGAGCTGTATCTGCTAATTCAAATTGACGATCAACTATTTCTTCCAAACCTTTTGTTCCAACACTTTTCCAGAGCGTCCAGAATTTTAGGGCATCATTTCTTCTTCCACATTGGAGAGAAGTTTTTCCTAGATTGAACTCATCGTGATCCGTTTGATATAGATAGCTCGCATCGTTTGAAAAAGACTCATGTAAATAGGATTTGTCCTTAACCACAATCAACGAGCAGGAGAGGGGAGTACCAATCATTTTATGCGCATTAAAACTGAAAGAATCTACCTTTTCTATTCCTTTTATTAAATGTTTGTACTTGTGGCTAAATAAAACAGATCCGCAGTAGGCTCCATCTACGTGTAGCCAAATCGAATTCTTTTTACAGACCTCGCTAATACTTTCAATGTTATCAAAAGCACCTAGAACTGTTGTTCCGGCGGTAGCATTTACTAATACGGGATGAAATCCATCAGACTTATCCTTTTTAATCTGCTGGTCCAATGCGTCAACATCCATTTCACCAAACTCGTTGGTAGGGATTAATCGAACATTATCTCTACCGATACCTGAAAATGCAGCGTTTTTAGGAATACTATAATGCGAATCATGTGATGTATAAACTGTTAATTTTTTAGTGACTCCATGATGAGGTGTGCTTTTATCGAAATGATCTCTCCCCATTATCATTGACATTAAGTTGGTCATAGAACCACCAGGAGCAATAGTGCCATCTGATTTGTTGTCCCAGCCCACCATATCACAAATCTTGCGAATTATTACTTTTTCAACACCGATCATCGGACCTGCAGCTTTGTATGTGTACATGCTATTATTTAAAAGTACAGCCAATAAATCACCGAGTACGGCTTTTTCATTTCTGCCTCCAAACAACTGATTAAAAAAGGCATCTGTTGCAGTTCTTGGTGTCGTAAATACTAGATCTTTCAGTGCCTTCTGAAATTTTTCTTCATCAATTGGGTTATCATGAAGGGATAAATCTAATCGGTTGTACAGTTCTGATGAAGGTATATGTTCGGCTACGGGATTGTTTTTTTCATCTTCTAATAGTTCTTGTGCTAATTTTGTAAAAATATCTAATGATTTCTCCATTGTTTACTGTTGTTTTGCTAAAAATCGTCAAAATAATATC